>Ga0310825_100107_pt1 | contig 146090 bp, 138 predicted proteins | sample WT_ome_9_FD_202243 | JGI IMG/M metagenome (GOLD analysis project Ga0310825, IMG submission 202243) | Sorghum-adapted microbial communities enriched on wild type (WT) sorghum from Joint BioEnergy Institute, Emeryville, California, United... ... | reverse complement strand
AAGCGGAGGCCGCCCGCCTATCGGCGAGACGTGCTGGAGGGCCTGCGAGGAGGCTCGAACCAAGCAAAGCTTGGTTCTGCGTGGGTGGTGCCACAGGAGCGTATGCAATGTGTCGCCGCCACAGCAGGACCGAAGCGTCGCGAGCCGATGGCGGCCGGAGCTAGACAGTACGAAAAGCGGAGGCTTCTTCCCCCAAAAACGGTTATCTAGTTTTGAAGGAATGAAAAAAAGCTTGACAATAAGCTGTTTTTCATTATAATAATACTTGTCTGTTGTTGCCTAGTGGTGATAGAGGAGAGGAAACACCCGTTCCCATCCCGAACACGGAAGTTAAGCTCTCCAGCGCCGATGGTAGTTGGGGCCAGCGCCCCTGCAAGAGTAGGTCGCTGCTAGGCATGATAAATGGAGGATTAGCTCAGCTGGGAGAGCACTTGCCTTACAAGCAAGGGGTCGGCGGTTCGATCCCGTCATCCTCCACCACTTTCAATCGTCGCGGGGTGGAGCAGTCCGGTAGCTCGTCGGGCTCATAACCCGAAGGTCGCAGGTTCAAATCCTGCCCCCGCAACCAAAATGGTCCCGTAGTGTAGTGGTTAACATGCCTGCCTGTCACGCAGGAGATCGCGGGTTCGAGTCCCGTCGGGACCGCCATTATTTCAAAACTATGAAATAAAAAATCACATGCGGCTCGGCAGCTCAGTCGGTAGAGACGAGCATCAGCATCATCGAATTTGCTGCGAGTTGCCTCGACGCATCATACTTCCTCGAATCCGCTAGTAGAGGAAGAGGCACAGGGTAATTCAATGAACGAGGTAGAAAATAACATATGGCTCGGTAGCTCAGTCGGTAGAGCAAAGGACTGAAAATCCTTGTGTCGGCGGTTCGATTCCGTCCCGAGCCACCATCATTGTGGATATGCCGGCTTAGCTCAATTGGTAGAGCAACTGACTTGTAATCAGTAGGTTGCGGGTTCAAGTCCTGCAGCCGGCATCCCTCATATGAGCCATTAGCTCAGTAGGTAGAGCATCTGACTTTTAATCAGAGGGTCGGAGGTTCGAGTCCTCCATGGCTCATCACAATGCGGAAGTAGTTCAGTGGTAGAACACCACCTTGCCAAGGTGGGGGTCGCGGGTTCGAACCCCGTCTTCCGCTCCACTCGTTTGCCGGGGTGGCGGAATTGGCAGACGCACAGGACTTAAAATCCTGGGGTAGGTAACTACCGTGCCGGTTCGAGTCCGGCCCTCGGCACTTGCGCTCGTAGCTCAATTGGATAGAGCATCTGACTACGGATCAGAAGGTTAGGGGTTCGAATCCTCTCGAGCGCGTTGACGGGAAGTAGCTCAGCTTGGTAGAGCACACGGTTCGGGTCCGTGAGGTCGCAGGTTCAAATCCTGTCTTCCCGATTTTCCTGTGGGGCCTTAGCTCAGCTGGGAGAGCGCCTGCTTTGCACGCAGGAGGTCATCGGTTCGATCCCGATAGGCTCCACCATTCAAATATATAAATTTGGCGGTGTAGCTCAGCTGGCTAGAGCGTACGGTTCATACCCGTGAGGTCGGGGGTTCGATCCCCTCCACCGCCATTATTATCGGACCTTTAGCTCAGCTGGTTAGAGCAGACGGCTCATAACCGTCCGGTCGTAGGTTCGAGTCCTACAAGGTCCACCATTATTACGTTACTTTTTGGAGGAGTACCCAAGTGGTTGAAGGGGTCGGTCTTGAAAACCGAGAGGCGTCGCAAGGCGCGCGGGGGTTCGAATCCCTCCTCCTCCGCCATCCATTTATCCATGAATAAATTTACATCATGCCGGCTTAGCTCAATTGGTAGAGCAACTGACTTGTAATCAGTAGGTTGCGGGTTCAAGTCCTGCAGCCGGCACCATCAATGTGGCGGCTATGGCGAAGTGGTTAACGCACCAGATTGTGGCTCTGGCATGCGTGGGTTCGATTCCCACTAGTCGCCCTTTCTCTTCTTCCTTAATTTATATTTGTTGCGGGTGTAGTTTAGTGGTAAAACCTCAGCCTTCCAAGCTGATGTCGTGGGTTCGATTCCCATCACCCGCTTTTATGGGCCTATAGCTCAGCTGGTCAGAGCGCACGCCTGATAAGCGTGAGGTCGGTGGTTCAAGTCCACTTAGGCCCACCATTTTCCATTGCATATTGTCAGATGATTCGATATAATACTAATCGAGCATTTCTTGATTATTCCGCAATAGCTCAGCGACGAGCCCTTACTTCATCGAATAGGCTACGAGTTGTCCCGACGCATTCAGCTTCTTTGAATTGGCTAGTAGAGGAAGGGACACTGAGCATAAACATCCTCGAATAAGCTGAATCAGCTAGTAGAGGAAGAGACGAAGTAGATTTGGAAGAATGTTTCTTAGTTATTCCGCAATAGCTCAGCGGTAGAGCAACCGGCTGTTAACCGGTAGGTCGTAGGTTCGAATCCTACTTGCGGAGCCATTATGGAGAAGTACCCAAGTGGCTGAAGGGGACGGTTTGCTAAACCGTTAGGTCGCAGTTTTGCGGCGCGCGGGTTCAAATCCCGCCTTCTCCGCCATGATTGGCCCGTTGGTCAAGTGGTTAAGACACCGCCCTTTCACGGCGGTAACACGGGTTCGAATCCCGTACGGGTCATCGTTGTTGGCACCAGATATTCTGGTGCCCCTTTTATACGACGAATTTTGTCGATTTTTGCGTTTTTTCTTGCCATGTACGTACTGTTTTGTTATAATGAGTTTCGTTAAGTTTTAAATAAAATATTGGGGACAACGCAGTGTTTCGTTTCGTCATAGAACGAGGCATTGCGTTTTTTTATTATACTAGCAATTGTGCGTCGGCCTCACCGCCATGGATTTGCGTAAACATCGTTTGAATAGCCTGAAGTTGGCGATTGGCAACATCTTCAGGAATCGATGGAAGAAAATAAACGATTTGCAAAGCGTTTTTCGTTCCTTTTGTCACCGCTGTGCGTTTGGAATCGACGATTGGGCTGCCGAACGGACCGTGTTCATCTTTGCTGACGAGTTTATTCGCAAAGTTGACGGTGCGTCCATTTAGAGCTATGTATTCATCTTGTTCTGTACCTACGGTAATCATCACGGATCCTTGGATACAATCAAGATCGTAAATGCCGAGTGGTATTTTATAATAGAGCGAAAAGAAGTTGTTTACATCGACTGCTGAATGGATCGATGGAACAAAGTTTTTTTTCTGGATACGACGGTATAAGCTTTCACTTGAGGGTCGGTAACGCCCTGGATCCGTGCCGATTTGTTTGAATGCCTGACGCCATTCGGCGAGCTCGGGAATGTCGGCGATGGCTTTTTCCTGTAGCTCAAAGTAAATCGACTTTTGAAACAGTTCAAGCCGGCCTTTTAACATTTGCGGCGAGTCGCCGATTTCGATATGGTGGTAGCGGATCACGCCAAATTTGCCCGAAGGAAGACGTTGTTTTAATTCTTCTGATATGATGCATTTCATATGAATCACCCCGTGTTTCATTTTACCATATACCTCGAAGGGAGGGAAAATAATGGACATTGTCTCTTTGAAACAGGAAGTGATTGAATACAGCCGGTCGATCGGCATCGATAAAATCGGTTTTGCAAGCGCTGATCCGTTTGTGGAACTAAAGGAGCGGCTTCGTCGGCAACAGGAGCTTGGCTATCAATCCGGATTTGAGGAACCGGATATTGAAAAGCGGACAAATCCGTCGTTGCTTCTTCCCGAGGCGAAATCGATCATTGCCATTGCGCTTGCCTATCCATCAAAAATGAAAGATGCTCCACGCGGGACGAAAAATGAGCGGCGTGGCCTTTTTTGTCGTGCATCGTGGGGAAAAGACTATCATGATGTGTTGCGGGAACGTTTACGCCAACTTGAAGAATTTTTACTTGCGAAGGTACCACATGCCCGTGTTCGTTCGATGGTGGATACGGGAGAACTCGCTGACCGGGCCGTGGCAGAGCGGGCAGGGATCGGTTGGAGTGGGAAAAACTGTTCCATTATTACGCCGGAGTTTGGTTCGTACGTGTATTTGGGTGAGATGATTACAACGATTCCGTTTCCGCCCGATGAACCGATCGAAAACCGGTGCGGCACATGTACGAAATGCATCGATGCGTGCCCCACAGGGGCGCTCGTGCAAGGGGGACAACTGAATGCGCAGCGGTGCATCTCATTTTTGACGCAAACGAAAGGCTTTTTAGCCGATGAATTTCGTGAGAAAATCGGCAATCGGTTGTACGGTTGCGATACGTGCCAGTTGGTCTGCCCGGAAAACAAGAAGAAAGATTTCCACTTGCATCCGGAATTCGAGCCGGATCCCGAGGCAGCGAAACCGAAGCTCATCCCGCTTCTTCAGGTAAGCAATCGTGAGTTTAAAGAGAAATTCGGCGCAATGGCAGGCTCATGGCGCGGGAAAAAACCGATCCAGCGCAACGCCATTTTGGCGCTCGCCCATTATAAAGACCGGACAGCTGTTCCGCATTTATTGCGGCTGCTGAAAGAAGACAGCCGTCCCGTCATCCGTGGGACAGCAGCGTGGGCGCTCGGGAAAATCGGGGATGTAAGTGCCAAGCCATATCTCGAAGAGGCAAGACAAACGGAAACAGATTCAGATGTAGTCGCCGAAATCGAAAAAGGGTTGAAACTGTTGACAGAGGTAAAGGAATAGGGAAAAAACTGCCGCTTCCTCACATAAGGTAGTAACAAAAACGAAAGTGGGGAGCGGCATGAAAAAGCGGCTGCATGATTGGCTCGATAAGCGGGCGCACTCATTTGTCTCGGAAAGCAATATCCAAGGCGATGAAGAAATTACTAGGAAGCAGCAACTTTGCCAAAGGCGTGGGGCAGAAATTGTCCGTTGCACTATTCGAGGGCAAATTATCGGCAGACAGACAGTCGAGCGAGAGACAAAAATGGTTTATATTGCCCATCATCAATTTTTAATTAAGCACGGGGCAACTTTATATATTGAGGAGCAAGTCGAGGAGCGATGCGCCCGTTTTTTAGGCACCGAGTTGGTGGATGATAAACGGGTTAGCCGGATGGGGGAATACGTTGAAGCGCCTCGTGTCGAACGTGAGCAATGGACAGGAGAGCGCCTTTCTTACCAATATGACCGTGCTCAGGCGGTACGGTATGCAGAAACGTGGTGGAATCGGCATAACCCGGCGTTTCCGTCTTTTTCTGTTGATTGCACGAACTTTGTTTCCCAATGTTTGTATGCGGGCGGAGCGCCAATGACCGGCTATCCGAACAGGGCGCGGGGATGGTGGTGTCAAAACGGAAGCTGGAGTTACAGCTGGGCGGTCGCCCATTCGCTGCGCTGGTATTTGAGTGGATCGCGCATCGGTCTACAGGCGGTGGAAGTCCCTGAACCAGAACAATTGATGGCAGGTGATGTCATTTGTTATGATTTTCAAGGGGATGGACGCTTCGACCATTCCACCATTGTGGTGGCCAAAGACCAAGATGGGATGCCGCTTGTGAATGCCCATACGACGAACAGCCGAATGCGGTATTGGTCATACGAAGATTCGAGCGCCTATACGCCGAACATCCGGTATAAATTTTTTCACATCATTGATCGCAAATAAACGACGTTGTTGAGGTGAACGAAATGCCGCTTCATGTAGTACTATACCAACCAGAAATTCCAGCAAATACAGGGAATATCGCCCGCACATGTGCGGCGACGGATACAGCGCTTCATTTGATTCGTCCGCTCGGGTTTTCGACGGATGATAAAATGTTAAAGCGCGCCGGGCTTGACTATTGGCCATATGTCAATATTTCGTATTACGACTCCATTGACGAGCTGTTTGCCCGATTTCCGGGGGGAGAATTTTACTTTATTACGAAGTTTGGCCAGCAATATTATGACTCGTTTGACTTCAGCGATCAGAAAAAAGACATTTTTTTTGTATTTGGCCGCGAGACGACCGGGTTGCCGAAGGAGCTCCTCGAGGCCAACAAGGATCGTTGCTTGCGCATCCCGATGAACGACAAAGTCCGTTCGTTGAATTTATCAAATACGGCGGCTATTTTAGTGTATGAGGCACTGCGTCAGCAACGGTTTCACGGATTGTCGTAAACAAAAAAACGACCTTCGCTATGGAGGTCGTTTTTTTGGGCTTTATTGTTTGACACCCGGTTTGTCTTCGTACCCAGCCGTGAAAATGGCTGTTAAAAAGGCGATGATAACTCCTAACATCAGCAATGTGCGCATCGTTTTTTCCTCCCTTGCAATGAAAGTGGCAGGCGTTTCCCCTTTATTATAACGAATATGGCCGAGCATGTGAATGACTGCCGCGAACTGTTCGAAGACAAAATTTTTTTTGTGGCGAATGATACGGGACATCCTCGCATAAATTGTAATAATCTTGCTGTAAGACATCCAAGGGTGAGGAGGTCCTTTATGGATATTTTAAGAAAGATCGCACGGTACCGGGAAGAGGAAGAGAGGCTGAGATGGGAAGGAACGTTCGCTGAGTATTTAGAGATTTTAAAAGAAAAGCCGTGGGTCGCCCAGTCGGCTCATTCGCGCGTTTATAATATGATTAAAGACGCTGGGGTTGAAGAGGTGAACGGGCGGAAACGGTATAAGTTTTTCAGCCAGCATTTGTTTGGGCTCGAGGAGGCGCTCGAGCGGCTTGTTGAAGAATATTTCCACCCAGCGGCAAAACGACTTGATGTACGCAAACGGATTTTGCTGCTGATGGGGCCGGTTGGCGGCGGGAAGTCAACGTTGGTAACGCTCCTGAAGCGCGGGCTTGAGGAGTATTCAAAAACGGAGCGCGGCGCCGTTTATGCGATTAAAGGTTGCCCGATGCATGAAGATCCACTTCACCTCATTCCTCACCATTTGCGCGACGATTTTTACCGTGAATACGGCATTCGCATTGAAGGGGAGCTGTCGCCGCTCAATATGATGCGGCTTGAGAAAGAATACGGTGGTCGGATTGAAGACGTGATGGTCGAACGCATTTTCTTCTCAGAAAATCGGCGTGTCGGCATCGGGACGTTCAGCCCGTCCGACCCGAAATCGCAAGATATCGCTGATTTGACGGGAAGCATCGATTTCTCGACCATTGCTGAATATGGTTCAGAATCCGACCCGCGGGCGTATCGGTTTGACGGCGAGCTGAACAAAGCAAACCGCGGCATTATGGAATTTCAAGAGATGTTAAAGTGCGATGAAAAATTTCTTTGGCATTTGCTATCGTTGACGCAAGAAGGCAATTTCAAAGCGGGAAGGTTTGCGCTTATCAGCGCTGATGAACTGATCGTTGCCCATACAAATGAAACAGAATACCGATCGTTTATTTCCAATAAAAAGAATGAAGCGCTCCATTCGCGCATTATCGTGATGCCGATCCCGTACAACTTGCGTGTCTCGGAAGAAGAGCGCATTTATGAAAAAATGATTCGAGAAAGCGACGTTGCTGATGTGCATATTGCCCCGCACACGCTGCGCATTGCGGCCATGTTTACGATTTTGACGAGGCTGAAAGAATCGAAACGGCCGGATGTGGATTTATTGAAGAAAATGCGCCTGTATGACGGAGAGATGATCGAAGGGTTCAACGAAGTCGATGTAGAAGAGCTGAAAAAAGAGCATCCAGACGAAGGAATGAGCGGCATCGACCCTCGCTATGTCATCAACCGCATTTCGGCTTGCATCATCCGAAAAGAAGTGCCATCGATTAATGCGCTCGATGTGCTTCGTTCACTGAAAGAAGGGTTGGATCAACATCCATCCATCTCAAAAGAAGATCGTGAACGATATTTGAACTTCATCTCGCTTGTGCGCAAAGAGTATGACGAAATCGCCAAGCAAGAGGTACAAAAGGCGTTCGTGTATTCGTATGAAGAGTCGGCGAAAACGTTGATGGATAACTATTTGGATAATGTCGAAGCATATTGCAACAAAACGAAACTGCGCGACCCGCTCACTGGCGAGGAAATGAATCCGGATGAAAAACTGATGCGCTCGATTGAAGAACAAATCGGCATTTCTGAAAATGCGAAAAAGGCGTTCCGCGAAGAAATTTTAATCCGCATCTCCGCCTACGCGCGCAAAGGACAAAAGTTTGATTACAATTCGCACGAACGGTTGCGCGAAGCGATCCAGAAAAAGCTGTTTGCTGATTTGAAAGACATCGTGAAAATTACGACATCGACGAAGACCCCCGATGAGCAGCAATTGAAAAAAATCAACGAAGTTGTCGCCCGTTTGATTGATGAGTACGGGTATAATTCCACATCAGCGAATGAATTGCTCCGATATGTCGGCAGCTTGTTGAACCGTTAGGCATGCCTCGAGTATTCGGGCATGCTTTTTTTACGCCGATAATCGGGCTTGTCCACTTCTTGATTCCTTGTCCATTTTCCACATTCATCTGTCAATTATTTCGAATTTTTGCATAGGATAAAATAAACAACTTGGCATAGTGATGGTCCGTTTTGATGACGCCAACATAAGTATATGCGGGAAAATGAAAAGTGTGAAAATGATTTTAACAAAGGAGGGGAAAAAATGAAGGGGAATTTTATTGTATCGAAAGAAGACTGGTCCCTCCACCGCAAAGGATATGACGATCAAAAGCGCCATCAAGAAAAAGTAAAAGAAGCGATCAAAAATAACTTGCCGGATTTAATTACGGAAGAAAGCATTATTATGTCCAACGGACGTGACGTCATTAAAATTCCGATTCGCTCGCTTGATGAGTATAAAATCCGCTATAACTACGAGAAAAATAAGCATGTCGGTCAAGGAAACGGGGACAGCCAAGTCGGTGACGTGGTAGCCAGAGATGGAAGCGGGGAGGGGAAGGGGCCAGGAAAAGGCCAAGGAGCTGGCGACTTGCCAGGCCAAGACTATTACGAAGCCGAAGTGTCGTTGATGGAAATTGAAGAGGCGTTCTTTAGTCAACTGGAACTCCCGAACTTGAAGCAGAAAGAGCGCGACCAAAACGTTGTTCAGCATATCGAGTTTAACGATATTCGCCGCACCGGACTGATGGGGAACATCGATAAAAAGCGGACGATGCTCGCTGCGTTCAAACGCAATGCCATGAGCGGCAAACCGGGCTTTTATCCGATTTACCGCGAAGATTTGAAGTTTAAAACGTGGAACGAAGTCGTCAAACCGGAATCGAAAGCAGTCGTCTTAGCGATGATGGACACAAGTGGTTCAATGGGCATGTGGGAAAAATATATGGCGCGCAGTTTCTTCTTCTGGATGACACGCTTTTTGCGCACGAAGTACGAGACGGTGGACATCGCCTTTATTGCCCACCATACCGAAGCGAAAGTCGTCAGTGAGGAAGAATTTTTCACCAAAGGGGAAAGCGGTGGAACGATTTGTTCGTCGGCTTACCGCAAGGCGTTGGAACTGATTGAAACAAAATATTCGCCGTCACGCTACAACATTTATCCGTTCCACTTCTCTGACGGGGACAACTTGACATCTGACAACGCCCGTTGCGTCAAGCTTGTTCAAGAGTTGATGAAAGTGTCGAACATGTTTGGGTACGGGGAAGTTAACCAGTACAACCGCCATTCAACGCTCATGTCAGCGTACCGTAATATTAAAGATGAAAAATTCCGCTATTATATTTTAAAGCAAAAATCAGATGTGTTTCATGCCATGAGAACGTTTTTCCGCAAAGAAGAAAGCGAGCAGCCGGTTTGACCCTCTTGCAAATGAAAAAGGGGGTTTTTCTTTATTAAAAAGGAGGGGAGGGCGATAGCCCTCCCTAGCAAGTTATTGCTTTTGCAGTGTGGCCACCATGGCGAGCACAGCGCCAAGCACATCTTTTCCCTTAGGGGCGTGCACTGTCAAAAGCATCGGCGCCGGTTGGGTGCTGGCGATCACATGGACGGTAACACCGTCAGCTTGAGCGATGTACCAAAGAGCATCAGTGAACGGTTTTGGAAGTTGATTAGTTTGCTGACGGGCGGCGTTGGCGTCAATCGCTTGGGCATGTTCTTTGGCCAATTGTTCATAGTTTGTCTCCTCATTAGGAAGAAGGCGGATGCGGGCAAACGTGTCTCCATGGAGCAGTACATCAGCATGCGGTTCTTCGGCGTCGAGTGTCCATCCCTCTAGGACATAGAGCGAAAAATGTTGGTTGTCGCTTGTTGTCAACGTTGCTGTTCCTGTGACCGTTTGATTTCCAATTTGATAAGACAACGAAGTCGTCGGGCGGGAAAAGTCGGTTTCATCCCCCTTCGACCCATTTTGCCCCCCTCCTGCTTGCTTTTGTTCATCAACAGGGGGAATTTCTTGGCCGGTTGGTTCTGATGGTTGCATGTTGGTAGAAGTCTCGTCTAGACTAACTGTTTGTTTTCCTTTCGCTTCTTCCTCTTTTGATGAAGGTGTCTCCGTACCGCAACCGGCAAGAAAGGCAGCGGTGACGGCAATCAAGAAAAGCGATTTCCAATATGGAACCATCTTGATTCCTCCTTGCTATCCATATACCATTCATTATAGCAGTTGAAACAGTGGAAACAAACTGAATCTTCCCCTTACTTTTCCTTTTTTCTTACTTTCTTTTTATTTTCCGCGTTCAAGGCGATATGTGCGCCTCCCCAAATGATAGTGACGAGCAGAGCGAGTAAAGCAAATCCGTGAAGCATATGAACCCCTCCTTTTGTATACTAGATGGTGAAATCAACATAATGGATGAAACGCGTTTCAAGTCAAGCGTTTTTTAGGAAGGGGTGGGAACGTGGCGAACATCCGTGATTTGGCGAAAGAAGCGGGTGTGTCAGTATCTACCGTATCAAGGGTATTAAACGGGTATCCATATGTGAGTGAGGAAAAGCGGAAGGCAGTTTGGGAAGCAGTTGAGAAGCTCAATTATACAAAAAACATCCAAGCCGTTCATTTGGCAAAAGGAAGGACAATGATTGTCGGAGTCATGCTTCCGTACATTCATCATCCTTATTTTTCAGCGGTCATTGAAGGGATTTCCAAAGAGGCGCTTCGTTATGGTTATCAGTTGCTTTTGTTTCAGACGAATTATGACGTAGAGCGGGAACTCGAGGCGTTAGAGCGGTTGCGAATGAAGCAAATGGATGGCTTGATTGTCTGTTCTCATGAAGTGGGATGGGAAATTTTTGACGCATACCAAGAAGAGGCCCCCATCGTTTTATGCGAGCAAGTGACAGAATATGATTTTTTCACGGTCTATATCGACCACTATCAAGCGTTCGCCAAAGCTCTTCACTATTTGGTGAAAAAAGGACATCGACGGATTGGCTATTGCATCGGGAGAAGGACAGGACCGAACAGCCAAGCGCGAGAAGCGGCGTATCAAGATGTGTTGCGTGATGTCGGCGTTACGCCCCAGCGCCAATGGATTTTTGACGGCTGTCTATTTCTTGAAGACGGAAAACGCGTGATCGAACAATGGATGGCAATGGAAGAGCGTCCGAGTGCATTGCTTGTAACGAGCGACCAAGTGGCAGCCGGTATCGTATTGGAGGCACGACGCATCGGGGTGCGCATTCCAGAAGAGCTTACTATCATCGGGTTTGATAATGATCCGCTGGCCGAAATGTTGGGCATTACGACAGTGGCACTCCCTCATTTTACGTTGGGGGAAAAAGCGTTTCGGCTTCTTCACCATTGGCTGGAGACAGGAAATGTTCCTCGAAAACAAGAAGAGTTGCCTACCCGGTTGGTCGTGCGGGCTACCGGGTAAGCTATATTCGTTTCAACTGATAGCGGTTGACGGGGCGACCAATACTGCCATATTGCACATCGAGCACAACCTTTCCACTTTTCTCAAGGTATTCTAAGTAGCGGCGAGCGGTGACGCGGGCGATGCCGACGCCTTCAGCCACTTCTTCAGCGGAGACAGGGGAGCACTGTTGGCGCAAATAAGTGACGACTTTTTCCAATGTCACTTCGTTTAATCCTTTTGGAAGTTCAGGGAGTGGGTCGACATACCGTTCGGCCGTTTGCCGCAACGCATCGAGTTCTGCTTGAGTGAGCGACTGTTTTTCGGCGAGCGATTGGCGGAATGCCCGATAGTTTTCTAGCGCTTGCTTGAGCCGTTCAAATTTAAACGGTTTGACAATATAATCAAACGCGCCGTTTTGTAAAACGCGGCGTACTGTTTCAATATCACTTGCGGCCGTGATGGCTAGAATGTCGACTTCATGCCCACGGGCGCGAATTTCCTTTAACGTTTCAAGGCCATCTAATTGCGGCATGTAAATGTCAATGACCGCTACATCAGGGTGGAGCTCCTCGATGAGGCGCAGTCCTTCTTCTCCGTTCCCGGCGAGGCCGACGACGGCAAAACCGTTCACTTGTTCAATCATTTGTCGGTTCACTTCTTGGACCATTGGGTCATCTTCAATGAGCAATACACGGTACATTGTCTTTCCCTCCTTTGGCTTGGGGCAGGGGCTTGTCGAATGCGGCTGCCACTGTATGAATAAGGTTACATATCAAATGTAATGGTAAATACGGTCCCTTTCCCTTCCTCAGACTGAACATCGATGTGACCGTTTCCTTTTTCCACAATTTGCTTCACTAAATATAGGCCGATGCCGCGCCCGTTTTGTCCTTTTGTTGAAAAGCCTTCGTCAAAAATGCGATCGATATGCTCGCGAGCGATGCCTTGGCCGTTATCTTCGATTGAGAGGGAGCAAATGTCTTCATTTTGTTCAATACTAACGTAAATTTCTTTTTCCCGACCGGTTACCCCTTGGAACGCATCGAAGGCGTTTTCAATTAAGTTGCCAAGGAGAACGACGAAATCATGGTGGTCGAGGCGCGGCGGAAAACGATAAAGGTGGCTGTGCCGGTCGATCGTCACAAGAATGCCAAGCTCTTTGCCGCGGCGGATTTTGCTTAACAATAACCCTGAAATGCTTTCGTCCTTGATGTTGCGGCTTAAAAACTGCGTGAGTTCCTCCTGCTCTTCTGTAACTTGAAACACGTATTCAAGCGCCTTCTCAATATGGCCAAGCTGGATCAGTCCGGCAATCGTATGGAGCTTATTCATGTATTCATGGTTTTGCACACGCAAGGCATGGACAAACGCTTTTACCCCCGTTAGTTCTTCAGCCAGCCGTTTCACTTCTGTGCGATCTTGGAAAATGCCGATTGCACCAACGGTTTTCCCATTGACTTTAATCGGGATGCGATTGCTCCAGATCGTTAAATTGCCAAGCTGCAGCTCTTTGTTATAAATCGGCTTGTTCACTTTCAATATTTCGGGAAGATACGTATCCGGAATGACAGAACGGATGGGCTGCCCAATCACATCCCCTTCGATACCAAGCATTTGTTTCGCCCGATCGTTAAAAATAGTAATATTTTCATTGCTGTCGATGGCGATGACGCCTTCGTGCATAGCGTTAAACGCCTCTGTTCGCTCAACAAGCAGTTTGGCAATTTCATGCGGTTCTAGTTCAAACATTTGCCGCTTAATATGAGAGGCGAGCAGCCAAGCTCCACTTCCACCAGCGAGCAACGACAAAATAACGGCCATGGCGATTTCTTCTTTTAGCGTATCAATTGCTTCTAAAAACGTTGGCAATCGGTAGGCGGCGATGACGACGCCAATCTGTTCATGGTGGCGATTCATAATAGGGACGAAGGCGCGAACTACTGTCCCGATTTCTCCACGTGCTTTTGATGTGTATGTATGTTCCGCGAACGCCGGCCCTTCATCAGCCCCGCGGGAGACGGTGCCAATCATTGATGGAAGCGGATGAGAGAGACGAATTTTGTTCATATCGAGCACAACAATATAATCAGCGCTATGGATGATGCGTACCCGTTCGACGATCGGGTTTACGAGCGCCCGGTTTTCCTTTGGCCCGACAATGTGCTGCTTGACTTCCGGCAGTTCGGATACGGTGCGCGCTGTCAATAGGGCGCGTTGGCTTAACTCTTCTTCCTTTGTATGGAAAAAGTCGCTTATAATAAAAACACCACTCAGCAGCATCGAAAAGCTGACGATAACAAAAATTAAAATCGTAATTTTCCAACGGATCGGCAGTCGATTCATCGGTGAACTCCTCTGTTTAGGCAGAAAATTCATTATTATTTATTCTAACATGATTCCGGTGATATGATAAAAAAGAAGAAAACGATGGACGAAAACGGTGTGGACAATGGGAAAGCTATGGAAATTGTGGGTACTCCTTCTTATGATCGGCATCGGCCTTGTTGCTTGGAACGTCAGCCGCCAAGCCGATCAGGAACGGATTGTGTACGACGATGAACAAAAAGGATTGCAAAAACAAATTATCATCTATTTTAGCCACGTCGTTGCGGAAAATACGCCGAAGGGGCTAGCAGCGCAAAAGTTTGCCGAACTCGTGGAACAAAAGACGAACGGCCGTGTCAAAGTCGAAGTGTTCGCGAACGGTTCGCTTTACTCGGATGGGGAGGAGCTTGATGCGCTGCTGCGCGGTGATGTACAAATGATTGCCCCGTCATTTTCAAAGGTCACAGAACTGATTCCGGAGTGGCAAGTGCTCGATTTGCCCTTTTTATTTCGCGATGATGACGATGTGCGTCGTGTGTTCACTGGAAAAGTCGGAGCTGAACTGCTCGGAATGCTTGAAGAAAAAGGAATCAAAGGACTAGCGTTTTGGAGCAACGGCTTTAAACAGATGATGGGAACAACTCGTCCGCTTATCGAGCCTGATGACTTCCGGGGCTTGCGTTTTCGCATTATGCCGAGCGAAGTGATCGATAAGCAGTTCCGCTTGCTTGGCGGTGAACCGGTTGCCGTTTCGTTTGACCATGTATACCGGGCGCTTGAGCAACATGAGTTTGATGGTCAGGAAAATACGATTTCCAACATCTATTCAAAGGGGTTTTACAAGTTTCAACCATATATTACGATTAGCAACCACGGCTATCTTGGCTATGCAGTCATGATGAACCGATCGTTTTGGGACAGTTTGCCGAAAGAGATTCAACAAAAAATAGCCGAAGCGATGACCGAGGCGACCCAATGGAATTTGCGGCAGTCAAAGGCACAAAACGAGCGGGAATTGCAACAGCTGAAGCAGCAAAAGAGCGTCCAGCTTTACTTGTTATCGGAGGAGGAAAGAAAGAGATGGGAACAGAAATTTGCCCCGTTGTATAAGGAGTTTACGAGACAATTCGGTTCTAGAATGTTGAATGAAATCAAGGGATTCCGTGAATAAGCTTCCATCAGTGGAAGCTTTTTTTATGGGAATCAACGCAGTTTTGTAGTTGCAACTTCGCAAACGTTTAAGACCAAAAAGACCAAAATGACCATTATCACCATAATATTTTTATTTGGCTGACTTTTCTTTATGATGTTGTTGAAAGCGTTGTCAAGACGGTGAAAGGAGTGGGAGAAATGAGGGGGAAATTCAAAAATTTAACCGTACAAGTCATTATCGGTATTGTTTTAGGGATTATCGTCGGATTTTTATTTCCGGAATTTGGTTCTAAATTAAAAGTGTTAGCTGATGGATTTATTAAGTTGATTAAAATGGTGATTGCCCCGATCATTTTCTTTACCGTTGTGATCGGGATCGGCAATATGGGAGACTTGAAAAAAATTGGCCGCATCGGCGGAAAGGCCCTCCTTTACTTTGAGATTGTGACGACGTTTGCGTTGGCGATTGGAATTGTTGTTGTTAACCTCATCAAACCAGGGGTTGGCTTCAACACTGATGCAGCCAAAGGTGGCGACATTTCACAATATACGAAGCAAGCGGAAGAAACAAGCCATGGGTTTGTTGATTTTGTGCTAAGCATTATCCCGGATAACGTTGTCGCGGCGATGGCCAGCGGGGAATTGCTTCCGGTGCTCTTCTTCGCCGTTCTGTTTGGATTGGCGGCGGCTGGTTTAGGGGAAAAAGCCAAACCAGTGCTTTCCTTGTTTGAGCGGATCGCAGAAATTTTCTTTGGCGTCGTCAACATGGTCATGAAGGTATCACCGATCGCCGCATTTGGTGCGATGGCGTATACGATCGGCACGTTCGGTCTCGGCTCGCTCGTGTCGCTCGGCAAGCTGATGGGATCGGTATATATTACGATGGCGCTCTTTATTTTCATCGTGCTCGGCGGGATTGCCAAGTTTTACGGATTTAACATCTTTAAGTTTCTCGCCTATATTAAAGAAGAATTGTTGCTCGTTCTTGGCACGTCTTCATCTGAATCGGCTTTGCCGCGGTTGATGGAGCGGCTTGAAAAATACGGTTGCTCGAAGTCGGTCGTTGGCCTTGTCGTTCCGACTGGATACTCGTTTAACTTGGACGGCACATCGATTTATTTGTCGATGGCGGCCATTTTCATCGCCCAAGCATACGGGATTGATTTAAGCATTTGGCAAGAGTTGACGTTGCTTGGAGTGTTAATGCTCACCTCGAAGGGGGCAGCAGGGGTGACCGGTTCGGGCTTTATCACCCTAGCCGCCACGTTAGCGGCGTTCCCAATGATTCCGGTCGAGGGTATCGCCTTGCTGCTTGGGGTCGACCGTTTTATGTCCGAGGCGCGGGCGATTACAAACATTATTGGCAACGCAGTAGCCACGGTTGTCGTTTCGAAAATGGAAAATGAGTTTCATCCTTCTGCTGAACAAAAACTAGCGGAAGGGAATATGACCATTGCGAAGTAAGAAACATGGGGCTGCTCCAAAAGGCCGCACAGTTGGCCTTTAGAGCAGCTTTTTTCTAGTACATTTAAGAAACGGAGTGGACTTCACTTTATGTTTCCGGCGCTAAACGATTTTGGGTAGTGAAATACTACACTCCTATACAAACAACAAAGGGATGATGACAAGAGAGTGATGAATACTGCAGCCAAAATGAAAGTAAAGTAAGCACGTTTGAATCAAAATCCAAACGGCACCTTTGGGCATATATTTTGCTTTTTCTTGGCTGTTTTCCCATAATAAAACTATATAGATGTTGAAGGGGGAAGTAGAGTGAATAGTTTGCAAGATTGCACTGTATTACATAACGGTGTGAAAATGCCGTGGGTCGGTCTTGGTGTTTACAAAGTAAAAGAGGGAGAGGAAGTAAAAGGAGCGGTGCGTACCGCATTGGAGGTAGGATATCGCCATATTGATACGGCCGCTTTTTATGAAAACGAGGAAGGGGTCGGACAAGCGATCCGCGAATCGGGTATTCCGCGCGAGCAAGTGTTTGTGACAACGAAAGTATGGAATACGGACCAAGGATATGAAACGACGCTCAAAGCGTTTAATACAAGCTTGAAAAAGCTCGGCTTTGATTACGTTGACTTGTACTTAGTCCACTGGCCGGTGAAAGGGAAATATAAAGAAACGTACAAGGCGCTTGAAAAGCTGTATAAAGACGGCTATGTGCGCGCGATTGGTGTAAGCAACTTCCAAATTCACCATTTGCAAGATGTACTAGCCGATTGTGAAATTAAGCCTATGGTCAACCAAGTTGAGTATCATCCGCGCCTAACGCAAAAAGAGCTGCATGCGTTCTGTCGAGAAAACGGCATCCAGCTTGAGGCATGGTCGCCGCTTATGCGCGGGGAAATTTTAAACGAACCAACAATCGTTGAGATTGGGAAAAAATACGGAAAAACACCGGCGCAAGTCGTGCTGCGTTGGGATTTGCAAAACGGTGTCGTGACGATTCCGAAATCGGTGACGCCGGCGCGCATTAAAGAAAACGCTACTATTTTCGACTTTTCGCTGACAGATGAGGAAATGAGACAAATCGATGCGTTAAACTTGAACAAGCGGATTGGAGCCGATCCGGACAATTTCAATTTTTGATGAATGGATCGGTTAAACAGCGCCCATCGTCGGCGCTGTTTTTTCTAGAGATATGATGAAACCAAAGCGGTATGTTTGACGTATGAAACAATGAACAAGTACAATAAATAATAGTATATACATTGGATGATCATTAGAAAAACGGAGGGTGCTGCGATGCTATTCCATCCGATGGATATTTTCATTTTTATTGCTTTCTTGATCTCGCTTTGGGCACAATGGAAAGTGTCGAGCAACTTCAAAACTTGGTCCGAAGTCCCGGCTTCATCAGGCTTGACGGGAGCGGAAGTGGCGCGCATGATTTTGGATCGTCACGGCTTGCACCATGTGCCGGTTGAGGTCGTGCCGGGGCGGCTTTCTGACCATTACGATCCAATTTCCCGCGTCGTTCGTTTGTCCGAACCGGTCTTTTACGGGCGCTCAATCGCATCCATTTCCGTTGCCGCTCATGAAGTCGGCCATGCTGTTCAGCATCAGCAAGGGTACGCGGCGCTTGTTCTTCGCCACCGGATGTTTCCAATTGTGAACTTCGCTTCCGGTGTGGCTCCGTTTTTGCTGTTGGTGGGATTTTTGCTTCAACAATTTTCGTTGCTCGGTCTCGGCATTTTGTTCTTCTCACTGGCAGTGGCGTTTCAGATTATTACGCTACCCGTCGAGTTTAATGCAAGTGCACGGGCGAAACGGTTTATGCTCGCTGAAGGAGTGATCGCTCCAGATGAAACGCGCGGCGTGAACAAAGTGCTTGGGGCAGCAGCGTTGACGTATGTCGCTGCGACATTGATTGCTGTGCTTGAGTTGCTGAAATATGTACTCATTTTTACCCAAGCGAACAATAGCGAAGAGTAAACCGTTCGCCGCCGCTTCGGACCGCCCGCCGTTGGCGGCCGTTCGGCGGCATTACTGTCTATAGGGTGCTGTTGAAACTTTTATTCGCAGGAGGTGTAACCTGGGCGCTCCATCCGCGCTCAGAGACAAATTGGACATAGCCAGTTTGCTGTTAGTGGCATTGCTCATCGCTTGCACCGCCTTTTTCGTCGCTTCGGAATTTGCGATCGTCAAAGTGCGCAGTTCGCGCATCGACCAACTTGTTAATGAAGGAAATAAACAGGCGGTGGCGGCGAAAAAAGTGATTTCGAATTTGGACGGTTATTTATCGGCGAACCAGCTTGGCATTACTCTTACTTCACTTGGCCTTGGTTGGCTTGGGGAGCCGACGGTGGCGCGGATGTTGCTGCCGCTGTTTGAACGCCTCCATTTATCGGAATCCGTCTCCCACTTTTTAGCGTTTATTATTTCATTTTCACTCATTACGTTTTTGCACGTTGTTGTCGGTGAATTGGCACCGAAAACGTTTGCCATTCATAAGGCGGAAGCGATTACGTTGTGGACGGCTAAGCCGCTTATTTGGTTTTACAAAATCATGTATCCGTTCATTTGGACGCTCAACAATTCTGCGCGGCTCGTGACACGTCTGTTCGGCCTTAGGCCGGTGGCCGAGCATGAAATCGCCCACTCCGAAGAAGAGTTGCGTTTGATTTTATCGGAAAGCTACAAAAGTGGGGAAATTAACCAATCTGAGTACCGCTATGTTAACAACATTTTTCGTTTTGACGACCGTGTGGCCAAAGAAATTATGGTACCGCGTAAAGAAATCGTGGCGTTAGACATTAACAAGAGCGTCAAGGAGAATTTAGCCATTATTCAAGAAGAAAAATATACGCGTTACCCAGTTATCGATGGAGATAAAGACCATGTACTCGGGCTTATTAATGTAAAAGAAGTATTTACAGATTTTGTTGCTAACCCGTCAAACGAAAAACAAATGAAAGATTACATCCGTCCGATTATTCAAGTCATTGAATCGATTGCCATTCATGACTTGCTCGTAAAAATGCAAAAAGAGCGCATCCACATGGCGATTTTAGTGGACGAGTATGGCGGTACGTCTGGACTTGTTACGGTCGAGGACATTTTGGAAGAGATTGTTGGCGAGATTCAAGATGAGTTCGACATTGATGAAACGCCTTTGATCCAAAAAATTGATGACCGATTTATTTTGGATGGTAAAGTGCTCATTGGCGAAGTGAATGACTTGTTGGGGCTAGAGCTTGATGATGACGATGTCGATACGATTGGCGGTTGGGTTTTGACGAAATATTACGACATTCAGACGGGTGACAGTGTGGAAATTGATGGTTATCTCTTTACGGTGAAAGAAATGGATGGCCATCATGTCAAGACGTTGGAAGTGGTGAAAAAAGAACCAAAGCCGGATGAAGAGGAAAGCGAGCCGGCGGATGCGGGGGAAGAGGAGCAGTTGCGCTTGTAAGGCAGACGGGAGAACCGTCTGCCTTTTTATCATCTTTATCGACCACATCTCCATCCCAAGCAAAAACAGGGAGCGCTCAATGGTAAATGTGTGAGAGATCAACCGGGAAATCGTTCGTCGGCGCGAGGCAAACGATTTCTTCATTAGTAAACGGATGGCGGAACGTTAGTTTAACGGCATGAAGCGCATGGCGATGAAACGTTGGTTGGCCGCCATAAAGCATATCGCCGACAAGCGGGTGACCAAGATGGGCCAAATGGACGCGAATTTGGTGTGTCCGCCCGGTGTCAAGGTTTAGCTCAACGAGCGAGGCGGATGGAAACGTTTCAAGCACGCGATAATGTGTCACTGCCCTCGCTCCTGTTTTTGAGACGCGCCGGCGCGTCGGATGATGGCGGTCACGACCGATCGGCGCGGAAATCGTACCTGATTTCGGTGACAGGCGGCCATGAACGAGGGCGACATATGTCCGCTTAATGGTACGATGAGCAAGCATTCGGTCAAGCGTCGCCCCGGCGAGCGGATGTTTGGCAAATAAAATCGTCCCTGACGTATCACGGTCGAGCCGATGAATATGGCGCACTTTTGTCAAAATGGCCTGCGATTGCAAATAAAAGGCAACCGCATTGGCAAGTGTGCCCGTCTGTTCCGGCTCGGATGGATGGATATCGATACCAGCTTCTTTATTCAAGATGAGCAAGTGCTCGTCTTCCCATAAGACGGAAAGCTCCCGGTATTCCGGGATGATTAGTGACGGCTCTGGTTCATACGCATAAAGCTGAAGTCGATCCCGTTCACGAAGTGTCGTCTGCCAAGAGACGGCTTGGCCGTTCAGTTTGACGCCCTGTTCCATTCGCCAGCGGTGGGCGAGTTTTTTTGAAGCGGCCCAAACTTCTTTGAGCAGCTGCTCAATGGTCAGCCCACTCCATAGGCTGGGGATGATGCATTCAAGCCAATCGCCTTTTCTTGTCCACAAACGTTGCTATACCTCCCAGTTCCCTGTAGTCGAGGAAACACTTTCTACCTCTATAGGTGTATTGAATATGATACACTCATAGTATCGTTTTAGCGATGGAGAACGCAAGCATTGTAACAAGAAAAGGTGGTATGAACATTGAAAATTATGTACGCGGTGACTCCAGAGCAAGAAAATTACATGCATTATTTATTGAACTATTTCTACACTGACATTTTCCCATACTATTTTGATGATGAGCAAATTCACCAATTTGAGGAACTTGGCATTCTTTCGTTGGAACATGAGCATGTTACATATAACGGAACGATGAAAGAGGCGTTTCAAATCATCTCAGCGCTGCAGTCGTTGATTACGGTCATCGAACATATTGGTGAGCAAGGAGAGTGCGAACAATACGAGTGGTTGTTTGTGCGTAATCAAAACATTTTGGCTCGTCATGGCATCTCTTTTCCGTTTCAGGCAAAGCAGTTTACCCATAAGAAGGCGCTACGGTGCAGCGTCTATTTTCCTGCGACGAGCCAGTGGGTGATGTAAGGAAAAAGGAGCTAAGCCGCCATCGGGCGCAGCTCCTTAGTTTTTTTGCTCCGACAATGAGGAGAACCATTGGCGGAACGTTTGTTTATCGTGATACCCTTCAATGCGTTTCGTCTCTTTTCCGTTTTCGTAATGGACGATGGTCGGGGTGGATTCAATCCCATATGTATCCCAGCCATTTTCAAATTCGAGCAAGTTAAACAGTTTTAAATCGATGCCAAGCTGTTTGGTTAACGGCACGACAATTGGCGTTGTCCGCCGACAATGTGGGCATGTTGGACTGTAAAAATAAACGGTAAGAGACTTTCCATCGGCTAGCTGTTGTTTTAACTCGTCAGGCAAAATAATGTTTTGGTAATTCGGATCATCGAGTTGATCGATGGTGGCCGGATGCAGCTCGCTTTTCTGATAAGGATTATTTTTAGCTGCTTCTTTTTGTTCATACAACGTAACAAAAGCAATAGCAGCAAATAAAACGACAATTACCCCGCCAAATATGAGCAGTTTTTTCAACGTTCATTCTCCTCCTTTTGCTGCCGCATAACAGCAAGGCTCAAGAAAATGATAATGGTAAAGGCCGTCAACGCCAAAAATGGAATGGTAATAAAGCCGAGCCAGTTAATGTATTGTCCTGTACATGGGACACGGCCACAGCTGATGGCGTAGTCTTGGAAAAACGGGATCTTTTGTAAGGAATAGTGATATAAAGAAATCATGCCCCCGATAATCGATAGCGCCAAACTATAACGGGCAGCTGTAAAATCTTTGCGAACGATGGCGATTCCTAAAATGATGACTTGTGGATACATAAAAATACGTTGAAACCAACATAAGTCGCAAGGAATAAAACGAAGCACTTCAGAAAAGTATAAACTCCCAAGGGTGGCAACAAACGCTGTCGCCCAAGCGAACAACAATAAATGTTCTCTTCGTTTTTCTTCCTCCATGTGTGCACCTTCTTTCTTATGCAGTGCTGACGACAGTAGCCATCTTGGCGAGAAAATTAGCGGGGAAATCGTCATTTTCAGCTTTGGCTTCCCGATTACTGCTTTCTTTCAGCGAAAGAACTTAACTTCATTATAAGGGATGAAAAATGGCACGTCCATTCGCAACCGCCAAAGGGCATATTTTCTATCTATTATCCCCCAGCAAACGAGCCATACTAATCGGTGAAAGGGGAGGATTACATTGACCAACAACAATGCGAACAAAGTGCAGGACATTATGACGAAAAACGTCGCGACCGTTTCGCCGAATCAAACGGTGCAAGAAGCAGCGCAAATCATGAGCCAAAAAAATATTGGCGCGCTTCCGGTTGTGGAAAGCGGGCAAGTCAAAGGGATGATTACCGACCGCGATATTACGCTCCGCGTCACATCCCAAGGGAAAGACCCGGCGGCAGTAAAAGTATCAGATGTCATGACCAACCAAGTCGTCACTGGTACGCCAAACATGAGCGTCCAAGATGCGGCTAACGTCATGGCGCAGCACCAAGTTCGTCGTTTGCCAATTGTAGAGAACAACCAGCTTCAAGGCATCGTTGCTTTAGGGGATATCGCGACGAACAGCGCATCAAATGAAGCGGCTGAACAAGCGCTAACGAACATTTCCGAACCGTCACAGCCACAAGGATAATGGAAGAAAAAGGGTGTCCATATTTTCCAGGACATCCTTTTTCTTTTAGCAGGTATGTTGTATGATGGTAACGAATACATAAAGAGGAGAAATAAAGATTGGAGGTAACAGCAATGGAGTGGAGACAAAAATATGAACAATGGCTTCGCGAACCGCAGTTGGATCCAGAGCTGAAGCAGCTTCTGGAGCAACACCGTGACGATGAGCGGTGGCTCGAAGATTGTTTTTACAAAAATTTGGAATTTGGCACCGGCGGTATGCGCGGTGAAATTGGACCGGGGACGAACCGAATGAACATTTATACGGTTCGGAAAGCCTCGGAGGGTTTGGCACGATACATACAATCGTTTGGCAATGAGGCGAAACAGCGTGGAGTCGTCATTGCCTACGACTCCCGGCATAAATCGCCGGAATTCGCCATGGAAGCGGCGAAAACGTTAGCTACAAACGGTATTCAAACATACGTGTTTGATGAATTGCGGCCGACGCCGGAGCTGTCGTTTGCCGTTCGTCATTTGGGAGCATTTTCTGGCATTGTCATTACCGCCAGCCATAACCCACCGGAATATAACGGCTACAAAGTATATGGTGAAGACGGAGGGCAGCTGCCGCCGGATACTGCTGATGAAGTGATCCGCTACGTCAATGAAGTCGAGAACGAGCTCGCCATTCATGTCGAGGATGAAGAAACGTTAAAAGAAAAAGGGCTGATCCGCATCATTGGCCAAGAAATTGATGAGGCGTATGTGAATGCCGTAAAAACCATCTCGCTTCATCCGGAACTGGCTCAAGAGACGGATATTCGCATCGTGTTTACGCCGCTTCACGGCACGTCAAACAAACCGGTGCGCCGTGTGCTAGCTGAACTTGGCTACCAAAACGTTTTTGTCGTTCAGGAGCAAGAACAGCCGGATCCGAATTTTTCAACTGTTGCCTCACCAAACCCAGAAGAGCATGCAGCTTTTGCCTTAGCGATTGAGCTTGGCAAGCAAGTAAATGCCGACTTGCTCATTGCCACCGACCCGGACGCAGACCGGCTCGGCATTGCTGTAAAAAATGAGCAAGGAGAGTATGTCGTTTTAACCGGTAACCAAACGGGTGGGCTGCTGCTTCATTATTTATTGTCTCAGCGGAAAGAAAAAGGTTTACTGCCACAAAATGGCGTCGTCTTAAAAACGATCGTGACATCCGAGTTTGGCCGGGCGATTGCTGACTCGTTCGGTTTGGAGACGATCGATACGCTGACCGGATTTAAATTCATTGGTGAAAAAATCAAGGAATATGAACAAACGGGTCAGTATACGTTCCAGTTTGGCTATGAGGAAAGTTACGGATATTTAATCGGGGATTTTGCACGCGATAAAGATGCGGTACAGGCAGCCGTTCTTGCAGCGGAAGTGTGTGCGTTTTACAAACAGCAGGGGCTGTCTCTGTATGAAGCGCTTCTTCAATTGTTTGACAAATACGGGTATTACCGTGAAGGGCAACAGTCGCTCACGTTAAAAGGCAAGGAAGGAGCGGAAACGATCGCTGCTATTTTATCGTCATTCCGCGAGCAACCGCCGGTTGAGGCAGCTGGGAAAAAAGTGACAGTGATCGAGGATTACAAAACGAAGGAGCGGACGAATACGTTAACTGGGGAGAAAACTGCCATCACACTTCCAACTTCGAACGTCTTGAAATACGTATTAGAGGATGGCTCTTGGTTTTGTCTGCGTCCATCAGGGACGGAGCCGAAAATGAAAGCGTACTTTGGTGTCAAAGGAACATCACTGCAAGATAGTGAAGAAAAATTGGCGAACCTTACTGATGCTGTCATGCAACGAGTGCATGACGTCTTGCGTACCGTTTCGCCTTCTTATGCTCAATAATCAATGAACAATCAACGGCGGGGAATTGGACGAAACCAATTCCCCGTTGCTTTTACGAGTAAAAATATGCGTACTGCTCGACTCCCATTTTTTGTTCACTCACCTCAAGCGCATGATCAATATAGCGCAATAAGGCAGTGAGCCTCTCCTGAATGACGGAGTAGTCGTGCTCGAAATTATAGGCGTGGAGAAATTTCTCAATTTTTTTCGACAGCATGTCATCAGGCGTGCGCACCATTAAAATGAGCAAATTGTCCCATTCGGAGCGATGCGTATAATAAAGCGCCCTATCATAGTCGATGGTGTTCAAGCGGCATGCCTCCTTTATCAAGAAGGAGTCATTGTTAGTGTATGACGGCTAAACGTTTTGTTGCGCTGTAAATGTTGTGTCATGAGGGAAAATATAAATTATAACCGAAATGGAGAGAAAAAAGGAAAAGTAAATGTTTTAATTTTTCGACAATAATAGTATCCTCTAAGCAAGGGGATGATGAGAATGAACAAACGACACGAGGGACAAGAAATGATAAAGATGTGCAAATGGATGGCGTCTGTCGGCTTAATCGTTGGAATAGCACTTTTTTTGCTCAGTTTTATCGCAAACGCTTACAATAAAGACTTTTTCCTAACGATCGTCAGCCTCGGAATCATCGGAGCCTCCATGGTCATGTTTGGATTTGGCTTGTTTATGGGCTTGTTGATAGAAACGTATCAACGCGATTCGACCGAAAATGTATAGTGCGGGTAGAGAAAGAAAAAGCACCGGCGTTCAATCCGGTGGTTTTTGTTTTTGTTGGGCATGCCAGTAGAAAACCGTGAAAATGAAAACGGCCAGAAAAACGGAAAATAAAAATGGACGGTAGGCATCGATGTACTGCCTGAAAGCCATCCAGCGGCTTTCGAAATAGGTGCCGATCGTCAAAAAAACCGCGACCCACACCACCGCTCCACTGTAGGCGAACAAGGCAAATTTTCTCCAATCGTAAGCATTCACGCCGGCCCAAAAGGCGGCGAGATGCCGAACGCCCGGGATGAAATAGCAAATGAATAATACGGCTGGGCCGAGCTTCGAGAAGAGTGTTTTCGTTTGTTGGAGCCGCTTTTCTGTTATATGGAGCTTTGGGCCGAATTTATGCAAAAACGGCAAGCCGAGCGTAATTCCAAGAATGTAACCGAGCGAAATGCCGGTAGTTGCCCCAAACAAGCAGACAAGAAAGGCGAGCGGATACGAAAATGCGCCGGTGGAGACGCGGTAACCGGTATAGATCAACAATAGTTCGTCAGGAATCGGCAGCCCGACGATGCCAAGCATAAGCGCGATCATAATGCCGACATAGCCAAAGTGATCGATGAGATGGTGCAAATAATGTTGCAAATCATCACCACGCTTTGCTGCAATTTTTATATGACCATTATAATGAAAAAAGTGAAAAATGAAAATGAGTGGCAGCCGGGGAACGATGACAAACGATTGAACGTATCAAAACGCCTTTTTCCTCATACATTGTGATAAGGGGAAAAGGGGGGATTAGGATGCGGCAGGACGAGCTGAAAGAGCTGGAACGGGCGATTGCTGAGATTACGGAAATTGCTGAAGGATTTGGTCTGGATTTTTACCCGATGCGCTATGAAATTTGCCCGGCGGACATTATTTACACGTTCGGCGCCTACGGAATGCCGACGCGTTTTTCCCATTGGAGTTTTGGAAAGCAGTTTTACAAAATGAAGCTGCATTACGACTTAGGGTTAAGCAAAATTTACGAACTCGTCATCAATTCGGATCCTTGTTATGCATTTTTGCTTGATACGAACACGCTTATTCAAAATAAGTTGATCGTCGCCCACGTGTTGGCGCATAGCGACTTTTTCAAAAACAATATTCGCTTCAGCAACACGAAGCGCGATATGGTTGAGAGCATGGCGGCGACAGCTGAACGGATTAAGCGTTATGAACATCAATATGGAAAGCTGGAAGTGGAAAAATTTTTAGATGCCGTCTTGGCCATTCAAGAGCATATCGACCCGTCGCTGTTGCGGCCGAAATTGTCATGGACATGGGAAGATACGGAGGTGTACGAGGAAGAAGAACAGCCAAAAACATCAACGCCATACGATGACTTATGGTCGCTTGATGAACGGAACAAGCCAAAAACGCCGCCACGGAAAAAACGGCGCAAGTTTCCGCCGCAGCCGGAAAAAGATGTGCTATTGTTCATTGAAGAATATAGCCGCGAGCTCGAGGACTGGCAGCGTGATATTTTGACGATGATGCGCGAAGAAATGCTCTATTTTTGGCCACAGCTCGAGACAAAAATCATGAATGAAGGCTGGGCGACGTATTGGCATCAGCGCATTTTGCGCGAGATGGATTTGACGAGTGATGAAGCGATCGAATTTGCTAAACTGAACGCCAACGTCGTGCAGCCGTCGCGCACCGGCATCAACCCGTATTATTTAGGATTGAAAATTTTTGAAGACATTGAAGAGCGATGGAACAATCCGACGGAAGAAATGAAAAAATATGGCGTCAAACCAGGATCGGGACGAGCGAAACTTTTTGAAGTGCGTGAGTTGGAGTCCGACATCTCGTTTTTGCGTAATTATTTGACGAAAGAGCTCGTCATGCGTGAAGATATGTATTTATTCCAAAAGCAAGGAAAAGATTACAAAATTGTGGATAAAAACTGGGAGAATATCCGTGATCAGCTCGTCAGTATGCGGGTGAACGGCGGATTCCCATACATTACAGTGAATGATGGCGATTATATGCGCAATGGGGAGCTATACTTAAAGCATTGGTACGAGGGAATTGAATTAGATTTGAAGTATTTGGAAAAGGTATTGCCATACATTTATCAGTTGTGGGGACGCCCCGTTCATATGGAGACGGTCGTCGAAGAAAAACCAATGCTGTTTACGTATGACGGGAAGACGGTGCATCGCAAATATTTATAATTCAGGGCAGGGATATCCTGCTTTTTTTGTTTGTCACGATGGATATGTGAAAAATGACACAAATTATTCGAAATTATGCCGGATAATGTTGCTGATCTTATGAAATAATATGAAGTGGATTATTTGTGATAATTGTCACAAACTCATCAATATTGTCTGTTCGTCCGGGGGGATGGTTATGTGGGAGAGGCATGAAAAAACGCTTGTATTTATTAGCTTTGCTGTTGCGGCAGTGGCGTTGCTTTCCTTGATTGGCCGCTTGTTTTCATAAGGGGGGATGAATCATGAACGGCTATGATCCAGTGCTGCTTAGCCGTATTTTGACAGAATTGACGTTAACGGTCCACATTATTTACGCCACGATTGGTGTCGGGGTCCCGCTTATGATCGCTATTGCTCAGTGGGTCGGGATTCGCAAAAACGACATGCATTACATCTTGCTCGCCCGACGTTGGACGCGCGGCTTTGTCATCACTGTAGCGGTCGGGGTGGTGACTGGAACGGCGATCGGCTTGCAGCTGTCGCTTTTATGGCCGAACTTTATGCAGCTAGCTGGTCAGGTGATCAGCTTGCCGCTATTCATGGAAACATTTGCTTTCTTTTTTGAAGCCATTTTCTTGGGCATTTATTTGTACACATGGGATCGGTTCGAAAATCAAAAAAAACATTTGCTTTTGCTCATTCCGGTGGCCATCGGCTCTTCGGCATCAGCCATGTTTATTACGATGGTGAACGCGTTTATGAATACGCCGCAAGGGTTTGAGTTGAAAAACGGAGAGCTTGTCAACATTGATCCTATCGTGGCTATGTTCAACCCAGCGATGCCGACAAAGGTCGCTCATGTGTTGGCAACGTCATATATGACGTCGGCATTCGTGCTCGCCTCGATCGCTGCTTGGCATTTATGGAAAGGCAACCGCCACATTTACCATCGTAAAGCACTTCATTTAACGATGAAAACAGCTTTTATTTTTTCCGTAGCTAGTGCGTTGGTCGGTGACTTATCCGGAAAATTTTTAGCCGAATATCAGCCAGAAAAGCTGGCAGCCGCTGAATGGCATTTTGAAACGAGTTCCCACGCGCCGCTTATCTTGTTCGGCACGCTTGAAGAAGACAACGAAGTGAAATATGCTTTGGAAATCCCATATGCTCTTAGTATTTTGGCCCATAACCATCCCGCCGCAGTTGTGACTGGACTGAATGATATTCCGGAAGATGAGCGTCCGCCGCTGTACATTCATTACTTATTTGATGTGATGGTTACGATCGGTGTGTTTTTAATGGTTGTCGCAGCCGTATATTGGCTTGGATCAATTTTCCGATGGAAATGGACGGCGAAAAATTGGTTTTTTGGGCTGTTAGTGGCAGGAGGGCCGTTGGCGATGATCGCGATTGAGGCTGGATGGTACTTAGCGGAAGTCGGGCGGCAACCGTGGATTTTGCGCGGCTATATGAAAACCGCAGAAGGGGCGACAACGTCCGCGCATGTTGATACGATGCTTGTTTTGTTTTGCCTTTTGTATATAGTGTTGGTCATTGCAAGTGCAACAGTGCTCATTCGCATGTTCCGCCGCAACCCGGTCGAACGGGAGCTGGAAGAACGCGCGAATAGGGGGGAGGTGGCGCCATGACGCTCGAAGTCATCGGCATCTCGGTACTATGGCTGTTTTTGTTTGGCTACATTATTGTTGCCTCGATTGATTTCGGAGCCGGGTTTTTCAGCGTTTATAGCCATTGGGCAAACCAACAGCATATTTTGCATCGCATCATTCAGCGTTATCTTTCCCCTGTATGGGAAGTGACGAACGTCTTTCTCGTCTTTTTCTTTGTTGGCATTGTCGGCTTTTTTCCAAAAACAGCGTATTATTACGGATCGATTTTGCTTGTTCCTGCAAGCATTGCCATTGTTTTGTTAGCCATCCGCGGCTCGTACTATGCGTTTCATACGTACGGGGAGACAGAGCGAAATTGGTATTTGCTCGCTTATGGATTGACGGGTTTGTTTATTCCCGCCTCGCTGTCAATCGTGTTGACGATTTCCGAAGGCGGATTTGTAGAAGAAAGCGCGGCGGGTGTTGCGCTTGACTATGGGAAGCTGTTTGCGAGCCCGTTGTCATGGAGTGTTGTGTTGTTAAGTGTGACGAGCGTTCTTTATATTTCTGCTGTTTTTTTGACGTATTATGCGGACGCGGCTGGGGATGAACAAGCGCGGGCGCTGTTACGCCGCTACGCCCTTCTTTGGAGCGGGCCAACGATGTTGTCAGCGCTGCTCATTATATACCAGCTCCGCTACCATAATCCTGAGCATTATGACAATCTATGGAATGTAGCATGGATGTTGGTTATTTCCTTTTTGTTTTTCGTCATCACAGTTTGGCTGCTTGGACGGCAGCGGCGATTCGGATGGGCGTTTATTGCGCTTTTGTTTCAATATGCGTTCGCCTTTTACGCCTATGGCATTTCGCATTATCCGTATTTGCTATATCCCTATTTGACGATTTATGACGGGTTTACGAATGAAACGATGGCCATGGCGTTGATCGTCGCGTTTATTGCAGGCTTACTGTTGTTAATTCCGTCGCTTTATTTACTTATGCGTCTCTTTTTGTTTAACAAAGCGTACGTCAAAGGAAAATGGGAAGGAGGAAAAGGGTGATGCAAACATTTTTGATCATGTATGCGCCGATGGTTGTCGTCGCACTGTCGGTCGTTGCTGCGTTTTGGGTTGGCTTGAAAGATGTGCACGTGAATGAGTAAACACTTTCAATGTTTGATGATGCATAGTTTGCCGTCAATCGCCCACACTAGCGGATGATAACGAATCAAGAAAGGGTGGGCGATCATGAAAGAAACATTGCAGCGTGTGAAAGAGCAGTTGGAACAATCGTTTAACGAACCACACTCGACGAGCCTTGACGGGGCGATTCATGAACTGGAGCAGTTAAAAGCGAACGCTGGAGACAAACAGAAAATGATCGAAGATGTGATCCGTGCGGTGACTCACGCGCGAAATGCACGAATAGAGCTTGCCGAGGCTGGCGATGAATCGGCAACGAACGCTTTCGCTGAGGCCTACCGTGCGCTCGATCAAGCGATTGAATCATACAGCGATGTTGATAACGATCCGGTGTAAGGCAGGTGGGAATGTCCCATCTGCTTTCTTCTATGACGGTAATGCGGTAGGTCAAATCAGTAGACGATTGGCAACAAACATGATACAATAACAGCGGATAAAGGAAGAGAAAGGTTTTCTAGGGTTCCGCGGCTGCTTTGTGGCCGGCCTGTGACCGAGAGAAAACGCGCGGCATTCTCGCGTACACGGAGGGACAAAAGCCCGGGAGGAATATCATGTTGATATTTCTCACGGCTTTTTTTATTTTTCAAAAGGAGGAATGAAACGTGGCGTGGGTATACCTAGTTGTCGCCGGGATATTCGAAGTCGTCTGGGCCATTTCGCTGAAATATACGGATGGGTTCACCCGCCTGTGGCCGTCTGTCATGACCGTTGCCGGGATGGCAGCCAGCTTTTATTTTTTATCGATGGCGATAAAAACGTTGCCGATTGGCACCGCCTACGCGGTATGGACAGGAATCGGGGCGTTTGGGGCGGTTGTCATTGGCATGCTATTTTTAAATGAGCCGGTTAATGCGCCGCGGATCGTCTTTTTATTATTCATTCTCGTCGGAATCATCGGTTTAAAGTTTACAGCTGGTCAGTAAAAAGGTGGAAGGATCAAGAGATGATCAGCCGGTTTCGAAAACAAGAATCCATTCCCACTTTCCGTTTGGCGTGGAAAAGATTGATTTTTTGTTGTCATTGGGAAAAATTGAGTTGACAGGACGCATAAACATTGAATATTATGTAATTGAAAGGTAAATATCCTTTTGTTAAAGGGGAGTAGCTTTAACAGCAAAGTCGTCAGTTCAGGGTGTACGCCCTCGGCTTTGTTGGCAACAGTAATGTTGTTAGCGAGACCTTTACCTGTTGTGGTAAAGGTCTATTTTATTTAAAGACCTTTACCAAGCGTGGTAAAGGTCTTTTTCATTTTATGAAACGAAAGGGGGAGGATAACCGTAAAGGAAAGTAGGCTCGACTTCGTGGGGGGGTTGTGGGAAAAATGGAGGGAAATGTCATGCGCAAGTGGTTGAGGTGGCTTCGTTTTGTCGTTAACGTTCGGCGTTTTCTTCCGTTTTTATTTGAATTTTTTGTTTCGAGCGAGGTATCAGTGTGGAAAAAGACGTTCTTCGTTGGATTGTTGCTGTTGTATATTGCGTTGCCGTTTGATCTCATTCCTGATTGGTTTGCGCTATTTGGCTTTATCGATGATTTTACCGTTTTCATGTTTATTTTGCAGCAAATCATTAAGATGGCTCCGGCTTCATTAAAGGAAAAATATAACTTGTAAAGGGGGATGTCTGTGGATTTATTTTCTCCAGAATTTTGGACGGCGTTGCTGTCGATTGTTATTATTGACCTTGTGTTGGCAGGGGATAATGCGATTGTCATTGGATTGGCAGCCCGCAATTTGCCAAAACATCAGCAAAAAAAGGCGGTGATTTGGGGGACTGTCGGTGCTGTCGTTATCCGAGCGATGGCAACGATTTTCGTTGTATGGCTCCTTAAAATTCCAGGTCTCTTGCTTGTCGGTGGTCTTTTACTTATCTGGATCGCTTATAAGTTGCTCGTTGAGGAAAAGGGGCATGATGATATAGAAGCGGGGGGGAGTTTATGGGAAGCAGTCCGCACGATTATTATTGCTGATGCATTGATGGGACTTGATAACGTGTTGGCGGTGGCTGGTGCCGCGCATGGGCATTTCCTCCTCGTTATCTTAGGGCTGTTGATTTCCGTTCCGATTATGGTGTGGGGCAGCACGCTCATTTTAAAATGGATCGAACGCTTCCCGATCATTATTACGATTGGTGCTGGCATTCTCGCTTGGACGGCATCAAAAATGATCGTCGACGAGCCGTTTTTGAAAGGATACTTTGCCAACCCTGTGATTAAATACGGATTTGAGCTGCTTCTTGTCGCTGCTGTCATTGCGATTGGAACGCAGAAAAAAAGAAAGGCCGCCAAAAAACCGCATTTGAAAGTCGCCAATGAATAATTGGCGGCTTTTATAATGGGCGGTGACGGGACAAACAGCTACTTCCATTTCAACAAAAGGATTTGTAACAGCCGACCGATGGCTACCCCAGGGATGACCGATAATATTGGCAGCCAAATGGGCCCGAAAAATATGCCGGCAATCGTGACATCGAACGAGTATATTAAGCCAACCGTCACAGAGTAGGCGGAACAAACAAACGGCAAAAATGAGTATGGTGTTTGTCCGCCACCAGCATCTTTGAATGCATCCCACAAGGTGAAAAAATATAAACAAGGGTAAAACATCAGCCAATTAATTTTCACGATGTTCGCTGCTTCATATGTGCGGCCCAAAAAGCTGAGCCAGATCGCTTCATTAAATTGTGATTGTGTGTTAATGAGCAGTTCCAAAAAAATAAACACGATTCCTTTTATATACTTCCTGTTTAACAATTGTCCGAAACCGGGCAAAGCAATGCTCCACAACAACGTTTCCATCGCTTTCACTTTCTCGACCCTTTACTGAAATAATGATCATTGCTTCAACTGGTGCACCATGAAGCGGAGCGAAGAGCAGCAGAGGAGGATTTAATGGACAAAATGTGGTGCACATTTACATTTTTTGCAATGAAGACCTATTTTATACTTTTTGGTAATAGTAAATCAGGGAAATTCTACCTGATGATTTAAACAGTACAAAAGTAGAGGAAAAAATATATTTGATTTTTTCAGAATAATAAATATAATTGTAATATAAATAATTTTGGTAAGAGACGTAGCAAGGAGGAAGCATATGAAAGGACTAAAATCGATTTTGTTATGGGGATTGATTTCTGTTCTCGGGGCTGCAGGGTTTGCCATTTTGGCGTTAAGCCGCGGCGAGTCAATCAATGCGATTTGGCTCATCGTTGCCGCTGTCTGTACATATGCGGTTGCTTATCGCTTTTACAGCCGGTTTATCGCTCGTAAAGTGTTTGGACTTGACGATAACCGAAAAACGCCGGCGGAAGTGTTTAATGACGGGAAAGACTATGTTCCGACGAACAAATGGGTGCTGTTTGGCCATCATTTCGCTGCTATTGCCGGTGCGGGACCGCTTGTCGGACCGATTTTGGCCGCACAAATGGGGTATTTGCCGGGAACGCTTTGGATTATCATCGGTGTCGTCCTCGGTGGAGCGGTGCAAGATTTCATCATTTTATTCGCTTCCATGCGCCGCAACGGAAAATCGCTTGGCGAGATGATTAAAGAAGAAATGGGGCCGGTGACGGGCTTTATCGCAGCGCTTGGTATTTTAGGTATTATGATTATTTTATTGGCTGTGTTGGCGCTCGTTGTTGTGAAAGCGCTTGTTGGAAGCCCGTGGGGAATGTTTACGATTGCGGCAACGATTCCGATTGCGATTTTAATGGGGATTTACATGCGCTTTATCCGTCCGGGACGTGTCGCAGAGGCATCGCTTGGAGGGGTTATTCTTCTGATCTTGTCCATCGTGGCTGGACAATATGTATCGGAACACCCGACGCTTTCTGCAATGTTTACGTTGAAAGGTGAAACAATTGCCATCTTAATGATTATTTACGGTTTTGTCGCTTCGGCGCTGCCGGTATGGTTGCTTTTGGCGCCGCGGGATTATTTGAGCACGTTTTTGAAAATCGGAACGATCGTCGGTCTTGCGCTTGGCATTTTAGTCGTCATGCCAGATTTGCAAATGCCGGCGGTGACAAAATTTATCGATGGTACAGGACCGGTCTTCGCCGGTAACTTGTTCCCGTTCTTGTTTATTACGATTGCTTGCGGTGCGGTGTCCGGATTCCATGCGCTCGTTTCGTCCGGCACCACACCGAAGATGATCGAGCTTGAAAGCCATTCGCGGCCGATCGGTTACGGCGCGATGTTGATGGAATCGTTCGTCGCTGTCATGGCGATGATCGCCGCTTGCATTTTGACACCAGGAGCATACTTCGCGATTAACAGCCCGGCGGCAGTGATCGGCACGGATGTTGCGCAGGCGGCAAAAGTTGTGTCATCGTGGGGATTTACGATCACCCCTGACATGTTGACGGAGCTGGCGAAAGACGTTGGCGAGCAAACCGTGTTGTCGCGCACGGGCGGGGCTCCAACGCTGGCGATTGGTATGGCGGTCATTTTATCAGACATCATTGGCGGTAAGGCGCTCATGGCATTTTGGTACCACTTCGCCATCTTGTTTGAGGCGCTCTTCATTTTAACGACAATTGATGCCGGCACGCGCGTTGGCCGCTTTATGATCCAAGATATTATGGGGACATTTTATAAACCGCTTGGCAAAACGGATTCGCTCGTTTCAAACTTAATCGCGACAACTCTTTGTGTATTGGCGTGGGGCTATTTCTTGTATCAAGGTGTTGTTGATCCGCTTGGCGGCATTAACACACTATGGCCGCTGTTTGGCATCGCCAACCAAATGCTCGCTGGCATCGCTTTATTATTCGCAACGACAGTTCTGTTTAAAATGGGCAAAAAAGCGTATGTCTGGGTCACGCTTGTGCCGACGACATGGCTGCTCGTTGTCACATTGACGGCCGGGTACCAAAAGCTGTTCCACGAAGATGTGAAAATTGGATTTTTGTCGCATGCCAAACTGTTTAAAGAACATTTGAGTCAAGGAAAAGTGCTGGCGCCGGCAGCGAATGAGGCGCAAATGCGGCAAATTATTATGAACGACTATATTGATGCTGTGCTATGTGCGATTTTCATGCTTGTTGTGATCGCAATGCTCATCTCGGCGCTAAATATATGGATCAAAGTGTTGCAAAACAAACATGTGCCGCTCAAAGAAGCGCCATACGTGCCGCGCGACAGTGAAGAAGGAGCGAAGAACTATGCCTAAATGGTTGCAAACCATTTTGTCTTACCGTCGGCAGTTTCTTGACTTGCTTGTCGGTGTGCCGAACTATGAAAAATATGTCGAGCATATGAAAACTCATCACCCAGGTGAGCCGATTAAATCACGAAAAGAATTTTTTTGTGAGGCGCAAGAGGCACGTTATAACGCCAAAGGCGGTAAAGTGTCGCGCTGTTGCTAGAGGTGGGAGGGAAGAAGGGGCTGATCTCCCTTCTTCTTTTTTGTCTTTGTGAAAGTGAGAGAACGCCTTAACTTTCCAATTTGAGAAAAGAAAGACCACCTTCACAAAACAGCTTGACTCATCTATAAGATGTGGGACTAGTGCTTCGGTAAAAAGAGATTGGCCATGCCGGCCAATAAAACAAGAAGAAAGGGGTTATTATATGCGAATTCTTGTCGTTGGTGCTGGCGCTGTTGGAGGGTATTTCGGCGGTCGATTGCTTGAAAAAGGGGGGGATGTGACATTTCTCGTCCGTGAGCGGAGAAAACGGGAACTTGAGGAACATGGACTCGTGATTCACAGTGTACATGGTGATGCGGTGCTGAAGCCGAAACTGATGGTTGCCGGGGAACCGTCCGAGCCGTTTGACGTTGTCATATTTTCTAGCAAAGCGTATCACCTGGCGGGCGCTATCGCCGATGCTAAGCCATATATTGGCCAAGAGACGATGATTTTGCCGCTGCTAAACGGCATGGCTCATATGGATACTCTATGGGAGACGTTTGGACGCAGGAATGTCCTCGGCGGCCTTTGTTTTATTGAAACGACACTGAATGAGAAGGGGGAAATCGTGCAGACAAGTTCAGCGCATGATGTCCGTTTTGGCGAGTGGTCAGGGGAACGAACGGAGCGGACCGAAGCGCTTGAATCGCTGTTTGCGGGAGCCAATGCCCGCTTTCGTTTGAGCGAACGAATTGCCGCTGATATGTGGAATAAATACTTGTTCATCGCGACGATGTCGGGCGTGACAACGCTGTTTCGTGCTCCGATTGGGCCAATTCGTTCCGGTGAATACGGGGGAGCCATCATCGATCGGCTGCTTGGGGAAATTAAGGAGATTATGCAGGCACACGGTGCACCGCTAACTGATGAGATGGCCGAGCGGCAGCGCATTCAGCTCGAACAAATCGCCCCGACGATGAAATCATCGATGCAACGCGACATGGAAAAAGGGCAGCTGATTGAAGCCGACCATTTGCAAGGGTATTTGCTGCTGCTTGCTAAGCGATATGGCATTCAAGCGCCGCTGCTTGAAACGGTGTACCATAATTTGAAAATTTATGAAGCGAGTCGTGCGGCTGGTGAATAACCGATGCTGGCTGTTTGGCGGGAGCTTGTAAGTTCTTTGCCAAATGGCCGCTTTTTTTGTAAAAGAGAGTTGTTTCTCACAGTAATGTAGTGTACAGTTAGTAGTGAAAACGTGTGCACAAAAAGGGGGAGGCAGCCTTGAAGAAAACATGGTGGAAAGAGGGCATCGCCTATCAAATTTATCCGCGCAGCTTTATGGATGCAAACGGCGACGGCATCGGTGATCTTCGCGGGATTATGGAAAAACTGGATTACTTAGTGGAGCTTGGAGTTGACATCATCTGGATTTGTCCGATTTACCGGTCGCCGAACGCCGATAACGGATATGATATTAGCGACTATCATGCGATTATGGATGAGTTCGGAACGATGGACGATTTTGATGAACTGCTCGCTGAAGCCCACCGGCGCGGGCTGAAAGTCATTTTAGATTTGGTTATCAACCATACGAGCGACGAACATCCGTGGTTTATTGAATCGCGTTCATCGCGGGACAATCCGAAGCGTGATTGGTATATTTGGCGCGACGGCAAAGATGGGCGTGAGCCGAACAACTGGGAAAGCATTTTCGGAGGTTCGGCGTGGCAATACGACGAGCAGACAGGACAATATTATTTGCATATTTTCGACGTGAAGCAGCCTGACTTGAACTGGGAAAATGACGAAGTTCGCCAGGCGCTGTATGAGATGATTAATTGGTGGCTCGACAAAGGAATTGACGGGTTCCGTGTTGATGCCATTTCCCATATTAAGAAAAAGCCGGGTCTTCCCGACTTGCCGAATCCGAAAGGGTTGAAATATGTACCTTCGTTTGCTGGCCATATGAATCAGCCGGGGATTATGGATTATTTAAAAGAATTGAAAGAGCAAACGTTTGCACGTTATGATATTATGACGGTCGGCGAGGCGAACGGGGTGACCGTTGACGATGCTGAACAATGGGTGGGCGAAGAAGACGGCATCTTTAATATGATTTTTCAATTTGAGCATTTAGGGCTATGGCAGCGGCGGACTGATGGCTCGATCGATGTTCGGCGGCTGAAGCGGACGTTGACGAAATGGCAAAAAGGGTTAGAAAACCGTGGATGGAACGCGCTTTTTTTAGAAAACCATGACTTGCCCCGTTCTGTTTCAACATGGGGGGATGACCGTGATTATTGGTTGGAGAGCGCGAAGGCGCTCGGCGCGCTCTACTTTTTCATGCAAGGGACGCCGTTCATTTACCAAGGCCAAGAGATTGGTATGACCAATGTGCAGTTTTCAGATATTAACGATTACCGTGATGTCGCTATTTTACGGCTGTATGAGCTCGAACGGGCGAAAGGACGAAATCATGATGACATTATGCGCATCATTTGGCAAACAGGTCGAGATAATTCGCGCACGCCGATGCAATGGTCAGACGCTCCGAATGCGGGATTTACTAGCGGAACGCCGTGGATCAAAGTGAACGAAAATTATCGCACCATTAACGTAGAGGCCGAGCAGCGTGATCCGAATTCAATATGGTCGTTTTATAAACGAATGATTCAGCTGCGGAAAACAAACGAACTGTTTGTTTACGGAACGTATGATTTACTTTTAGAAAATCATCCGTCCATTTACGCGTATACAAGAACGCTCGGCCATGAACGGGCGCTTATCATTGTCAATTTATCTAACCGTCCTTCGCTTTACCGCTATGACGGCATCCGCCTTCAGTCGGACGATTTAGCGCTTGGCAACTATCCGGTTCGGCCACATAAAAACGCGACCCGCTTTAAGCTCAAACCGTATGAAACCAGGGTCTACGTCTGGAAAGAATAAGGAGGAGTCTTCCTATCCGCGTTGAATAAATAAAGGTGGAAGGGAGATGAGCAACAATGTCAACGATCGATCCGATTCGTTATCCAATCGGAACGTTTCAAGCGCCGGCACAGTTTCGTGCTGAGGACGTAAAAGAATGGATTGCGGCCATCCGCGAGCTTCCAGATGCATTGCGGGCCGCTGTTGCGGGTTTGAATGATGAACAGTTGAACACGCCGTATCGCGATGGCGGTTGGACCGTGGCTCAAGTTGTTCACCATTTAGCTGATGCGAGCATGAACGCATTTTTGCGTACGAAATGGGGCTTGACAGAGGATAAGCCAGCCATTAAGCCGTTTGAAGAGAGTGAATGGGCGAAAACGGCCGACGCCCGTTCGTTGCCGATCGAGCCGTCACTCATGTTGCTTGAAGGGCTGCACGTGCGGTGGGCGACGCTGCTTGAGTCCATGACGGAAGCGGACTTTCAACGTCTTATTTGCCCTGAAGGGGCGAAACAAGCGATGCCGCTGTACGTGCTGACCGCGCTGTATACATGGCATGGGAAGCACCATACTGCGCAAATTATGTCATTGCGCAAACGGAAAGGATGGTAAAAGCTGCCGAATTGGCGGCTTTTTCATTTGTATGAAAAAATATGGCTCGAAAACATTTTGTTTAAACAGAAGCATACAGTTATGTTATACTGACAAATATTAAGGGACACGAAATACATATTTTATTAAGGGGGATCGGCATGAATGCGCAACAAAAACATGTTGTTGCGGAGCAGAAAGAAAAAATTTGGACGCGCAATTTCGTTTTAATTTGCTTAGCTAACTTTTTCATCTTTCTTGGGTTTCAAATGACGTTGCCGACATTGCCGCTGTTTGTCGAATATTTAGGAGGCAACGATCAGTTAATTGGCCTTGTTGTCGGAGTATTTACGTTTTCGGCGCTTATTGTCCGTCCGTTCGCTGGCCATGCGCTTGAGACACGAGGGCGCCGATTTGTGTTTTTGTTCGGATTGTTGATCTTCGTCATTTCGGTTGGCTCGTACAGCTTCATCTCTAGCATTTTCCTTCTCTTCTTAATGCGGGTTGTTCAAGGGATTGGCTGGGGGTTTTCGACAACGGCATCCGGCACGGTGGCGACAGATATCATCCCAGCGAACCGCCGTGGGGAAGGGATGGGTTATTACGGGTTGTCAGGGAATATTGCCCTCGCCTTTGGGCCGTCTCTCGGACTCGTGCTGGCGGCTGCCATTCCGTTCAGCCATTTATTCATGATTTGTGCGGCGCTTGGCGTGGCGTCTTTGTTGTTTGCCGCGGCCATTACATATAAAAAAGCAGAAGCGGGACATGATAAAGGTGAAAAAAAATGGGATCTTTACGAAAAGACGGCCTTGATTCCGTCGGTGCTGCTGTTCTTTTTAACGGTGACATTTGGCGGCATTGCCTCGTTTTTGCCCTTATATACAGCGCAAAAACAGATCGGAGGCTTACAGCTTTACTTTTTGCTTTACGCCCTCGCTTTAATGGTAACCCGGACGTTCGCCGGCCAGCTGTATGACCGGAAAGGACATCGGGCCGTCTTTCTTCCTGGTGCGGGGCTCGTTTTGCTGGCGATGCTTATGCTCGCTTGGCTGCCAGGGGAATGGGCGTTATTGACCGCAGCGGTGCTGTATGGGTTTGGATTTGGCATGGTGCAGCCGGGGCTGCAGGCATGGTCGGTTGAGCGGGCGCCTGTTCACCGAAAAGGGATGGCGAATGCAACATTTTTCTCGTTTTTTGATTTAGGCGTTGGCATCGGAGCGATCGTCTTCGGTCAAATCAGCCATTGGTTTGGCTACCCGAGCATTTATTTAGCTGCCGCCGGTTCGGTGCTTATTTCGATGCTCGTTTATTTGAGTGTGCTGCGCAAAGAACAGCCGCTCCGCTCAGGACAAAAAAGAAACGCTTAAGGTCAGCCCTTAAGCGTTTTTCTTTAACGTCGCGAATGCACTTCATAAATGGCGAATTTTAAATAGTCGCCTTCATCAGCAGCGAGTAGCTTCGGGTGGTCATAGCCGGCGCCGCTCCAGTATACTTGGCGCAGCACTTTTTTGGCGTCAAACGCCGCGTCGGCAACCATCTCTTGAAACATGTGCGGACGGACATGGTAAGAGCAGCTCGAAGTGACGAAAAAGCCGCCGTCTTTGACAAGCTTCAGCCCATTTAAGTTGATATCTTTATAGCCGCGCAACGCTTTCGGAACCGCATGGGCGGATTTGGCGAACGCCGGTGGGTCGATGATGACGACATCCCACTGTTTGCCGGCGCGCACTGACTCGCGCAAATAATCAAAGGCGTTGGCGACGACAAAATCAACGTTTGTAAAGCCGTTTAAGGCTGCGTTTCGCTTCGCCGTTTCAATCGCATGTTCGGAAATGTCGACAGCGGTGACGTGTTTTGCTCCGTACAGACAGGCGTTTAGCATAAATGAACCGGTATGAGTGAAGCAGTCAAGCACGGTTGTCTCCGGGCCGATGAGCGGGCGGAGGGCGGCGCGGTTTTGCCGCTGGTCGAAGAAAAAGCCGGTTTTTTGACCACCTTCAATATCGACAATATATTTGACGCCGTTTTCCTCGATTTCGATTTCTGTTTCTGCTTCTCCATACCAAAAGCCTTTTTCTTGTTTAAGTCCCTCAAGTTCCCGAACGTACACATCGTTGCGCAAATAAATGGCTCTTGGTGCGAACACATCAAGCAAGCCGCGCAAAATCCAATCTTTACGTTTTTCCATTCCAAGCGCCAAAATTTGTACAGAGAGCACATCCTCGTATTTATCGACGATGAGCCCAGGCAGAAAATCGGCCTCTCCATAGATGGCGCGGCAAGAGCGGATGCCGGGAATCATCCGTTCACGGTACGCCCATGCCTGGCGGATGCGCTCGATAAAAAACTCCTCATTCAGTTCGTCATCGGGGTTTTGCGTCAGTATGCGCACAATGATTTGTGAGGCCGGGTTAATGTATCCTTTCGCCAGCCAATAACCTTGGTGGTTATAGACATCGACGAAATCACCTGGCGTAATGTCCCCTTCAATGCGGTCGACTTCACTTTGGAAAATCCATGGATGACCTTGTTCAAGCCGCTTTTTTCGTTGGCGTTTTAAAATGACTTTTGCCATCAATTCCACTCCCATTCGATAGTCAGTCGTTGCGTTTTAATCATAGCGAATCATGGTGGGCGGCGCAACGCCGGACGGAAAAAAGAGTTGACAATCACCGCTGCCGTGATATGATAAATTTGAATAGGAAAATGTCATCATGATGGGACATCCACTAGGGGGGCCTTTAGAAAGGCTGAGATCAAAGTGTGCCTTTGAGACCCTTAGCACCTGATCTGGGTAATACCAGCGTAGGGAAGTGGAGAGGAGCTACACATGGGGTAAGGATGGTTTTGCCTTGCCTTGCGAAATGGTATGCCCAAGCCGCTTTCTTTACGCTAGTTAGTAAAGGAAGCGGCGTTTTTATTTTTTGGAAAAGGGGGAGAAAGAATGTCAATTGCCAAGCAAATTTGTGAAGCCGCCGAGCGGCGGCGAATATAAGTTTTTGAAGATGGCGTACCCGTTCGAATGATGACAGTCCGTTAGACTGACATTGATGGAGCGGGGGACGATTGTGGAAGGAGAGGCATGCGATGGTGAAGACAGCAAGAGGATTGAAGTTGGCTGACATTTTGACAACGATTGTGATTGCAATCGTGTTTGGTGTCATTTACAAAGTATGGTCCCCAGTATATGAAGTCGTGAAAGTGTTCGGGGTTCATGCCGATCAATTGGTTTACGGCATGTGGTTTATCGCTTCATCGCTTACCTATTTGCTCATCCGTAAGCCAGGAGTGGCGCTGCTTGCCGAAATTGCGGCTTCGTCCGGCGAATTGATCATGGGGTCGCAATGGGGGCTTGAGGTGCTCATTTATGGAGTTGTTCAAGGATTGTTTGCTGAGCTTGTGTTTGCGGCGTTCCGCTATCGGCGCTTTGACGTGTTCGTCGTATCGTTAAGCGCAGTCAGCGCCACGGTCGGTTCGCTCATCATGGACTTTTACAAAGGATATATCGAGGCGCTAGCCCCATGGAATATGGCGCTCTTTTTGCTGGCACGTTTTGTTGGTGCCATCCTCATTTCCGGCGTGTTCGCTGTCTCGTTGGCCAAGGCGCTTGAGAAAGCCGGGGTGACACAGATGTGGCGGCCAGCTTCAAAAGAAGATTATGATGCGCTGAACCGATAAGGCGGCTGATAAACGATGGGACATGGAATTACAATCGATCGGCTGCGCCTCAAATTTCCCGGACATCGTGAGCTGTTGTTTCACGATTTATCACTGTCGATTACCGCAGGGGAGAAAGTGCTCTTTCTTGGCCCATCTGGATGTGGCAAGTCAACGTTGTTGCAAGTGATGGCTGGCATCATTCCCAACTCAGTCGATGTGCCGATGAAGGCGGAACATCTCGAGCTGCCAAAACGGTGGGGCTATGTGTTTCAAGACCCGGATGCACAATTTTGCATGCCGTACGCGGATGAGGAAATCGCATTCGCTCTTGAAAATAGAGGGGTACCGCGCGAGGAGATGCCCGCCCGCATTCGCGCTCTTTTGGATCAAGTTGGGTTGACAATCGAACCGCATACGGATATTCATACACTCTCCGGCGGGATGAAACAGCGGCTGGCGCTCGCTTCCGTGCTTGCGCTTGAGCCGGAGGTCCTGTTTTTGGATGAGCCGACCGCACTGCTTGATGAGGAAGGGACAAAAGCAGTATGGCAAACTGTCAAGAAGGTGAGCCGCGATAAAACGGTCATCATCGTCGAACATAAAATCGATCATGTCCTTGACTTTGTTGATCGGATTGTGCTGCTCGGCCGTGATGGAAGAGTCATGGCTGATGGCAAGGCAAGAACAGTATTTTCCCAATATAAAGATGTCATCAGCGCTGAAGGCATTTGGCATCCGGGCGTTTGGGACGAATACGACCGGAGGGTACAGCGGCGGAAGTGGCGGGAAGGAGAAGAACTCCTTTGTCTTCGCGATTTTCGTGGTTTTCGCAAGCGGGAAGTGAAAATTAGCGTTTCCGAAGCGGTGGTGCGGGCAGGTGAATGGATTGCTGTCACTGGCCGAAATGGTGCCGGTAAGAGTACACTCTTGCACGCACTCATGCAGCTCATCCGTACACAAGGAGATTATCGGTTGTTAGGAGATGATGTCAAGCAGCGGCAGCCATTGCATCGTCATATCGCTTTTGTGTTTCAAAATCCGGAGTTCCAATTTGTCACCCATTCCGTACGGGATGAGCTCGCTTATTCGCTCCGGCTCGAGGGGCGTTCGAGCGAGGAAACAGAAGAAACAGTCGCCCGTCTTTTGCGCGAATTTGACCTTGTCGGCCAACAAGATACGCATCCGTACCAGCTGTCAGTCGGCCAAAAGCGTCGATTGAGTGTGGCTGCCTCCGTTGTTGCCGGCCAACGACTCTTTTTGCTTGATGAGCCGACATTTGGGCAGGATGCGAAAAATACGTTCGCTTTGCTCGAGATGCTTGAATCGTACCGTGAACAAGGGGCAGCGATTGTGATGGTCACTCACGATGAACAAATCGTCCGCCGCTTTGCGACGAGACGTTGGGTGATTGAAGGCGGAGCACTTGTCCAGGACGAGCGGTTAGGTATCCGGGAGTTGGCGTTCGCCGAAGGAGGAGCCGGGCAATGAAATGGGAGATTCACCGCCGTGAGACATGGCTTCATGAGACGAATCCGAGCTTGAAGTTGATCGTGCTCGTTATTCTCTTTTTTGCTGTTTTGTTCATTCATAATCCGAACGTACTGATCAATTTCTCGCTCGCCCTTTTTGTTTTGTTTTGCTTTGGGACGGGTTATTCGGCGAACGCACTTGTTTGGATGTTTTTGCCGTTCTTTCTCATCTTTGTTTCTACCGCTTCATCAATGATGATGTTTGGTGAAGGAAAGACGACATGGTTTCGCTGGGGGCTCATCCATGTTACGGAAGAGAGCTTTTGGCGCGGTGTGCATCTTGGGTTTCGCGCCTTGGCACTCGGGCTATTGGGTTTAATTTTTTCCTTGACGACCCGGCCGGTGCATCTATTTTACTCGCTGATGCAGCAGCTGAAGCTCAAGCCGAAATATGCGTACAGCTTTCTAGCAGCTGTCCGTTTGCTGCCGATGATGATTGAGGAGTTTCAAAACGTGCATTATGCTTTGAAAGTACGCGGCGTGCCGAATCGTGGAGGGTTTAGCAAAGTGAAACGCTACGCCATTCCGCTTTTATCGCAAAGCATTCGGCGCGCTCAGCGCATCGCGGTGGCGATGGAGGCGAAACAGTTTTCAGGCAGCGGCCCGCGCACGTTTTACTATGAAATCGGGTTTGGCAAATATGACGTTCTGTTTGTTATTTTGTTTGTCGTTTTGTTATTTGTTTCCTATCATGTTGGCATTCATTATCCGTACATTTCTATAAACGATGTACGGTAGAAAGAAAGGGATCTAGATGGGAACGCTTCATTTCGTTTCGACCGGTCGGCAGACGGCCGATGAGTTCGCCGCCATTTGTCAGCACATCCATCCGTACGCCGATTGCATTCATATTCGTGAAAAAGAGAAAACAGCGCGCGAGGTTGCCGCGTTTGTCACTGCGCTGCTTCGTGTCGGGGTGCCACCCCAAAAAATCATCGTCAATGACCGCGTCGATGTGGCTGCAGTGTATGGCGTCCATGGAGTGCAACTCGCCTACCATAGCCTACCGGTGCGGGCTGTCCGCCGCTCATTTCCGAGTTTGACAGTCGGATGCTCGGTGCATGGGCTGGCGGAGGCGAAGCAGGCGGAAGAGGACGGTGCCCACTTTTGTTTATTCGGCCATATTTTTCCGACCGCCAGCAAACCGGGGGTGCTTCCGCGCGGCGTAGACTTGCTGAAGGAAATAGCCGCTGCTGTACATATTCCCGTCATTGCCATCGGCGGCATCCATGCCGGCAATGCCCGCCGAGTGCTAGAAGCGGGGGCAGCGGGAGTGGCGGTGTTGTCGGCGATTTTTTTCGCAGCTGATCCGGTCAGTGAAGCGAAACGGCTAGCTGAAATTGTCAAGGGGGAGAGGATCAAGTGACTATACATTATTATGACGTTGCCATTGTTGGCGGTGGGGTGATCGGGGCGGCGGTGGCCTTCGAGCTTGCCAAACGGAAGTATCGCGTCGCGATTTTAGAAAAAGGAACGATGGCTGGTGAGTCGTCGAGCGCAGCCGCCGGCATGCTCGGAGCACAAGCAGAATTTTCTACGCCAAGTCCGCTCGTGCCGCTCGCCTTAAAAAGCAGGACCCTTATGCCGTCCTTGGCGGAAGAGTTGAAGGAACGAACGGGGATTGACATCGGCCTCGTCGAAAAAGGGATGATCAAAATAGCGACAACGGAGGAAGAGGCGGAAGATCTCCGCCGGCATTATACATTTTGGAGCGCGACGGACCAGCCGGTGCGCTGGCTGACGAAAGAGGAAGTGCTTGAGATTGAGCCCCGCCTCGCAATGGAAGCGATTGTTGGGGCCATGTACATTGAAGGCGACGGACAAGTGAGCGCCCCGGATTTGGCTGCTGCTCTCGTCCATGCTGCTGTATCAGCCGGCGCTCGCTTATATGAGTATACAGAAGTATTGAACATCCGTTCAGACGCCGGTGGGCATCACCTTGACACAACGGATGGAACATTTTCGGCTGAGGCGGTCGTCATCGCCTCGGGCGCCTGGGCGTCGCAGCTTGGCAACCTGCTTGGGCTTCCTCTTTCTGTGTCCCCAGTCAAAGGGGAGTGCGTCATGGTGCGTACACCGGTTCCGTTGTTGCAGGCGACCGTGTTTGCCAAAAACGGTTGCTATATTGTGCCGAAGCGAGGCAACCAACTGTTGATTGGTGCGACGTCCACTCCGGGCACATACGACCGGCATGTGTGCGCCGGCGGGGTCATGAATTTGCTTCATCGCGCTGCCCGCCTGCTTCCGGATGTCAAACAGGCAGAATGGGTGAGGGCGTGGAGCGGCATCCGTCCGCAGACGAAAGACGGTTTGCCATATATCGGCGAACATCCGGAGCGACACGGCGTGTTTGTCGCTGCCGGCCATTATCGAAACGGGATTTTGCTCAGCGCGATTACCGGGCAGCTAATGGCCGACTTAATCGAACGGAAAGAGCCTGAGGTTGATTTGTCACCGTTTTCTTTGACACGCCATTCAGAAGAAAAGGTGGGGATTGAATGACATTGATCGTTAACGGGGAGACGATCACCGTGCCCGATGAGGTGAAAACGGTTAGTGATTTGCTTTCGCATTTCCGGCTTGATAATAAACTGGCGATTGTGGAAGTCAACGTCCGCATTATTCAAAAGCATGAGTACGGAATAACGACGCTCGCGAATGGCGATCGCGTCGAAATCGTTCATTTTGTGGGAGGCGGTTGAGATGTTGAAAATCGGTCCATATGAATTTTCTTCACGGTTGTTGCTTGGAACGGGCAAATATCCGAGCCTAGATGTGCAAAAAGAAGCGGTGGAAGCATCGGGAGCGGAAATTTTGACGTTTGCGGTTCGGCGGATGAACATTTTTTCTCCGGAGCAGCCGAACTTTTTAGAGCAGCTCGACTTAAGCAAATATAAGCTGCTGCCAAACACTGCCGGGGCGAAAACAGCCGAAGAAGCGGTGCGCATCGCGCGGCTAGCGAAAGCATCGGGGTTATGTGATATGATTAAAGTAGAAGTGATTGGCTGTGACAAAACGTTGCTCCCGGATCCGGTTGAAACGTTAAAGGCAGCAGAAATGCTCCTTGAAGAAGGGTTTATCGTGTTGCCGTATACGTCTGATGACGTTGTGCTGGCAAGACGGCTGCAGGAGCTTGGCTGTCATGCGGTCATGCCAGGGGCGTCGCCAATCGGGTCAGGGCAAGGCATCATCAATCCGCTCAATTTGAGCTTCATCATCGAGCAAGCGACTGTGCCGGTTATTGTTGACGCCGGCATCGGCGGCCCGGCGGATGCAGCGCTGGCGATGGAGCTTGGTGCGGACGGGGTGTTGCTAAACACCGCTGTTTCTGGTGCAGCTGATCCAGTGAAAATGGCAAAAGCGATGAAGCTGGCGATTGAAGCGGGCCGACTTGGCTATGAAGCCGGGCGTATCCCGAAAAAGCGCTATGCGTCAGCGAGCAGCCCGATGGAAGGAATGAGTGTTGTTTGAACGAACGATATTCCCGACAGCAATTGTTTGCCCCAATCGGTGAGGCAGGACAAAAGAAAATACGGGAAAAGCATGTTGTCTTAATCGGCGCTGGAGCGCTTGGCACGGGCAATGCTGAAGCGCTCGTACGCGCTGGGATTGGCAAATTGACGATCATTGACCGCGACTACGTCGAATGGAGCAATTTACAGCGCCAGCAGTTATACAGCGAAGGGGATGCGAAAGAGCGGCTGCCAAAGGCGATCGCTGCCAAGCGACGTCTCGAACAAGTAAACAGTGATGTCCAGATTGAGGCCATTGTCGGGGATGCCGGTCCAGAGGAGTTGGAGGCGCTTGTGGCTGAGCAGCGCCCCCATTTACTGATTGATGCAACCGACAATTTTGACGCGCGCATGGTCATCAATGATGTCGCCTATAAATACAGCATTCCGTGGATCTACGGTGCCTGTGTCGGCAGCTACGGCTTAAGCTACGCCTTTATCCCCGGGCGCACACCGTGCCTATACTGCCTGCTAGAAACGGTGCCGCAAGGGGGCTTGACGTGCGACACGGCCGGTATTATTAGCCCGACGGTGCAAATGGTTGTTAGTTACCAGACGGCAGAAGCGTTGAAAATTTTAGTCGAAGACAGGGAGGCGTTACGCGGCAAGCTCGTCTCGTTTGATCTTTGGACGAACGAATATGCGGCCATTCGCATTGATGCAGTGAAAAGAGATAATTGTCCGACGTGCGGTCATGATCCGTCCTATCCGTTTCTTTCTTATGAACAGCAGACGAAGACGGCCGTGTTGTGTGGGCGTGATTCCGTGCAAATTCGCCCGTCTGCCCGTCGGCAATACGATTTAAATGAACTGGCAGCGTTATTTCGACGTCAAGGGCTTCAAGCTGAAGCAAACCCATATCTCGTCTCTGTTTCGATCGGCGACAAGAGGCTCGTCGTATTTGGTGACGGCCGTGCACTTGTGCACGGTACAAAAGACGTGCAAGAGGCGAAAACGATTTATTACCGGTATTTAGGGTAAAACCGTTGAGCATGAAGGGAGCATCTCTCGAACATACGGAATGGGGGCGTCCGTGTCAAGGGGCGTCCCTCTCTTTTAGCTGTCACGAAACTGTCAAAAAACGTTCTTTCTTTGCCCGCTTCTCCCGCTTGTTCATATGGTACGATGAGAACGGGAGGGAAAGATGAATGGTTGAGTGGTCAATTACGCTGAATATCGCTTCATTGTTGGTGCTTATGTATTTTATTGGAGCTTGTTGGCTTGAATCCTAAAACGCGTCGGCGCGTCCCGGCGCGTTTTTATTTGGATGTATATGGAAATGAAACGCTTCAACTATAGCCAGTTGGCGAAAAATTTGTTATATTTAAAGTAAGGAATGGAAACCGACTGCGAACGACATGTGCAGCCATTTCCGCCCGGTGAAGCAAACTTTGCTTTCACAGGCATGTTTCGGTGAAAAAATGGATATGAATAACATAGTCATGTTCCTATAGGAGTGTGAAGATTCTTTGGAAGAGTGGCCGTTAAGGTTGTTCGGTTGGTTTTTTCTTTTCCTGCTCGTCAACGCATTGTTTGCTTCAGCCGAGGCGGCTTTTTCATCAGCAAGCAAAGCCCGGTTAAAGCATTATGCGGAAGAGCACCCACACAACCAGCGTCTCCAGGCAGTGATCGAACAGCTTGATCGTGCATTGTTGGCGCTTGCCATTGCCAACCGTCTGACGAGCATTACAGCGGTTGCGCTGTTTATTTATATCGCTGCTTCACTACTTGGGGAACAGACTGGTTTATTTGTCTCGATTGCGGTGATGACCATTTTGTCCATCGTCTTCAGTGACATTTTGCCAAAATCGATGGCGAAAGAGCAGGCAGAAACGCTTGCGATTCGGTATGTCAGCCTCGCCTATGGGCTGATGAAACTCATGGCGCCCGTAACGGCATTGTTTCAAGCGATGAGGGAACGAATTTCTCGACGGTTCACCAACGGAGCTGCGGCGCCGGCCGTCACGGAGGAAGATATCAAAGTGATGGTCGAGTTAAGTGAAGAAGAAGGGGTCATTGACAACAAGGAAAAAGAACTGATTCAACGTTCGCTCGATTTTGATGAGATTTTAGTCGAAGAAATTTTCACACCGCGTGCCGATATGGTGGCGGTTGAGGTGAATCAGCCGATTGAAGAGATTCGTGACGTATTTTTGGAAGAAAGGTACTCCCGCATTCCAGTGTATGAAGGGGATATTGATAACGTCATTGGTATTTTATCGGAGAGTGACTTTTTCAGCGAACTTGTACAAAACCACGATGTGCGCATCCGTGAATTGTTGCGCCAGCCGCTGTTTGTCGTCGAGTCGATGAAAGTGTCCGACTTGCTGCCAGAACTGCAAAAAAGCAAAGTACACATGGCGATCGTCGTCGATGAGTTCGGCGGCACAGCCGGCTTGATTACGCTCGAGGATATTATCGAGCAAATCGTCGGCGAAATATGGGATGAACATGACGAAGCGGTGAAAACGGTGCGCCAAATCGATGAACATAGCTTTGAATTCAGCGCCGAACTACCGCTTGACGAATTTTGTGAAGTGATGAAGATCGATGTGCCAGAAAGCGAATCGCGTACGTTGGGTGGCTGGATTTTTGAAATGTTTGAACGCATTCCGGCAGTCGGCGAAACGTTGCAGTACGGTCCGTTGACGCTGACCGTTCGCCAAGTTGATAATCGACGCATTCGCAAAGTGCTTGTCTCTTTGAATCAACCACTCGCCGGGCAGGCGGGAGGCATGTGACAGTGAGATGAAAGAGCCCCAGGCTAACTGCCTGGGGCTTTTGCCATCTATTATGAAGTTGTCTGTGAAATGATTATTGAACGTTACCGAATTGGCCACCGAGTTGTTGTTGAGCCATTGCTACAAGGCGTTTCGTAATTTCGCCGCCGACCGAACCGTTTGCACGGGAAGTCGTATCAGCGCCAAGGTTGACACCAAACTCTTGAGCGATCTCGAATTTCATTTGGTCGATGGCTTGTTGGGCGCCAGCGACTAACAGTTGGTTATTGTTATTGTTGCGTGCCATAACTGATCATCTCCTCTTGTAAATTTTAATGGCTGGGTTGGCTGGATTTGCACCAGCACTACACGCCGTAAGGCGTGCTGCCAAGCTTGGCTGAACCCAACGTCCACCCGCTTTTGCCTTCGCCAGCATAGGTGTTGTGGCGAGTGCCTCTTTTGCTGGTGGTACTCATAGTTTGAGTTGTTTTTAGTCCGTTATTCATCTTGATTATATGGTAATTTTTTACGTTTTATCGCTGCTATCATTAGGGAATATGTAAAATAAGGAGCATCTTATAGGAGGAAACAGCATGAATGTATGCCCGCTTTGCAACGGGCTGCGCCAGATAACGGTATATTGCAGCTACTGCCAGCAGCCAATGGAAGACCAAGGAAAAATTACGGACTATTTTGACGATTACAGTCCGTATATGGATGGGGACCTTATGAAGCTTGTTGATGGTTACCCGTACACATATGCGAATCATGAGTGTGTTCATTTGTTTTATTGTCCGCATTGTCAAGAAGAGGAAGTGCGTTTTATTAAAGAGTAGGCTCTAGCACAATGCTAGAGCCTACTAAATCTATATAGAAACAAATGGGGGCTTACTTTTCATCTGCAGAGCGAATACGCCGTTCCGTTTCGATGTCAAAGAAATGCGCTTTGTTCATATCGAGTGCAAGATCGAGACGGTGACCCGGCTTAATTTCGGTGCGAGCATCAATGCGAGCGACAAACTCTTGGCCATCGATGTTCGAGTAAATCATCGATTCAGCACCAAGCAGCTCAGCGACTTCGACGTGAGCCGTAATTTTTGTTGCCGGTGAAGCCTCTAAGAAGAGCGGCTCGTCGTGAATATCTTCCGGACGAATCCCTAAAATGACTTCCTTGCCAATGTACCCTTGGTCGCGCAATACTTTCATTTTTCCTTCCGGAATGCCAAACGATGTGTTACCGACAACAAACTTGCCGTCTTGCAGCGTCCCTTTAATAAAGTTCATGGCCGGGGAACCGATAAAGCCGCCGACAAAAACATTTTCCGGTCTTTCATACACTTCGCGCGGCGTTCCAACTTGCTGGATGACGCCGTCTTTCATGACAACAAGGCGAGTTGCCATCGTCATCGCTTCCGTTTGGTCGTGGGTAACGTAAATCGTCGTCGTTTCCAAACGTTGGTGGAGCTTGGCGATTTCCGAACGCATTTGCACGCGCAGTTTCGCATCCAAGTTCGAAAGCGGTTCATCCATTAAAAATACTTTCGCGTCGCGGACAATCGCACGTCCCAACGCTACGCGTTGACGCTGTCCACCGGAGAGCGCTTTCGGTTTCCGGTCTAAGTATTGTTCGAGTCCGAGGATGCGAGCTGCCTCGCGGACGCGTTTGTCGATTTCTGCTTTCGGGAACTTGCGCAACTTTAAGCCGAATGCCATGTTGTCATAAACGCTCATATGTGGATAAAGGGCATAGTTTTGGAACACCATGGCGATGTCACGGTCTTTCGGCGGCACATCGTTCATCCGCTTGCCATCGATATAGAGATCACCTTTTGAAATTTCCTCAAGACCGGCGACCATCCGCAATGTTGTCGATTTGCCGCAGCCGGACGGACCGACAAAGACGATAAATTCCTTATCTTGAATATGTAAATTAAAGTCTTTAACGGCGGTGACATTGTTGTCGTAAATTTTGTAAATATGGTCAAGAATGAGTTCTGCCATCGTGAATCCCCCTGTTATTGAAATCGTTTTCCTATAGTAATAGTGTATAGAAAAATACGAACATTCGTAAATGGACAAGGTGCACAAAAAATGCCGCCTGTTTTCGGCGACATGACGAGATGGCATATCGGCGGTTAAGTAAGGCGGCGATGCAAAATAGCTAAGTAGATCGCCACTGCTCCCTTAAATCGCTTGATGTCAATACCGGTTTGCTCCGTCCACTTATCGATCCGGTATTGCAAACTGTTTCGGTGCATGTATAGTTTTTTCGCTGCCATGGAGACGTTTAAATTGCATTGTAAAAATGTCTCCATCGCTCGTATTTCATCTTCATCAAATTGATCAAGGAACGATAAGATTCGGTCGGTCTTATCATCGCTCTCAGCGCTAAGGAGAGGAAGTGGAATGGCATCTTCCCACTCATACACCGTTTGCTTCGGCCAAAAGCGACGAGCGGCGGAAAAACATTCTTTTTCGAGGAGAAACGACTCGTGTAATCGATCATCGACAGGGCGAACCGGGCCGATGAATAGATGGATCGTAGTGTAAAAATCGGCGGCGAGCGCGTCAGCCATTTCCGCCAGCAAGGGCAGTTCAGCCGTCCGTTTTTGCTTGGCTTCGATGATTAGTCCGTTCTTGTCTTTGTCCCAAACGATCGTTATCGGGGACTCAAACAAGTTGTGGATCGTTTCGGCAAACTCGGTTTTATTTGTGATCGGCTGATTGACGGTAAAGTGAATCAGACGGCAGTACGGGGTGGTCAGCATGGCAGGCGCTGACGGGTCACCGTTTTCCATCCACCGTTTCCACACTCGCTCCTCTTCACTTTCACGTTCCCGACGATGTTCGGTTGGAGTCAAAAACAGCGCTAACAATCGCTGTTCTCGTTTCGTTAACCGCTGTTTGGCGATGCCGATTTCATCGCCATCGGCGGTGTAAAACCATTCATATGCCTCTGGGTGTTCCGGCTGGCCGTTAATGACGATATCCCCTTCATAAAGTGACTCGAGCTCCTTTAACATCGCGGCGCAACCCTTTCTATCGTTTTTCATTCATTATAACAAAAAGCCGACTTTCCCGGCGGAGGGAAAATCGGCCCATCGGTCAATCGCCTGCTTCATAAGGCGGTTCCTCTTTTACAAGGTCGCGCGCTTCTTCGATATTCACCTCATCATCGTGGCCGTACACATTACCGCCGGCCATCCCTTCATTAATCATGCGGTCGATATCCATATAATACTCATTGCGGCCTTCGTATAAAGCGTCTTGGCGTCCGGCTTCTTTCCGTTCCATCGTCTTGCTCCTTCCTCATTGTTTTTTCTAGTTTGTGCGGAATCGGCATACATTATCCGCTGGCTTCATATGGATAGAGCAGAACAAGCGAGGAGGAGTGATATGGCATGATCGTTCCCATTCAAAAGTTAATCAAAACGACCATCGTAGCTGAGAAAAAGGCGAGGCAGCTTGCCGAGATCAGAAAGGACGAGCCAACATGGACTAGCTACTTAGATGAGGCGCGGCGGCAACGGCAACTCTGGCAATATGTGCACTATTTAGTGGCTGGCGTTGATGTACAATGCGGTGAAGGAAGAGAGAGAAAAGAAGTGGAGACCAGCCGTTTTGACTTGCTGCAATCTCTTGCTGAGGCAGAATGGGAAAAGGCAAAGTTATGCCAGGACATTAGTGGACGACTGGATGGCGCGGCCAAACAGGCAGTCAGCCAAGTGTTTCGCCAAGCTCTTCGATACAGCAGTGAGTTTTTGGCTATGGCGCAAGATGAGCTAATTCGGCAAACAGCTGATTGAGCCTCCTGAGCCGATGCATTTCAATTTCCGGCTCATCAAACACCATCGGTTTGGCATTGATTTCATAAATGTACAGCTGCCGCTCACGACTGACGCCGATGTCAGCGGAAAACTCTCCGACAAAGCCGAATCGCTCGCTGAGCCGCTTTCCGCTCAGCGCAATCAGCTGCTCGAGCTCCTGTTCATCGATACGTTCTTTGACTTCTGTGTATGGCAACACCGTTCCACCATGAAAGACATGGGTTGTCACTGACTGTGTCCTAGCAAGACGGACACCGATGCCGGTAATTGTGTAGCGGTCGTGTTGCCAATGAGCAAGCACGCGCAAATCGTAGCGGCAACCATTCCATGTGTCGGCGTCCGCTGCTGCTTGAACAATGTAACGGCACGATTGGACAAGCGGTGCCAGTTCATCGAGCGACTCCAGCCGTTTTTGGCTGCGGGGGGATTCGCAGACAACCGCCGCCCCAGGCAAAGCGGTGAGGCGGAACAATCCACTTCCTCTTGACCCATTATCTTGTTTTACATAGATGCAACCGTATTGATCAAGCCAGGCGCGTACATCGTCCACCTTGTCAACAAGTGCAGTCGGCAACAAATACGGCCAAAGCCGACGATCAGTCCGCAATGCGTCGTAAACGTCCGATTTGCGGAAAAAGGAGCGGTTGACGAGCGGGATGTTATGGGCGGCAAGCCGGGCGACTGCGGTTTGAAACGGCTCGGTTTGTTCTTCTTTCCAGCTTTTTATTCGATTGTAGACGACATCTGGCAACGGAGTGAGTGCTTCAACAAAACGCTCAAGCGACGGGACGAATACATAGCCGGAAACTGTTTTTTCACCGATGCTGGTGGCCGCACTGACGATGGCGATGCCACCGTCGGCATGGATCGAGCGAATGACTGTCTCAAGCCATCGCTTTTTCCTGCTAAGCAAGGCAGGGATAGATGATTCGCTCACTAAAATACCGACAAGCGGCCCGACCCGTCTGCCTTTCGTTCGGACAGCAAACGTGAGATCAGGAAGAGAAGCGGCGAAGGCGAGCTGACCGTTGCCAAATCGGTAAAGTCCCTTCCTTTCCTTGCAAACCCACTCACCGGTGTCGCGTCGGAAGCCGATTGTGATCATGACCAAAGCGCCTCTGGTTCGGTGATGGCTGTTTTGCTTAGGTGGACAGCATAAGCGAGCGGCAGCAATACCGTGCGCTCATCGGCTTCTTTGAGCCCTGGGTGCTGAAAAATCGAACGTCCTGGTTTGGAGTTGGCTTCGAACATCCAAATTTCCCCTTGTTTATCTACACCAAGATCAAAGCCAATTTCACCGATCAATGTTTCTGATGTTTCATCAAGGCACCGGCTAAGCGTGAGAGCGACATGATTCAGGCGGGTTAGCATGTTGTTTCGCTGAGCAGTGTCCGGAAAAATTTCTTCGAGCGTTTTGACGATTCCACCGCTGTTCATATGAGTGGTGATGCTTTGTCTTCCGGCGATTTTGGCCGCGATAGCGCTCACTTGCCATTGGCCGTATTCGTTTTTATTGGTGTGGACGCGAAAATCCGTCGGTCGACCATTGACGGTCATGAGCGGCACAGCCTGCTGAATGACATAGCGATGAAGCGGCGCGTCGGTGAGTAAATGATGCCATAGCGCCATGGCAGTTGGAAACACGGCGGTTTTCGTTTCTCCTTGTTCGTCGCGAGAGCGGCATTCGTAGACATTGTTTTTTTTCGTCAAATGATAGATGCCGCGGCCGAGGCTGCCATCAGCCGGTTTCACGTATGCTTCCGTGTAGCGGGTGAGAAACTGTTCGATCGTCTGCTTTGTGATGTGTGCGGATGTCGCTGGCAAATATGGTTGTGCTTCAGGATGGGCGGCAAGCCGGCGGTAAATATCCCATTTGTTAAAAAAATGGCCGTTAAAGACCGGAATGCCATAGGCGGTTTGCAGTGTCTCGGTGACCGTTTGAAACATTTCGCTATTTTCGATGCGCCGGTTTGGCAGGCGGTTGTAAATGACCGTTGGCAATGGAACCGTATGGCGTTCCCAGCCTCGTTCTGTATAAAAATAGCCGTTGACCGTTCCGTTTTCCCAATCGATATGGGGGGTGCCGAACAAAAAGGCAAATCCACCGACTTGCTTCTCTTGCGCCAACAACTTGGCGAAAAAGAAGCTCCGGCTTCCAACAGGGCGATGGAGCGACTTGGTGAACCCAGCGGTCAAAATGCCGACAAGCGGGCCGAAATGGACGGCTTCTGCAGTCAAAAAGACATGAACGTTAGCGGCAAATGGAATGGATAGGCGCCGGGCGACGTCACTTGTTATGATCACACAGTCAGTGAGTGTGGAAGAGGATACAATTCGGCATGGGACAAGCAGGCTGCCAAACGCAGCTGCCGTTTGTCCAGACGCTTGAACTGAAGCCGGCAAGGTGACCGTGTTTTCTCCTGTTTCGTCAATCATTAACGTATAAGTCATCGGCTATTCACCCCGCTTGCTAAAAACAAACAGTAGCGGAGCGGTGCTTCATAGATCGCGTTTTGCTGCTCGGGTGGGAGAATGTTGATCACTTTTCTTCCCGGTTTCGAATTCACATCCAAAATCCAGACCGCCCCGTTGTCAGCCACGCCAAGGTCTAAGCCAATCTCAAACAGCGAGCCGAATTCGTTGTCGATATAAGTTGGCAGTGTGCGGATGATCGTTTCGATGCCATCAAGGACTAAGACGCGCTTTGGAGAAGGCAGGTAATCGAGCCAATCGGCAAACGGTCGAATATCGGCGCCAGATCGGATGTTCGCTACCCATGTTCCCGGACGTCCGACTCGCACAGCCCGTACCCGTTCGACCCAACGGCCGCCTTCATCTTTTTGCAATAAAAAGCGGAGATCAAACGGTTCGTGTGCCGGGGTGGACAACGAAAGAAGAGGCTGCAGCATATAACTATCGCGGCGGTTCAAAGAGGTAACGAGCTTCTCAAGCTCTCTCCGGCGTGCAATGACCGCCCGTTCTTGACCGAGCCCGTCTTGGACGGATAACGTTTTTCCTTGTTTTTGAATAACGTAAATGCCGCGCCCGCTGGAACCGTGCATCGGTTTGGCGACGACGGCTTGTTCATGGCGGAGAAGCTCGAGTATGTCATCGGTGCGTTCAAGGCGAACAGTAGGCGGTACATACGCTGACAAAAGCGGATGGGTAGAAAGCGATTCAAACACATCCCATTTGCCCGGCAATCCGTAGCCTAAAAAGACTAAATCAGGTCGCTGTTTCAGCCAATGCATAATCGGTTTTGCTTTTTTTGAACGGTCGTCATGACCGTAAAAGCAACGGTCGTATAAAAACGGCGGAATAGTAAAAACGGCATCCATCCATTCGTTCGTCTCCGGCTGAAAGACAAAGCCGTGAACATGTTCTGTCTGTGGGTCGATATTTAGTGGCGAAAAACGATAAACCGAAATGCCATAGTGATTGGCGCGTTTGGCCACCTCGGTAAAATATGTGAGCTCTTGTTGTTCGTCAAGAGTGACAAAACCGAGTGAAATCAACATCGTTCACTCCTTTTCCTCCATCAATGTCAAACAATACTCGATGATCGCTTTCGCCGATGGGCGAACAGTTTGTGGAGCGGACGTCATATCCGTTTGTTTCGACGGCTTTGTATTCACTTCAATGATCCATGGCTGATCATGAACATCGATGGCGAGATCAATGCCCAACTCCCCGTATAACCCTTCCGCCTCAAGCGCCAGCACGGTTGCTGCTTCCATCGCAATTTCTTTGAGAAGCTGTTTTTGTTGGAAAGCGTCTGACGCCGTATACCATTCCCTCAATACCGTATTGATCGCCATCAGTTCCCCGCCGCGAGCGAGGTTGGCGACAAACTGGTCGGGCGGCGCCACACGGGCAACCGCTGAGGTGACGCGCCAATGATTGTTGCGGACGCGATGGCAAAGGAGTCGGAAATCGACCGGTCGGCCGTCAATCGTGTGGATCTCCAGTCCTTGCTGAATGATCATTGGAGCCTTCGTTCGACGTCGCAAAGCGGAAACTAAAGTATCTATCGAGCTGTATGTGGTTGTCGAAGCGGAAGTGGAATGACGGAGGCGAATGGTGCCGTCCGAACGTTCAAGACGGAAAATTCCCCGCCCTTGGCTGCCGTGGATCGGTTTAAGAAAGACAGATGGGAAGGCGGTGAGAAAGGCTTCAAGCGTATCTTCATTGCTCCATAACGCCGTTTTTGGCAAATACGGATGCAAGTACTCATGTTGCTCGAAGTAGCGGTACACTTCCCATTTGTGCAAAAAACGATGATTGAACATCGATCCGCCTTCTACAGCAAGCCGGGTGAGCAATTCAGCAAACAAAGGGGAATGTTCCGATTGTCGCGAGTGGAGCCGGTTGTAGATGACGTCAGCTGGAGGCACGTCCCGTTTCATCCATTCGCCGCCAATCCACTGGTAGCCGATGCGTTGCAAATAAAGCGACGGCGATGTGACGTAAAAAAAGAGGCCGCGCTCTTTTGCGCACTGCGCTAATTCCTCACAAAAACAATGAATAGAGCCAAACGATGGTTGTTCAGTTGTTTCCGTTATTTCCGTTAACACTGCAACGGTTCGTTGTTCGCTCATCGCAGTCCCTCATTTGCGCATTCATCAGGCAAGCTCTATAATGAAAAATTAGGCAAACGTTTATATCGTATCGTATGATGAGGGCTGCCGTTTGGTGACAGCGGCACAGACGAAAGGGGAAGGCGATGAACACGTTCGTTTATTTGTTGTTTATGATGGCAGTCGGGGCGCTCATTGGCGGGATGACGAATTTTATCGCTATCGTCATGTTGTTTCGCCCGTATGAGCCGATATACATATTTGGAAAGCGACTGCCGCTAACTCCCGGTTTGATCCCAAAACGGAGGCGAGAACTTGCCGAGCAACTCGGGAAAACAGTCGTTGAGCATTTAGTGACGCCGGAAGGGCTGCGGCGTAAGCTTACGGATCCCGTCTTCGTCGCAGAGGTGGCCGATTGGGGGCGCGAATGGTTGAAACGATGGCTTTCACGTCGGGAAACGCCGGCACAGCTGCTTGAACGCCTTGGCGTTCATGCGCCGGATGAATGGCTTAGTGAACTGGCAGCTAAGCAAGCAGGGCGGGCGTATGAACAATGGAGTGAAACATGGCGTCTGCGGCCCATTCGCGATCTATTGTCGCCGGAACTGAAAGAAACGATGGAATCACGCATTGAAAGCTTGGCCGACTACTTGGCCGACCGGGTGATCGACTATTTCAGCAGCGAAGAAGGGAAGCGGCAGATTGCTGGCATGATCGACCGTTTTTTTCAAGAGAGAGGGATGGTCGGAGGTATGATGCAAATGTTGCTCGGCAATGTTAATTTCGTCGATAAAGTGCAGTCAGAGCTTGGCAAATTTTTACGCCATGCCGGTACAAGGGCGATGTTAGCCCGTCTTCTTTGGACGGAATGGAACAAATGGATCAGCTATCCATTAGCTGCGGTCGAAGAGATGATCGGCCGCCAGCGCATCAAGGAGACGGTGAGCGCCGCCGCCCGTGGTCTTGTGCGAAACAATGACTGGCTCGACCGTCCGCTCGCCGAGCTGATCGCTCCGTATGAACGAGAACTGTTCGACCGCTTCGTTCCGCAAGCAGCGAACGCAGCGATCCATGCGCTCAGTGATAAGATCGAGGGAATCGTGGGGAAGCTCGGATTGGCGGACATTGTCCGCAATCAAGTTGAGTCGTTTTCACTGAGGCGATTAGAGGTGATTATTTTATCGATCGCCCGCCGCGAGCTGAAAATGATTACGTATTTGGGCGCTTTGCTTGGCGCAATGATCGGCGCCGTTCAAGGAATCATCGGCTTATGGCTGTAGCTGGAGGCATATCGCCGACCGCCGGCGCATACGTTAGAACGTGAACAATATTGATGTAGGAGGATCCTTTTCATGTCTGAATCTCTTCACGCACTTGCCAGACAGCTTGAGCAGGCAATTCGGGCGAGCCAGCCATTTCAGCAATTGAAACAGGCGTACGAAGATGTCCGTCGTGATGAAACGGCCTATCAGATGTTTGCGAATTTCCGCGACATTCAGCTTCGGCTTCACGAAAAACAAATGCGCGGAGCAGCCATTTTGCCCGATGAAATCGAACAGGCGCAAAAGGCGATGGCACTCGCTCAACAAAATGCGAAACTAGCTCGCCTAATGGCGCTTGAACAACAAATGAGCATGACGATTGCCGAAGTCCAACAAATCGCGATGAAACCGCTCGAAGAGTTGCATCGTTCGTTGATGGAAGAAAAATAGGGAAGAACACCCGGTCGGGTGTTCTTTTTTTGTCCGTTTTGTCATAGTCATGAGAATGATAAGAAATGCAAAGCTGCCGCTAGCAGATGAAGAGGCGGCTTTAGTTGACGGAAAACGAGGCACAGACAAAAGGGGGAGACAGCCGTGTATTATAAGCTGTTAGCACTCAACATTGATGGAACGATTTTGAAAAATAACGGCCGCCTGCCACGTGAAACGAAAGAGGCGGTCGCCTATGTGAAGCGAAAAGGAGTTTACGTCACGTTAATGACAAGTCGCAATTTGCTCTCCGCCCGCAAGGTGGCAAAAGCACTGCGACTTGATGGGATGCTCATCACCTTTCAAGGGGCGATGATCGGCAAAACGCTTGATGACAAACTGTTTGAAGCGGTGATTCCTGAAGAGCGGACGTTTAACATCGTGCAAATTTTAGAAAACTTTAACTGCAATATTCGTCTGATGCATGAGCGGTATTCGCTCGGTAACCGGAAAAAAGTGAAAAAAAATCTCGTCGTACAGACGGTGCTCTCGTCAAGCGACCCATTTTTCTACCCGACCCAGTTTGTCGATTCACTCGGCGATGTGCTGATCGATGAACCGGTGGCCGTGCCGAAAATCGATGTTTATTTTGCCGAGGATGAGGAGCGGGATGAGGCCGCAGCTGTGCTGGCAAAATCTGTTCCATCCATTGATATGATTATGCATCCGAACGGAAAAATGGAAATTGTCCCGCAAGGGGTATCTAAGCTCACTGGACTGCGTCGGCTTGCTCAACATATCGGTGTATCGCTGAAAGAAACGGTAGTGATTGGCGATGGTGTTGACGATTTGCCGGCAATTGAGGCAGCTGGGCTTGGCGTCGCCATGGGCAATGCACCGGTCGAGGTGAAGAGGGCAGCCGATTGGGTGACGCGCTCAAACGAACAGCTCGGCGTCGCTTACATGGTGAAGGAACATTTCCGCAAACAACAACGAATAGAGTTTTTGCAAAAGCTCAAAACGAAACAGTAAAGGGCAAGGGAGGGTGTTCCAAAAGAAGAGGGACACCTTTTTTCTTGTCTATGCGCATGAAACAATATATTTTACTTCTCAAAGAAAAATGAGCTGTTCAGAATTTATATCGCTCGTTTGAAGCGGCACCTTTCCACAAAGGGCAGCGAAGGAGGTGTATTCTTCCGCTTGACGAGGGAAACAGCAGTTCTGTACACTGAAAGAAGTTTGACAGAAAAGGTGATGAACGTGCGTATCGAAATTCAAGGACTGCCGAATCCTGAACGGTTTCAGCGTCCGCTTGAAGTGATAACCGAGCTGTTTTTCGAATCGCCTGTGCTTTCGTTTGCGTCGCTTCTTGAAGCGGATGCCTCCGTTTCGTTTACCGTTAACGAAAACGGTCGCATCACCGTTTCCGGAATGCTTGTCGACAAGGCGACCGAGCGCGTCGAGGAAGCTACGTATGAGTATGATGCACCAATAGGAGCGGACGGGAAAGCGCGTGAAAAACGGTTGAAAAACGCCATCTTCCATGTGTATGTAACGCTTCTTGAACGCTATACCAACATCATTCAGCCATGGGGCATTTTAACCGGGGTCCGTCCGGTGAAACTGCTTCATCAGCTGCTGCGTTCCGGGATGACGAAAGAAGAGGCGCATCAGAAGCTAGCGGAAGAATATTTAGTAACAAAAGAAAAAATTGAGCTAATGCAAGCGATCGTTGACCGCCAGCTCACGGTTGTGCCGGATTTGTACGATTTGTCCCATGAAGTGAGCATTTATATCGGCATTCCATTTTGTCCGACGAAATGCGCTTATTGCACGTTTCCGGCGTACGCGATCAACGGCCGCCAAGGGTCGGTTGACGCCTTTTTAGCCGGGCTTCATTACGAAATGGAAGCGGTCGGCCGCTTTTTGCGTGAACGCGGTATCCGGATTACAACGATTTATTACGGCGGCGGGACGCCGACGAGCATTACAGCTGAGGAGATGGACCAATTATACGCTCATATGTATAAGGTGTTTCCGGATGTCGACCGCGTCCGCGAAATTACAGTCGAAGCCGGACGACCAGACACCATTACCCCTGAAAAGCTCGACGTCTTGAAAAAATGGCAGATCGATCGCATTAGCATCAACCCGCAGTCATACATTCAAGAGACGTTAAAAGCGATCGGCCGCCATCATACCGTTGAAGAAACGATCAACAAGTTTCACTTGGCACGAAAAATGGGGATGAACAACATTAATATGGATTTAATTATCGGTCTGCCTGGCGAAGGGCTGCCGGAGTTTACGCATACGCTTGCCGAGACAGAACAGCTCATGCCGGAGTCGCTCACCGTTCATACGCTATCGTTCAAGCGGGCCTCAGAAATGACGAAAAACAAACAAAAGTATAAAGTCGCCGACCGTGAAGAAATACAAGCGATGATGAAAGCGGCCGAAGAGTGGACGAGCAAGCATGGTTATGTGCCGTATTATTTGTATCGACAAAAAAATATTCTCGGCAATCTCGAAAATGTCGGTTACGCCTTGCCAGGACATGAGAGCATTTACAATATTATGATCATGGAAGAGCAGCAGTCGATCATCGGACTCGGCTGCGGGGCGTCAAGCAAATTTGTCGACCCGAAAACAAGGAAAATCACCCGCCAAGCGAATCCAAAAGAGCCAAAAGTGTACAACGAACATTTTATGGAATACACAGAAGAAAAACTAAAAATCATGGAAGCCATTTTTGGTTAAATGAAAACACCCCGGGCGTTCCGGGGTGTTTTGCTTAGCGGTGAAACAAAATTAACTTGCCGCTCGCGTTGACGCAGCGGTGGGTTTTATCAAAACAGCCGCGCTCGCGAAGCTTTTGTTCGCCGATTTTTTTTGCTTCCTCATCATTGGCAGCTTCAAATGTCTCATCAAGCAACTTTTCTCCGTTACGTTCAAAAGCGGTCAACGTATACGTCGGCATGTGAACATCTCCCTTCGCTGAATCATGATTCACTTCTTTTTCATTAGCGAATCATAAGGAAAATTCCTGCTTGTGGTTGAAACTTTTTTTAGGTGGTAGACGTTATATATAGGGGTGGAAATTTCATTTTATTTTGGGGGAATGTGGATGAGTTTAGAGATCATTGATGTGACGAAGCGATTTGGTCAGACGACGGCTGTTGATCATTTGACGTTGACGGTTCCAGAAGGGAAAATGTTTGGATTGCTTGGGGCAAATGGAGCGGGAAAAACGACAACCTTTCGGATGATTTTAGGGCTCCTATTGCCGACAGAAGGCACGATTCGGTGGCAAGGAGAATCGATTGATTACTCTAAAAGTCATCTGATCGGTTATTTGCCGGAAGAGCGCGGATTGTATCCGAAGTTGAAAGTGCAAGAGCAGCTTTTGTATTTAGGACGGTTGCGCGGAATGAAAAAGGCCGATATTGTCCCAGAAATCAATCGCTGGCTCGAGCGTTTTCATATCCGTGATTACGCCAACAAGCGGGTTGAGGAGTTGTCGAAAGGCAACCAACAAAAAATCCAGTTTATTGCCGCTGTGCTTCATCGACCGAATCTATTAATCTTAGATGAGCCTTTCAGTGGACTTGATCCGGTAAACGTCGAGCTGTTGAAAGAGGCGGTGCTTGATTTAAAACGAAACGGAACAACCATTGTTTTTTCAAGTCATCGGATGGAACACGTCGAAGAGTTGTGCGAGCATGTATGCATTTTGCGAAGTGGGCAAGCAATTGTATCTGGGGCGCTGCGCGAGTTGAAACGGTCATTTGGCAGGAAAAATCTTCTCATTCGCGGCGAAGGAGCATTTGAAGAATTGAAAGATTTTCCTGGCGTCCTTCGATACAATCAAACGGCTGAAGGGGTGCGATTGCAAATCGCCAATGAAGAGACAGCGCAAGCTATCTTCCGCCATATCGCAGATCGGGTGACGGTGCGTCTATTTGCTTTGGAAGAGCCGTCTTTGCATGATATTTTTATCGAAAAAGTAGGTGCTGCGTATGAATAAATTTTGGCTTGTATTAGGACATACGTATGTGACAAAGCTCAAGGCGAAGGCGTTCCTGATCACAACCGCTATTACCTGTCTCTTGATCATCGGATTGGCCAATATTAAGACGATCATCGAGTTTTTCACCAGCGATGAACAGGAGCATGTCGCGGTCATTGACCGTACGGAATCTTTGTACAAAGCGCTCGAAAAGCAGGTGAATCGTGAAGAAATCACGTTAACTAAAATTACCGATATGGAAGACGAAGCAAAAAGGGCTGTCAAAGAAGGAGAATGGGATGGATTGCTCATATTGTCTATGGATGCGGAAGGATTACCGGAGGCAGCTTATTATGCGAATACGATTGCAGATAATCGAACGCCTGAAGAACTGGAGCGAGTGTTAAATGAGCTGAAAACAGCACTTTCTGCTGCTAAAATCGGCCTCACAGAGGAACAAATGGCCGTGCTTTACCAACCAGTTCCGTTTCAAAAGGTGGCGCTAGAAGAAAACGCGAAAACCGAAGAGGAGTTGAACCAAGCGCGTTCACTTGTTTACGTCCTTCTGTTCGCAATGTATATGTTTGTCCTCATGTACGGAGGTATGATGGCTACCGAAGTCGCGACAGAAAAATCGTCGCGTGTGATGGAGATTTTAGTGTCGAGTGTTTCTCCCGTTCAACATCTGTTTGGCAAAATTATCGGCGTGGCGCTTGTCAGCTTGACACAGTTTTTCGTTTTCTTTGCTGTTGGGTTCACCGCTCTCAAAATGAACGGTCAGGAATTGTGGCGCTTTCTAGGGTTTGACAATGTGTCGATGTCGATATGGGTGTATGCGCTCATTTTCTTCCTGCTTGGTTATCTCTTGTATGCGGTGTTATTTGCTGTGCTCGGTTCGCTCGTCAGCCGTGTGGAGGATGTGCAGTCAGCGATTACCCCGGCAATGATATTGGTTATCGTCGCATTTATGATCGCCATGTCTGGATTGAATATGCCGGAATCAGCGTTTATCATTGGTGCCTCGTTCATTCCTTTTTTCACCCCGATGCTCATGTTTTTGCGCGTCGGTCTCGTTTCAGTACCGATGTGGGAAGTAGCGCTCAGTTTTGCCTTGTTATTAGCGACGATTGCTGTGCTCATTTATATCGGCGCGAAAGTGTATCGCGGCGGTGTGCTCATGTATGGGCGGATGAATATTTTCAAAGATATGAAACAAGCCGTTCAGCTGACAAAAAAATAAGCGGTGTAAAGAGACGATGGAGCCCGGTTTCCTTGCCTAGTCGGCAAGGCTTTCTTTTTGCGGTTCGACCGTTATGATATACTAAAGGGTACGTAAAGAGAAACGGAGGAGAACAAACGTGGCGAAAGGCATTATTCATTATGAAGTCGGGGAACAAGTCGATTTGTTTTTGCTCATTAAATCAGCAACCAAAGGCATTGCCAGCAACGGCAAGCCGTTTTTAACATTAATTTTACAAGATAAAAGCGGCGACATTGAAGCAAAGTTGTGGGATGTGTCTCCTGACGATGAGGAACGGTACGCGCCGGAATGCATTGTCAAAGTGGTCGGTGATATTCATAATTACCGCGGCAAACTGCAGCTTCGCATCCGCTCGATCCGCCCCGCCCATCCGAGCGAAGCGGTGCGTGTTGATGATTTTTTAGAGACTGCTCCGCTTACTCGTGAGGAAATGAAGGCGAAAGTGATGGATTACATATTTTCCATGGAAAATCCAAATATTCAGCGCATTACGCGTTATTTGCTAAAAAAATATGAAACGCCGTTTTTTGAGTATCCGGCAGCGACGAAAAACCATCATGAATTTATTTCCGGACTGGCGTATCACGTCGTCTCTATGCTCGAACTCGCTGAGGCGCTCGTTCGCTTGTATCCGTCGCTCAATAAAGACTTGCTTTATGCCGGCATTATTTTGCATGACCTTGGCAAAGTGATCGAACTGTCCGGCCCAGTATCGGCGGTGTATACGCTTGAAGGCAATTTGCTCGGTCATATTTCAATCATGGTCAGCGAAATTAGCAAGGCGGCTGAACAGCTCGGCATTCAAGGCGAAGAGGTCGTCATTTTGCAACATCTCGTGTTGTCGCACCACGGAAAAGCGGAGTGGGGCAGCCCGAAGCCGCCGCTTGTCAAAGAGGCGGAAGTGCTTCATTATATTGATAATTTGGATGCGAAGATGAATATGATCGACCGTGCACTGGAAAAAGTGAAGCCAGGCGAGTTTACCGAGCGCATTTTTGCCCTTGACAACCGTTCATTTTACAAGCCGGCGTTTTTGGCTGTTTCAGCGCCAAAGACAGCGGGTAATGAGAAATAGCTACAGGGATAGGAGGGATGAGACGGGATCGAACCGATCATGGAAATCATCCCAATTCTCCAACATAGTTGAAAGAAGGCTCGAACGAGCGGCGATGACAGAGGAGGAAAGCAAAGGGGAAAGAAAAAACGAGACGAGCATAAGCGTTGTCCCGAAGAAAGAGGCGGTATATCCGCCTCTTTCTTTATGCATACGGTTGCCTGCTTGTGCGTATAGTTTAGTAAGACAAGCACAGTAAAAGGGGGATGGAGATGCTTAGCTTGCCGTGGTGGATCTACTTAGTTGTTGCCGGTATTATTTTCAGCGGTTATATGACCGTGAAAACAGCAGCGCGCGAGCGGGAAATCGATGAGGCGTTCATTGAAAAAGAAGGGGAGATTTATATGGAGCGCATCCGTCAGGAGCGCGAGCGGCGAAAGCAGGCAAAGTCCTTGTAATCAAGGGCTTTTTTTTTGGGGCATCATTTGAAAGCGCTTTTTCAAAAAATTCCCTTTCTTTTTTAAAAATTCGTGTTAGGATAATAATATCAAAGGGACTACCTGGAGAATAAAGTGAGGGATGACAGTGGAACGCGTGTACAATTTTAACGCCGGCCCGTCGGCGCTGCCGTTGCCGGTACTCGAGCGGGCGCAAAAGGAGCTACTCAACTTCCAGAACACTGGCATGTCGGTGATGGAATTAAGCCATCGCAGCAAGGAATATGACGCCGTCCACAATGCGGCGAAAGAGCGGCTCAAGCGACTCCTCAACGTACCGGATGGCTATGACATTTTATTTTTGCAAGGTGGGGCGAGTCTGCAGTTTTCGATGGTGCCGATGAATTTCCTCACCGAAGGGAAAATCGGCTGCTATGTTTTAACCGGTTCATGGTCGGAAAAAGCGCTGAAAGAAGCGCAAAAAATCGGTTTGACGACGGTCGTCGCTTCAAGTAAGGAGGCGAACTACACGTATATTCCATCGTTGGACGACGTGAAATGGCCGAAAGATGCTTCCTACGTCCATATTACGTCCAACAACACTATTTTTGGTACACAATGGAATGAGTTTCCAGACGTGCCGGTTGATCTTGTTGCTGATATGTCAAGTGATATTTTGAGCCGGCCGTTTGATGTCAGCAAGTTTGCCTTGATTTACGCTGGAGCGCAAAAAAATCTTGGCCCGTCGGGAGTCACGGTCGTCATCATCCGCAACGATTTGCTTGAACGCATTCCGGATGGGCTGCCGACGATGCTCGACTACCGGACGCACCAAAAAAGCAATTCGTTATACAACACACCACCGACGTTTGCGATTTATATGCTGTCGCTCGTGCTCGAATGGGTTGAAGAACAGGGCGGAGTGGCGGCAATCGAAGCGCGCAACCAGCAAAAAGCAGCTGTGCTGTATGAGGCCATTGACGAAAGCGGAGGCTTTTACAAACCGCATGCGGAAAAAGGAAGTCGCTCGCTCATGAACGTCACGTTCACACTGCCGAGTGAAGAACTGACGAAGGCATTCCTCGCAGAAGCGAAGGAGCGAAACTTTGTCGGACTTGGTGGACACCGATCGGTTGGGGGCTGCCGAGCGTCGATTTACAACGCTGTACCGCTTGAGGCGTGCGAGGCACTCGCGGCATTTATGAACGACTTCCGTCGCCGTTTTGCCTGAAAATTTTTTCTTCACTTTTATACTGCAAAGTGATATAATGATAGAAAAATTCTCAAGCAAGAGAATAGGTGAGGAGAGAAGAGGAGAGATGAGCATGAATGTGAGAACATTAGTATCGATGGCGCTGTTAGTCGGAATCGGAGCTGTGCTGCACGCGGTCATTCCCGGGTTGTTTGCCGGCATGAAGCCGGACATGATGCTGGCGATGATGTTTTTGGCAATTTTGTTGTTTCCAAGTGCTAAAGCGGCTGGTATTGTCGGTGTCGCCACCGGCTTGATCTCGGCAATGACGACGACGTTCCCGGGCGGGCAGCTGCCAAATGTGATCGATAAAATCATCACCGCCTTTGTTGTGTTTGCCCTAGTGACATTGCTGAAAAAATATAGCCAAACGGTTATCGGAGCCGCGGTGCTGACGGCTGTCGGCACCGTCATCTCCGGTGTGGTGTTTTTGACGGCGGTGCTTTTGATCGTCGGGTTGCCAGGTGAAGCGGCGTTTTCGACGCTGTTTGTCACCGTTGTGCTGCCAGCTGCGGCGTTGAACACGGTGGCGATGGTCATCGTCTATCCGATCGTGGCATCGATTTTCCGACGGATGAACGTCACAGCGCACGTGTAAACGGCAAAAAACCCGATCATTGTTGGTCGGGTTTTTTGCTATCAAAGTGGGTAGGCAAAAAAAGCCCATTGCTAGCCTGGTTACTACCTTCTGTTATGTGAAAATTCAAATAAGTGCTAGGCGTAGCCGAGAAGCCAGGCAACGAGCAGACAAATGGACGCTATTCCAATATAGCGCACTGCCTGCTCTTTCAACAGCGCTTTCGGCGGATACGCCCGCGCTTTCCATAAGGAAACAAACGCGTTTATAAAAAAACAGAAAAATAAGAATCCAACAGCAGCAAACAGCCATTGTATATACATCATTATGTTCTCCCCCTGTATGCAGCAAGCGCTTTTATACTTACTAATATGAATATGCAGAAAAAATTATAAAAATAAATATTTTTGTCTTTATTCCTTTTTGTTTTATTGATATAATAGAAAGTAAAAAATACGGTGAGGGAAGAGTGGGTGGAACGATGAAATCGACGGAACAACATTATTCCATCAAAGAGGCCATGTTATTTAGCCAACGGATCGCCCAGCTGAGCAAGGCGCTGTGGAAATCGATTGAAAAAGATTGGCAACAATGGATTAAACCGTTTAACTTGAACATTAACGAACACCATATTTTATGGATTGCGTACCATTTTAAAGGCGCCTCCATTTCGGAAATCGCCAAGTTTGGTGTGATGCACGTCTCGACAGCATTTAATTTCTCGAAGAAGTTGGAAGAAAAAGGGTTGCTTTCGTTTTCTAAAAAACAAGATGATAAGCGCAATACGTACATTGAGCTGACGGAAAAAGGCGAAGAAGTGCTGATGAAATTGATGGAGACATACGACCCAACAAGAAACGCCGTCTTTAACGGGGCGCTGCCGTTACGCGAGTTATATGGTAAGTTTCCTGAAATTTTAGAAATGATGTGCATCGTCCGCAATATTTATGGGGACGACTTTATGGAGATTTTTGAACGGGCGTTCGAAAACATTAAAGAAGATTTTGTTGAGCAAGATGGCAAACTCGTCAAGCGGGCGCCAAAAGCGGAAGAGCACGAGAAAGAACTGGCCAGCCAGGCTAACTGACAGTTCGGATGAGTGTTTTTAGCTCTGTCATGAGCGGCACGAACATTTGTTGAGCCAACATGGCATCAACTGTTTGTTCAAGCGGAAGGTTCGGATGAAGCATCCCGGCAAATTGCACGAGCAGGGGAGTGAAGATTGTCAATCCTTCCGCTTTTTGCTGCTCATATTGTTCAGCGAGCTCCTGGCAAAACGAAAGGAACGCGTCGACTTCTTCTTTTGTTAAATCAGCGCGGATGATGAGAGAATAAAACGGTTTTTTTGCTTCATCCACCATTTCCATCAGCAATGACTGGTGAAATTCGAGCTTGGCCACTCGCTTTTCCAATGATTCCATACACCGTGCTCCTTTGGCTGACATAAAATTATGACGGCTTTTACGTATATTTTACCGAATTTGTTCACATTAACCAATAGAAAAAATCGGTTCGCCATGCTCGGAAGAGAAAAAAAGATTGATTTCTCACTATGAACGATGTAAAGTTAAAGCCATGGGCGGCGTTTGGCTAAGATGGGGAGGAGGGGAACAGCTTTGGCGCTTTATTTTATCCCTCTGGCGGTTATGATTTTGTTTTTGGTGAACAAGCTCACCCACTCGCTCTGTGCACAGCGCGATATTCCGGAGGAGCAACAGCCGGCCGTTTTTCGCACGATTAATGTACTTATTACGATTTTATTGATTTCTTCCTATTTCGAAGTATTGTTTACATAAAAAGCTGCCCGCCCTGCTCACAGGTGAAGATGGGGACGATGAAGAAAAAGGGTGCTCCCGGCGTGGGAGCACCCTCTTTCATTTAGTAGATGACACAAGCACAGCCGACAATGATTAGCAAAATAAACAGCACGACAATTAACGAAAACCCTCCGCTATAAGGTGCGCTCATCGTAACACCCCCTTTCGGCAAGGAGAACACCAGCACAGTGCTTCATCCCCATCATATGTATGGCAAGCGTACATGTGATGGGCAGATGACTAAAATGGAAAGAGGTTTTTTTTTGGCTGTAAATGTGATATAGTTATTGTCGTGGTTTAGGCGGACAGGTGTTTTGTTTCCCCGTGCCGTTGACATGTTGAACAGGTCTAAAAGCTTGATGCCGGAACATCAATAGCCGGCCTCGCGGAAAAGGAAAAACGAAAAAAGATATAGGGGTTGTGAAACAAATGAAAAAATGGATGATGGCTACCGCCGTTGTTTCGCTTATGGCTTTGTCGGCCTGCAATAACGGCGATTCAGAAGCAGTTGTGGAAACGAAAAACGGTGCTATTACGAAAGATGAATTTTATAATGAGATGAAAGAGCGTGTCGGCAAGACAGTGCTACGCGACTTGATTGATGAAAAAGTGTTGAGCAAAAAGTACAAGGTGACCGATGAGGAAATTGACCGTGAAATCGAACGGATTAAGGAAGCGTACGGCACACAGTACGACCTGGCTGTACAGCAAAATGGAGAAAAAGTGATCCGCGAGATGATCAAGCTCGACCTGCTACGGGCGAAAGCGGCTATTGAAGACATTAAAGTGACGGATAAAGAGCTGAAAGAGTATTATGACAATTACAAGCCGAAAGTTCGCGCCAGCCATATTTTAGTGGAAGATGAAAAAACGGCGAAAGAAGTGAAAGCGAAGTTGGACAAAGGCGAGGACTTCGCCAAGTTGGCGAAAGAATACTCGCAAGATCCTGGCTCGGCTTCTAACGGCGGCGACTTAGGCTGGTTTGGCGCAGGGAAAATGGTCAAAGAGTTTGAAGAGGCTGCCTACAAGCTGAAAGTCGGTGAAGTGAGCGACCCGATCAAGACGGATTACGGTTACCATATCATTAAAGTGACGGATAAGGAAAAGAAAAAAACGTTTGACAAAATGAAAGAAGAAATAACGTTTGAAGTGAAACGGAGCAAACTCGACCCGTCAACGATGCAGTCGAAAGTGGACAAGCTTGTGAAAGATGCTAATGTCAAAATCAAAGACAAAGATTTGCAAGATGTGCTTGAGCAACAATAAAAACCGGAAGCAGGAAACCCCTGCTTCCGGTTTTTTAGTTGAGCTGTTCGCGGATTGTGGCGGCGATCGCTTGCAAGTCGGCAGGCGTATAGTCGCTTGCATGTGACTTCCAAACAGCTCCGAACCCGTCGCCTTTGCCATAGCGCGGAATAAGGTGGAGATGGTAATGGAACACCGTTTGCCCGGCTGCTTCGCCATTGTTGTTCAGCAAATTGAGCCCGGCTGGTGAGAACGCTTTATTCAATGCGTTGGCGATCGTCGGTACGACGCTAAACAGCCGGCTGGCCATATCAGGAGTGAGGGTAAAAACGTTTTCTGTATGTACTTTCGGGATGACAAGCGTATGCCCTTTTGTCACTTGGCTGATGTCTAAAAATGCGAGCACGTGCTCGTCTTCGTACACTTTCGCCGCCGGCAGTTCGCCCTTAATAATTTTGCAAAAAATGCAATCGCTCACGGAAACGGTCACCCTTTCCTTTCGTTTTCTTCATTTTACCATAAAAAAACCGGGATGTAATCCCGTGAAACGATTACATCCCGGTCGATGAAAAGGGGAGAGGATCATTCAAATGTGCGTTTGATGAACACCCCATTTGCGACAAAGTCGTTTAGACGTGAGCGCTTCCTTTGTTCAAGGTGACCATCCCCTTTTGGACAGGTTCGTTGCTTTCGAGCAACAAATAGATGGTCTTTATTTATGAACAGTTACAACGTCTTGCAGCTCACAAAGGTGTCTTTGACAAACACCCCATTTCAGATGGATTGTTCATCGGTTTTTATTTGGTGATTCCCCATCCCCTCTTCGCTATTTATCATGCCCGGGATAAGAGCATTTATACAGGACGACGAAAAGAACTTTTTTGGTAACGATAGACGTTCTTTGGTAAAATGGGGACAAACGTGATTCAAGATACGGAAAGGAAGCGAACGATGACGCTTTTGCAAGTGGAGCACTTATACGGGGGATATACTTCGCAAAACGTGCTTGAGGATGTGACGTTTACGGTTGAACGTGGAGAAATGGTCGCATTAATCGGCTTAAATGGTGCTGGCAAAAGTACGACGATCAAACATATTATCGGGCTGATGGAACCGCGTCGCGGTACAATTTCGGTCAACGGATATACGTTGGCTGCGAAGCCGGAAACGTACCGGAAGCAATTTGCTTTTATTCCCGAAACACCGGTGTTGTATGAAGAATTGACGCTTGAAGAGCACTTGCGGCTAGCGGCGATGGCGTACGGACTTAGTGAAGAGGAATATGAGCGCCGCCTTCCGCCACTGCTTCGTGAGTTTCGCTTAGAGCGGCGGCTTTGCTCGTTTCCAGCGCACTTTTCCAAAGGGATGAAACAAAAAGTGATGATTGTTTGTGCTTTTTTGCTTGAGCCGCCGCTTTATGTTATCGATGAGCCGTTTCTCGGCCTTGACCCGCTCGCCATACATGCGTTGCTGGAGCGGATGAATGAACAAAAGGCGAAGGGGGCAGGCATCTTGTTGTCGACACACATTTTAGCGACAGCGGAGCGATATTGTGATTCGTTCATCATTTTGCATCAAGGACGCGTCAAAGCGAAAGGGACACTTGACGATATTCGCCGCCAGTTCGGGCTTAAAGCGGCGACGCTCGATGAAGTATATATCGAATTGACAAAGGACGATGCGCCATGATCGATGCCCGTAAGCTTTGGTGGCAGCGTCTCCGAGCCGAGGGGAAAAAGAGGGCGCGCTATTTGCGCTATATGTTGAACGATCACTTGCTCGTTGGTTTAATCATCGTTCTTAGCGGTGTAGCGGTCACGTACAAGCGTTGGGTCGAGACGCTTCCCGACTCGTTTCCATATGCGGCCATTGCTGCGGTGGCGTTCGGCTGGGCAGCTGCAGCGGGGACGGTGCGCACGTTGTTTCGTGAGGCGGATACAGTGTTTTTGCTGGCTGCTGAATGGCAGCTGCGCCCGTATATTCGCCGGGCATTTCTCTTCTCAGCCATGTGGCATGTATACGGCCTCTGCTTGCTGCTTTTGTTGGCCGGCCCGCTTCACTCCCGGTTTTCTTCGGTGCCGTGGCCGCTTTTTTTGCTTGGACTCGTCGGCTTAAAGTTTTGGAATTTATGGGCCGCTTGGAAAGGAAGTTACATCGCCGAGCCGTCTTTTCACCGCCAAAGCGCGCTCGCCCGCTTTGGGTTAGCCACATTAGCCGTTTATTTTTGGCTGGCAGAGGCGCCATGGCTGTTTTTAGTGACGATTGTTGCGCTGATGGTGGCTCTTTCGATTTACTTAGCACGTTTAACGAAAGATAAAATGTGGAAATGGGATCGGCTTATTGCCGAAGAGCAGCGCGCAGCAAGAGCGTTTTATCGATTGGCGAACTTGTTTACCGATGTCCCCGAATGGAAGGAGGAAGCGAAGCGGCGACGCTGGCTTGACCCGTTGCTTCGTCTGATCCCGTACGGGCAAGGGAACGCCTTTTTTTACTTGTACGTACGCACATTTCTTCGCGCTGGCGGGTATGCGGGGTTATACATCCGTTTGACGATGATTGGGAGCGTGTTGCTCGTTGTGGTCGATCACGAATATGCACAGGCAGCCATCTTGTTTTTGTTTCTTTATGCGACCGCCATTCAGTTATCGGTACTACCTTCTCGCCATCGGTATTTGCTATGGACACAACTGTACCCGCTGCCGCGAACGCAGCCGGCTGCTGCTGCCATTCGGTTGTTCTCCATCTTGCTTATCGGACAAAATACCGTGTTTCATCTTGTGTTGTTTGCTGTTTCCCCGCACTTTCTTTGGCTTGTCACATGGGTGGGTGGAATCGTTTGGGGCGTTTGGACGGCCAAACGATATGTACGCCCGCGACACGAGCGAAAAGCCGGGCGCTAACGCTTTTTGGTGTTGGCGCCGGCATTTTTTACTTTTGGTGAACATGTCTCCGCACTATACACCTTTGTCCACACTCACACTTCTGCTTGTGCTTCTTCCTCACATCTCTGTTCCCGGATTGTGCTTCAGACTGTTGTTTGCACTTTGTTCTCACACCTGTGAGCACGTTTCATATGCTGTAGTACACCGGCCTAGGTGCACGTCCGGGGGGACGGGCTGGAAGTTGGGGAGAAAGGGGATTGGTTTATGGGTGTAGAGCTTGTGGCACTGCACTGGATTTACTTGCTGTTTATCGTGCTCATTATTGGGTTTATGGTTGCCCGCAAAGATACATCGCTCGTTTGCATTGCCGGCATTTTTTTGTTGGCGGCGGTCGCCACCCATTCACTGAGCGCGGCAGTGAGCGGGGTGTTTAACAGCTTTATTTACGCCATTACCGAACTGTTGCCGACGATTTTAGTCATCTCGATTATTGTCGCGATGAGCAAAGTGCTGTCGGTGACTGGTATTAACGATGTGATGGTGTCGCCATTTGTCCGTTTTATTCGCACGCCGGCTTGGGCGTATTGGACGATCGGGATGTTGATGATGGTGATTTCTTGGTTTTTCTGGCCGTCTCCGGCCGTTGCCCTGATGGGGGCGGTGCTATTGCCAGCGGCGGTCCGCGTCGGGCTGCCCGCGCTAGGGGTGGCGATGGCGATAAACTTGTTCGGACACGGTATCGCCCTTTCTGGTGATTTTATCATTCAAGCGGCGCCGAAATTGACGGCTGATGCAGCCGGATTGCCGGTTAGCGAGGTAATTGCTGCTAGTGTACCACTCGTTTTTGTTATGGGGGTGGTCACGACTGTCACCGCATTTTATTTGTTGCGCCGCGACATGAAGCGAGGGCGCTTGACGAGTGGGGATGCAGAAATCGCTGCGGCCACCGATTCGACGCTCGAGAAAACGGGTGGGCTGCTGGCCGAGCCAACCAAAAAATGGCTGGCGTTTTTGATTCCGGTGCTGTTTGCTCTTGATGTTGTTGCGATGTTTTATTTGCACTTGCAAGGCGGCGAGGCAACGGCTCTAGTTGGCGGCACAGCGATTTTTATTTTAATTCTCATTTCTATTTTAGCTCACCGACAAGAAAGCTTTGAGGAAGTGACGAATTATTTTATCGAGGGATTCCAGTTCGGGTTTAAAGTGTTCGGCCCTGTTATTCCCATTGCTGCCTTTTTCTATCTTGGCGATGCCGGGTTCGCGAAAATTATCGGTGACTATTTGCCACAGGCGTCACAGGGCATTGTCAACGATTTAGGGGTGGCTTTAGCCCATGCGGTGCCGTTGAGCAATGAGATCGGAGCGGTGACGCTCACAATCGTCGGGGCCATTACCGGTCTTGACGGCTCCGGGTTTTCTGGTATCTCGCTTGCCGGTTCGGTCGCCCATTTGTTCGCAGTTGCCATTGGTGGCGGAGCGGCTACGTTAACGGCACTTGGCCAGATTGCCGCCATTTGGGTCGGCGGTGGCACGCTCGTTCCATGGGCGCTCATTCCGGCGGCTGCCATTTGCGGAGTCGACCCATTTGAATTGGCGCGCCGCAACTTAATTCCAGTCGCTGTCGGTTTAGCGGTCACGACCGTTGTCGCCATGTTTCTCATTTAAAGAAAACGCTGTCCCGTGCGGCCGGGGCGGCTTTTTTGTTATAATAAGCATGTGTTGAAAAATCGGGCGATTTTTTGACAGTTTGTTTCCTTCTCTATACATTGGACAGCGAAAGCTGTATAGTGAAAAAGAGATAAGCAATGTGAATGTGCAAAAAATGAGAAAACGGTTGTCTGGAATAGATGAAAGAAAGGCGGATGGAGATGACAAGACGAATCAACGATACCTTTTTGCGTGCCTGCCGGGGTGAAAAAACGGCTTATGTGCCGGTCTGGTACATGAGGCAAGCTGGACGGTCGCAGCCGGAGTATCGGGCGCTGAAAGAAAAATATTCACTATTTGAGATTACGCACCAGCCGGAGCTTTGCGCTTACGTCACGAGGCTTCCGGTTGAGCAATATGGCGTTGATGCTGCCATTTTATACAAAGACATTATGACCCCGCTGCCAGCGATCGGTGTGGATGTAGAAATTCGCGGCGGCGTCGGGCCGGTGATCGCCAACCCGATCCGCTCGCTCCATGATGTTGAACGGCTAGGGGAGATCGATCCAGAACATGATGTGCCGTACGTGCTTGAGACGATCCGGCTCCTAGTCAACGAACAACTCGATGTGCCGCTCATCGGGTTTGCCGGCGCGCCGTTTACGTTGGCCAGCTACATGATTGAAGGAGGTCCATCCAAAAACTATCATAAGACAAAGGCGTTTATGTATGCCGAACCGAAAGCGTGGTTCGCTTTAATGGACAAGCTCGCTGAGATGACGATCCGCTACGTGAAAGCACAAATTCAAGCCGGGGCAAGCGCGGTGCAAATTTTTGACTCTTGGGTTGGCGCTGTCAATGCAGACGATTACCGGACATTTATTAAGCCGGCGATGGCGCGTATTTTTGCTGCCTTGCGTGAAGAAGGAGCGCCGCTCATCATGTTTGGCGTCGGTGCGAGCCACTTGGCACACGAATGGAATGACTTGCCGCTTGATGTCATCGGTCTTGATTGGCGGTTATCGATTCGCGAGGCGCGCCGTCGAGGCATTACAAAAGCCATTCAAGGCAACTTGGATCCAGCAGTGCTGCTTGCGCCGTGGGATGTGATCGAGGAGCGGGTGAAGCGTATTTTGGACGAAGGGATGGAGCAGCCGGGCTATATTTTCAACTTAGGTCATGGCATTTTCCCGGATGTCCAACCGGCGACATTGAAACGGCTGACTGCCTTTATCCATGACTATACTTCAACGAAATAAAAGAGGTGCAACACAATGGCGAAAAAAACGGTCGGACTGCTTGTTATGGCGTATGGAACCCCGTATAAAGAAGACGATATCGAACGATATTACACGCATATCCGCCATGGAAGGAAGCCGCCACAAGAACAAATTGACGACTTAAAAGCGCGCTACCGAGCGATCGGCGGGCTGTCACCGCTCGCTAAAATCACGGAAGCGCAGGCGAAACAGCTCGAGAAGCGGCTGAACGAAATGCAGGATGAAGTCGAGTTTTGCATGTATTTAGGGCTGAAACATATCGAGCCATTTATCGAGGATGCGGTCGAGCGCATGCATGCTGACGGTGTGAAAGAGGCGGTGGCAATCGTTTTGGCGCCGCATTATTCCACATTCAGCATCCGCTCGTACAACGAGCGGGCAAAAGCGGCGGCGGAAAAGCTTGGTGGCCCGGTTATTTACACGATCGATCAATGGTATGACGAACCAAAGTTTTTGCAATATTGGTCGGAAAAAGTGAAAGCTATTTTCGACGCCATGAAGGAACGTGAACGGGAGCAGGCGGTGCTCATCGTATCAGCTCACAGCCTGCCGGAAAAAATCATCCAAGCTGGTGATCCGTATCCGGCGCAACTTGAAGACACGGCAAAGCGCATCGCCGAGCAAGCCGGTGTCACTCATTACGCCGTTGGTTGGCAAAGTGCTGGAAATACACCGGAGCCTTGGTTAGGCCCGGATGTGCAAGATTTGACGCGCCAGTTGCACGATGAACAAGGTTATACATCGTTTGTTTATGCGCCGGTCGGCTTTGTCGCCGATCATTTAGAAGTGTTGTATGATAATGATATTGAATGTAAACAAGTGACCGAAGAAATTGGCGCCCGCTATTACCGGCCAGAAATGCCGAACACCGATCCACTGTTTATTGATGCGTTGGCGACGGTCGTGCTAAAACGGCTTGCAAAAGAAGGCGATGAGCATGAGTGAAGAGAAACGGACGGTTGTCATTATCGGCGGTGGCATTACTGGTCTCACTGCTGCCTACTACTTGCAAAAAGCGATCAAAGAACAGCGTCTGCCGCTGACATGTAAGCTTGTCGAAGCAACACACCGGCTCGGTGGAAAAGTGCAGACGGTCATCCGTGACGGCTATGTCATTGAGCGTGGCCCAGACTCTTTTTTGGCAAGGAAAACGAGCGCGTTCCGTCTTGTAAAGGAAGTTGGCCTTGAACATGAAATCGTCCACAATGCGACTGGGAAATCGTACATTTTAGTAAACGGCCAATTATATCCGATCCCAGGCGGAGCGGTGATGGGCATTCCGACGCGCATCGCCCCGTTTTTAACGACTGGGCTGTTTTCTCCAGTCGGCAAGCTGCGAGCGGCACTCGATTTCGTGTTGCCGCCGGTGAAAACAAACGGTGACATGCCGCTCGGCCAATTTTTTCGCCGCCGTTTAGGCGACGAAGTGGTGGACAATTTGATCGAACCGCTGCTGTCTGGCATTTATGCCGGTGACATTGACGAAATGAGTTTAATGGCGACGTTCCCACAGTTTTTTCAGCTCGAACAAAAATACGGCAGCCTCGTTCGAGGAGCAAAACGAACGACGCCAAAAGAACAGAAAGAGCGAAAAGGAGCGTTTCAGACATTAAAAACCGGCTTGCAGTCGCTCGTTGAAGAAGTGGAAAAGCGGCTTGAACCGGGCAGTGTCATCAAAGGGACGCGTGTCGAGCGGATCACCCGGGCTGGTTCGGTGTACCGTCTTCAATTGAGCACTGGTGAAACATGGGAGGCGGACAGCGTGATCATCACTGTGCCGCACCACATTGTACCGGACATGCTCGCTGATTATCCGTTTTTCGCCCCATTTCGTTCGGTACCGCTGACATCGGTGGCGACGGTGGCGCTTGCTTTTCCGGAGAAAGCGATCCGCCAAGATATTGATGGCACTGGGTTTGTCGTCTCGCGACGCAGCGATTACACAATGACGGCGTGCACGTGGACGCATAAAAAATGGCCGCATACGACACCGCCTGGCAAAGCGCTTTTGCGTGGCTATGTCGGACGACCGGGGGATGAAGACATCGTTGATCAGCCGGACGATGAGATCGTCCGCATCGTGCTTGATGACTTAAACAAAGTGATGAAAATTGATGGCCATCCGGAATTTGCCGTCATCTCCCGTTGGAAGCGGGCGATGCCGCAATATACAGTCGGGCATCGAGAGCGGCTGGCGGCGATTAAGCAGCATATGGCGGCGGAGCTGCCAGGGGTGTTTTTAGCTGGCAGCTCCTATGAAGGTCTCGGATTGCCTGATTGCATTGATCAAGGGGAGAAGGCGGTCCGTGATGTGCTTGATTATTTGCGGCAAGGGGAATCAAACCGATCGGCAGAAGCCGTGTACAGCAGCGCTCAATAAGCCGTTTAGTCATCGACTCATCAGCCCCCAGGCAATGCTTTGCCTGGGGATGAATGGTGTCGTTTCTTTAGGTAGAGGGTGCCGCAACTGTGTCTTAAGATGTGTATTATTTTTGCCCTTTACGCCGGAGGCAGGTCTATGATAGGATAAAAATGAATTGACCAAATCGTTCATTCAGTCATATTAAAGGATGAGGCTAATGGCAAGCGATCGTAAACGGCAGATTATCGAAGCAGCAGCTCAATCGTTTGCTGCTTTCGGCTACAAGGCAACGACGATGGAACAGATCGCCAAGCTCGCCAACGTCGGCAAAGGGACGATTTACACGTTTTTTAAAAGCAAAGAGGAGTTGCTTGATGAAATCGTTTCGTCCTTGATCGCGGAAATCAAAGTAGAAGCTGAGCAAGCGATGGATTCGTCGTTGCCGTTTTCCGAAAACGTTCATCGAGCTCTGTACCGTATTTTAGAATTCCGCCAGCGCCACCAGCTGACAGCGAAGCTGCTCCAAGAAATGCGCAGTATTGGCACGATAGCGGTGCAGGAAGTGCTGACTAAGTTCGACCGGGCGATGGTTGAGTTTATTCGGCAAAAAATTGAGGCGGCGGTGGAAAAAGGGGAAATCCGCCCATGCAATGCGGAAATAACGGCGTTTTTAATGCTAAAGATGTACATTGCTCTCATTGTCGATTGGGAGAAAGATCATCAACCGCTGACAAAAGAACAAATTGCCGAATTGTTTGCGCTTTATTTTTTACAAGGATTGTCCAAGTAGATAATCCTATCTTTTTTTGATCTTTTTGACTAAATGAACGAATTGGTCATTTATTTAAAGGAGGGAGCCACTCTATGTTGATAAAAGAACTGCGCACGATTATCTTCCGCCCGAAAGTGCTCATTCCGATTCTAGCGATTTTGCTCATTCCTCTTCTTTATAGCGGATCGTTTTTATGGGCGTTTTGGGATCCGTACGGCCATGTAGATCAGCTGCCGGTGGCGGTCGTCAATGAAGATAAGGGAGCGGTGCTTGACGGCAAGAAAATTAACCTTGGCGACGATGTGGTAAAGCGGCTGAAAGAAAATGGAACGTTTGATTGGCAGTTCGTCAGTCGCAAGCAAGTGGATGATGGTTTGAAGAACCAAAGGTATTACATGGCCGTCATTATTCCCAGTGATTTTTCTGCTAACGCAACAACGGTGCAAAGCGGCAACCCAAAGCCGCTGAGACTCGTATACATCCCAAATGAAGGGGCGAATTATTTAGCTGGAAAGATTGGCGATTCTGCCATTGAGGCAATAAAAGAAGAAATTTCGAAAAATGTAACAAAAACGTATGCAGAAACAATGTTGACGAACATGAAGGCAGCAGCCGACGGGCTCGATAAGGCAAGTCAAGGAGCAAATCAGCTGCACGATGGGCTCCGAACAGCGGGACAAGGAAGCCGTTCACTTTCCGACGGAATGGAAGCGGCGGAGCGAGGAAGCGCTAGTTTGGCCGCTGGAGCGGAAAAAGTCAAGGACGGGGCGTCTGATTTGTCCCATTATTTAACCGAGTTAGCTGAGAAATCATTGACGTTTGAAAACGGGTTACAAGAGGCGAGTGACGGGGCAAAACAACTACAAACTGGAGCGACGGCACTTCAGGATGGGCTTGGAAAATTGGCAGTCGGCAGCCAAAAACTTGCTTCTGGCGCTGTAGAAGCTCAAAATGGGGCATCGTCGCTCGCGAATGGATTGCACACTTCGCTTCATAGTATGAAAGAACTGCAATCACAATTGCCATCTCTCACTAGTGGGGCGAACGAGCTTCGTGACGGGGCGGCTGAGCTGGGTGAAGGAATTCAAGCGTGGCAACAAAAGGCGGGTGAGGCGGCTGACGGAGCGAGTGAAGTGAACATAGGGCTGCAGCAGTATGCGGCTCAACTTGAAAGGCTGATTGAGCAAACGGACGATCCGCAGCAAAAAGCAACTTTGCAGACGCTTTATGAGCAGCTTCAACCGCTTGTAAAGGGAAGCGAGAGTGTAGCAACTGGCATTCGCGGGCTAGCTGACCAAGCGGGACGCATCAAAAACGGTGCTTCTCAGCTTGCTGACGGTGCAGCGGCGTTCGCTTCGGGGCAGCAGGCAGTGCAAGAAGGCATCGGAAAGCTCGTTAACGGACAACAGCAGCTTGTCGATGGCGCTGATCGCTTAGTGGCCGGCCAACAAACACTGGTCGATGGTGCGAAGGAGCTTGAAAACCAGCTTCAAGCCGCTTATCAAGGGGCACAAACAGTCGCAGTCGGCAGCAGCAAGCTGGCTGATGGAGTCAACCAACTTGCTACTGGTTCCAGCCAGCTTGTTTCCGGAACAAGTGAGTTGGCGGACGGGGCGAACAAACTTTCCGACGGCGTTTCTGCTGTGGCTGAAGGTGCGACTTCGCTCCATCAAGGATTTGATAGTCTTCTCCGCGGTGGACGATCGCTGTCAACCGGACTCGTACGGCTTGAACAAGGAGCGGGTGAGTTGGCTGACCGCTTAAGCGAAGGAGCGGAAAAGGCAGATAGTATTCAAGCGAACGAGCGTGTATCCGAGATGATCGCAGATCCAGTACAAAACGACAAACGGCCACTCCACCACGTGCCGAATTATGGAACTGGCTTTGCTCCGTACTTTTTATCGCTTGGCTTGTTTGTTGGGGCTCTGCTATTGACGATCGTCTTTCCGTTGCGTGAACCAGTCGAACGGCCGTCGTCCGGGGTGGCTTGGTTTTTTGGAAAATGGGGAGTATTGGCTATTGTGTCGGCGGCACAAACACTGTTGGCCGATGCATGGGTGTTGTACGGGCTTGACTTGCATGTACAAAGCGTTTGGCGCTTCCTGCTGTTTACGTGGATCATTAGTATGGCATTTATGATGATTGTCCAATTTCTCGTCACCTTGTTTGACAATCCGGGCCGGTTCCTGGCCATTTTGCTGCTCATCGCCCAGCTTATAGGAAGCGCCGGCACGTACCCACTTGAGCTCATTCCGGACGCACTGCAATCGCTTCATCCGTGGTTGCCGATGACCCATGCCATCCATGGGCTGCGGACCGTTATTTCGGGCGGTGATTTCGTGTTAATGTGGAAGGAGGCGGCGATATTGGCTATAGTGGCGACAGTCTTTGCTTTAGGGACACTTGCGTATTTCTGCCTTCTTTATCGCCGCCGCTATGCGGTATGGACAGAAACTGAAACAACGGTTGAAGCGTGATTGGTTTTGACTTGAAGAGCGTCATTTCATGAGCAAAGGGTTGATCCCAAAAGGTTGTAAAACGTCCTTTTGAGATCAGCCCTTTTGTTTGATTTTCATTGTTTCGGAAAGGAATTTCCCTCCCTTTTAAAGCAGCAATCCGTTGTTTCTTTGTCGCAGCGGTGCTATGGTATTATGAGATGAATGAGAGATGTTAGCTGTGCGTCAGGCTTAGCGTCAAAAAAAAGCCCCCTTGGAAGGAGGCATTACGGAAAAGGCAGGCTGCATCGGGGAACAGCCTATCGCCGGCGGGGCAGCCGGCAAACGTGACGCAAGGGCAGCGTCCGCTCACCTATTGGCGGTAAGCGGAGCCAAGGCAGTCAGAACAGATGTTGCCGTAACATTCATGCTGTTCATCCATTTCTTTACCGCAGTGCATGCATTTTTTGGGCGGTAGGTTTTTGAAAAATTCTAACACTTTTACTAACATTTCGATCCCCTCCGTTGTCTTGGTAGCTTTATTGTACTATAACACAAAACGATGTGTCAATATGTGTTTTAAAACAAAAAGGCGACAAAGATGAAAAAATGAACACAATTGTGTATGATGAAGACAAAATGAATGAAGGGAGAGAACAGGAAATGAAAGTAACGGTCATCGGCTATTGGGGAGGGTTTCCAGCCGTCAATGAAGCAACATCGGCGTATTTGTTCGAGCATGACGGTTTTCGCCTACTTGTCGATTGTGGGAGCGGAGCACTTGCTAAGCTGCAAAATTATACGACCGTAGAAGATTTAGATGCGGTCATCCTTTCTCATTACCATTACGACCATATCGCTGATATTGGCCCGCTTCAATACGCGCGCCTCATCCATAAAACATTAGGAGCTGACTTGCCGGTGCTGCCGATTTATGGTCACACGGAAGACGAGGAAGCATTTGAGCGCTTAACGCATAACGGCATTACGGAAGGGATCGCCTATGATCCGAAAGGGGAGCTTGCTGTTGGGCCGTTTTCAATTACATTTCTAAAAACGGTTCATCCGGTGCCTTGCTACGCGATGCGTATTACCGCCGGCGACAACACGATCGTGTATACGGCTGATTCTAGCTATATACCGGAGTTTGTGCCGTTTGCTAAAGGAGCTGATTTGCTCATTTGTGAATGCAACTTTTACGCTGGACAAAACGCAGCGCCTGCCGGACATATGACGAGTGAAGAAGCGGCAACCATCGCTGAAGGAGCGGGCGTTGGTGAACTATGGTTGACGCATTTGCCGCACATTGGCCGTCATGAACAGCTCATCGAGGAGGCGGGACGGACGTTTCGCGGTGTCATTCGCCTTGCCCGAACCGGTCTTGTCTGGGAGCGATAAGTTGAGCAACGAAAGAACAGCAAAGGAAACGCTTTCTCTTGCTCTTTGCTGTTCTTTTTTTTATAATTGGTATAGTTCGAATTTTTTTACTTATAAAATGAATGGGTATTCATTCATTTTGGGGGGATGATGATGAATTTAACAGCGCGGCTAGCGCAAATGGCGAAACAACTACCAGACAAGGATGCATATGTGTTTATGGGGGAACGATGCACGTATCGGCAATTGAATGCTGCCATATCACAATTTGCTGATGGACTGGCGCAACTTGGCATTCGCCAAGGAGACCATGTCGCCCTGTTGCTTGGCAATTCTCCTCAGTTTGTCGTCAGTCTGTATGGAGCGCTTCGGCTTGGGGCGACAGTGATTCCGATTAATCCGATTTATACGCCGGAGGAGATTTCCTACATTTTACATAATGGCGATGTCAAGGCGGCGATCGGACTCGATTTGCTCGCCCCGCTGTTTGCCGAAGCGAAGAAGCGGCTGCCACTATTGAAGTATGCGATCGTTTGTGAAACGCCACAAGGGAAAGAAAAAGGTATTTCATTGTCGGGAGAGATGAAATCGTTTGCAGAAGTGTTGGCTGCCGGCAGCCCAGATTTTACAGAGCCGGAGCTGAAGGATGATGATGTCGCTGTTATATTGTATACGTCCGGAACGACCGGCAAGCCAAAAGGAGCGATGCTTACCCATAAAAACTTGTACAGCAATGCTCAAGACACGGCGGATTATTTAGGCATTAATGAAAATGACCGCGTGATTGCTGCCTTGCCGATGTTCCATGTCTTTTGTCTGACAGTGGCGCTCAACGCTCCGCTGATGAATGGAGGAACAGTACTTATCATGCCAAAGTTCAGCCCATCACAATTGTTTGCGCTAGCCCGCGAAGAAAAGGCAACGATTTTTGCCGGTGTGCCGACAATGTACAACTTCCTTTATCAACATGAAGAAGGAAGTGCAGACGATTTGCGGACGCTTCGTCTTTGTATCTCGGGTGGTGCTTCTATGCCAGTCGCGTTGCTTGAAAACTTTGAGAAAAAATTCAATGTGATCGTTTCAGAAGGGTATGGACTGTCGGAGGCGTCGCCGGTTACGTGTTTCAATCCGCTCGACCGGCCGCGCAAGCCCGGTTCAATTGGAACGAGCATTAAAAACGTTGAAAACAAAGTCGTCAATGAATATGGTGAAGAAGTGCCGATCGGAGAAGTAGGCGAGCTTGTCGTCCGCGGTCCCAATGTCATGAAAGGGTATTACAAAATGCCGGAAGAAACAGCCGCTGCCTTGCGAGACGGTTGGCTGCACACCGGTGATTTGGCGCGCATGGACGAAGATGGTTATTTCTATATCGTCGACCGAAAGAAAGAGATGATTATCGTCGGTGGATACAACGTGTACCCGCGCGAAGTCGAGGAAGTGTTGTATAGCCATCCGGATGTCGTTGAAGCCGCTGTGATCGGTGTGCCAGATCCGGATTACGGCGAGATGGTACGGGCGTTTGTCGTCACGAAAAATCCAGAACTAACGGAGGAGCAATTGCTCGCCTACTGCCGCGAGCGGTTAGCGAAGTATAAAGTGCCGGGTGAAATCGACTTTTTAGAGGAACTTCCGAAAAATGCGACAGGAAAAATTTTACGGAGAGCATTGAAAGAACGGTTGACTGCTTCTCACACTTAATAGTGCTGAATGTTCAGCACTTTTTCTTTTTTTTGAATAGTATATTGAAATTAAAGAGATAAACTTATATAATTTGACACATAAAAGCATAAACGTTCAAAAGGACTAAATTTATCTACATAGGGGGGATCGGATGATGGGCAAACATATGCAGCGGCTTGTGGCGTTATGCGCAGCAAGTATTTTGGCGCTTAGCGGCTGCACTGGAGCGAAAGAAACGGGAAACAGCCAAGGAAACGACGACGGGCAGGAAGCGAAGGAAAAAACATATAAAATTGGGGTGACACAAATCGTCGAGCATCCGTCACTTGATGCGGCGCGCGAAGGATTTGAGCAGGCGCTAAAGGACAAGGGGCTGTCCGTCAAGTATGATGTACAAATCGCCCAAGGCGACCAAAGCAATAACCAAACGATTGCTACAAACTTTGCCTCCGATGGCGTTGACTTGATTTTCGCCAACTCGACGCCAAGCGCACAGGCGGCGCTTAATGCAACAAAAGACATTCCAATTATTTTTACGTCAGTGACCGACCCGGTTGGCGCCCAACTGGTTCAATCGATGGAACAGCCAGGCGGCAATGTGACAGGTACGACCGACACACATCCGGAGGCGATTCCGAAAACAGTGGAGTTTATTACTAAGTATATTAAAGGTAACCGTGTCGGTATGGTGTATAACGCCGGTGAACAAAATTCAGTCGCCCAAGTCGATCAAGTGAAAAAAGCAATGGAAGGCACCGATTTGAAAATCGTTTCTGCATCAGTATCTACGTCGGCCGAAGTGAAACAGGCGACTGAATCACTCGTTGGCAAAGTTGACTGTCTGTACATCATTACCGACAATACGGTCGTGTCAGCACTTGAGTCGGTCATTCAAGTCGCCAATGAACATGACATTCCTCTTTTCGTCGGCGAGCTCGACTCGGTGAAGCGCGGCGGGTTTGCAGCATATGGGTTTGACTATTATGACATCGGTTACGAAGCTGGGGAAATGGCGGCGCAAATTTTGCAAGACGGCAAGAAGCCGGCCGATCTGCCGGTTCAATACCCACAAAAATTAAAGCTTGTCATTAACAAAAAAGCGGCGCAAGAAATGGGAATTGAACTCAACCCAGAATGGGATTCGATCGCTGAATATATCGAATAAACGGTTATCCCTCCTTCCGTGAAGGGGGGATTTATTGCCAAAAAGTAGGTGAGAATTGTGTGGACAGCGATGTTTGGTTCTGTGGAAGTGGGCTTGATTTATGCCATCATGGCGCTTGGCGTCTACTTGTCATTTCGCATTCTGGATTTTCCTGATTTAACGGTTGACGGCAGCTTTGTTACCGGCGCATCGGTCGCTGCCGTGATGATTGTCGGTGGAGCGAATCCGTTTGCTGCTTCGGCCGCAGCGCTTTTAGCAGGTTTTGCTGCAGGGACGTTGACCGGGCTGCTGCATACGAAAGGGAAAATTAACCCGCTTTTATCCGGCATTTTAATGATGATCGCTTTGTATTCAATTAATCTGCGTATTATGGGAAAATCGAATGTACCGCTGTTGCAGCAGGAGACGGTCATTACGAAGATCACAGCTGCTTGGCAACAAACTGGATTCGATGCGGTGCTCAATCAACTGCTTTCCTTTACGGGATTTGCACCGCGGACATGGGCTATCTTATGTTCGATGGCGGTGCTGACGTTGGTGGTCAAAGGGGTTCTTGATTGGTTAATGAAAACAGAGGTTGGGATCGCGCTGCGGGCGGCCGGAGACAACAAACCGATGGTAGCGAGCTTTTCCGCCAACACAGATTGGCTCATCGTCTTTGGACTCGGGCTGTCAAATGCGCTTGTCGCCTTTTCTGGAGCGCTTATCGCCCAGTATGGGGGATTCAGCGATGTCAACATGGGGGTCGGGATGATTGTCATCGGTTTAGCTTCGGTGATTATCGGCGAGGCGTTGTTCGGCGCCCATTCGGTTGTGCGCGCGACGTGGGCGGTCATCGGCGGCGCTATCGTTTATCGTCTTATTTTGGCGCTCGCTTTACGTGTCGAGTTTTTGGAGACGGGCGATGTGAAATTGATTACCGCACTCATTGTCATATCGGCGCTCATCGTGCCAAACGTGTGGGCGGCACAAAAAGAAAAGCGGCGGAAAAAGCGGAAAGCGCAGCAATTGGAAAGGGGGGAGCCCGTTGCTGGAGCTAAAACGAATTACAAAAGTATTTAATGAAGGCACGGCTGATGAGAAAATTGCGTTGCGCGGCATTGATTTAACGCTTTCCCCCGGCGATTTCGTCACCGTCATCGGCAGCAACGGTGCTGGAAAGTCGACGTTGATGAACATCATCGCTGGGCGGCTGTCTCCTGACACGGGTGAAGTATGGATCAACGGCCGCAACGTGACGACGCTCAAGGAGCACGTGCGCGCCCGCTATATTGGACGCGTCTTTCAAGATCCAATGGCTGGCACTGCACCGCATATGACGATTGAAGAAAATTTAGTGCTCGCCTACAATCGGACGAAGCGGCGCACGCTTCGCCTCGGCGTCACGAGGCAAAAGCGTGAATGGTTTCGGGAAACGCTACAATCGCTCCATTTAGGGCTGGAAAATCGGCTTACCGCCAAAGTGGGCCTTCTTTCCGGTGGAGAGCGGCAGGCGCTCTCGTTATTGATGGCGACGTTTACGAAGCCGGATGTGCTTTTGCTTGACGAGCATACTGCTGCCCTCGATCCGGCGCGGGCCGAGCTTGTGACCGAACTGACGAAGCAAATCGTCGCCCAACACAATTTGACGACACTGATGGTGACGCACAATATGGAGCAGGCGATTCGCCTTGGTAATCGGCTCATCATGATGGATGGCGGACAAGTCATTTTTTCCGCCGAAGGAAAGGAAAAAGAGGAATTGACGGTCGAGCGGCTACTTGAGGAGTTTCAGCGCATCCGAGGCAGCCAATTCGCCAGCGACCGCGCTGTGCTCAGCTCATAAACAAAACGAGGTGTCCCAAGGAAGAGCGTGGGGACACCTCGTTTGTTCAACTAAGCCAGTCAAGCGTTGCTTGTGGCCGGTTGTGTCGCCTTTTGGTAAGCGGCTTGCAACGATTTTGTTACCGTTCCTGGCTGGCCGTTGCCGATTGTTGTGTCATCGACTTGAATGATCGGAATAATAGCTGAGGTTGTGCTTGTTAAAAATAGTTCGTCTGCTTCGGCAATATCATGAACCGAAAACGCTTTTTCAATCAGTGGGATGCCAAGATCGGCGCAAAACTGCTTCACTTTCGTGCGGACGATGCCGTTTAAAATCCGTTCTGTCGCCGGATGGGTGTACACCGTTTCGCCTTTGACAAGAAACATATTGGACGAACTGCCTTCGGTCACGACGCCGTCACGGTGGAGAATGGCTTCAAACGCTCCACGCTCGACCGCTTCTTGTTTCGCTAGCACGTTCGGCAACAAATTCAAGCTTTTAATATAGCAGTACTCCCAACGAACGTCTTTCGTTAAAATGGCGCGTACGCCGTGTGTCATTTCATCTGTTTTTCTTGCCATCGGTTGGATGTAGGCATACAAATTGGGACGATTTTCTGTCGGGAACGCATGGTTGCGCGGAAAGCTGCCTCTTGTCACTTGCAAATACAAAATCGCATCTTCGTGCACATCATTCATACGGCGAAGCTGTTCAAGCCGCTCGGACAGCTCTTCGGGAGCAAATGGGACAGACAAGCGAATAGCCGCTGCCGAACGGTACAGGCGGTCGAGATGTTCTTGAAGCCAAATATATGCTCCGTTGTATAGGCTCACTACCTCATAGACGCCATCGCCAAACTGCAAGCCGCGTTCTTCCATGGGATATGTTACTTGCTCGCAGCGGAGAACGCCACGTTCGGTCAATACATACGGTTTCACTGACATAAAAGTGCACTCCTTTTCAATTGCGCGAATAATAAATCAATTCGATTATATCATAAATTGATTTCCTCCCCTACTCCCGCTTTGCTCTAAGCGGGGGTTTCCTGATTAATAGAAATAAAAGAATTGACATATGTTTGGGTTGCGAAATGACAGCAATTTTTAGACAATAAACATATCAAACTAGTGAAACGGGGGAATGGATGGATGGAAACGACATGGACGGCTAGTAAAATGGCGCCGTTTCGTCAAGGGATGCAGGCCGGAGTGGCGATCGCCATCGGCTATATGCCGATTGCCCTGACGTTTGGGCTGCTTGCCAAGACGACCGGGCTGACGCTCGCGGAAACAGTGCTTATGAGCGTCATCGTCTTTGCTGGCGCCTCGCAATATATTGCGCTCAGCTTGCTTTCGGTCGGTACCGGTATATTTGAAATCATTTTAACGACATTCATTTTAAACATTCGCCATTTTTTAATGTCCGCTTCCCTCAGCGAAAAAGCGGAGCCGGATGAGCTTTGGAAAAAGGCGCTGTATGCATTTGGCATTACGGATGAAACGTTTTCTGTTGCGGCTATGAAAGAGGGAACGGTCAACGCCTCGTATATGTTTGGATTGATTATGATGGCGTACGGTAGTTGGGTTGTCAATTCCGGCATCGGTTATGCTGTCGGGAAGAGTTTGCCGGAAAGCTTGCAAGACAGCATGTCAGTCGCTTTGTACGCCATGTTTATCGGCTTGCTCGTCCCGGCGCTAAAAAAGCAGCGGAAAACGGTATGGTTGGCAGGATTGGCCGCCGTATTCAACTCGCTCGGTACCTTTGTCTTTCATCTATCTAAAGGATGGTCGATCGTACTGGCGACGCTTCTTTCGGCAGTCGTTGTTCAATGGTTGGCGAAAGAGGGAGGGAATAAGGATGAATAACGCGATCATTTGGATGATTATTGGCATGGGACTCGTCACTTACTTGCCGCGAATGTTACCGCTTGTGCTGTTCGGACGCGTCGAGCTGTCGCCATTTTGGCAAGGGGTGCTGAAAAATGTGCCGTACGCTGCACTTGGTGCACTCGTTATTCCTGATATTTTTTTCATTCAAGACGATATTCTTTTTGGGATCATCGGTTTTGCGGCGGCTGTGATTGCGGCCTGGCTAGGAGCGAATGTCATTATTGTCGTGCTTGCTTCGGTCGCAGTTCTTAGTTGTTATTCTATGCTTATTTAAAGTGTCAATCGTTCAATGCGAATGGTCAATAAAAAAGGGAGCAGACAATGCTCCCTTTTTCATTTCCATAGGTTGCCCGTATATCGAACCGTCATGATAATTCATCCATAATCACTTCGTACACTTCATCAACACGAAATCGTGATTCCCCCATGCCGATCTGTTCAATGACCCGTCCGTCCCGATTGAGCAAGTAAGCGAGTGACGTATGCACCATCATGCCGTTTCCGGGGTCACGGTATTGGAAGTTGAAGGCGTCTGCCGTCTTTTTTGTCTCTGCTTCACTGCCACGCAAAAACACCCACCCTTGTCCATCAGCAGTCACTCCAAACGTATTCGCATATGTTTGCAGTTTTTCCTTCGTGTCGCGTGCGGGGTCAATGGTGATCGTAACGAATTCCACGTCACGCCCGAACACTCCAGCTTTTTGCAGCCGGTCGCGCAGTTTCGCCATCTGCATCGTCGTATTTGGGCAAATATCCGGGCAGTTCGTATAGATGAATTCGACAAGTCGAACTTTTGGAGGCAAGTCGTCAAAGGAATAAGGGGCTCCCCATGCTGTTTCCATCGTCACATCATCGGGCAGACGCATAGCAGACGGTTTATAAACAGCAAAGTAAAAGATGCCGATGCTAATGCCAACAAGCACAAGGGCTGCGACAATCATATACCATTTTTTCATGATCATCACTCCTCTACTATTGATCATACCAAAATGATGGACAGAAAAAATATCGTTTTTATGAACGTTATGCGTCTATTTTCTTAATTAAAAAAAGTTTCAAAAAACACTTGCATTTTTTTCTAACTGTTATATAATAAAAACCGTAAACATAACAATGTAATATAACAATAGGGATGGGGGAAGGAAAAATGGCGTCATTTGCTGAACGTGTCCGACAATTGGAGGAAAGTTGGAAAAATGAAGAGCGCTGGAAAGGGGTCGTCCGTCCGTACAGCGCCGAAGATGTTATTAAACTGCGCGGCTCGCTTGATATTGAGCATACGCTCGCTCGACGCGGAGCTGAAAAGTTATGGAAGCTGTTAAATACGGAAGATTACGTTCATGCGCTCGGTGCGTTGACCGGAAATCAAGCCGTGCAACAAGTGAAAGCTGGATTGAAGGCCATTTACTTAAGCGGCTGGCAGGTAGCGGCCGATGCCAACCTCGCAGGACATATGTATCCGGATCAAAGCTTGTATCCGTCCAACAGCGTTCCGCATGTAGTCAAACGTATTAACCAAGCGTTGCAACGTGCAGATCAAATCCAATATTTAGAAGGTAGTGGAGATGTTGACTATTTTGTGCCGATCGTTGCTGACGCGGAAGCTGGATTCGGCGGCCAGCTGAACGTGTTTGAGCTCATGAAAGCGATGATCGAAGCCGGGGCGGCCGGCGTCCATTTCGAAGATCAGCTGTCGTCGGAGAAAAAATGCGGCCATTTAGGTGGGAAAGTGCTCTTGCCGACGCAAACGGCGGTGCGCAACTTGATCGCAGCGCGGCTTGCTGCTGACGTCATGGGTGTCCCGACTGTGCTCATCGCTCGCACCGATGCGAATGCTGCTGACTTGATCACAAGCGACATTGACCCGCGCGATCAACAGTTTATTACCGGCGAACGGACGACGGAAGGGTTTTATCGCACACGGGCAGGCCTCGACCAAGCGATCGCTCGCGGACTTGCTTACGCGCCGTATGCCGACCTTATTTGGTGTGAAACGAGCGAACCAAATTTGGATGAAGCACGCCGATTCGCGGAAGCGATTCACGAGCAATTTCCAGGTAAGCTGCTCGCGTACAACTGCTCGCCGTCATTTAACTGGAAGAAAAAATTGGACGACGAAACGATCGCCAAATTCCAGCAAGAGCTCGGTAAAATGGGATACAAGTTCCAATTCGTCACTCTCGCCGGCTTCCATGCGCTCAACTACAGCATGTTTGAGTTGGCACGCGGCTACAAAGATCGCGGCATGGCAGCATACGCCGAACTGCAGCAAGCCGAATTTGCCGCTGAAAAGTACGGCTACACGGCAACGCGCCATCAGCGTGAAGTTGGTACTGGCTATTTCGATGAAGTCGCTCAAGTCATCTCCGGCGGCCAGTCGTCCACAGTCGCCTTAAAAGGGTCAACTGAGGAGGAACAGTTTACAACTGCTTAATGTAAATCAACAATGGATGTAGATGAAGGCCCGGTCTCTCCGGGCTTTTTTTAGTGCATAAAAGGAAAAAGATGGCGCACCCTATAGGCATAGGGAGGCGATGGGATGGAAAAGAGAACAAATGATCTGCCGGAATTGATGCCCGCTGAATTTCGCGTTAGTACAGATCTCCATTTTGAACAATGGACGATGAATGAGGAAACGTACGCGGGAGATTCAGTCGGTGAACATACTGCGCTTGAGCAGGCTAATGAATACTTAGCAGCCAAAGAGATCGGCCAAATATTTGAAAATTCATAGCATACCCATGACGATCGTCATGGGTTTTTTTATGATAAAAAGACTAATAATTTTTTTCAAAATATAGAAAAATATAACTTTTGATGGTATGATAGAAGTAGTTATCAGTTGATTAGGAAAGGGGATGAATCGATGAAAGTGAATGAATTTATCGTGCTAGAACATTTTGTCGTAAGCCGTTATACAATGGCAATTCTTCCGTACTTGTTGAACAGCGACATCTATGCAAAAGTCATTGAGGAAGATGGCGAATATATTGTCAAAAAAACGCCAACCGACATCATTAAACAGAGCTGTGATTATTATGGATGCAGCTTCCAAGGTAGAAAAGAAGGAACAAAGGCGTTGATCGGCATCACTCATAAGGCACCGATCGCCGTCGAACCGTCCAATGGAATTTATGTCTTCCCGACTTCTTCCCCGAGAGATTCCGGCTGCGTTTGGTTGTCCCATATGCATGTCTATAGGTATGAACCTGCTAAATATGAGCGAACCGTCGTCTATTTCCGCAACGGAAAAAGCGTATTCCTCGATGTATCCTACAAATCCTTTATCAATCAATTATATCGAACGGCTCAATTGCGGACGAAACTGTCAGACCGAATGGAAGCAAGAGAGCGCAAGCTACAATACATATTCCGCATGCAGCAGAAAAAAGAAAAAGATGTGCCAGAGCATTGATGGTAAAAATGGGCTTTCACAAAGATGAGTTCAAATTGCACGACCGAGCGTGTAAAATAAAAATATAAACGGCATTTGAATGGAGAAAGATGCATGAATATGGAAACATTCGAACAATGGTTCACGCTCGATTACGTGCTTTCCTTGCTCGAACATTACCGCTCATTTGGCGTGTTTCCCGGCATTGCCGCGACGCTGCTCGAGTCGTTTTTTCCGATTTTGCCGATGGTCGTTTTTGTCATGGCGAACGCCGCTGCGTTTGGATTGTGGAAAGGATTTTTCATTTCTTGGCTCGGTGCTTCGCTTGGATCGCTTATCGTGTTTTGGTTAACGCGGAGAATCGGCCGGCAGCGTTTCTTTCATTTTGTCCGCCGCCATCAAAAAGTGCGTCGGTTCATGCACTGGATCGAACGACACGGATTTGGCCCACTGTTTTTGCTTTATTGTTTTCCTTTCACTCCGTCAGCGCTCATTAATATTGTCGCTGGGCTGTCGGGCATCAGCCGCCAACAGTTTGTGCTTGCGGTATTGCTTGGAAAGATGGTCATGATTTTTATGATTAGTTTTATCGGTTATGACATCGTGGCGCTTGTTCGTCAGCCATTGCGCACGGCTGGAATTGCTTTGGTTGTTTTGTTGCTTTGGTATGCAGGAAAACGGGTAGAAGCAAGATTTTCGCTGACAGAAAAACAACATGGCGAGGGGGGTGGGGAATGACGAAAGAAAAGAAAAAGGAAAAACGGAGATATCATTGGCCATGGCTGACCGTCGTTTGCTTCATCGTGGCGCTCCGTTTTTTTGTTTTCAGCAGCTACATGGTAGAGGGAAAATCGATGATGCCGACGCTGCAAAGCGGCAATTTGCTGATTGTCAATAAACTGTCCTACGAAATCGGATCGATCCGCCGATTTGACATTGTCGTTTTTCATGCCAACCAAAAGGAGGATTATGTAAAGCGGGTTATTGGGCTGCCGGGGGACCGGATTGAATATAAAAACGATATATTGTATGTCAATGGAAAAAAAGTTGACGAACCATATTTACGACCGTATAAGAAAAAATTGATTAGCGGCAAGCTGACGGGCGATTTTACCCTTGAAGAGGTGACCGGAGAAAGACGAGTGCCGGCCGGTTGCATTTTCGTGCTTGGCGATAATCGGCTTGGCAGTTGGGACAGCCGCCATTTCGGTTTTGTCAAAATCGATCAGGTCGTCGGCAAGGTCGATCTTCGTTATTGGCCGTTTGAACAGTTTGCTTTCCGTTTTTAGGACAGCGACTTGCAAAACTCGGTTGTCGGAGCGCCAGCTAGAGAAAAACTTTATTTCTTTGCCGAAATTTGCCGTCCGAAGCCCATGATTGGAAACGTGAGCTTCGGGCGGCGTTGCTTTGAAATCTTTTTATGGGATTGCTTGGGGTAACGATGTTTTGATGTTTCGTTGCTGTAGTAGATGAATAGAGCTGATACAGCTCGTCAAATACGAACATGTGTGCTAAAATGAAGGATAAAGGAAATGAATGGTGGTGATTGCTATGTCGCTGCGGTTTTTGCTTGGCCGGTCAGGAAGCGGAAAAACGACTGCCTGCCTTGAAGAAATTCGCCGCCAGTTACAAGAAGATCCAAAGGGAAGGACAATCGTCTATCTTGTCCCGGAACAAATGACGTTTCAATGCGAATACGCGTTAATACATACGGAGGGAACGGAAGGGATGATCCGCGCCCAAGTGTTCAGTTTTCCCCGCCTCGCTTGGCGCGTGCTGCAAGAAACAGGCGGCATGAACCGTTACCATGTTCACGACGTTGGCGTGCAAATGATGATTCGCAAAATTATTGAACAGCGCAAACAAGAGCTGAAGCTGTTTGGACGCGCGGCAGACAAAAGTGGTTTTGTCGAACAGCTGCATGAGATGATCGCAGAGTGCAAGCGGTATTGCTTGACGCCGGATGAACTCCGCCGCCATGCCGGAGTGCTTGAAAGTGGATCAGGCCAACCAGGCCGTCGACTGCTAGCGGATAAGTTAAGCGATGTGGCACTCGTTTATGAAGAATTGGAACGAAGCCTTCTTGGCCATTATCTTGATTCGGAAGATTATTTGCGCTTGCTTGTTGAGCACATCCCCCGCTCCAGCTATTTGCATGGTGCTGACATTTATATCGACGGCTTTCATCATTTTTCCCCTCAAGAATATATGGTCATAGAACAGCTTCTTCACCGCTGTCGGCGCGTCACCGTTTGCTTGACGGCCGATCGCCCGTACGATGTCGGGATGCCGGACGAGCTCGATCTCTTTTACTTGCCCGCACAGACATACCGTCAGTTGCGTGAGCTCGCTTTGGCCAACGATATTATGATTGAATCGCCGGTCGTGCTTTCCGTAAACCGTCGCCACCAAGACAAGGCGCTTGCCCATCTTGAAGAGCAGTTTCATCGCCGCCCGCTGCTTCCGTACGAAGCGGAGACCGACGCGATCTGCCTTTACGAGGCGGCCAACCGCCGCGCAGAAATTGAGGCGGTCGCCCGGGAAATCATCCGTCTCGTTCGTGATGAAGGGGCACGCTACCGCGACATTGCGCTCATCATCCGCCAGACGGAGGCATATCGTGACCTTGTGAAAACAGTGTTTTTTGACTTTGACATCCCCTATTTTATGGATGAAAAGGAGCCGATGCATTATCATCCGCTCATTGAACTTGTGCGTGCGGCTTTGGAGACGGTGGTGACGCGTTGGCGCTATGAGGCGGTTTTTCGCGCTGTAAAAACGGATTTGCTCTTTCCGGTTGACGGCGATTTGGCCATGTGGCGTGAGGCGGCTGATAAGCTCGAAAACTACGTACTTGCCCATGGGGTGAAAGGCGAAAAGTGGACGAGCGACGAACGTTGGACATATCGCCGCTACCAGGCGCTTGACGGGCTGAATGTGCCGCAGACGGATGAAGAGCGGCAGTTTGAAGACAAGCTCAACGAATGGCGTGAGGCGTTGGCCGCGCCGCTTCGTCGGCTTGAGCGCCGTCTGCGGAGAGCTGCCGATGGGCGCGGTCTTTGCACGGCTTTATATCTCTTTTTAGAAGAGTTGCAAATTCCAAAAAAACTAGAGCAAATGAGCGCTCAGGCGGAAGCGGATGGACGCCTCGTCGAAGCGCGCCAACACGAACAAGCGTGGAATGCGGTTGTTGATTTGCTCGACCAATATGTCGAAATGCTCGGAGCGGAACCGTTGCCGCTTGCCGAGTTTGCCAAAATTATCGAAGCTGGGCTCGACCGGCTCGAATTCGCTCTCGTTCCGCCAGCGATCGATCAGGTGATCGTCGCTCAGCTCGACCGTTCGCGCCTGATTGATGTCAAGTATGCATTTATCATCGGCGTCAATGACGGCGTCATCCCAGCCAAAGTGAAAGATGAGGGATTAGTGGCCGAGGTCGAGCGAGAGCAATTGCGCGAACTCGGGGTGGCGCTTGCACCAGGAGGGCGGGAACAGCTATTTTACGACCCATTTTTTGTTTACTTGGCTCTTGCCTGCCCGAGCCGACGGCTATACGTTACGTATCCGCTTGCTGATGGTGAGGGGAAAGCGCTCATGCCGTCCCCGCTCATTAAGCAGTTAGTTCAATTGTTTCCGCGTGTATCTGTTCATTTATGCGGCAATGATCCGTTCGATGCTCCCGAAGAGAAGCCGGAGACGTTTGTCACCGTGCCGCGGGCGACACAGACGTACCTCATCAGCCAGCTGCGGGCGTGGAAGCGAAATTATGGTATCGATCCGCTTTGGTGGGATGTATATAACGTGTTAATCAGTCATCCGGAGTGGAGGGCGCGAGTAGAGCAGGCTGTGTCAGGGCTGTTTTATACGAATCAGGCGGTGCTCAAAAGAGAATGGAGCCGACGGCTGTACGGAAAAAAAATTCAGGCGAGCGTCTCGCGCATGGAGCAGTTTCAAAAATGTCCGTATGCCCATTTCGCCTCGCATGGGCTGCGCCTGAAAGAGCGGAACGTCTTTCGCCTTGAGGCGCCGGATGTTGGACAATTGTTCCATGCTGCCATTAAGCAAATTGCTGACCGAGTGCGTGAACAGCACCTTGATTGGAAACAGCTATCAAGATCAGAATGCGAGCGGCTGTCGGCCGAAGCAGTCGAGCGGATTGCCCCGCTCATCCAGCAACAAGTGTTATCAAGTTCTAACCGCTATGAATATATGAAACGAAAATTAAAAAATGTTGTTGCCCGCACGACGCACGTATTGAGTGAACATGCGCGGGCAAGCGGCTTTGCTCCGGTCGGGTTCGAGTTGTCGTTCGGACCGGGCGGCGACTTGCCCCCGCTTCGTTTCCAGCTTCGCGACGGAACAGTGATGGAGCTCGTCGGACGAATCGACCGCGTTGATAAGGCGGAAAGCAGCCAGGGCGTGCTCCTTCGTATCATCGATTACAAATCGAGCGCCAAAACGCTCGATTTGACGGAAGTATATTACGGCTTAGCGCTGCAAATGTTCACGTATTTGGATATTGTGCTGACGTACGCTGAACAGCTTGTTGGAGAGCCAGCGTTGCCGGCAGGGGTTCTTTATTTCCATATCCACAATCCGATTATTCAAGCCAAGCAATGGCTTGACAATGAAATGGAAGTGGCGAGAAAGTTGCTTGAGCCGTTCCGGATGCGCGGGCTGTTGCTCGCCGATGCCGAGACAATTCGGCTGATGGACAGCCAAACAGAAAACGGGCAATGGTCGCTCATTGTGCCTGCCCAGCTGACGAGAACCGGAGCGATCCACTCGCGTTCTTCAGTGGCGAGCGCCTCTGATTTTGCCGCGTTGCGCCAACACGTCCGCCGCTTGTTTGTGGATATTGGTGGGCAAATTGCCGACGGGGTCGTCTCGATCGCCCCGTACAAGCTGAAAAACAAAACGGCGTGCGAGTTTTGCGCCTTTAAACCGGTATGCCAATTTGATGAGGCACTGTCCGGCAATGGATATCGGAAACTCACGCCACAGACGAAGGATGCGGTGATCGAAACATTAGGGAAAAGGGAGGAAGAGTCATGAACGCCACGTTTCGCCCGAAGCCCGCTGGAAGTCGGTGGACGGATGAACAATGGAAGGCGATTGCAGCCGGCGGCCGGGATATTCTCGTCGCTGCGGCGGCCGGATCGGGAAAAACGGCTGTTCTCGTCGAGCGAATTATTCAAAAGGTGACGGCGGAAGAAGGGGCGGTCGATATCGATCGCCTGCTCGTCGTCACGTTTACGAATGCGGCAGCGGCCGAAATGAAAGCGAGGATTGGCGAAGCGCTTGAACGGGAGCTTGCCAATCGGCCGCATTCGCTCCATTTGCGGCGTCAACTCAGTTTGCTCAACCGCGCTTCGATTTCGACGCTCCATTCGTTTTGTTTGGATGTGATCCGCAAGTATTATTATTTGCTCGATTTGGACCCGTCGTTCCGCATTGCCGATGAGACGGAAATCGAGCTGTTGAAAGAAGATGTCCTTGAGGAACTGCTTGAGGAGGAATACGGGAAGGCGGACAATGAGCGCTTTTTCGCTGTTGTCGATGCCTATACCGGTGACCGCAGTGACGCGGAGCTGCAGGAGATGATTTTGGCGCTTTACGAATTCTCCCGTTCCCATCCGGCACCGGACGAATGGTTGGCCGATTTAGTATCGATGTATGATGTCGATGAACAAACGAATGTCGAGACGCTGCCACCGGCACGCTATATCGCCCAACACGCAGCGATGGAGTTGGCGGCGGCTAAGCGGTTTATCGGCTTGGCTTTGGCGCTTGCCGAGAAAGAAAGCGGGCCAAAGCCGTACGAGAAGCGGCTGCGCGAAGATATGGACTTAATCGCTGATTTGGAAAGACGGCTGTCCGGGTCGTGGGATGAGCTATATCATGCGTTGCAATCGCTGTCGTTTGGTCGTCTTCCTCCTTGCCGCGGCGACGGATTTGACGCAGAACTCATCGATGAAGCGAAATCGTTGCGTGATCAGGCGAAGAAGAAAATCGAAGCACTGCGCGACAACGTGTTTTCGCTCCATCCATCCGCCTGGCTTCGCCACATGCGTGAGATGAAGCCGGTCGTCGAAACGATCGCCGCTCTTGTCCGCCGTTTTTCCGCCATGTTTGAAGCAGCGAAACGGGAGAAAGGGATCGTCGATTTTTCCGACTTAGAGCATTACTGTTTGCGCATTTTGCGGCAGTACGATCCGGAAACTGGCGAATGGCAGCCGTCATCCGCGGCTTTGGAATACCAGGCACAGTTTGATGAAGTACTCGTTGATGAATATCAAGATACGAACCTTGTCCAAGAAACGATTTTGCAGCTCGTCAAAAAAGGAAGCGAGCGAACGGGCAACTTGTTTATGGTTGGCGATGTCAAGCAGTCGATTTACCGATTCCGCCTCGCTGAGCCGATGCTGTTTCTTGATAAGTACAAACGGTTTACCGCTGATGGAGAAGCAGGAGGAATGAAAATCGACTTGGCGAGCAACTTCCGTAGCCGTGCTGAGGTGCTTGATGGAACGAATTTTTTATTTGCACAAATCATGGGGGAAGCGGTCGGGGAAATGGTTTACGATGAGGCGGCGCAGCTCAAGTACGGCGCCGATTATCCGGAGGGAACGGATGCCGTTCCGGAAGTGATGATCATCGATCGGCAGCGTACGTCGGAAGAGGACGAAGAGGAAACAGCCGAACTTGAGGCGGCCGAGCTTGAGTCGCGTTTGATGGCGGAAAAAATTAAAGAGATCGTTTCCCGCCCGTTTTATGTGTATGACCGCTCAAGTGGACAACAGCGGCGCGCCATGTATCGCGATATCGTTGTGCTCGTCCGTTCGATGACAAATGCGCCGCAAATGATTGAACAGCTGCAGGCGCAGGGCATTCCGGCCGCCGCTGATTTATCATCTGGTTATTTTCAGGCGACGGAAATTTCGGTTATGTTGTCGCTGTTGAAAGTGATCGACAACCCGTATCAAGATATTCCGCTAGCGGCTGTGCTTCGCTCACCACTATTCCGGTTTGATGAAAATGAGCTTGCTATGATCCGCCTCAGCGACCCAAAAGGCACGTTTTTCGAGGCGTTGCAAGCGTTTTGTCAAAAAACAGCAGAAACGGGTGAGGAAGAGAACGCTAAGGAAAAAGCGATTTCCTTTCTCAACAAGTTGGAAGAATGGCGTACGATGGCGCGCCGCCGTTCATTAGCGGATCTGATTTGGCAGCTGTATCGAGACACACAATTTTATGATTTTGTTGGCGCTTTGCCGGGCGGAAAGCAGCGGCAAGCCAATTTGCGCGCCTTGTATGATCGCGCCCGGCAATATGAATCGACGTCATTTCGAGGGCTGTTCCGCTTTCTCCGCTTCATTGAACGGCTGCAAGAGCGCGGCGATGACTTGGGGGCGGCCCGTCCGCTTGGCGATCAGGAAGATGTCGTGCGCGTCATGACGATCCATAGCAGCAAAGGACTCGAATTTCCGATCGTTTTTCTTGTTGGACTTGCCCGCCCGTTTTATACGCGCGACTTGCATTCCCCGTATTTGCTTGATAAAGAGCTCGGTTTTGCCGCCCGGTTTGTCCATCCGCGGCTGCGCATCAGCTATCCGACGCTGCCGCTGTTGGCCATTCAAGTGAAAAAGCGGCTTGAGCTGCTTGCCGAGGAAATGCGCATTTTGTACGTCGCGCTCACAAGAGCGAAAGAGAAGCTGTACTTGCTTGCTTCCGTCAACGATGCGGATAAGGAGATTGAAAAATGGAAAGGGGTAGCTGCTGAAAGCGGTTGGCTCCTTCCTGACGATGTGCGTGCATCAGCCCGCTCGTACTTAGATTGGATCGGTCGAGCGCTCATCCGCCATCGAGACGGGCGTTCTTTAGTCGAGGTGAATCGGCCGGACGAAATTGCTTCCCATCCGTCGGTGTGGCGTTTTGAGATCGTGTCGGCGGCCAAACTTCGCAACGCTGAGGTATCAATCGATCGGGAGGATGGCGGCGCGCTTGTTGCGCTCGAACAAGGCCGCCCTGTTCCAACTCAAGGGGAATGGGAAGAGGAAGCAAGGCGGCGCTTATTGTGGCGGTATCGCTACGGCAAGGAGACGGTCGTGCGCGCTAAGCAGTCAGTCTCAGAACTGAAAGAACAGCAGGCGTTATTTGGCGAACAGGCGGACGAATGGCTGCCGCGCAAAGGGACGGCACCGCTGTTCTCCCGGCCGCGTTTTATGCAGGAAAAAACGTTGACACCGGCCGAAAAAGGAACTGCGCTTCATGTGGTCATGCGCCATCTCGACTTGCACGCACCGATGGACGAATCGTCAATCCGCAGCCAAATCATTCGGCTTGTGGAAAAAGAATTGCTGTCGGCTGAGCAAGCGGAAACGGTCGATGCCGCCGCGATCGTCGCCTTTTTCGCCACGGACATCGGCCGCCGTCTTTGCGCCGCCCGCGAAGTATACCGAGAAGTGCCGTTCAGCTTAGGGCTTCCGGCTGACGAGCTATACGGCAGCGAAGGGATGGAGAGCGGCCGCCGCCTGCTCGTGCAAGGGGTGGTCGATTGCGTGTTTGCCGATGAACGCGGTTATGTGGTGATCGACTATAAGACGGATGAGGTGACGGGCCGTTTTGCCGGCCAAAAAGAGGAGGCGACCCGCTTTTTGCTTGGTCGTTACGGGGGACAAATGCGCCTCTACCGGCGGGCCATTGAACAAATTTGGCGCGTGCCGGTGGCGGAATGTTACTTATATTCGTTTGACGGTGAATATTTTCTTGCAGTGGAGTGAAGCGGAGGGGGAGAGACATGCGCATTTTGCATACGGCGGACTGGCATCTCGGGCGAACACTCGAGGGTCGAAGCCGGTTGGCTGAGCAGGAGGCGTTTATCGATGAGCTCATCGAAATTGTCGAGAAAGAACAAATTGACGCCATTTTAATGGCCGGTGATGTATTTGATTCCGTCAATCCGCCGGCGGCGGCGGAACAATTGTTTTACGAAAGTTTAGCCCGCCTGTCCGACAAGGGACGGCGGCCAGTCGCCGTCATCAGTGGAAATCATGACCATCCGGACCGCATCAGCGCCGCCCGGACGTTGCTTTCCGATTATCATATTTTTCTGTTCGGCCGTCCGGAAGCTTCCGTTTGCCGAATTGATGTCCCCTCATGCGGGGAGACGATGATGCTTGCTCCGTTGGCCTATCCGTCCGAATCGCGCCTTGCTGAGCTGCTGTCGTCTGATCATCGGGAAGCGGTGCTTCGTGACCGTTATGATGACCGCATCCGTGCACTGTTAGAGATGATGGCCGCTTCATTCACTGAAAAGACGGTCAATATAGTGATGAGCCATCTTTATGTCGCCGGCGGCCGTACGTCCGATTCTGAGCGGCCGATTGAAGTAGGTGGCGCCTATACAGTGGCGGCGACGAGTTTGCCGAAAGCCGCCCAATATGTGGCGCTCGGTCATCTACACCGGCCGCAGGACGTCAAACGGGCGGAGACGGCAGCACGCTATTCCGGTTCACCGCTCGCTTATAGCTTTTCCGAAGCTGGGCATGCCAAATCGGTCACGGTCGTTGATGTGCACCCGGGCGGGGCGGCTAGCGTGACGGAAATTCCGCTTGCCGCCGGCAAGCCGCTCGTCCGTTGGAAGGCGACAGAAGGGCTCGCCCAAGTGTACCGTTGGTGCGAGGAAGGAAAAGACCAGTCGTGCTGGGTTGATTTGGAGCTCCATGTGACTGAGCCGTTAACAATGGAAGAAATTTACCGGTTGCGCAAGCTTCATCCAGGTTTTGTTTATATCCGTCCGGTGTTTCCCCAACGGGTGGAAGAAGAGGCTGAAGTGAGCCGCGAGGCGCTCTCGCTTGAAGAGATGTTCTGCCGTTTTTACAAACGGCAAACAGGGGGACAGACGCCGGATGAAGAGCTCGTCCGCCTTTTTTTAGAGCTGGCGGCGGAAGAAGAGCAGGAGGGGGGAGAGGAGTGAAGCCGATTTCACTGACGATTGCCGGGCTTCATAGTTTCCGCGAAAAACAGACGATCGATTTCACTGTGCTGTGCGATGGTGGCGTGTTTGGTATTTTCGGTCCGACCGGAAGCGGCAAATCAACGATTTTAGACGCCATTACGCTAGCGCTGTTCGGCAGTGTTGAGCGGGCCGCTAACCGCACTCAAGCGATCATCAATCATGCTGAACAAGAATTGTTCGTCTCATTTACGTTTGAGCTCGAAAATGCGGCGGGAGCCAAACGGTATACAGTGGAGCGCAGCTTGAAAAAGGTGGACGAGTGGCGGACGCGAAGCGCCGTCTGCCGGTTGATCGAACATCAACCGGAGCCGGTCGTGCTCGCTGACAAACTGTCCGATGTGGACAAAGCGATTGGACAATTGCTTGGTCTGACGATGGAAGATTTCACCCGGGCGGTCGTCTTGCCACAAGGCAAATTTGCCGAATTTTTATCGCTTAAAGGGGCAGAGCGGCGGCAAATGCTGCAGCGCCTGTTCCATCTTGAACGGTATGGGGACCAACTAAACAAAAAGCTGAAAGATCGGCTTATCGCCGCTGAACAAGAAGAGGAAAAAATCGAAGCGGAGAAGGCCGGGCTTGGTGACGCGTCGAAAGCAGCACTCGAGCAAGCGGAGACAGAGGAGCGGGAGCTGGCAGCGCTGCTGGCGAAGCGAAAAAAAGAGCTTGAGGAAGTCGAAGCAAATGTTGAACGGACGAAACAGCTTTGGGTGTGGCAGCAAGAAAAAGAAACGATCGAAAGAGAGCTGGCTGAGCTGCGTCGGCATGAGCCGGATATCCGTGCGCTCGAAGTAAAAAAAGAGCGCGCTGAGCAGGCTGAGCGCATTTGGCCATACTGGGAACAGTACGAACAGGCGCGACGTTCACAAATAGCGGCCCTCAAACGGTACGAAGAGCTGGCGCGAAAGCTGGAGACGGCCAAGGCTAGCCACGAGGAAGCAGTACGCCGCTATGAGCAGGCACGGCTGGAAAAAGCGAGGCGAGAACCAGAGCTGCTGGCGCAAACAGAGCGGCTGCGCCAGGCGGAACAACTCGAGCGGCAAATGGAGACAATCAAGCGCGAGCTTGCTGCTCTCGATGAGGAGCACAACCGTTTGGCGGTTCGGGAGAAAGCGGCGCAACGTCAGTTCGAAGAGGCGTCTGCTTGGTATGAACGCGGCATGAAGCGGCAGCAGGAGCTAAAAGAAGAGCTGCAACGATATACGGAGGCACTAGCTAGAAAAGACGAAGTAGAGCGGGCGCATGGGGAGAAGCGGCAGATCGAGCAAGCGGCATCAGCCGTCGCCCGTGTTGATGCACAGCTTCGGCAAAAGGAAGAGGTTTGGCGCCAAGCGGAAGAGGAACGGATCAAGAGGGAACGTCAGGCGGCCGTTGCCGGCGCTCGGCTTCATCAGCTGTTTCGACTTGTGGAGAAAACGTATCATTCCGTCTGTGAGCGGCAGCAAGACATCGAAAAACGGCTGTATGCGTTGCAGCAGGACATCGAGGCGGAGCGGGAGCGGATTGAGGAAGCGCGAACGGCAGAACTGGCGGCTGTACTGGCAGAACGACTCCGCCCCGGGGAGCCGTGCCCGGTGTGCGGGTCGCGCGAACACCCACATCCGTCCACCAAGCCGTATTCCACCGGCCAGGGGCGACTGCCTGATCTTGAGCAGGAGCGGCGACAATGCGAGCAAGATTTACAAACTTTGTTTTCATTAAAGGCGCAGCTCGAACAGCTTGCGGGGCTTGCTGCTGGTCATGGGGTACCTCCTGTCTTTACTGAGGGCCGCCCGACAGAAGAAGTGAGCGATGTCTTCGTTGAAGTACGAGCGCTTCAGCAGGATATCATTGAGCAAAAAGAATCCGTTTATCGGGCGCTTGCACAATGGAACGAAGCGGAAGCAGCAAGGCGTGAAGCGGAAAACGCATGCCGATGGGCAGCAGCTGATATGGAAGCGTTGCAAGCTGAGAGGCGGCGTCTAGAAGAAGAACGGCAGCGGCTTGAACAGCACTGGCGGCAGACCTACCCTTCTTTTTCGCTCGAGACGATCGACATCGTATACGAGCAGCTTCGTGAACAAGAGAAAAAGTGGCGCGATGTGCAAAAACGGCTTGAGGATAGTGTGCCGTTTTTAGAAGAAAAACAGCGGGCAAAAGAGAAAGCGGCTGAAGAACAACGTCGGATCGAGACGGAGCGGGTTCGCCTTGACTCACTCATTAGCACCAAACAGCAGCTATGGGAAGAGTATGAACGACAGCGACGCGAGAAAGCTGGTCCTAACCCGGCGGCTCAGCAACTTCGGGAAGCGGAATCGGAATGGCGCCGGCTGCAAAACGATGAGCAGCAGGCGTATGATGAATGGCAACGTGTCCAAAAAGTGTATCAAACGCTAGAAAGCGAGACAAAAGTGGCCAAGCAGGCGGTCGAAGAAGGCGCACGTCGTGAAGAAGAAGCGCTCGCCCGTTGGCGCCTCGTCCTTGCCGATACTACGTTTGCCGATGCTGAAGAAGCTGAACGGGCGAAAGCGACGAAGGAGCAATGCAGCGAGTGGGATGAAGCCATCCGCCGCTATTGGCGCCAAGTTGAACAGGCGGAGCACCGTCGGGCTCAACTTTCGGCGGCCCTTGGCGAGGAGGCAGTGAGCGCTGAACAATGGGAGATGTTGCAGCGTGTATACGCCGAGCTAAAAGCGGAAATGGAAACGATGACGCAACAACTTGGGGCGGTTCAAGGAAAAGTGGCGGAGCTGAGAAAAAAACATGCTCGTTTTGTTGAACTCGAGGCAAAGCAAACGCAGCTCAGCCGGCAAATCGAGCGGTACAAGCAACTGCAGACATTGCTTCGTGGCAATAGTTTTGTCGAGTTTATGGCGGAAGAGCAACTCGAACAAGTGACGGCCATAGCGGCTGAGCGGTTGCAACGGTTGACAAGGCACCGTTACTCGCTTGAACTTGATTCACAAGGCGGATTTCTCATTCGCGATGACGCCAACGGCGGCGTCAGAAGGCCAGTGGCCACGCTCTCCGGTGGGGAAACGTTTTTGACCTCATTGTCACTGGCGCTGGCGTTGTCGGCGCAAATTCAGCTGCGCGGCGAATATCCGCTCCGGTTTTTCTTTTTGGACGAGGGCTTTGGTACGCTTGACGCCGAGCTGCTCGATATGGTGATTTCCGCTTTGGAGAAGTTGCATACACAGCAGTTGGCGGTCGGCGTTATTAGCCATGTCCAAGAAATTCGCACGCGTCTGCCGCGGAGGCTCATCGTTGAGCCAGCGGAGCCATCGGGCCGCGGCACGCGCGTCCGGCTGGAAACGATGTAGAGAGCGTTCATTCAATGAACGGAACGAGTTTTTGGTAAAGTAAAAAAGGGGGCAGTCTGCCCCCTCTGTTTGTTGGCTTTTGGTCATGTTCAGTTGTTAGCGGTAACGTTTTGGTCAAACACATCTGAGTCAATCGTGTTCGTAAAGCTAATGACGTTGTTCGTCATGATGAGGTCACCAGTATTAAAGCCGCCGGATCCGCCTAGTGCTTTTGTAGCGACTTTCGGTGCAATATACAGGCAATCACCCATTTGGACGACGGCGCCGCCTTCGACGGAATTGATTTTAATCGGTCCAACGAATGAAGGCATTACGAATCCCTCCCTCTTGTTGGCGCAGGACCGTCTAGATGGCGGATATGTTTAATTCGTGACTCCGCCTCTACGGTGGAGGTTGACCCGATATGAACGATAGACGAAGAAGAAATCCCGAGCACGCGGACTGACCGAGCTGAAATGACCGGAGATTGATGGAGCGTCTGCTTTGAAGTGATCGGCGACGGAAAAGACCAGCGTGGGATCGGTTTTGTAAAGACGGGGAATGTTTGTTCTCCTTCTGAACCGAAAAACAACTCGTGTTGCCGCTGAACGGCTAAATCGCATGTACGGGCAGAAATCCGTTCTGAATCGCCGATTTGCAATACAGAGCTAATGACTACTGTTTCCGAATGAAATGCTTGCACAACTGACGTTCGCTTCACGATTCTTCCCCTCGAACCTGCACGAGCGGAACGAACGGACCGATAATAAGCGATTCCGGCGGTGTGTCAAACGCAGATGATAAGTTGATCACATCGGCGTCGCCGATTAAAAACAGTGAGGCGCTGGCGACCGCCACAAGATGGATATCGCTGACGTGCACATCGCGGTTGATGACGGTGTAATTCACGTTTATCCCCCCCCAGAAGGCAAATGTTTGAGAAACGCATCAAGCGATTGTTCGATGTCAGCTTTCACTTTTTGAAAAATTTCATTTTCGACCGTCTCATCGCGGTCACCTGGCGGAACATAACCATTGTTCGCTTTCTCCTGCAAATAAAAACGAATGCGTTCGTCCGTTTGCCGGGCAATGTCTTGCAAAATAAATTGCCGGTACGTATCGTCAAGGCTGCGGCCGTATTGGCGTTCAAGCTGTTTTAGCGTTTCCGGTGCTTCCTTGTTGAGGTAGGAGGCCACTTTTTCTTGAATGGGGCGCATCAGCACGGGTTCCGGCTTCGAAATCACTGTTTTTTCTGGGTCAACGGCAAAGTCTTCAATTGTTTCCCCGGTTCCTGGAGGGGTGATTCCGATGTTTAGCGTCCCTTCAAGCGTCTCGATTTTGAGTTGATCAAATTTATATTCAATCCGTTCGATCGATGTGCGCGGCTGGGCCTCGATTTCCTGAAGCTGGGCTTCGAGAATACGAAGGCGTCGTTCAAGCACCCGTATTTTTTTTGTTTGCCATGATAAATAGCGGTGTAGCTTGACGAAATACTCGTATAAACTCATCGTGCACTCCCATCCTCTCCTAAGAGCCCTCTTACTTCAGTATATGGACGTCCCCTGGTTCTCATCACTCTTTTCTGTTGAGTTTAGAGATTGGCCGAATGGAGAGGAACGAGAGGGCCGACCGGTTGCGCTTGCGGACCGAGCGGTACAGTCGCTTGCGGGGCTGGACCGGTGAATCCACCGGTGTTGGAGAGCGTCGACAGTGCCTGAATGCTGCCAGCACTGCCAATTTGCAAAACGGATGAGTTTGTCACCGAACCGATCCGCAATTGATGAATGCAAATGCTTTGGCTGATATAAAAATTCAACCTCCTTCCCCTCCTCTATACGTTGCCAACGACATTTTCGTCGGCAACATCAGCGTCATTCGTGTTCGTATTGCTGTAATAGTTATAGATATAAAGCCCGTCGCCAGTGTTAAACGAACCGGCTCCAGCGAACGTTTTTGACACACTTTGCGGGGAAATCGCAAACACATCTCCAATATGGAACACGCCGCTGCTCCCGACGCTGTTCAGTTTCACGATTCCGACAAAAGCCGGCATGGGGCATGCTCCTTTCATCACTTCGTAGGTAATACTAGTGTATGGGCACAAGTCGGAAAACGTTCGCTCTAATTGTTGGCTGTATTATTCGAGTCGGAAAAGTCCGGATCTCCTGTGTTCGTAAAGCTAACAAACGTATTCGTCTGCAAGAAATCTCCGCAGTTGCTGCCACCTGCGCCGGCATGCGACTTACCTGTGCTCTTTGGCGCGATTTGTAATACATCGCCAAAATTGACGGTGCCATCCCCGCTCACATGGGTAATTTTAATCGGGCCACTAATAAATGAAGGCATAAGACTTCCTCCTCCCCCCGTATCTTTAATTATATTGTATGAAAGGGGAGAAAAATCGGTTCAGTGGAGGACAGAGGTCTAGGTGGCCGCCAGCTTGGCTGCATACGATAAAAAAAGGGGAATGGAGAGAAAGGAAGGAGAAGGCGATGCCAGCAATCGTCATTGGCGGGATTAAGGTTACGAGCGTGGACGGCAACGGCACCGTAAACATGGGGGATGTGTTACAAATCGCTCCCAAAAGTACATTAAAAGCGAACTCCGGTGCCGGCGGTGGCAATACTGCTGAGTTTTTGCAAACGAACACGTTTTGCAGCGTCACGAATACGATTGATTCAGATGTGTTTGATTCTGGTGTAAAAGGAAACAACTAGACGGTCGACAATGAAAAAGACCGTCTTTTTCTTTTTTTCTATCTTCACTATATAATGTTATTGGGAATTTTCTAAAATATATGGTCGGGGAGATGAACGTACCGCTTTGTGCATACCCATCGGAATGCCTGCTGAATAAAAGCAGCGGAAGAAAGCAAAAACCGGCTATCCGATGATCGGATGCGAAGTGAAAGTCGTCAACGATCACGGAGAGGAAGTGCTGCAGAGTGGACGGGTAATCGGTGAGGTGATTGCCCGCAGCCAAAGGGGATTGGAAAAATGACGAAGCGACAGTTGGTTGCATGCAGGAGATATGACGACAGGACATAATGATATCGTCAGCCGAAAAAAGGATATTATTAGTGGAGAAGAAAACATTTCCTCGGTTGAAGTCGAAGGAACGCTTTATGCTCATCCATCTATGCTCGAAACGGTCATTCATTATCGCCGTGTCGCATGAAAAATGGGGAAACGCCGCATGCATTCGTCGTTGTTCAACCCGGGCATACGAAGAGGAACTGATCACCTTTTCGCGGGAAAAATTGGCTCACTTTAAGGCGTAGCATTTGTGGATGAACTGCTAAAGACCGCCTTTGGAAAAATTCAAAAAGTGTATTTACACCGTCAATAGTGGGATTCACTCGAAAAAGCGGGGTGTTACGTAAACGGATGACGTGACGGATGCACCACTGCGCTAACCAGAGACACGAAATGAAAACGACAGGCGGACGAATCGCCTCACATGACGGAAGGGCGCGGTTCGGCGGGGACATGACCACTAGCTGTAAAGTGAGCTGATGAGGCGTTGGGTGATGCGATGATGTTGCTGAATAGGTGAGCTGGCCTCCTCGACATAACGGAGAGATAGAAAGAAGGGATCATGTGACGCCTTTATCGGCAGATCGAATTGCGGCAGTTGATGTTTTGCGCGGATTTGCTTTGTTTGGTATTTTGCTTGTTAATATGCGTTATTTTTCGTCACCGGCGTTATATGTGGAAGACGTTGACGGCAACACCTTCAACCGTGTGGTTGCCGCAGCGATCGATCTTTTGTTTGAAGCAAGCGCCTATCCGCTGTTTGCCTTTTTATTCGGATTCGGTACGATCGTACTTTGCCACCGATTGCACCAGCGTGGGGAGCGGCCGTTTCCGATTTTGCTGCGCCGCTTCCTCCTTTTGCTTGTGATCGGCATCATTCATGCATTCGGCCTTTGGTTTGGCGATATTTTAATTCCGTACGCGCTTGCCGGGCTTATTTTGCTTTTGTTCATGAACGCCCCGTCACATTGGTGGCGGATGGCGGCGTTGGCCGGTTTTTTCTTTTTTCACATCCTCGTAATATTGTTGCTATTCATGAGTATGCTGGCCGGGGGAACGGAGACAGCTGAGGGCCAAGCGGCAGAGGCAGCTGCCGCCCTTCACCATTATCAAAGCGGAACGTTTCGCGAGGTATTTTGGCAGCGATGGCACGATTGGTCGTATCTCAATGGTGATGGCGGACTTTTATTTACGTTGTTGGCTGTATTGCCGTTTTGTTTCCTCGGCGGATATGCCGCTAAAGAGCATTGGCTCGAGGCCGGACGCTATCCAACCGCTGCGCTGCGACGCTTGATGAGTGGAGCGCTATGTCTTGGCCTGGCGTTAAAAACGATTCCGTATTGGGCTGGGGCCAACACGTTGACGATGTATATTCAAGACAACTTTGGAGGTGCTGTTTTGGCAGTGTTCTACGCCATTGCTGCCATGTTGGTTTGCAGGAAAACGAACTGGCAGCCAGTGTGGCGATGGCTGCAAGATGCCGGAAGAATGTCGCTTACTCACTATCTCACACAGTCACTCATTTGCACCTCCCTTTTTTACAGCTATGGTCTTGGATGGTACGGACAATTGAACGAATGGCAAGGAGCGCTATTGGCGATCGGGATATATGTCGCTAGTTTATGGGCAAGCCACTGTTGGTTCACCCGATTTCGTTTTGGCCCGGCAGAGTGGCTGTGGAGATGGGGAACGTACGGGATGCGTCCACCTTTTCGACGACAGCCGGGTCAATAAAAAATCCGTCCCTCATTGGACGGATGGAACAGGCGGTTCAAAAACCGTGGTTTGCTGCAAATATTGGTTGATCAATCGGTCAAGCTCTTGGCTGCATTGGATCGTTTCTTTCGCTGTAAATCCATAGGTGAGAGCCAATTCGATCATTTGTTGTCGTTTTTCTTCGATTAGTAGGAGAACCATTTCCTTCACCATCAATTCTATTGAAATGTTGGTTAAGGCTTGTCGCTACCAGTGACCGAGGTGAGACCTTTGTTGTATGACTAAGGTCATAACTGACAGCTATAGTGGAAACTAAACATTATTATACATATAACGACGGAAAAAGGAAGCGATTCGGGAAAATAAGTGGTAAATTTCCTAATTTAGACAAAATTCTACAAAAAACAGGACTTTGTCTCGTGAATAGCGAATAGAATAGTCAATGCGCTGCGATGGGGGGATGCAGTCTGTATGCCTGCTCCCGTGCATTTGAACACTTAGGTAGAGAAGGAGAGGAAGACAGTGAAACTAATTACGGCTATTTTCAATGGAGGAGAACCAGCAATCGGAGTGGTGCCGGAAGGGGAGGAGACGGCTATTCATTTGCGCCGTGCTGAACGGGCGATGGACGGGAAGGAGACCATTCCGTCATCCATGCTAGAGGCCATCGCCCAAGGGGATGCTTTTTTGGCTCGAGCTCGGGAAGTTGCCGATTGGGCTCTTCGCTACTCGGGAGCGAACTACGTCTATCGCCTTGGTGATATTCGCCTCCTTGCCCCGATTCCGCGGCCGGCGAAAAACGTTTTTTGCATCGGCAAAAACTATGTTGACCATGCGCTTGAGCTGGGAGATGCCGCTGATGTACCGAAGCATTTAATCGTCTTCTCGAAAACGCCGACGACGGTCATTGGCCATGAGGAAACGATTTTGCGCCATGCGGATGTCACTGACGAAGTGGACTATGAAGGGGAGCTCGCATTGATCATTGGTAAAAAAGGGCAGGCGATTCGCCGCGAAGAAGCGCTCGATTACGTATTTGGATACACGATTATCAATGATGTGACCGCCCGTGATTTGCAGGAGCGACACCAACAATATTTGCTCGGCAAAAGCTTGGACACGTTCTGTCCGATGGGGCCATGGATCGTGCCAAGCAAATTTGTAACAAATCCGAACGATTTACGCATTGAAACGCGAGTGAACGGCGAAGTACGGCAGCAGGCGAGCACAAAACAGTTTATTTTTCCGATTGAATCGATCATTGAGACGATCTCAAAAGGCATGACGCTTGAACCGGGCGATATTATTGCTACAGGAACGCCGGCTGGGGTCGGCAAAGGAATGAATCCGCCGCGCTTTTTGCAAGCAGGTGATGTCGTCGAAGTGACCATCGAGGGAATCGGCACGCTGCGCAACAAAGTCGGGGAATGAGCTAAGCACAAACAGAGATAGCATGCCGCCGAAAAGGGTTATCAAAAATAGAGGAGTTTTTCATCTTTCGTAATGTTTGTCAACAGCTTGCCGCCCATGCTATGATGAGAATGGACTTGGGAAAGTTGGAGGGATACACATTGACACATGCCCATATTACGAGCTGGTTCATTATGATTATCTTATTCTTGATCGCTGTATCGATGCAGCGTTCAGGGGCGGCCAAAGCCAACATTATAAAAATGGTTTTGCGGCTGTTTTATATTATAACTATCATTACCGGTTTGCTTTTGTTGCATAGCATCGCCTCGATTTCTGGACTTTACTGGCTGAAAGCGCTCGCCGGATTATGGGTAATTGGAGCGATGGAAATGGTTCTTGTGGCGGGAAAAAAAGGAAAAAGCATGGCGGCAGGATGGACGCAATGGGTGATTGCGCTTGTTGTGACGTTATTCCTCGGTTTGCTGTTGCCGCTCGGCTTTGATTTGTTCTAAACAAAGCGGTAGCCCAACAGCGGGTTGCCGCTTTTTCCTTCGAGAAAAATGTAGTATGTTAAAATCAATAATTATTTTTTAGTATTCTGATTGTTTTGTTGATGGGGGAGGCGTTATTGTTCATGCGTTCGTTGCGTTGCCGCCATGCCGAGGAACTGTACCGGCTAGTCGAGGATGATTTTTCTGCGCTGCCTGGGTCATTGTTCATCCAAGTTGCCGCTGACGATGAAGAGCAGGTTCGCCATACGGTCGAGTTAGCGGCACGCCGTTGGCCGAGCGCCCATCTTGTCGGAGTGGCGGGATCATTGCCGATCATCGGCGAAACAACGTTTTTAGCCAGCGTGATGTCAATGGCGCAATCCAGTGTTTCGTCGCTGGCCTTGTCGGCGGTTGACTCTGCTCATCCGACCGAGCTGGCCGCGCAGATCGCAGAGGCGGTCATTCACGAAGAAACGGCATTGCTCTTATTATTTACCGATTGCCGCGCTGCTTTGCTGCCTCTTCTCCGTCATTTGCCGCTTGCCAACGAACGGATGACCATCGTCGGCTGCACCCTTCCGGACGGTTGCGCTTTATTTTCGCGCGACGGCCGTCTTGATAAGGGGGTGGTCGCTGTCTCATTCAGCGGCGCGTCACTTCGGGTCCGCTGTTTCTCCCCGTTTTTATGGGAACCTGTTGGTTTGGCGTTCTTAGTAACGAAAAGCTCCGACCAACAGATCGGCGAGCTCGACGGGCAAAAAGCATCACTTTATTTAGAACGCTATTTAGGGAAAGAATTTATTGATCGATTACCATTTTCTGGAATGGAGTTTCCTTTTGTTGTGGAGCGGAACGGATATTATGATTGCTTGCCGATCATAGGGATGGGTGAAAACGGAACGATCACGGTCAACGGCCATGTTAGTGAAGGGGAAAAAGTGAGATTTGCTTACATGCATGCTCCCTCATTTTACTCAAGCATGCACGATTTGACGATACAAACGGCTAAGCAACCAGTCGGGGACATGATGTTTTACTATAGTACGGCATTAGAAGGGTATACGCGTCCAATGCTTGAGGGGATGGTTTCAGCGTTCGGGAAAGCTACTTCATTTCCGGCTATGGAGGTTATGGTAAAAGACGCGTATACAACTGGGCGGTTAGGAGCGTTTGCTGCTGTTTCATTAATGGAAGGGGCAGTGTCGACACAAGACAGGCCAACTTTGGATATACCGCAGCCGCCGGAAGGGATAACGACGTTAGCTCAGTTGATGTCGACATCATCACGCGATATGGAACGGCTTCATGCCCGCCTGCAGATGTCTGAACAGCGATATAAATCACTGTTTGAACATAATACCGATATTGTGTATTCCACCGATTTGCACGGTCATTTTACAAGCGTCAACCCTGCCTTTGAACGAGTGCTTGGCTATAGGAAAGAAGAAATTTTATATACCAATTCCCTCAAGTATGTTCATTCAAGCGACATCCCCCGCGTCACCCGCTATTTTTACCGGGCACTGCGCGGAAATGTGCAAACGTATGATTTGGAAATTCCGACGAAGTCAGGAGAACGGCTCCTTTTTCAAATGAAAAACATCCCGATTATTGTTGACGGGAAAAAGGTCGGCATTTACGGGATCGGGCACAACATTACAGAGCAAAAGAAAGCAGAGGAGAAAATTTCTTATTTGGCGTACTACGACCCGGATACAAACTTGCCGAATCGGACGAAATGGATGGAATTGTTTTCTAAACAACTGAAAAGAGCGAAACAGAAACAGCAGAAAGTAGTAATCGCCTTAATTGATCTCGACCGGTTTAAATGGATTAACGACAGTGTTGGTCATTACGCTGGCGACGATATTTTGCGTCAACTTGTTGAGCGTATGAAGCGCGTGCTGCCGGCCGGAGCGCAACTTGGACGATTTCATGGCGATAAGTTTTGTTTGCTTTTTCCGTTAAAAACGAGCGCCGGGGCGGCGACCGAAACCGCGCTTCAACTTGTACGCGAAGTATCGAAACCGACAGTGTATAGCCAAAAAGAGTTTTTTATTACGGCCAGTATCGGATTAGCCGTGTTTCCCGATGACGGAGCGGACGAACACACGTTGTTGCGTCATGCCGACATGGCAATGAACAGCGCGAAAAAAAGCGGCGGCAACCGGGTGGAGCGCTACTGTGCTCAAATGAATGAAGAAGCGGTGCACCGGCTGGAAATGGACAGCTATTTACGCAAGGCAGTCGAAAAAAATGAATTGTTCCTTTGCTATCAGCCCATTGTCAACGTACGGACTGGTGCGGTCATCGCTACAGAGGCACTTATTCGTTGGCGGAACCCGCAGCTTGGACTGGTGCGGCCGGATGAGTTTATTCCACTGGCTGAAGAAACCGGATGGATTCATGAAATCGGGCGTTGGGTGCTGCAAACTGCTTGCCAACAGACGAAGCGATGGCAAGAGATGACGGGCAATGACAAACTAGCTATTTTTGTCAACGTTTCTGCCGTACAGTTTCAGCATGAACGATTTGTAGATGATGTGAAACGAGCGCTCAAGCAGTCGAATTTGTCGCCGTCATGCCTACATCTTGAACTGACGGAACATTCGATGCTTCGTCATCTATCGAGCACGATGCGAACGCTAGACGAATTAAGGCGGCTTGGCGTTGGCATCGCCGTTGATGATTTCGGGAGCGGGTATTCTTCGTTCCATTATTTAAAGCAGCTGCCGGCGACTATTTTGAAAATTGACCGGGCGTTTATCGAGCATTTGCATGCTAATGCGTCCGATGCGGCTATCGTTAGCGCGATGATTACAATGGGGCGTGGGTTAGGGCTCGAAACGGTTGCTGAAGGGGTTGAGACGCTAGAACAGCTTGAACGTCTCCGCGACTTACAATGTAGCTATGCTCAAGGGTATGCGCTTTGTCCGCCGCTTATGGCTGAAGAGGTGACTCCGTATGTGGCAGGGCAGCAATAAGTATTTTTATCTAGTTGATCAATAAGGATAACGTCGCCACCGTATCCGATAAAGTGGCTGTTTACTTTTCAGTTGAAGGCGGGATACCCGGTCAGCAGCGAAACAACGCAGCTGCCGACCGCTTTCGTCTTCAGCCGATTTGGGTGCAAATGGCCCGTTCACCGTTGTTCAACGTGATTTCAAATCGGTCGCTGGATGCTTGGCCGCGCTCATAGTAATGGTGGACACTACCGATCTGTTCGGTGTTGTCATAAATGATGAAATTGACGCCGGTTGATTTGGCAAACAATAGGCCGTTGTAGCAATACAGGCAATCGTAAAGAGAAAAACCGAGGCTGTTTAGCCATTGAACGAACTGAAAAAAAGCTGGATCGGGGAGCGAGGCCAGCCATTGCCGATACGCATATGTCAGCCGTTTGCGGAAACGGATACGGTCGCCGTTTGTCAGGGGAAAAATGCCGAGATCAGTAGCGATCATGCCGGTTTCTTGCCACTGTCCGGATAGCCAGTGACCATAGCGGAACAGCTCGATGCCTTGTTCCGCCATTTCTTCGACTAGAGACGCTTCCTCCGCCTCTTCATCAAAAAATATCCATTCATCGTTCACAAACTCTACAGTTCCTTGCACGTAAGCACGGGGCTGTTCAGCAATACACTGCAAGCGCTCTTCAATATCCAATTTTTTCATCCTCCTTGTATTCCTCTTTTTTTCCACTTTTTTGTTTGTTTATTCGTTTGGTTGTTGTCTTCGGACAATTCATCGAAATCAACGATAGTGCATAAAATGGAATCATGCCGAAGCGGCAATGACTATCGCTCTGCTAGGAGGAACGATAGTCGAGGATAGCCGCGAGGAAAAAGGGGAACGGGCGATCGAAAGAACAATGTGAACGGTTCGGGCGAACAAATATTTATTTGCCATTTTTGATAAAGAAAGGATTGGTTCGTATGTGTGGCATCACTGGCTGGGTGCATTTCGGGCGTGATTTGCGCCGTAAGCAAGAGGTGATTACCAGGATGACGGAGACGCTCGCTAAACGTGGACCGGACGATACGAATACATGGCTCGACACTCATGCTGCGTTCGGTCATAAGCGGCTCGTCGTTATTGACCCGGCCGGCGGCAAACAGCCGATGATCCGGAACAAAAACGGACACCGCTACACGATCGTTTACAACGGTGAGCTATACAATACGGAAGACATCCGTAAAGAACTGTTGCACAAAGGCTACCGGTTTGACGGCCATTCTGATACAGAAGTGCTGCTCGCCGCTTATATAGAGTGGAAAGAACAATGTGTCGATCGGTTAAACGGTATTTTTGCCTTTGCTGTTTGGGATGAGGAGCGGGAACTGTTATTTATGGCGCGTGACCGTCTTGGAGTCAAACCATTGTTTTACCGTCAACAGGCTGAAGAGTTGCTGTTCGGCTCCGAAGTGAAGGCAATTTTAGCTCACCCTGATGTAAAAGCAGAAGTCAGTTATGAAGGGTTAGCGGAGGTATTTGGGCTCGGTCCGTCGCGCACACCGGGACATGGAGTATTTTATGGTGTCCAGGAACTGCGCCCGGCGCACGCGTTAACCTTCTCCCGTACCGGGCTTCGCGTCTGGCGGTACTGGAACGTCGAAAGCGATGTCCATCGTGATTCGCTCGGGGAAACGATCGAGAAGCTGCGTTTTTTATTGACCGATGCTGTCACACGCCAGCTCGTTTCCGATGTGCCGGTATGCACCTTTTTGTCGGGCGGCGTTGATTCAAGCGCCATTACAGCGATTGCCGCCAACGCTTTCGCCGCTAACGGGAAAGGACCGCTCCATACGTACTCGATCGATTATGAAGGAAACGATCAATATTTTCAGGCGAACGATTTTCAGCCAAATACAGATGCGCCGTTTATTGAACAAGTGTCAAACAAGTTTCAAACGATCCACCATCGCTGCGTGATCACTCAAGAAGAGCTGTTCCAACATTTGCGTGATGCAGTGATCGTCCGTGACGTTCCAGGCATGGCTGATGTCGATTCTTCGCTCCTTTGGTTTTGTAAACAAATTCGTGAGCAGTTTGTCGTGAGTTTATCTGGAGAATGTGCGGATGAAATTTTCGGCGGCTATCCGTGGTTTCATCGTCCAGATGACTTAGCAAGAAAAGGGTTTCCGTGGATGCGCTCGATTGAAGCGCGCATTGGCTTGTTAAAAGAAGAATGGCGGAAAAAACTTCGCCTTGACGACTACGTGCAAATGCGTTATGAAGAAACGCTTGTTGAAGTGCCGCGTCTTGAAGGGGAAAGTGCCGAGGCGGCGAAGCGGCGTGAACTGTTTTACTTAAATATGATTTGGTTTATGACGACACTGCTTGACCGGAAAGACCGGATGAGCATGGGGGCGAGCCTTGAGGTACGTGTGCCGTTTGCTGATCACCGGCTCGTTGAATATGTTTGGAATATCCCATGGGAAATGAAAATGTACGGAGGACGAGAAAAAGGTATTTTGCGCAAAGCACTTGAAGGGCTGCTTCCGCAAGACGTGCTCTATCGAAAGAAAAGTCCGTACCCGAAAACACACCATCCGCTGTATACGAAGTTGGTGAAGCAATGGCTCAAGCAACTGCTTCGTGATCGTTCTTCTATCTTGCACGAGTTTTTCGATCAAGAAAAACTGACGGCGCTTGTTGAATCGGGAGGGAAGTCGTTCCAAATGCCATGGTTCGGGCAACTCATGACCGGACCACAGCTGCTTGCTTATCTTGGCCAGGTGCATGTTTGGTTTGACCATTACGGCATTCATATTAAAGAATAAGAGCTGCGTGAGGGCGCAGCTCTTATTCTATTGAATAGCAAAGAGAGCAGTACTATGCCATTTTCGCTTGCGGCGCCACCGCTTTTTTCATCCAGATGCGCGACCGCCATCGCCAAAGCATCAATAGTCCGCGCAACCATTCATCAGCGATGAACGATAGCCAAATGCCGACAAGGCCAAACCCGAGGGCAATGCCAAATACATACGCTACCGTCACTCCGACTCCCCACATGGACAAAATGCCCATATAGACAGGGAATTGCACATCCCCGGCCGCTCGGAGCGAGCTGACGATGACTAGATTGAAGGAGCGGCCTGGTTCTAGGATGATGGTCAACAGCAATAGTTTACGGCCAAGGTTAATCATTGACCGGTCATCAGTAAAGAGTGAGAGCAATGGTTCGGCGAACCAATAGGTGACAGCGGCCATTAGCACTGATATAGCGATTGCGCTGTATAAGCTTTTTAAGCAGCGGTCGTACGCTTCTTTGTACCGTCCGGCGCCGACGAAGTGGCCGACAAGAATTTGCGTCCCTTGGCTGACTGCAATGCCGAATAAAAACACGAACATGATAATGTTTTGTGTATACACCCTCACGGTTAGCGCTTCAGCGCCAAGCCATGTGATGAAGTAGGTGATGACCATTTGCGCTGTATTGTAAGAAAGATGTTCCCCGGCTGCTGGAACGCCGATTTTCAGCAACGAGCGCAAATGGCGGAACGGTAGCGTACGAAACGCCCGCGGGGCAAGGGAAATGCCTGCTCGTTTGGACAATAAAGCAACCAACACCGCAAAACCGATCAGCCGGCTTACTGCTGTTGAAATGGCCGCTCCTTCCGCCCCGAGGGGAGGGAGGCCAAACGATCCGAAAATAAGGAAATAGTTGCCGATGATATTCAAGACGTTCATGCCAATCGTTACATACATCGTATCCCGCGTAAAGCCGTAGCTTTTCAAGATGGCACCGACCGTCATCATGAGCGCCTGAATGAATGAAAATCCGCCGACAATGGTTAAATAACGGTTCCCTTCATCAAGCAGCTCTGCCGGCAAATCCATCATCCGCAAAATCGATGAGCTAAACGCAGCCAAACCAGCGCTCAACAGCAGTCCAAACAACAAGTTAGCGGCGATGGAAACAAGTGATACTTCGATCGCTTCTTGTTCTCGCTTGGCGCCTAAATATTGCGCGACGAGAACTGCCGTTGCCAAGGCAACGAAGTTGAACAACACGATCGTTAAGGCGATGATTTGATTTGCAACCCCGACGGCAGCGACCGCATGATCTGAGTACTGGCTGAGCATGAGCGTGTCAGCATTGCCCATCACCATATACAGCATCGTTTCAATAAAAATAGGCCACGTCAATGAAAACAGTGACCACGTTTTGGCCTCACGGCGCATGTTGTGACAACTCCTTTTTCTTATTCCGACTAGAACGATATATCAAGTTTAGCCAGTTTGTTGCATAATGGAAAGAGAGAGAAACGATTTCACTTGCATTTTTCCGACAAGAAAAGAGGGGATGACGATGGACTATGTCACGTTTTCGTTGCCACCTTTGCCTGTGTTCATTAAAGGGGCGGAAAGTGTATTTCCAGCAGGAAAACGTCATTTCCGCCGAACGTTTTCGGTCTTCGACTTGCTTTATGTCAAACAAGGCTGCTTATATATGACGGAAGACGGACGTGAATTTGCCGTTGGCAGTGGACAATATTTACTGTTGATCCCGGGAAGGGAACATTACGGGCATCGTCCGTGCAGTGAACGGACGGAGTATGTTTGGCTTCATTTTTTGTTGACGGATTATGAAGTGGTTGCCGATCACCCAGTCAGTCGGCAAACAGTGATGGAAAAAGAGGCGACGTACACGGAACCGATCCAATATCGGCTCGCCATTCGCCAATATGGGGAATTAAAACAACGAGAGAGGGCTGAACAGCTGCTCAACCAGATTGTTGAGTCAAACGTCGATCGGGATATCGAGCGGCCGCTGCGGCAGTTGCTTCTGTTTGTCGAATTCCTTTGGCACTTGCAAAAGCAAGAGCTTTCTGTTCCAAACGCTTCAGAACAGGTCAGCGCTGCGGCGGTGGCGTATATCGAAAACCATTTCTGCGAGCCAGTGACATTGGAGAGGGTTGCTCGCGAGCTTCGCTTTCATCCGGATTACGTCACTCGGTGCATGCAAAGAACGCTCGGGATGGGCTTTAGCCATTATTTGGCGTACTACCGATTGTCAAAGGCGAAACAATGGTTGGCTGAAACAAATGAAACGGTCGAGGCCATCGCCAAACGAGTTGGCATTGATGACAGCGCTTATTTCTCGCGTTTATTTAAAAAAATGGAAGGGATGACGCCGACTGAGTATCGGCGTATAGCCCAACGCGTATAACACCGGTGCAGCGGCTGCACCGGTGTTCATATATTGGCTGCTATTATGATTGTCTATGAAACAGGTCTACCAACGTTCTATTGCATAAAGTACAAACCCATAGGGCGGTAAGGAGGTGCAAAGCGTTTCTGCCTCGGCTGCAAACCGTTCCCCAGTCAAGAGGTTAACGAGCCATGTTCCTCTTGCATCGAGCGGGATCGGGATGTCGGCTTTTTGGTCGCTCCGATTGATGATGACTAACACCGTTTCATCTCCATCTGTTTTTTTGTAAATAAGATAGTTCATTTCATCATCGGCATGAAGAAAGGAGATTTCCCCGCGGCGTAGTGACCGATACTGTTTGCGCAGCGCTATCAGCTGCTTGACGTGTTGGTGCAGCTCTTTGTTTTGTTGCATCGGATCCCACACCATGCACTTCCGGCACTCGGGATCGTTTCCGCCCGTCATGCCGATTTCATCCCCATAGTAAATGCATGGTGAACCCGTGAACGTCAGTTGAAACAAAAATAACAACTTCACCTTGCGGATATCCCCGCCGCAAACGGTGAGAATTCTTGATGTATCATGACTGCCGAGCAAATTGAATGCGGCCTCGTTGACATTGTTCGGATACGAATGAAGTACATGCACCATTTGATTAGCAAACTGGCGTGCACCAATCTCTTCCTTGGCGAAAAAGCGGAGCACCCCGTCTGTAAACGGGTAGTTCATGACCGCGTCAAACTGGTCACCGCGCAGCCACGGCATCGCATCATGCCAAATTTCCCCGAGGATGTATACGTCCGGTTTCAGTGCCTTTACTGCCTGGCGGAACTCGCGCCAAAATTCGTGGTCGATTTCATTGGCAACATCAAGCCGCCAACCGTCAATGTCAAACTCACGAATCCAATATGTCGCAACATCAAGCAAATAACGCTTCACTTCTGGATTGGCGGTGTTCAGCTTTGGCATTTGTGGCACGAATGCAAATGTATCGTAATTCGGCCGCGGCTCTGTTTGCAGCGGAAATTCATGAATGTGAAACCAGTCCTTATATTTTGAGGACTCACCGTTTTTCCATACATCTTGGAACGGGGCGAACTCATAGCCGCAATGGTTAAACACGGCATCGAGCATAACGCGGATACCTTTTTCATGGCAACGGTCGATGAGCGTTTTCAACGTTTCTTTATCCCCAAAGTGTGGATCGACTTCAAAATAATCAGCGGTATCGTATTTATGGTTTGACGGAGAACGGAAGATCGGCGTTAAGTAAATACCGGTAATACCAAGGTCAACAAGGTAATCGAGATGATCGATAATCCCTTGCAAGTCGCCGCCAAAAAAGCTGGTTGGTGTTGGATCCTCGTTCCCCCACGGCCGCGATCCTTCTGGACTGATTGATGGGTTGCCGTTGGCGAACCGCTCAGGGAAAATTTGATACCAGACTGTATCCTTTACCCAATCCGGCGCCTCGAATAAGTCGACTCGATGAAGAAAGGGAAAGCAAAAGTAGTAAGCCGTATCATCGATTGGAGCCTCAAAGTAAAACCCTTTTTCTGTATAAACGAGCTTCTCCTCTCCTGAATACAGCACGAACCCGTAGCGTAACCGGCGATAGGGAGGTTTGACTTCGGCGAACCAATAATCAAACAACTCGTCACTTCCTGTTTTTCGCATCGGCATCGTTTGAAACTGCCAAGCTCCGTTTTGCCAGTCATACGGGTCACCATGCAGCAGCTCAACACGATCGATATCGTCTTTTTTTGTTCGAAGACGAAGATGGAGTGTCTCACTATCATAGGCATAGGCGTAGTTGTCAGCCGGGCGGTGGTAGATGGCTTCTTTCCTCATTTGGCCTCTCCTCCTTCATATATGAAAGCAATCGTTTGCATGATTGCCATCCTCTGATTAAAGAGTACGAAAAGAGAGAAAAAAAGTCAAATTCAGTAGAAAAAAAAGCTTGTAAAATGAAAAATAGGCGATATAATAGAAATGAGCAGTGCAATCGTTTTCACAGAAATAGTTTTAGTTTATCTGTGCAAACGATTTCCTATTGATTGGACTGCAGTGATTATGTAATGACAAATAGGAGGGGGATTATGAGGAAGGCATTCTCTTTAGTTCTCATGGCTGTAATGTTGATTGGCATGTTGGCTGCCTGCGGACCGAAACGGGACGTTGAGCAATCGAAGCAGGCGAACCAAGGAACGACGGAAAATGCGCAAAAACCGGAAAAGCTCGTCGTTTGGGTAAACGACGACGAAAAACAAAAACAAGCATTAAAAGATATTTTCCAAAAGTACACAGAAAAAACCGGGATCAAAATCGAAATGGTTGCGGTCAGCATGCTTGATCAAACGAAAAAACTAGCGCTTGACGGCCCGGCTGGCAAAGGTCCAGACGTGTTCTATCAACCGCATGACCGCATCGGCGACATCGTGCTGCAAGGGTTGGCCGACCCGATTGATCTTGGTGATGCGAAAGGCGAGTACAGTCCGACAGCGATTGAGGCGGTAACGTATGACGGTCAAACGTATGGCGTACCAACAGTGGCTGAAACGTATGGAGTTTTCTATAACAAAAATTTAGTGTCAGAAGCGCCGAAAACGATAGATGATTTGATGAAGATTGCCAAGGAAAAAACGAATGCGGCGAAAGATCAATACGGATTTTTAATGGAAGCGGAGAACTTCTATTTCGTTTACCCATTTTTTGCTGGCTACGGCGGCTATGTGTTTAAAAATGAAAACGGCAAATACGACACGAGCGACATCGGATTGGCGAATGAAGGAGCAGTCAAAGGAGCGGAGCTCGTTCAATCATGGTTTCAAAACGGTTATATTCCAAAAGAAGTCACCAATGACGTTATGAACGGTCTGTTTACGAAAGGAAATGTAGCGGTAGCCATCACCGGCCCGTGGAACATTGCCTCGTATAAAGAAGCGTTAGGTGACAAGTTGGCGACAGCGCCGCTGCCTGTGCTCGAAAACGGTGAGCATCCGAAATCATTTGTTGGTGTCAAAACGTGGATGTTGTCTGCTTACTCGCAACATAAAGAATGGGCCGTTGATTTCATGAAGTTTGTGACGAATGAGGAAAATTCGCTTCATTACTATGAAGTAGCCGGAGAAATGCCGGCGAACGAAAAAGCGTTGACGAATGAGAAAATTACGAATGACCCATTGATCGCCGGCTTTGCTGAGCAAATCCAATACGGTGAGCCGATGCCGAACGTGCCAGAAATGTCGCAAGTGTGGGACCCGATGGGGAACGCCCTGCAATTTATTGCCAAAGGCGACGACCCGAAAGCAGTGTTGAATGAGGCGGTCAAAACGATTCAAGATAAAATCGCGGCCAGTGGCGCTGGAAAATAACATGTCATACGGTGGTGGATAGGCTCATGTCTATCCACCATTCTTATCCATCAATAGGGGGGAGTTCGGATGTCGGAAGCAAGCGCTCGTCATCGGCCGGAGGTGGCGATGGTGTTGTCATTGCTGTTTGCTGGCCTTGGTCAATTGTACAACCGTCGATATATCAAAGGGATTGTATTTATTGTCATTGAAGCAGCCTTTTTAATCACATTTTATAACTTTTTGAACATCGGGTTGTGGGGACTCGTTACGCTTGGGGAAATCCCGATGCTCGATCACTCAATTTTTCTGTTGATTCAAGGATTGGTTTCGGTCATCATCATCGCTTTTGCAGTCGCGCTGCACATTGCGAACATCATTGATGCGCGCAACGACGCCCGTCGGCGGCAGCGTGGCGAGCCCGCCCCCTCGCTTATTGAATCATGCCGCAATGCGTGGGACCGAGGGTTTCCGTACATCTTTGTGACGCCTGGACTTGTGATGCTTTTGTTTATCGTCGTGCTGCCGCTGTTGTTTATGGTGTCGCTTGCGTTCACCGACTACAATTTGTACCACTCGCCGCCGCGGCATTTGTTGAATTGGGTCGGATTTGAAAACTTTAAAAACTTAGTGTCGATCCCAATTTGGAAGAGCACATTTTTCAGCGTTCTCTCGTGGACGATTGTGTGGACGGTCGTGGCGACGACGATGCAAATTGCTCTTGGGTTGTTCTTGGCCCTATTGGTCAACGATCCGCGCATTAAGTTTAAACGGTTCATCCGTACGGTGCTCATTTTGCCATGGGCCGTGCCAGCGTTTGTCACGATTTTAGTGTTTGCGGCGATGTTTAACGATAAATTCGGGGCGATTAACCGTGAAGTGCTGAGCTTGTTCGGATTGTCCATCCCATGGATGACCGACCCGTTTTGGACGAAAGTGGCGCTCATTTTAATTCAAACGTGGCTTGGGTTCCCGTTTGTATTTGCGTTATTTACCGGTGTTTTGCAAAGTATTTCCCGCGATTGGTATGAAGCGGCCGACATCGACGGGGCGACGCGCTGGCAAAAGTTCAAATCGATTACCTTGCCACATGTGCTGTATGCGACCGCACCGCTATTAATCATGCAATACGCTGGGAATTTTAATAACTTTAATATCATCTATTTATTTAATGATGGCGGCCCGGCGGTGCGTGGGCAAAATGCTGGCGGGACGGACATTCTCATTTCGTGGGTGTACGATTTGACGTTTACGACGAACAACTACAATATGGCGGCCGCGATCTCGCTCATCATCGGTTTGATTGTCAGCGGATTTGCCATCTATCAATTCCGGCGCACCCGTTCCTTTAAAGAGGAGGGGAACATTTAATGAACCGCAAATGGAAATCACACATAGAAGTAGCGCTCATTTACTTGTTTATCGCGTTTATGTTTGTCGTCATCGCCTATCCGCTCCTGTGGACGATCAGCATGTCACTCAATCCGGGCACAAGTTTGTACTCAGCATCGATCATCCCGGAAAAATGGACGCTTGAGCATTACAAATGGCTGTTTACGAGTCCGGATAGCAATTATTTACTTTGGTATAAAAACAGCCTATTTGTCGCGGCGGCCAACGCGGCGTTGTCCGTTTTGTTTACGGCGCTCATCGCCTATGCGTTTTCACGCTATAAGTTTATCGGGAGAAAAACGGGGCTGTATTTGTTTTTAGTGTTACAAATGTTTCCGTCACTCATGGCGATGGTAGCACTGTATATTTTGCTTAATATGCTCCATTTGCTCGATTCACTTTGGGGACTGATTCTTATTTATGTCGGCGGGCAAATCCCGTTTAACGCCTGGCTTGTGAAAGGTTATTTTGACACGATTCCGCGCGAGCTTGACGAGGCGGCACGCATAGACGGAGCCGGCCATTTCGGTGTCTTTTTCCGCATTATGCTGCCGCTTGCTAAGCCGATTTTAGCCGTTGTCGCTTTATTTAACTTCATGGCGCCGTTTACTGACTTTTTACTGCCGTCCATTGTCTTGCGCGATCCGGAGAAATTTACGTTGGCAGTCGGGTTGTTTAACTTTATCAGCGACCGATTTGCCAACAACTTTACCCGCTTTGCTGCCGGTTCCATTTTGATTGCCGCTCCGATTGCCATCGTCTTTTTATTCCTGCAACGGTATTTGATTTCCGGCTTAACAGCGGGTGGCACAAAAGGGTAAGAATCGCTATCATAAATAGTGGGCTTACCCGTTTCCAAACAGAAAAAATAGACAGTAAAGGAGGGAAACGGAAATGGGGAACCGGCTTTTTATGCTGTTCATCCTTCCGTTCCTTCTTTTTTATGCCATGCCGGTTGCGGCGGCGGAAAAAGAAGAACGGACGTGGCAAGACGAAGCGATTTATTTTATTATGGTCGATCGTTTTAACAACATGGATTCAACGAACGACCAAGACGTCAATGTCAATGATCCAAAAGGGTATTTTGGCGGTGACTTAAAAGGGGTGACAGCGAAGCTCGATTATATTAAAGAAATGGGCTTCACTGCCATTTGGCTGACTCCCATTTTTAAAAACAGGCCGGGCGGCTATCATGGCTATTGGATCGAGGACTTTTACGAAGTCGACCCGCATTTTGGCACGCTTGATGACCTCAAGACGCTCGTCAAAGAGGCGCATAAGCGCGATATGAAAGTGATTTTGGATTTCGTGGCTAACCATGTCGGCTACGACCATCCGTGGCTTCATGACCCGGCGAAAAAAGATTGGTTCCATCCGAAGAAAGAGATTTTCGACTGGAACAGCCAAGAGCAGGTGGAAAACGGTTGGGTGTATGGACTTCCCGATTTGGCGCAGGAAAATCCGGAAGTAAAAAACTATTTAATTGACGCAGCCAAATGGTGGATTAAAGAAACCGACATTGACGGTTACCGACTCGACACGGTACGCCATGTGCCGAAATCGTTCTGGCAAGAGTTTGCGAAAGAAGTGAAAGCGGTAAAAAAAGACTTTTTTCTCCTCGGCGAAGTGTGGAGTGATGATCCGCGCTATATCGCTGATTACGGAAAGTATGGCATCGACGGGTTTGTCGATTACCCGCTGTACGGTGCGGTGAAGCAGTCTCTTGCCAAACGTGATGCATCGCTTCGGCCGCTCTATGATGTATGGGAGTATAACAAGACATTTTACGACCGCCCGTATTTGCTTGGATCATTTTTGGACAACCATGATAACGTCCGATTTACGAAACTCGTCATTGATCATCGGAACAATCCGATTTCACGCATGAAAGTAGCGATGACGTATTTGTTCACTGCGCCGGGCATTCCGATTATGTACTACGGAACAGAAATTGCGATGACTGGAGGTCCTGATCCGGACAATCGCCGCCTGATGGACTTCCGTGCCGATCCAGAAATCATCGATTATTTAAAGAAAGTGGGCCCGCTCCGCCAACAGTTGCCATCATTGCGGCGCGGCGATTTTACGTTGTTGTATGAACAAGACGGCATGGCGGTGTTTAAACGCCAATACAAAGACGAAACGACGGTCATTGCCATTAACAACACGAGTGAAACGAAGCACGTTCATCTGACGAACGAACAGCTGCCGAAAAACAAGGAATTGCGTGGCTTTTTGCTCGATGACCTCGTCCGTGGCGATGAGGATGGCTACGATATTGTCTTGGATCGTGAAACAGCAGAAGTGTACAAATTACGGAACAAAACGGGAGTTAACGTGCCGTTTATCGTTGCAATGGTTGCGGTTTACGCACTATTTATCTTGTTTTTATACATGGTGAAAAAACGAACAAAACGGACAAATGAATAAAGAAAGGAGGTAGTATATGACCGTTACGATTAAAGACGTCGCCAAACGAGCCAATGTCGCGCCGTCGACCGTCTCGCGCGTGATTGCCGATAGCCCGCGCATCAGTGAGAAAACAAAGCAACGGGTGCGCGAGGCAATGAAAGAGCTTGGCTACCATCCAAATTTTATTGCCCGCAGCCTCGCAAGCCAAGCGACGCAAGTGATCGGCATCGTCATGCCAAGCTCAGCTGATCAGGCGCTGCAAAACCCGTTTTTCCCGGAAGTGATCCGCGGCATCAGCAAAGCTGCCCATGAAAAACGGTACGCCTTGCAAATGTCAACCGGGGAAAAAGAAAGCGACATTTACGAACGGGTGATCGAGATGTTGCAAGGGCGGCGTGTTGACGGAGTGATTTTGCTTTATTCGCGGCAGAACGACAAGTTAATGAAATACTTGCAAAAACATGGCTTCCCGTTCGTTGTCATTGGAAAACCGCACCAAAAAGCGGAACAAGTGACCCATGTCGATAACGACAACGTCCAAGCTGGAAAAGATGCCACCAACTATTTAATCGACCATGGCCATGAGCGCATCGCTTTTGTCGGTGGCAATCCACAATATTTTGTGACCGCCGACCGTCAAGAAGGCTATGAAGAGGCGCTGCGTGAAGCTGGACTGTTGTACCGACCGGAATACGTCGTTCATGAAGAGTTTTTGCAAGAAGGCGGCCGCGAGGCAATGAAGGAGCTGCTTTCTCTAGCCGAGCCGCCGACCGGGCTTGTCGTTGCTGATGACCTCATGGCGCTCGGGATGGTCAAAACGCTCGATGAAATTGGGCTTCGCGTTCCGGAAGATGTGTCGATCGTCAGCTTCAACAACACCTTGCTCGCCGAAATGTCGCGCCCGCCGTTGACTTCCGTCGATATTGGCATCTTCCAACTCGGCTATGAAGCGGCGAAAAGTTTAATCGAAAAAGTCGAAAATCCAAATGAACCGATCAAGCGCATCATCATCCCACACCGGCTCGTTGAGCGGGGATCGTGTACGAGGCGGTGATATGACTGAAGGAAAGACGTCCATCATAAGGATGGGCGTCTTTTTTCTTCCCCTGTATAAAGAAGGAAAAGTGACTCGTTCTCTGTAAATAAATATAGTTGCAAACACAAAAATTTGACAATTAAGAAATGTTTGTATACGATTGTATACGAGTATTAAAAAGAGAGGAGCTCTTGTATGCATCCGGAACATCGGTTTGATCCGCAAGATGGATTGGATGTTTTTCGCCGTCTGAACCGTTACATGAATGAACTGTTTGGATCGCAAGATGAGGTGCTGACAAATATTCTTCGTTCGATTGAGGTCCATGGTTTGCCGCCGATTTCCGTCTCACCGGCCACCGGGAAGTTGCTCACGATGCTTGTGGCCATCTCTGGCGCCAAAAGAGTGCTTGAAATTGGTGCGCTAGGTGGCTACAGCGGTGTTTGCTTAGCGCGAGGAATGGGTCCTGAAGGTACGTTAACGTCGCTTGAATTGGTCGAAGACTATGCGCGTTTGGCGCAGCACCATCTCGAAAAAGCCGGTTTTGGCAGTCAAGTCACGTACATCATCGGTCCTGCTTTGGAGAGTCTTAAGACGCTTGTTATGGACCGCCAATATTTTGACTTTTTCTTTATTGATGCGGATAAAGATAACTACGTCAATTACCTCGACTATTGCATCCAATTAGCGGAGCCGGGAGCGATCATCGTTGCTGACAACACATTGGCTGGCAGCGGCATCGGTTCACCGCGCGCCCTCGAACGACGTGGAGAAATCATGAAGCAATTCAATGAAACTGTAGCGCTTCACCCTCAGCTTGACGCTATGTTCATCCCGATCGGCGATGGTGTGACTGTAGCGCGAGTGAAAGAGTAAAGTGGATGGAAAGGAGAAAACGATGATGCGTGGAAGAGAGGGACATTTTTGGCCCGAATATGGTAAGCTGCTTGATGGATGTCCTTCGTGGAAACGAGAACGAATGGGCCAAGGGTCTCATCGCGGCGCTAAAACGTTCCGTCGCAGGCGGGCGCTCGAATTTTTAGAACGTCTGTACGTCAAGCGTGCAACGTTGAAGCAGCAGTTGCAAACACCGGAACTGCAATCGATCCATCCGGTGTTGACCGGAGAGCTGAAAGCGATTGAAATGGTGATGAATGAGTTCATTCAACTGTTTGACATTCATGAAGAGGAACTAAAGATGATGCCGATGTCTAACAACACGGATGAAGCTCAAGGCAAAGAGGACCAAAATGAGGAAAAGTAAGCGGAACATTTACACATAAAATGAAAGGGAGAAGATGCCGATGTTTATTCAAATGCGCAAAATCACGGTAGCGGAAGGATACGCAGATCAAGTAGTCGAACGGTTCAGCCAGCCGGGAATCGTCGAACAGCAAGACGGATTTGTCGATATGAAAATTTTAGTCAAAAAAAGACGCCGTGGTGACGACGAAGTCATCCTTTTGGTCACATGGGAATCGGAAGAGCATTGGAAAAAATGGGAGAAAAGCGATGCCCATATCGCTAGTCATAAAGCGAGACGTAATGAGTCAAAGCCAGAGTTCATTCTCAATGTCGAAGTGAGTCATTATGAAGTCAAAGCGGTGAAAAGCGCTGTGGCGTCATCAGTTCGAGGAGATGAGCGGGCTTTTTAAATTAAATTGATGCATTCATAAATTTTGAACCCATAACAATAGGCCGATGGTTTTTTAACACTCATTTGACAGAAGTGGGACTGATGCTAAAAAGCATTGTCAGCCCATATGTCGATTTAGTAAGTCAGAAAGCGCCATCAAGCAGTTTTTCTATTCGAAAAACCTAACAGATACCTTGTTTTTCTTTATGCAAGAACGATCAATAGGAACAAAATAATCATTTCATCAGTCTTCTCGATTCATCAAGAGCGCTTCCTTTATCATGTTCAAGACATTCTTATGTTTTTTGTATACCTACCTAAAAACAAATGACCACATCATTTTTTTGAGCCATATGAAAACAAAGCGGCCCGTCTCTTTGGTGATGGAGACGGGCAAAGAGAAGAGGGGCACCTTCGAAACGAAGGAGAGGAACATCATAATGTTATCGTAATGGTTCTTTACATATCATTCCACTTTTTTGTAAGAAAAGATAACGTAATTTTATGAAAAGGTGTTGGAACAGTGGCCGCCAATTTCACGGAAGCCGTTGTCATCAGCCGCTAATGAATTTGCCTCCGTCAACGTGAAGGATTTGCCCAATCATGTACGACGATTCATCGCTCGCCAAAAAGACGTAGCACGGGGCGACTTCACTCGGCTGGCCTGGCCGTTTCATCGGGGTGTTGGCGCCGAACGTGGCGACTTGTTCGCTTTTGAATGTCGATGGGATGAGCGGCGTCCAAATGGGGCCTGGGGCGACACCGTTGACACGGATGCCTTGGCCGACGAGCGCTTTGGCGAGCGAACGGGTAAAAGCAACGATTGCCCCTTTCGTTGCCGAGTAGTCGATGAGTTGCTCGTTTCCTTCATAAGCGGTAACTGAAGCAGTGTTAATAATGGTGCTCCCGTTTTTCAAGTGCGGGAGCGCCGCTTTCGTTAAGAAAAAGTAGCCGAACACGTTCGTGCGGAACGTTTTCTCTAACTGTGCGGCGGTGATGTTAAGCAAGTTCGGCTGCGGGTGCTGTTCGGCCGCGTTGTTGACGACGATGTCAAGCTTGCCGAATGTCTCGACGGTCTGTTTCACCGCTTCTTTGCAAAAGGCTTCGTCCCCGATGTCTCCCGCAATGGCTAGACACCGTCTTCCTTCCTGTTCGACGAGCCGTTTCGTTTCCTCGGCGTCCTTATGTTCGTTTAAATAAACGATCGCCACATCGGCACCTTCTTTAGCGAAATGAACCGCGACCGCCCGACCGATGCCGCTGTCACCGCCACTGATGATAGCGACTTTATTTTCGAGCCTGCCGCTTCCTCGATAAGTGTCTTTGATGGTGACTGGCTGCGGGTTCATTTCACTTTGCAGACCCGGTTGGCGTGTCTGGTGCTGCGGAGGCAGCGTCGTTTGTTGCTTTGTGACCATATGTTCTCCTCCTTGGCATGTATTGTCATCGTTAGTATGGAACGGAGGAGGGGAAATATGTGCACAGAGACGATGAAGGAGCCGGTAGTTTTCCACCCACGTTTCACTTCATATCGCGATTTCCTCAATCGATGGTTTATCATTTTCCGACAGAAGACTCCCTCTTCAATTTCGTACAGGGCGTAGGCCAGAAATCAGGGGGAGATGAATGGCAGTTGGTGATAGACAAAACACTTATTCATGATTATAACAATTATAAAGATGATTGAGTCCATTGTCCGATGATCTGTTTGTCGTAAAAATAGGAAAACGAGCCGGCCGATTCAGCCAGCTCGTTTTCTGTTTATAACACATTGAAATACCTTGCTTCCGGATGGGCGAAGACAATTGCTGAGACAGATGCTTCCGGCTCCATCATATAGCCGTCAGTTAGACGGATACCGATATCTTCCGGGTGAAGGAGACGGAACAGTTTTTCTTGATCTTCCAAGTTCGGGCAGGCCGGATAGCCGAACGAGTAGCGCTGGCCTTGGTATTTGGCGGCGAAGCGCTCTTCCATCGTGAAGTCCGGGTCATCCGGGAAGCCCCAACGGTCGCGCATAATTTGGTGGATGCGTTCAGCGAACCCTTCGGCGATCTCGAGCGCCAATGCTTGGATAGCATGGCTTTTCAAAAATTCGCCTTCGTCTTTCCAGCGCTGGGCGAGTTCACGGATGCCGCCCCCGGCGGTGACAGCAAAGAAGCCGACATAGTCGATTTCCCCACTTTCTTTTGATTTCAAATAATCGGCAAGACAAAGGAACGGCGCCCGCGGCTGGCGCGGGAAGTCAAACGTCTCAAGCACGGTTTGCCGGTCGACAGGATCGTAAATATAAACGCGGTTACCGTCGCTTTGTGCCGGGAAAAAGCGATAGACGCCTGCGGGCTGAATCCAGCCGCGCTCCTGCACTTCAGCGAGCAATTCATCGACAACTGCTTTTAAGGCGAGCGCTTTTTCGTCTTTTTCTTCTAACAGCCGCTTCACTTTTCCTTTCAAACCGAGATGATGGCCGAGCACCATTTGCCAGTTGACGTACGGCAACACGTGCCCAAGCGGTACATCACGCAGCACGTGGCGGTCGAGGTCGGCTGGGATATAGACCGGGACATCGGTCGAGACGTTGGATTTGACAGCTGTGGCGGCACCAACCGCCCGTGCCGGTTCGTTCTCTACCCTTTCTTTTTTCATATAATCGATCGTACCTTGTTGGATTTGGTTGGCAAGGGCAAGCCCGTCCATGGCGTCTTTCGCGTACAAGACGATTCCATCATATTCCGGCGCGATTTTGTTTTCTGTAAACTTGCGTGTCAAAGCGGCGCCGCCGACTAAAATCGGGGTCGAAATGCCGGCTTGACGCAAATCTTGGGCGGTAACGACCATCTGTTGGGCGGATTTGACAAGCAAGCCTGATAGCCCGATAATGTCTGGCTCGTGTTGGCGCGCCGCCTCGATCAGTTGCTGCGGGGCGACTTTAATGCCAAGATCGACCACCTCGTAGCCATTGTTGCTTAAAATAATGTCGACTAAGTTTTTACCGATGTCATGCACATCACCTTTGACAGTGGCAAGCAGCACTTTTCCTTTTGTGCTTCCTTCTTTCTTTTCCATATATGGTTCTAAAAAGGCGACAGCCGCTTTCATCACTTCCGCACTTTGTAGGACTTCGGCGACGATGAGCTGGTTGTTGTTGAACAACCGTCCGACTTCGTCCATGCCGGCCATGAGCGGGCCGTTGATGATCGACAGCGGGTCGGAGTACGTTTCAAGTGCTTGTTCCAAATCAGGAATAAGCCCGTCTTTCGATCCCTCGATGACGTAGCGGGCGAGTCGCTCTTCCAAGCTCAAGTTCGTCTCTACCGGTTTGGCGGTTGTGATTTTGCTTCGGTAAAATTCGATAAATGCATTTAACGTTTCGTCACTTGTGTCAAACAGGAGCGCCTCGGCCATCCGCACTTCGTTTTCTGGAATCGAGGCGAATCGCTCAAGCTTCTCGGTGTTGACGATGGCATAATCCAAACCAGCTTGTGTGCAATGGTATAAAAAGACAGAGTTTAGCACTTCGCGCCCGGCTGGCGGCAAGCCGAACGAGACGTTGCTGATGCCGAGCATCGTTAAACAGTCAGGCAGCCGCTCTTTAATGAGACGGATGCCTTCGATCGTTTCTTTTGCTGCACCGATGTACTGCTCATCACCGGTGCCGACTGGAAAAACAAGCGGGTCGAAAATGATGTCTTGCGCCGGAACGCCGTAGCGGTTCACGAGCAAGTCATACGAGCGCAAGGCGATCTCAAGCTTTCGTTCGGCGGTGATGGCCATCCCTTGTTCATCGATCGTCCCGACGACAACGGCAGCGCCGTATTGGTGAAGCAGCGGTGCGATTTTCGCAAACCGCTCTTCGCCGTCTTCGAGGTTGATCGAGTTGATGATCGCTTTCCCTTGCGAATAGGTGAGAGCGCACTCGATGACGCGCTCATCGGTCGAGTCGATGACAAGCGGCACTTTCACTTTTTTGATCACGTGGCGGACGAATTGTTCCATATCGTACCGTTCGTCGCGGTCTGGGTCGGCAAGGCAAATGTCGATGACATGAGCACCGTTTTTTACTTGGGCGCGGGCGATTTCTGCCGCCTCTTCGTACTTGCCTTCGGCGATGAGACGCTTAAATTTGCGCGAGCCGATGACGTTCGTCCGTTCGCCGACAAAGAGCGGGCGCATCGTTTCATCGTACATGAGCGCCTCGATGCCGGAGACAGCGTGTATGTCAAACGAAGACGGGATGACTCGCGGCGGAAGATCGCGCACCGCTTCGGCAATGGCGCGAATATGGTCCGGTGTCGTGCCGCAACAACCGCCGACAATGTTGATCCAGCCTTTTTCAGCAAAACGGCGAATTTTCTCTGCCAACATGTCCGGCGTTTCATGGTAATGCCCTTCTTCGTCCGGCAGACCAGCATTTGGATAGCAGCTGACCGCTGTGTCGGCGAGCGTGGCGAGCGTGCGCAAATGGTCGGTCATAAATTCCGGACCGGTCGCGCAGTTTAAGCCGACAGCGATCGGATTCATATGGCGGATGGAGATGAAAAACGAATCGATCGCCTGCCCGGCAAGCGTCGTGCCCATCGGTTCAATCGTTCCAGAAATCATAAGCGGTACGCGGCGGCCGACGGCTTCAAACGCTTTGGAAATGCCGATGAATCCCGCTTTGACGTTCAGTGTATCTTGGCACGTTTCCAAAAGTAGAAGGTCGACACCGCCTAACAATAGTCCGCGTGCCTGTTCTTCATAGGCGGTAACAAGTTCGTCAAACGTCGCTCCGCCCGTCACTGATAACGTCTTTGTCGTCGGTCCCATCGAGCCGGCGACAAAACGCGGCCAGTCCGGCGTCGAGAACAATTCGGCCGCTTGTTTCGCCAGTTTCGCGGCCTCGATGTTCAGTTCGAGCGCTAAATGCCCAAGGCCGTATTCGTCAAGCACGATGCGTGTCGCCCCGAACGTGTTCGTTTCGATTATGTCGGCGCCAGCTTCCAAGTACGCTTCATGAATATGGCGGATGACATGCGGGGCGGTGAGGGTCAAATATTCGTTGCACCCTTCGTACGCCTCGCCGCCAAAATCAGATGCTGATAGGTTGGCGCTTTGGATCATCGTCCCCATGGCGCCGTCGATGACAAGAATTTTTCGCTGTAGTTGCTGTTCTAAGGTGATGTTAGCCATGAACAACCTTCCTTTCTTTGGCGGCCGCTTCTTTTTCGTGAATGTAGCGGATGAGCTCAACCGTCATGTCATAACGCAAAAACGGCGTAATTAAATAAATGCCGTTAAACAAGTCGAATGCAGCGTCAATAAGCGCTTTGGCGATGGCAATTCCTTCGCGCGTTGCCTCGACTGGGTCGTTGCCGCACGCCGCCATGCGGGCGCGAATCTCATCGGAAAGCGTAATGCCCGGCACTTCATGATGCAAAAAGTCGGCGTTGCGCGCGCTCACAAGCGGCATAATGCCGATGTAGATCGGTGTGTGAAGATGCTTCGTCGCTTCGTACACCTCAACGATTTTCTCTTCTGAATAAACAGGTTGGGTCAAGAAATAATGAGCGCCGTATTGAATTTTTTTCTCCATGCGTTCAACGGCTTTATCTAAATGGCGGACGTTCGGATTGAACGCTGCGCCGATTGAGAAGTTCGTTTTTTGCCCGAGCGGTTTGCCGGAGTACGACAGTCCTTCGTTAAACTGGCTGATTAAGCGGATTAAGTCGAACGATGATAAATCATACACCGATGTTGCTCCAGGAAAGTCACCGATTTTCGATGGGTCGCCGGTAATAGCGAGCACATCGGTAATGCCGAGCGTATGCAACCCCATTAAATGCGACTGCAAGCCGATCAAGTTGCGGTCACGGCACGTAATATGGATGAGTGGACGGACGCCGAGTTGTTCTTTCACGATTGAGCCGACCGCGACGTTGCTGATGCGCGGCGTGGCGAGCGAGTTGTCAGCGAGCGTTAGTGCATCAATGCCGGCATCATGGAGCGCTTTGGCTCCGACGAGAAACTTGTCAATACCTAATTGTTTTGGCGGGTCGAGCTCAACGATCACCGAGCGGCGCGTGCGGGCTAATTCTGGAAGCGGCGTTACTGCCGACGGGTTGTCGGCTTGCACTGATACTGACACGGCACGCCGTTTTACCGTTTTTTTCGTCACGGGTTTCCGATCTTGAAGCGCCCGAGCCATCGCTTCAATATGTTTTGGCGTCGTGCCGCAGCACCCGCCGATTAAGCGCACCCCTTGGTCACGAAACGCTTTAGCCGTTTCCTCGAAATATTCGGCATTTGTCTCATAGACGAGCCGACCGTCGCGGTAGTCGGGGAGGCTCGCGTTCGGGTACGCCGATAAAAAGGCGCGCGTTGGCAGCGGTACTTCTTCCAGCGACTGAAGCATATGGTAAGGCCCGAGCCGACAGTTCAGCCCGACAACATCGGCGCCAAGCGCTTCTAAGCGTGCGAGGGCATCAGCGAGCGGCGTGCCGTCTTGCAAGACGCCAACTTCATGAAGCGATACGTGGGCGATGATCGGTAAGGTTGTCTCTTTGCGGGCGATGGTGAGCACCGTCTCTAACTCTTCTAAATCGTAATACGTCTCAAGCAGCACGCCGTCCACTCCCTCAGCAAGCAAGACAAACAGCTGCTCGCGGAACGTCCGCTTCACTTCCTCAAGCGGCACAGCGCTTTTGTTCAATGTGCGCAGTCCGCCGATTGTTCCGAGTACGTGCGTCCGCCCGTTCGCCGCTTGCTTGGCGAGCCGCACCGCCGCCCGGTTGATGGACGGCACCTCGTCCTCAAGGCCGTAGCGGGCGAGTTTTACATAGTTGGCGCCGTATGTATTCGTCTGGATGACATCAGCGCCCGCCGCGATATATGCCTCGTGAATATGGACGATTTCTTCTGGTTTTGATAGATTCAATTCTTCAAAACAACGGTCAATACCATGGGAATATAGAAGCGTCCCCATCGCCCCGTCAGCGATCAACACGCGTTGTTTTAACTCATCAAGCAATCCCACGTTCCGATCCCCCCGTTTCTCCGTAAATAAAAAGAAAAAAGCCTTCTAAGAAGAAGACTTGTCATTCGCTTCTTCTTATCTTCCAGGCTTCCGCCTGTCTGGATTTAGCACCTTGGCCGCGGCCAGGTTGCTGAGGGTTCACCGGGCCAGTCCCTCCCCCTCTCTTGATAAGAATGTTTGTATGCAGTTGTTGGGCAATGTTCTGACTATTACTCTATAATTTAGCGCATTTTCTGAAATTGTTCAATACAGTAAAGAGGGAAAATTGAAAAAAATGAGGCGAAGGGAAGGGGAGTTTGGAGGAGGATCATCGTAATGAAAGGTGTTGCTAACATGTATGAACATCTGTCTATGGAAGAAGTGCAGGATCGCTGAATCTTTGTTTTTTCGCTCGTCATGTTGAATGCTATTTTGACAGTTGTCTTCCTTCGGCGAAAGCACTTAGGAGTGGTTGTTCATTTTCTGTTGCTCGCTGTCGCAGTCGCCTTAGCGTTGAGGGGTATCATGTTTGACTTTATTGATGTGCAGGCATCGGAATCAATCTTCTTTCTGCTTGGCAAGGCGGGAATATCGGTGAAGAGTGGGATGAGGAGTTTGCTAGTTGAAATCGCAAAGCTTTCAAGGCGATATGAACCATGGGAAGCCCGTCATTCCAAGTTGAGGGGGGGTTCTGTTGCTTTTGTTCTCCCTTATTGATTTTTACTAATGCCCGTCATGATTTTTCCATTGCCCTTTTGTCATTCATATGTTCTAATTAGGAATGATGGAAATGGAAAGGGTAGGGGGTGCAAAGGTGAGCAGACAAGAAATCATCCGCTTTGACCATGTGACAAAAGAATATGATGGGACAGCGGTATTGGATGATGTTAGTTTTGAGATGGAGAGAGGAAAGTTTTATACATTACTTGGGCCGTCGGGATGCGGGAAGACGACGATTTTGCGGCTGATTGCCGGGTTTATTGAGCCAACTGATGGCACCGTTTATTTCCATGGGAAGCCGATGAATGACGTCCCACCAAACAAGCGGCAAGTCAATACAGTGTTTCAAGATTATGCTTTGTTTCCGCATTTGGACGTATTTGAAAATGTCGCCTTTGGCTTGCGCATAAAAAAGATGAAAGAAGCCGACATTCGCCAAAAGGTGAGTGAAGCGCTCCGGTTTGTCAACTTGGAAGGGTATGAGCGCCGGCGCATTCAAGAAATGTCCGGCGGCCAACGTCAGCGCGTTGCGATTGCGCGGGCGATCGTGAATGAGCCGGAAGTGCTGCTTTTGGATGAGCCGCTATCGGCCTTGGATTTGAAGCTGCGCACGGAAATGCAGTACGAGTTGCGGGAGCTGCAGCGCCGATTGGGAATCACGTTCGTGTTCGTCACGCATGACCAAGAGGAAGCGTTGGCTATGTCGGATTATATATTCGTTTTGAATAAAGGGAAAATCCAGCAGTTCGGTACACCAAAAGAGATTTACGATGAACCAGTCAATCGGTTTGTCGCCGATTTTATTGGGGAATCGAACATTTTATCGGGGCGCATGATCGAAGATTTTCTTGTCGAGTTTGCCGGACAGCGTTTCGTTTGTGTTGATCATGGTTTTGCGCCTAATGAACCGGTCGACGTTGTCATCCGACCGGAAGATTTGGAACTTGTGGCGCCGAAAGATGGTCAGATCGTCATTCGTGTCGATTCGCTGCTCTTTCGCGGTGTTCATTATGAAATTTGCGGCTACGATGAAAACGGCAACGAATGGCTTGTTCATTCGACAAGAAGAGCAGAAGTGGGGGAAACGGTCGGTCTCCGGTTTGAACCAGAGGCGATTCATGTCATGCAAGTCGAGAGGGAGAAAGGAGACGTAGAATGGAACGGGCATGGCGGAACTGGTATTTGATCCCCTACGTCGTATGGCTTGTTTTGTTTGTTATCGCACCGATCGTGTTTTTAGTGTATGAATCGTTTTTGGATATTGATGGGCAGTGGACGATAGCCAATTATGAAAAAGTGCTGACGCCCATTTATTTGAAAATGATGGCTTATTCATTCTGGTACGCATTTTTAATTACCATTGTATCATTATTGATCGGTTATCCAACTGCCTATTGGTTGACAAAAACAAAGCATAAACAGCTATGGCTGTTGTTGCTCATTTTGCCGATGTGGGTGAATTTGTTGTTGAAAGTATATGCGTTTTTAGGATTGTTCGGCACGTACGGGTTGGCCAACGCCTTCTTGCAAGCGATCGGCATCGGAGCGCGGCAGCTGTTGTTTACTGATTTCAGCTTTGTGTTCGTCTCGGTGTATATTTTTATTCCGTTTATGGTGCTGCCAATTTTTAATGCGTTAGAAGAATTGCCGCCGACCTTGATTGATGCTGCCCGCGATTTGGGCGCTTCGGCGTGGACAACGTTTCGCCGTGTCGTTTTCCCGCTGACGCTTGGCGGGGTGAAAGCCGGCTGCCAAGCGGTGTTTATCCCCGCGTTGTCGTTGTTTATGATTACGCGTCTTGTTGCGGGCAATCGCGTCATTACGCTTGGTACCGCCATTGAACAGCATTTTCTCGTCACCCAAGATTGGGGGATGGGGGCAACGATTGCCGTTGTGTTAATGATCGCGATGGCGATCATTGTCTTCTTGACAGGAAGCGGAAGGAAAGAGGGAAGTCGATGAAACGTACACATCGGTGGGGGCGCTTATATTTGCTGGTTGTGTTTGCTATTATGTACACGCCGATTGGGTACTTGATGTATTATTCGTTCAACAGCGGCGGGACAATGCACGATTTTCAATCATTCACGTTGGAATGGTATCGCGAGGTATTGTCAGATGATCGATTGTTGATCATCGTGCTCAATACGATTGTCGTCGCTTTGTTGTCAGCGGCAGTCGCGACGATTTTGGGCGTCATCGGGGCATTGGCCATTTATTATGTCAAGCGGCAACGGACGAAACATACCCTTCTCGCCCTCAACAACGTGCTGATTGTCAGTCCGGATGTCATCATCGGTGCTTCGTTTTTATTGCTGTTTACGCTGGCTGGCATTAAGCTGGGGTTTACGTCCGTGCTGTTGTCCCATATCGCCTTTAGCGTGCCAATCGTCGTATTGATGGTGTTGCCAAAACTCGAGGAAATGAGTCCGACGTTAATCGATGCGGCGCGCGATTTGGGAGCAGGGCCGTGGCAAGTGCTGTCGGGCGTTGTACTTCCGTTTTTGACGCCGAGCATATGGGCCGGATTTTTTATGGCGCTCACCTATTCGCTTGATGATTTTGCCGTGACATTTTTTGTCACCGGAAACGGCTTCTCGACGTTATCGGTAGAAATTTATTCACGGGCGCGCCAAGGCATTTCCTTATCAATCAATGCGCTGTCGACATTGCTGTTTTTGTTTACGATGTTGCTTGTCGTCGGCTATTACGTGCTCAGCCAAAAAGGCGGGAGAATGTATGGGATAGGGGGGCGGAAGTAGGTGAAACGGCTTGTTCAAGGATTTGCTGCTATATTCATCGCCGCGTTCGCCCTCATGTTCATGACCCAGCAGCTGAACGAAGCGGAAGGATATGGAGGCGACAAGACGGTCAGTGTGTACAACTGGGGCGATTACATCGACCCTGCGCTTATCCGGAAGTTTGAAAAAGAAACCGGCTGGAAAGTGATTTACGAAACGTTCGATTCGAACGAGGCGATGATGGCGAAAATTGCTCAAGGCGGCGCGACGTTTGATGTTGCCGTTCCGTCCGATTACGCCATCAGCAAAATGATTGAGGAAAACTTGCTCTTGCCGCTTGACCATAACAAGCTGCCGAATTTGAAATATATCGAACCGCGGTTTCTCGACTTGTCGTTTGATCCGCATAACCGGTATTCGGTGCCGTATTTTTGGGGGACGGTTGGCATTGTCTACAACCGCGAGATGCTTGGCGGCAAAACGATCACCGACTGGAACGATTTATGGGATCCAAGCTTGCGTAATCAAATTTTGCTTGTCGATGGGGCGCGTGAAGTGATGGGGATGGCATTAAACAGCCTCGGCTATTCGCTCAATGATACGAACAAGCATCATCTGCGAGAGGCAAAACAAAAGCTCGACCGGCTCATGCCGAATGTGAAGGCCATTGTTGGCGACGAAATCAAGCTGCTTCTCGTCAATGAAGAGGCGGCCATCGGTGTCGTCTGGTCGGGCGATGCGGCGGAAATCATTGCCGAAAACGACAAGCTCGATTATGTCGTGCCCGAAGAAGGATCCAACTTATGGTTTGACAATATGGTAATTCCAAAAACGGCGAAAAACATCGAGGGAGCGCACGCGTTTATCAATTTTATGCTTGATCCAAAACATGCGGCACAAAACGCTGAGTATGTCGGCTATTCGACGCCAAATAAAGCGGCGCTTCGCTATTTGCCGAAAGACATCGCCAACGACCAGCGTTTTTATCCGGATTTAGATTCGGTCGGGCGTTTGGAAGTGTATGAAAACTTAGGAAAGCGCATGCTTGCCTACTACAATGAGCTGTTTTTGGAGTTTAAGATGCATCAAAAGTAAACAATCACCGGATGAGCGAGTGCGTGTCTAGAAAAACTCGACACGCGCTCGCTTTTTGTTGAAAAAGTTAGTGCTTTCTTTTTCTCGGGATCGTCAGTGTCTTCCAGTGATCAGCGTTTAGCTGTTTCGCGATATAGACAATTTGTCCGATATGATACGAATAATGATACATTTGCCGCTCAATTGCTTCGATGACGGAATGGGGTTTGCCGCGGATCGTGACCGTCCGCAACAAGTCCGTTGCTTGCAGTTCGTTCAGCGTTTGAAAGAAAGCAGCCCATCCCTTTTCCCAGTAAGCTTCTATCTTACCATACAACCATAAAAAAGCAATATATAGTACGATTTTTTAAAAAACATACTATATAATGTGTTTCGGATAGCTTTTTTTATTTTGTCAAGCAGAAAAAACAATAGAAAACAGGGAAAAAGGGAGAAAAACGAAAAAAGAAAAAGTTCCTTATTCATTGAAGATCTTTTTTAGATGATGTATAAAATTTTGTGTAAAGCATTTTGCTAGACCAAAAGAAAAAAGGTAGGGTATTCTCTGATTTGGACCAAAACATTCCAGAGAAAGGAGAACCCTACCTATGTCTAAAAGAAGTATACCGAATGTAGACTGGGCAAATCAACTGGAAAGTGTTATTCGTCAGTTTGTAAAGGAAAAATTAGAACTGATCATGCGGGAAGAAATTAAAAATTTCCTCGAAATTGAACAGGCTGGAACGTCGAATATGAGAAACGGCTACTATCAGAGAAATCTAGATACGCAATACGGTCGGATTGAAGGTCTTTTGGTCCCTAGAGACCGAAACGGAGAATTTCAAACGCAGCTGTTTGCCCCTTACCAACGCCACACGGGCTGGCTGGAGGAAGCCATCATCAGGATGTACCAAAGTGGCATGAGCACGCGTGAAATTGGCAAGTTTATCGAACGAATTCTAGGAAGCACCTATTCTCCTGCGACGATCAGCCGGATTACCGATGTCGTGAAGGAAGACATCGAGAAAT
>Ga0310825_100086_pt1 | contig 169274 bp, 147 predicted proteins | sample WT_ome_9_FD_202243 | JGI IMG/M metagenome (GOLD analysis project Ga0310825, IMG submission 202243) | Sorghum-adapted microbial communities enriched on wild type (WT) sorghum from Joint BioEnergy Institute, Emeryville, California, United... ... | reverse complement strand
CGGTTTGGTGACCATGGCGGAGGGGATCCACCCGTTCCCATCCCGAACACGGCCGTTAAGCCCTCCAGCGCCGATGGTACTTGGACCGGCAGGTCCCGGGAGAGTAGGTCGTTGCCAAGCCGGAGCGAAAGGACCCCCGCGTCGGGAAATCCCGGCACGGGGGTCTTTCCTTGTTGAGGAAACGACCGGAACCGGCCAGATGGTGCGAGGCAGATGATGGAAGGATGGGCGGCAGCGGCGGCCGGAATACTACCTCCCAAAAGGAGGAGGTCGCTTGCGCGCCTGGACATCGGTTGTTTTGGCGGCTGCTGTGGGATCCGACGTGCCGCTGCAAACCCCTCGCCGGAAGGGAAGGCCGGCGGCGAGCCGCGGAATGGCCGGCCGGCGCGGGTGAAGGCCGGGAAGACGGCCTTTTTTGCCTTGACACCCGTTTTTCGCTTTTGCTAAGATTGCACTAATATCCAAAGGTGGAGAAAAACCATGTTGTCGTGAAGGAGGAACCCCGACGTGTGGGAAGCGAAATTCGGGAAGGAAGGGCTGACGTTCGACGACGTTCTGCTTGTGCCCCGGGCATCGGAAGTGTTCGGCAAGGAGATTGACGTGTCGACCAGCCTGGGCGAAGGACTCAAGCTCAACATCCCGTTTCTGAGCGCGGCCATGGACACGGTGACGGAATCGGCAATGGCCATCGCCATGGCCCGGGAAGGCGGCATCGGCGTCATTCACAAAAACCTGCCGATCGAGGCCCAGGCCGAGGAAGTGGACCGGGTCAAGCGGTCGGAAAGCGGCGTCATTACCAATCCTTTTTCGCTCACCCCCGAACACAATGTTTACGACGCGGAAGCGCTCATGGCCAAATACCGCATTTCCGGCGTGCCGATCGTCGATGAAACGAACCGGCTCGTCGGCATCATCACGAACCGGGATCTCCGGTTCATCCGCGACTATTCGATCAAGATCAAAGACGTGATGACGAAGGACAACCTGATCACCGCGCCGGTGGGCACCACCCTGCAGGAAGCGGAGGTCATTCTGCAAAAGCACAAAATCGAAAAGCTGCCGCTGGTGGACGAGCAGTTCCATCTGAAAGGCCTCATTACCATCAAGGACATCGAAAAGGCGATCCAGTTCCCGAACGCGGCCAAGGACGCCCAGGGCCGGCTGCTCTGCGGCGCGGCCGTCGGCGTGGGCAAGGACGCCGCCGACCGGGCGGCGGCCCTGGTGGAAGCCGGCGTCGACCTGCTCGTCGTCGACTCCGCCCACGGCCATCACATCAACATCATCAACCTCGTCAAATACTTGCGCAAAACATACCCGGATCTCAAAATCTGCGCGGGCAACGTGGCCACCGGCGAAGGCACGCAGGCGCTCATCGAGGCCGGTGCGGACATCGTCAAGGTCGGCATCGGGCCGGGCTCCATCTGCACGACGCGGGTCATCGCCGGCATCGGCGTGCCGCAGGTCACGGCCATCTACGACAGCGCCACCGTGGCGCGCAAATACGGCGTGCCGATCATCGCCGACGGCGGCCTCAAATATTCCGGCGACGTGGTGAAGGCCATCGCGGCGGGCGCCAGCGCGGTCATGATCGGTTCGCTGTTCGCGGGCACCGACGAAAGCCCGGGCGAATCGGAAATTTACCAGGGCCGCAAATTCAAGGTGTACCGCGGCATGGGATCGGAAGCGGCCATGAAGCGGGGCGCCAGGGACCGGTACTTCCAGGAGAACGAGTCCAAGTTCGTGCCGGAAGGCATCGAAGGCCGCGTGCCCTACAGGGGCAAGCTGTCCGACATCATCTACCAGCTGGTCGGCGGCCTCAGGGCCGGCATGGGCTATTGCGGAACCCGGAACATCCGCGAGCTGCAGGAAGACACCCAGTTCATCCGCATCACGAACGCCGGCCTCAAGGAAAGCCATCCCCACGACGTGCAAATCACGAAGGAAGCGCCGAACTATTCCCTTTCGTGACGGCGGACCGGCGCCGGACACGCCGCCGCCTTGCGGAACGGCCCGGCGCCGGACGAGCCACGATCCGGAACCGGACGACGGCGCCGTTCGCGGGCGCCCGAAAACGGCCGTTCGGCGGCGGAAAGCGGCTTTTTGCGCCGGCCATCGGCGAGGGCGGCGGGCACGGCCCGCTGTCTTTTTTTTTCTACGGACCGGCAGTACGCAACGCATTTGGACATGTGGTACAATAGGCAGGAAAAAAGTATCAAAGGGAAAAAGGGAGAGGGAGCCGTGGTTTTCGGGAGCAAGCGACCGGGCAGACGCACGTCGAAAATCATCTTGCTTGCCGCCCTCATCGTGGCGCTGCAGGCGGCCCTTGTCCAGCCGGCGCTGGCCGAGGAGCCGGCTTTGCAGATCGAGGCCGAGGCGGCGGTGCTGATCGAGGCGGAAACCGGCCAGGTGCTGTTTGAATTCAACAAGGATGAACTGCGGGCGCCGGCCAGCATGGCCAAGATGATGACGGAGTACATCATTCTGCGGGAAATCAAGAACGGCAAGATCGGCTGGGAGGACAAGGTGACCGTCAGCAAGACGGCGGCGGCCACGGGAGGCTCCGGCGGGCTTCTCGCCGCGGGGGAAACGTACACGGTTCGCCAGCTGTTCGAAGCCATGTCGATTTTTTCCGGCAACGACGCCACGGTGGCCCTGGCCGAACACGTGGCCGGCTCGGAGGAGCGGTTTGCCCGCATGATGAACGAAGCGGCCCGGGAAATCGGCCTGTCGGCCGGCGCCTACTTCATCAACGCCACCGGGCTCGACCGGGCCGACATGTCGACGGATCCCGCTTCCCTGCCGGGCGAAACCCAGTTTTCGGCCTACGATGCCGCCCTGCTGGCCCGGGCGCTCCTGCTCGAACATCCGGAGATTCTGGAGTTCAGCAGCACGACGGTGTCCTATCTGAAGCCGAACGACGAGCGCTACAAGATGACCAACTGGAACTGGATGCTGGAAGGGTGGATCGGCACCGGCACCGACTTTGACCGCCTGTTCGCCTATGAGGGCATGGACGGGCTGAAAACCGGCAGCACGTCCAGGGCGGGCAACAATTTCACCGGCACGGCCGAGCGCGGCGGCCTCCGGCTCATCAGCGTCGTCATGGGCGCGGAATCGCGGCACAGCCGGTTCCACGAAACGAGAAAGCTGATGGATTACGGCTTCAACAACTTCGAGAAGCGGATCGTCATCCTGCCCAAGACGGAGCTCAAGGACCTGCCGTCGGCGCCGATCCGGAAGGGCAAGGAGAAGGAAGTGCCGCTCGTGACCGACGCCGGCGCCGAATTCATCGTGCACAAGAGCGCCGGACCGGAAGACATCGTCATCGAGGCGTCGCTGACCGACGACGAGCAGCTGCTCACGGCGCCCATCGAGCAGGGGCGGGTGCTCGGAAAAGTGACGGTCACCTACAAGTCGCCGACGGGCGAAACGCTCCGGAAAGACGTCAACCTGGTGGCGGCCAGGGACGCGGAGAAAGCCAACTGGTTCGTGCTCTTTTTCCGGAACATCGGGGAATTTTTCAAAAACATGTTCAACGGCATCAAAAACCTGTTTTGACCCGGCGGAGCGGCGTTTTTTAATTCCTAGTTGAATGGTTGTATTTTCGGAACCCATGCTGTACAATAGACATTCAGAAATTGCAGGGGAACCTGGCAGCCGGGACGCTGCCTGACGATCAGGAGGTTCGGAGAAGATGGAAACTGGAACGGAGCGCGTCAAACGGGGCATGGCCGAGATGCAGAAAGGCGGCGTCATCATGGACGTCATGAACGCGGAACAGGCGAAAATCGCCGAAGCCGCGGGCGCCGTGGCCGTCATGGCCCTTGAGCGGGTTCCCGCCGACATCCGCGCCGCCGGCGGCGTGGCCCGCATGGCCGACCCCGCCCTCGTCGAGGAAATCATGAAAGCCGTGACCATTCCGGTCATGGCCAAGGTGAGAATCGGCCATTACGTGGAAGCGAAAGTGCTGGAATCGCTCGGCGTGGACTATATCGACGAGTCGGAGGTGCTCACGCCGGCGGACGAAGTGTACCATATTCCGAAGAAGGAGTTCACCGTGCCGTTCGTCTGCGGCGCCCGGGATCTGGGCGAAGCGCTGCGACGCATCGCGGAAGGCGCCTCGATGATCCGCACGAAGGGCGAGCCGGGCACCGGCAACGTGGTCGAGGCGGTCCGCCACATGCGGCTCATGCAGTCGCAAATTCGCAAAATCCAGAACATGCGGCGCGATGAGCTGGTGGCCGAAGCGAAAAACCTCGGCGCGCCGTACGAACTGGTGCTGTATGTGCACGAGAACGGCCGCCTGCCCGTCGTCAATTTCGCCGCGGGGGGCATCGCGACGCCCGCCGACGCGGCCCTGATGATGCATCTGGGCTCCGACGGCGTGTTCGTCGGTTCCGGCATCTTCAAATCGGAAAATCCGGAAAAATACGCGCGGGCCATCGTGCAGGCCACGACGCACTATCAGGATTACGGGCTCATCGCGGAACTGTCCAAAAACTTGGGCGCGCCGATGAAAGGCATCGACATTGCCCAGCTGACCGAAGCGGAACGGATGCAGGACCGCGGCTGGTGAGCGTTCGGCGGAACGCGGAACGAAAGAAGGATGGACAACATGGTCAGGATAGGAGTGCTGGCGCTGCAAGGCGCCGTTTCCGAGCACCTGGAGATGATCCGCAAAGCGGGTGCGGAAGGCGTCGAAGTGAAGCGCACGGAACAATTGGCGGATCTGGACGGCTTGATCATCCCCGGCGGGGAAAGCACCACGATCGGCAAGCTGATGCGGGAGTTCGGCTTCATCGAAGCGATCCGGCAGTTTGCCGCCGCGGGCAAGCCGCTGTTTGGCACCTGCGCGGGCCTGATCGTGATGGCGAAGAAAATCGCCGGCCAGGAAGACGCCCATCTTCGGCTCATGGACATCACCGTCCGCCGCAACGCCTTCGGCCGGCAGCGGGAAAGCTTCGAAACCGACCTGGACGTGAAAGGCATCAAGGAACGGGTGCGGGCCGTATTCATCCGGGCGCCGCTCATCGAGGAAGCCGGTTTGGGGGTGGACGTGCTGTCCGAATTCCGGGGAGAGATCGTGGCCGCCCGCCAGGGGAATCTGCTCGCCTGCTCGTTCCATCCGGAACTGACGGATGATGCCAGCATGCACGCCTATTTCATCGACATGGCGCGGGAAGCCCGGGACAGGCGGCTTCACGCCGGCGGCGCGAAACCGGCATGAGCGGCGTGCGGACAGAAGGATGCTGACTGGAAAGGTTGAATGAATCGCCATGCTGGACATGAAGGTGCTTCGCAACGATCCGGAGCGCGTGGAACGGGCGCTTCAAAACCGCGGCGCAGCAACGGACGCCGTGCGGCGGTTTGCCGCCCTGGACGAACGGCGCCGCGCGCTCCTGCAGGAGACGGAATCGCTGAAAAACCGGCGCAACACGGTTTCCCAGGAAGTGGCCCGCCGGAAGAAGGCGGGAGAGGATGCGGAGGCGCTCATCGCCGAAATGCGCGAGGTGGGCGACCGGATCAAGCAGCTGGACGACGAGGTGCGCGCCGTGGAAGGCGAGCTGAACGAGCTCGTCCTGTCCATCCCGAACATCCCCCACGACAGCGTGCCCGTCGGCGCATCGGATGCGGACAACGTGGAAATTCGCCGGGTCGGCGAACCGGCGAATGTTCCGTTTGAACCGAAGCCCCACTGGGAAATCGGCGAGGCGCTCGGCATTCTCGATTTTGCGGCGGCGGGCAAGGTGACCGGGTCCCGCTTCGTGTTCTACAAAGGGCTCGGCGCAAGGCTCGAGCGGGCCCTGATCCAGTTCATGCTGGACCTGCACACGGAAAAGCACGGCTATACCGAGCTGTTGCCGCCGTTCATCGTGAACCGCGCCAGCCTGCAGGGCACCGGGCAGCTTCCCAAATTCGGGGAAGACCTGTTCCAGCTGGCCGGCACCGACTATTATCTGGTGCCGACGGCGGAAGTGCCGGTGACGAACTACCACCGGGACGACATTTTGCCGGCGGACGAACTGCCCAAATACTACGCGGCCTATTCGCCCTGCTTCCGCTCGGAGGCGGGCGCGGCCGGCCGCGACACCCGCGGCATCATCCGGCAGCACCAGTTCAACAAGGTGGAACTGGTGAAGCTGGTGAAACCCGAGGATTCCTACGCGGAACTCGAGAAGCTGACCCGGGACGCGGAAGCCGTCCTGCAGCTGCTCGGGCTGCCGTACCGGGTGGTGGAGCTGTGCACCGGCGACCTCGGGTTTTCCTCGGCAAAAACGTACGACCTGGAAGTGTGGCTGCCCGCCGCCGGCACGTACCGGGAAATTTCCTCGTGCAGCAATTTCGAGGACTTCCAGGCCCGGCGCGCCGGCATCCGGTTCCGCCGGGAAGCGGGGGCCAAGCCGGAATTCGTCCATACGCTGAACGGTTCGGGTCTGGCCGTCGGCCGCACCGTGGCCGCCATTCTGGAAAATTATCAGCAGGAAGACGGTTCGGTGCTCGTTCCGGAGGCGCTCCGCCCGTACATGGGCGGCCTCGACCGCATCGACAAAAAATAAACGTTGCCGCCGGCGCGGCCGCGTGCTAAAATTCATAAAGCCGGCTCTCCGGAGCCGCCGGCGTCCGGCGAAGCACGGCGCCCGGCGCGAAAGCGGCGCAGTCCGGCGCGGCCGGCCGGACCGGTTGTCGACGCGGAGAGGTGGTCGAGTGGTTTAAGGCAGCGGTCTTGAAAACCGCCGTGTCCGTGCAGGGCACCGTGGGTTCGAATCCCACCCTCTCCGCCATTTGCGTAAAGCAGGCCATGAAACAAGCTCCGCGTTCCGTCCGGAACGGCGGAGCTTTTTTGGCATGGAGGACATGTTTGGCATGAAGGAAACCATTGGCGGCCGGGAGACGGCATGATCCGCCGGCGGAAGGGGCATACTGGGGTTGCGGCGGAAAGCAGGCGGACAACAGGCAGCCAATTGAACATCGGGTCGTCGAAAGGGCAGCGATGCTTCAGGCAAAGAGGCTTCGATCTCGAAAATCCCGATGGACCGCCGCGGGGAAAGACCGGGAAACCGGTCTTTCCTTTGTTTGCGCACCGTCGTCCACGGCCCGGAACGCATCCATCGTCAGCCGGAAATCCGGTTCGATGACCTCCACGTACGGATACCGCCACTCGCCGGGATACGGGTAGGACTTGATCGACTCCTTCGTCAGGTTGCCGTAGAATTCGGTGATGAGGGCGATCATCTTGCCGCGGCTCATGTCCGTCTTCACGTTGGAAGTGATGATGTCCAGCAGCCCGAGCGCTTTCGGCAGGCTGCCCCAGTCCGCGATTTTGGCCGCGAGGGCGGCGATCACTTCCTGCTGGCGGCGGGCGCGGTCGAAATCGCTGGATTCATAGGCGGCGCCCCTGTCATCCATGCGGTGGCGCATGTAGTTGAGGGCGTTGACGCCGTCCAGCGTCTGCCAGCCCGGCTCCAGGTGGATGCTGGTGCCGTCGAACTCGGCGGTGTAGTGCATCGACCGGTCCACGTTGATCTCGACGCCGCCCACTTTGTCCACCAGTTCAATCACCGATTGGAAGTGGATGAGGAACGAGTGGGAAATGGGCACGCCGAGGTGCCGTTCCACCGTCCGTTTCAGCAGGGAGACGCCGGAGCTGACGTATTCTTCGTGCACTTCGACGCCGCCGAGCCGGATTTTCCGGCCGGACAACAGATCGGGGTTGTCGCGGGCGGCACGGACGGCCGCCTGATACCCGCGGGCGAAGACGCCGTTGATTTTGCCCGCGTTGCCTTCCTCGTCCAGGATCACCTTCTGGTCCCGGGGAATGGACAACAGCTTTACGGTATGGGTTTGCGGAATGAGGTGGGCCACGATCAGGGAATCGGTGTTGAGCAGAAACAGGTTTTCCCGCGAGTCCAGCCCGATCAGCAGCACGTAGAAATCTTCCGGTTCCTCTTCCACAGGATGCGGTCCGGCCTCGGCGTCCCGGTCCGTCGCCGGGGGCGGGTTTTCGTCTGCGGCGCTGTCCAATAGGTCGATGATGACGTTTCCGGTGTCCAGTTCCATTTGATCCAGCCTGCGGTCCACGGCATGCATGATCAGCGCCGCGACGACCGCGATGGCGCCGATGGCTGCCAGCACGATTCGTTTGCCCAAACTCCACACCTCGTCCGTCCGGCGGGACCGAAGGGTCCGGGGGATGTTCAAAAAAAGGATTTCACCGGTTATAGACGATGCCGCCAGGCAAAAAGTTGCAGCACAAGAAGCAAAAAAGGAACCGCGGCCGATGGCTCGACCGCGGTTCCTTGCGTCAGTCGGGACGACACGATTTGAACATGCGACCTCTTGGACCCGAACCAAGCGCTCTACCAAGCTGAGCTACGTCCCGATCATGCCCGCCGTCTCCGGCGAGCAAGGAGTATTATAGCACAAAACGTCTGCGGATGAAAGTCCCCGGAAGGGGAAAAAGCGCGCCATTTTTTGTCTTTGGCCGGTTACGCCAACCGGTTCAGATCGTGGATGACGATGCGTTTCCGGTCGACGGTGATGATGCCGTCGTCCTGCAGTTCCTGCAGCACCTTCGTGACGGATTCGCGCACCGTGCCGGCCAGGTTGGCGATCTGCTGGTGGGTCAGCCTGAGATCGATCATGAGGCCGCCCGGGATCGGCTTGCCGTAGTCCTGGGACAGACGGAACAGCGTCTTGACGATGCGCGAGCGGACATCCAGGAACGTCAGGTCCTCGATCTGCTCGTTGGCCTTGCGCAGCCGCTGGAACGTGATTTCCAGCAGTTTCAGGAGCAGCTTCGGATTGTCTTCGAGAAACTGCCGGAATGCCACGCCATTCAAAGTATACACCGTCGTCGGGGCGATCGTTTCCGCCGAGGCCGAGCGGGTTTCGCCGGGCTGGATGAGGGACATTTCGCCGAAAAAGTCGCCTCCGCGGAACAAAGCGAGGATGATTTCCTTGTCGTTGGCCATCTTGTAAATTTTCACGAGGCCGTCCTTGATGATGAACATTTCGTGGCCGGGATCGCCCTCGAAAAACAGAATGGATCCTTTCGGGTATTTGCGCTCGGTGAAGAGCGGGGCGACGGCCTCCAGTTCCCGTTCGCTGAAATCTTCGAACAGCGGAACGAGCTGCAGAAGGGCAAGAACCTTTTTCATGCTCCTCGTCTCCAGTGGACTCACCGCTCGTCCGCCTGTTCATCGATCTCGACGACCTGGCTCACGTCCGCGATGACCACGTTCAAATGCTTGGATAAATCGAAATCGTACGGCTGCCGGAGCGGGAACCCGGTTTTGTCCGCGATGATGCGAACGATCGGACGGTGGGGAAACGACGGGTTGATCTTGCTGACGACGGCCGTCTGGCCGGTGTTGAGCCGAACCTGCAGGCCCGGCGGGAAGATGGCCAGTTTTTTCCGCAGCAACTCGACCTTGTCATAATCATACAGGCTGCCCGCCTGCGTGTAAAGAATCTCCATCGCCTCGTGGGGAAGGATGGCTTTCCGGTACGGACGGGGATTGGTCATGGCGTCGTAGGCGTCGATCAGGCCGATCCAGCGCGCGAACGGGTGGATGTCGTCCTTCTTGAACCCGTGCGGATAGCCGCTGCCGTCGATGCGCTCATGATGCATGAGGGCGCAGAAAGCCGTGGCCGGCGGGATGCCGGGTTCGTTTTTCAGCAGTTCGTAGCCGATCACGACATGCGTTTTGACATGTTCGAACTCGTCCTTGGTCAGCGCCGCGGGCTTGTGGAGAATGTCCTGCGACAGGCGCAGCTTGCCGATGTCGTGCAGCAGGCCGCCCAGGCCGAACGCCATCAGATCCTTCTCGGGCCACCCCTGGCTGATGCCGATCTTGGTGGCGTACACGCACACGTTGATGGCGTTCTGGATGAAGTGGTCCCTCGGCACGTCTTTGTCCGGCGGCATGGCGTTGACGGTGATGATGGTGTCGTCGCGCTTTTTCAGGTCACGGACGAGCATTTTGACGCTGTTCCAGCATTCGCGGGAAATGTTCAGGGGCTCCCCGTCCTCGTTTTGCCGCATCACCCGGTCGATCACGGTCTCCAGCGTCAGGCGAAGCGCCATGCGCGTTTCCATGGAAATGGTGTCCTCGATGAAAATGTCGTCCGAGCGGGGATCGTCGATGAACAGATATTCGTACCCCATCCGGTGGAGCCGGTCGATCATCGATTCCGTCAGCACCATCTTTTCATTGACGAGGATTTGGCCGGAGTCGGTGAACACCGGTTTGCCGAGGCGCATGCCGGGCCGGCAGTCCTTCGTGGAAACTAGTCTCATCGCACTTCATTTCCTGTCCGTGATCTTTCATACTTCCCAATTATGCCAAGACGAAAGACCTATTTCAGTGAAACGGAAAACAAAAAAAATGTGAGAAATTTCACCGTTTTATCCGCGGTTTCGACAGCGCCCGTTCGCGAAACAAAGCGAAAGGAAGCGGGAGAAGGGCTTTTTGCCTACAAAAAAACCACCGTTTTTTCGTGACGGCAGTTTCCTGTTAGCCCGGGGATCTTCGTGCTGTGAAGGACGATGTGCGCCGGAGAGCTTTAATTTTTATTTAATAATTAATATGTAGAAACAGGATGAAGAAGAGGAGGAGAAATGGCGTCCCCAGAGGGACTTGAACCCCCATCTGTCCTTTAGGAGAGGACTGCTCTATCCTGTTGAGCTATAGGGACGCAGCAATTGTGATTATAACATATTCCTTCGCGGGATAAAAGCATGGCGAAACGGAAATGGGCGGCTGCGTCCGGCAACGAAAAAAATCACAAGAAAAAGAGGAATCTTTTTCGATTCGGCGAAATATAAAAAAATATGGAGTGATAGCGCTTGCATTAGCATGTGAAGAATGTCACAAATTTCGGCGAACAGCCGGGACGGGCGCATGAGGAGGGAATGGAAACGTGCTGCACATGATCGTATGCATCAAGCAGGTGCCGGACAGCCGGGAAATCCGCATCGACCCGAAGACGAACACGCTGATCCGGCAGGGCGTGCCCAGCATCGTCAACTTTTACGACCTGCACGGGCTGGAGGAAGCGCTCAGGATCAAGGAGGAACTGGGCGGACGGGTGACGGTGGTGACGATGGGGCCGCCCCAGGCGGAAAAATCGCTGAAGGAATGCATTTCCCTCGGCGCCGATGAAGCGGTGCTGGTCACCGACCGCCTGTTTGCCGGCGCCGACACGCTGGCCACGTCGTACGTCCTCGCCAGGGCGATCCGCAAGGCGGAGGAAGCGTGGGGACCGGCGGACATCGTCTTCTGCGGCAAGCAGACGCTGGACGGCGATACGGGCCAGGTGGGGCCGGGCATCGCCTGCCGGCTGGACCTGGAGCAGCTCACCTACGTGGGCCGGGTGCGCCGGGTCGATCCGGAAAAGCGGCGGATCACCGTGGAGCGGTTTCTGGAAGACGGCGTGGAAGTCGTGGAGACGAGCATGCCGGTGCTGGTGACGGCGCTGAAGGAGCTGAACAAGGTGCGGCGGGCGTCGCTCCCCGGCATGATCCGGGCCGCCCGCTACAAGCCGATCGTCTGGACGACGGCCGACTTCCCCGATCTGGACAAAAGCAAGATCGGCCTGAAGGGCTCGCCGACCGTCGTGGCCAAACAGTGGGTGCCGGAAGTCCGCAAAATCGAAGGCGAGCGGATCGAAGGCGAAACGCCGGAGCAAACGGCCGGGATGCTGGTCGAGAAGCTGTGGGCGACCGATCTGCCGGAGCGGCTCGGCTGGAACGTGCCGTCGTGATCCGGGGGGCCGGTCAACGGCGCCGCCGGCATGCATGCCGGCTCTCTCACAAAGCGCGGGAACGGGAGGAACGAAGCGATGTCGGAAGCAAAACACACGGGCGAACCGACGCCCGACTGGTCGGATTACCGCGGCGTCATGATCGTGGTGGAACAGCGGAGAGGCGTCGCCAAGGCGGTGTCCTGGCAGCTCATGGGCGAAGGGCGGAAGCTGGCGGACAAACTGGAGACGAAGCTGATGGCCCTCGTCCTCGGCCACAACGTGGAGCATCTGGCCAGGGAGGCCGGGTACTACGGGGCGGATGAAGTGTATCTGTGCGATGCGCCGGAACTGGCCGTGTACCGGACGCGGCCGTACAGCCGGGTGTGCCTGAAAGTGATCCGGGATGTCAAGCCGGAAATCGTCCTGTTCGGGGCCACCGGCACCGGCCGCGACCTGGCGGGCGCCATCGCCACCCATCTGCCGACGGGGCTGACGGCGGACACGACGATCCTCGATGTGGAGCCGCCGCCGTCGCGGCTGCTCCTGGCGAGCCGGCCGGCGTTCTCGGAGAAGATGATGGCGACCATTCTGTGCAAGCAGTACCGGCCGCAGATGGCCACGGCCCGCGCCGGCGTGTTCCAGGCGCTGCCGCGGGACGAATCGCGCGAGGCAACGATCATCCGCGTGGAAAACGAAATGCGGGAGGAGGACATCGCCGCGCGGGTGCTGGAGTTCATCGAAGAAACCGGCCGCGTCAACCTGGAGGAGGCGGAGGTCATCGTCGCCGGCGGCCGCGGACTGGGCGGCCCGGAGGCGTTCGGCATGCTCCGGGAACTGGCGGACGCCCTGGGCGGCGTGGTGGGCGCCTCCCGGGCGGCGGTGGACGCCGGTTGGATCAGCCACGACCACCAGGTCGGCCAGACCGGGCATACGGTGCGGCCGAAGCTGTACGTTGCCATCGGCATTTCCGGCGCGGTGCAGCATACGGTGGGCATGAGCAACTCGGACGTGATCGTGGCGATCAACAAGGACCCGGACGCGCCGATTTTCCAGATCGCCCACTACGGCATCGTCGGCGACCTGTTCCGGATCGTGCCGGCGATCACGGAAGCGGTCAAGAAGAAACGCGGGCTGGCCGGCGTTGTCCCGGCGGTCCGGGCCTCCGCGCCGGCGGTGCCGGAGGGGGCGGGCGCCGTGCCATCCGGCGCGGAAGCGGAGGACGGGTTTGCGGCGGCCGAAGCGGAATCGGCCGCGGCAGCCGACGGGAAGGCGGCGGACGCGCCGGAAGCCGGGTCCGATGCCGGTCCGGAAGCATCCGGCGTCAACGCGGGACGGGCTGCGGCCCATGAACGGGAGGAGGAGCGGGCATGAACGAAAAATTCGACGCGGTCGTCGTCGGCGCCGGACCGGCCGGCACGGCGGCGGCGCTGACCCTGGCCCGGGCGGGCCTCAGCGTGGTGCTGCTGGAACGCGGCGAGTTTCCCGGCGCGAAAAACCTGTTCGGCGGGGTGCTGTACCGCCGGCAGATCGAGGAGCTGGTGCCGGAATTTTGGAAGGAGCGGAATGCCCCGGTCGAGCGGTACATCGTCGAGCAGCGCATCTGGCTGATGGGCGGCGAATCCGTGACGGCCATCGCCCACCGCAACGAAGCGTACAAGGAGCCGCCCAACTGCTTCACGGGGCTCAGGGTGAAGTTCGACCAATGGTTCGCCGACAAGGCGGTGGAAGCGGGCGCCCTTCCCGTCTATTCGACGGTGGCGCTGGACGTCATCCGCGAAGGGAACCGTGTCGTCGGCGTGAAGACCGACCGAGACGACGGCGATCTGTACGCCGACGTGGTCGTCATCGCCGACGGCGTCAACTCGCTGCTCGGCAAATCCCTCGGCATCCACCGGGAATGGCGGCCGGACGAAGTGTCTCTGGCGGTCAAGGAAGTGATCGCCCTGCCGCGGGAGAAAATCGAAGACCGCTTCAACCTGGAAGGGGACGAAGGGGTCACCATCGAGTTCATCGGCGAGACGAGCCTCGGCATGGCGGGCATGGGATTCCTGTACACGAACAAGGACACCCTGTCCCTCGGCATCGGCGTCATGGTGAACCATCTGCGGGAAAAACGGATCAAGCCGTACGAAATTCTGGAAGCCGTCAAGCGGCATCCGATGATCCGCAAACTGATCCAGGGCGGGGAAACGAAGGAATATTCCGGCCATCTCATTCCCGAAGGCGGTTACCATTCGATCCCGCCGCTGTCCGGGGACGGCTGGGTCATCGTCGGCGACGCGGCGCAGCTGGTCAACTTCGTCCACCGCGAAGGCACGAACCTGGCCATGACCAGCGGACGGCTCGCCGCCGAAGCGATCATCGAGGCGAAGAGGAAGGGCGATTTCTCCGCCGCGTCGCTCAGGCGGTATGACGAGCGGATCCGCGAAACGTTCGTCATGAAGGATTTGAAGAAATACCGCGGCATGCACGCGTTCCTGAACGAACAGGATCCGGACCTGTTGTTCAACCGGCTGCCGCGCGCGGCCAATGAAGCCCTGTACAACATGTTTCTCGTCGACGGCGTGCCCAAGGCCGACAAGCAGAAGCTGGCGATGAAGCTGATCCGCGACGCGGCGGGCGGCACGCTGAACCTGATGAAACTGGGATACCGGGGATGGAGGGCGATGAACGGATGACGACGGCCGAAAAACCGACCGCCGCGCCCGCCTGCGGGATTGCCGACAAGCTGTTCATGATCCGCTACAAATGCGACGACCAGTCGCATCTCATCATCAGGGACCAGGCGGTCTGCCTCGCATGCGAGCACAAAGACTGCAACTATTTCTGCCCGGCGGACGTGTACGAATGGCACGAGAAGGAGAAAATGACGTCCGTCGCCTACGAAAACTGCATCGAATGCGGCACCTGCCGCATCGCCTGCCCGTCCGAAAACATTTACTGGGTGTATCCGAAGGGCGGGTACGGGATCACGTACAAATTCGGTTGACGGGCGCCGCACGGGCGTTGCCCGCGCAGGCTCCGGAAAGGCCGCATCCCCGGCAAGGGGGTGCGGTTTTTTTTGTCTCTTTGTTTAGAATTTGTTCAATGAATTGGGATATATACCGGGATAGAGCGGAGAAAAACGATTGCGGGGAGGATTGCCGGGTTTGGGCGGGATCTTTTTGCTGAAGAAGAAAAGCGCCAGCGCAAAAGCCCTCGAGAAGGCAACGGCCGGCATGGAGGATCTCTTCAACAGGATGCGGGCATCGAAGCAGATTCCGGTGCTGGACATCCGGGCGCACATCATGCCCGTTCTCTTCGATCTGCTGCACGCGGGCGATCTGGTGGAATGCCTCGCCGTCCTGCAGCGCGAGGGCCATAATGAAAGCCGCCACGCCGTGGCCGTCAGCCTGATCGCCGCAAGCATCGGCAAATGGATGGGGCTGGACCGGCCCGCCCTGAGCCGGCTGACGATGGCCGCCCTCCTGCACGATGCGGGGAAAGTGTACGTGCCGCCGGGTCTTCTGGAAAAAAGGGAGCTGGACCCTTCGGCCTTCGACTTGATCAAGACGCATACCGTGTACGGATACAAAATGATCAACGAAACGGTGGGCCTCGGGCGCCAGCATGCCCTCGTCGCCCTGCAGCACCATGAACGGCTGGACGGCAGCGGGTATCCGCTCGGCATCGACGGATCGCGTCATCATGCTCGATTCGTACGACCTCCTGCGGCCGGTCGTCCAGATCGGACATTCGTACTGCAACCAGAAAGTCCGCAAAGACCTGGACATCGTGCAGGTCGTCCTCGACTGACGGCCGGGTGCCGGTGAATAGCCGGGCGCGGGTGAATGGCCGGCGAACGCCGCGCCGCCCGGCCGGCATCGGCCAGGCGCAGGTGCGCCTCCGTCCGGCCCGTTCAATCCGGGCCCGCTTCCTCCCGTTTTGCGGCTTCCCGGTCCGGCTCCTCCGGGCTTCCCGGACTTTCCGGGTTCGGCCGGGATTTGTTGCGGGCGCGCAGACGGCGGAAAAATCCGCTCAAAATGTCCGCGCACTGCTCCCGCAACACCCCTTCGGCCACTTCGGACCGGTGATTGAAGCGGCCGTCCTGCAGCAGATTCATGAGCGTGCCGCAGCAGCCGGCCTTCGGATCGGATGCGCCGAACACGACGCGGTCGATGCGGGCCTGGAGAATGGCGCCGGCGCACATCGGGCACGGTTCCAGCGTCACGTACAGCGTCGTGCCGGACAGCCGCCAGGCCCGCTTCTTCCGGCTCGCTTCCCGGATCGCGATCATTTCCGCGTGCAGCGTCGGATCGAGGCCGGATTCCCGCAGGTTGTGGCCGCGGCCGATGATCTCGCCGTTTTCCACGATGACGGCGCCGATGGGCACCTCGCCCAAGGCCGCCGCCTTTTTCGCCTCCGCCAGCGCCTCCAGCATCCACTTTTCGTCTTCCGTCCCCATTTCGCCATCCGCGGGAACGGACAAACCCTGTTTGGAAACGGACCCGCGGTCCGGCGGAAAGTCAGGCATGTGCACAAGTCCCCCGTATTTTCGGATTCATCCACAGAACGCCCGTTCTTGTCAACATGTTGTGGATGATTTTGTGGATAAGCGCCTTCTATTTTAGCACACCCGTTCCGCCGGCGCGACGTCCCGCGCGGAAAGGGCGGCGTTCGTCCGGCGCCAGTCGGGGGTGGCAATTTTTGTCGGACACTGGTATACTCATTTCAGACGATACCATATTTTTTAAAGGTGGGATTCGTTTTGTCGAGTGCCAGAATCATGAAATGGGTCACGGGAGCCCTGGAAATTTTCCTCGGCATTCCGGTGCTTGGCGCCGCCGTCATCGTCGGCCTCCTGTGGACCCCCCTTGCCGTCATGCTGATCCTGCATATCGTGACCCTCGTGCTTTCCGTCAAGAGCGGGGAGACGAAATACGGTTCCATTCTCGGCATCGTGACGTCATGCATTGCCTGGATTCCGTTCGTCGGCATGGTCATGCACATTTTGACGGGGATTTTCCTGATGGTGTCCGCCGCCAAACCGAACCCGGCCGCCGCGGCGGGCGCCTCGAACTACAACTCGCCGCCTCCGCCGAATTTTTGACGGCGGCGCGATGAACCACCCGTGAACCGAACCGGTCCCCTCCGGCAGCAGAGCCGGAGCGGGCCGGTTTTTTGCTTGCCCGGCGCGGGCGCGGAGCGTTTGTTTTTGCGCGGGGTTCATGTATAATAACGTGAGAAAATTGACGGGAAACGGAGTGTTCTCTTCATGGCGCTGCAAGCTGGCATCGTCGGGCTTCCCAACGTGGGCAAGTCGACGCTGTTCAATGCCATCACCCGGGCCGGGGCGGAAGCGGCCAATTATCCGTTTTGCACCATCGATCCGAACGTGGGCATCGTGGAAGTGCCCGACAAGCGGCTGGACAAACTGGCCGAACTGGTGAAGCCCCAGCGCGTCGTGCCGACGGCCATCGAATTCGTGGACATTGCCGGCCTCGTGAAAGGCGCCAGCAAAGGCGAAGGGCTCGGCAACAAATTTTTGAGCCACATCCGCGAAGTGGACGCCGTCGTGCACGTGGTGCGCTGTTTCCAGGATGAAAACATCACCCACGTCAGCGGCAAGGTGGATCCGAAAAGCGACATCGAAACGATCAACCTGGAGCTCGTCCTGGCCGATCTGGAGACGGTGGAACGCCGGCTGGAACGCGTCCGGAAAAACATGAAGAGCGGCGAGAAAAAGTACGCCATCGAAGCCGGGGTCGTGGAGCGGATCAAGGCGGCGCTGGAAGCCGGAAAACCGGCGCGGAGCGTGGAGATCGGCGACGAAGAACGCCCGCTCGTGCGGGACCTGCACCTGATCACCATGAAGCCGGTCCTGTACGCGGCCAACGTGGGCGAGGACGAAGCGGCGAATGAGGACCAAAACCCGTTCGTGGCCGTCGTGCGGGAAATCGCCGCGGCGGAAGGCGCGGAAGTGGTGCCGATCAGCGCGAAGCTGGAAGCGGAAATCGCCGAGCTGGAAGGCGAAGACCGCAACGTGTTCCTGGCGGAACTGGGCCTCGAGGCGTCCGGCCTCGACCGGCTCATCCAGGCCGCCTACCGGCTGCTCGGCCTGCAGACGTACTTCACCGCCGGCGAGAAGGAAGTGCGGGCGTGGACGATCCGCCGGGGGACGAAGGCGCCCCAGGCCGCCGGCGTCATCCACTCCGATTTCGAGCGGGGGTTCATCCGCGCCGAAGTGGTATCCTACGAGCAGCTGGTGGAAGCCGGCTCGATGGCCGCGGCCCGGGAGCGGGGCTGGATCCGCCTGGAAGGCCGGGACTACGTCGTGCAGGACGGCGATGTCATGCATTTCAGGTTTAATGTATAATGAAAAATGATCGATAAAGCCGAATCCGACGGAAACGTCGCGAAGGCGGGGTGAACGCCGTGCTGGAACGGCTTAAGGCGCTGGCGGAACGGTACGAGAAGCTGAGCGAACTGCTCTGCGACCCGGAAGTGGCGGGGGACGCCGAAAAGCTTCGCGCCTACTCGAAAGAACAAGCGGATTTGCAGGACATTTACGACGCCTATTGCGAATACAAAAAGACCGTGGACCAGCTCGCCGACGCCAGAACGATGCTGGGCGAGAAGCTGGACGACGATCTGCGCGACATGGTCCGGGCGGAAATCGACGAATTGACCGCCCGCAAGGAAGCGCTGGAAGCACGGATCAACACGCTGCTTCTGCCCAGGGATCCGAACGACGACAAGAACGTCATCGTGGAAATCCGCGGCGCGGCGGGCGGCGAGGAAGCGGCCCTGTTTGCCGCGGACCTGTTCCGCATGTACGCCCGCTACGCCGACATGCAGGGCTGGAAGGTGGAAGTGCTGAGCGCCCACGAAAGCGACCTGGGCGGCTACAAGGAAATCATTTTCATGGTCAGGGGCCACGGCGCCTACAGCAAATTGAAATACGAAAGCGGGGCGCACCGCGTCCAGCGGGTGCCGGTCACCGAGTCGGGCGGCCGCATCCACACGTCCACCTCCACGGTGGTGGTGATGCCGGAGATGGAAGAAGTGGAAGTGGAGATCAAGGATTCGGACATCCGGATCGACACGTTTTGCGCCAGCGGGCCCGGCGGCCAGTCGGTCAACACGACCAAATCGGCGGTGCGGGTGACGCACCTGCCCACCGGCATCACGGTCAGCTGCCAGGACGGCAAATCACAGAACTCCAACAAGGAAATGGCCCTGCGCGTCCTCCGCGCGCGCCTGTACGAGAAAAAGCTGCAGGAAGAGATGGCCCGATACGGCAGCGAACGCAAAAGCAAAATCGGAACCGGCGACCGCAGCGAGCGGATCCGCACCTACAACTTCCCGCAAAGCCGGGTGACGGACCACCGCATCGGCCTGACGCTGCACAAGCTGGACAGCGTGCTGGCCGGCGAACTGGATGAAATCATCCAGGCGCTGACCCTCGCCGACCGGGCCGAAATGGCGGAACAGGCGCAGGAAGCCCATGCCTGAGCGGAACATGCCCACGGTGAAGGAAGCCTTGCAGCAGGCTTCTTCTTTGTTGATGCGGGCGCTGGCGGAGCGGACGGGCAACGCGCGGCCGGCGGAAGCGGAGCCGGCGGGAGGCGGCGCGGACGGCAGGCCGCCGGCGGACGGGGAGGCGGCGCGGGAAGCGCGGGCGGAGGCCGAGATGCTGCTCATGCACGTGCTCGGCTGGGACAAGACGCGCCTCCTGCTGGACGGCGACGCGCCGTTTCCCGAACGCCTCCTCGGCCGGTGGCAGGAAGCGGTGGCGCGGCGTGCGGCGGGCGAGCCGGTGCAGTACATTGCCGGCGTGCAGGCCTTCTGCGGACTGGAACTGGAAGTGACGCCCGCCGTGCTGATCCCGCGGCCCGAAACGGAAATATTGGTGGAGGCGGTGGCGAAGCGGGTGCGGGCGCTTTTTGGCGCCGCCGGCGCTTCCGGCGCGGCCGGCTCGGGGGAAGCCGGCGGGGAAGCGGCGTTCCCAGCCGGAACGGGACATGGCCGGCCCGGAACGGGCGGCGCCCGGCGGCCGCTTCTGGCGGACATCGGCACCGGCAGCGGCGCCATCGCCATCGCCCTGGCCCGGCGGCTGCCCGGCTGGCGGATCGCCGCCTGCGACGTGTCGCCGGAAGCGCTGGAAGTCGCCCGGCGGAATTGGGCGCGCATCTCGGCGGCGGAGGAGCGGGAAGCGGCCGGGCGGGCGGAGCGCCTCCTGTTTTTGCAGGGAGATTTTCTCGAACCGCTGATCGCCCGGGGCGAGCGGGTGGACGTGCTCGTGTCCAATCCGCCGTACGTGCCGTCGGGCGACATCCCGCGCCTGCAGCGAGAAGTGCGCGACCATGAGCCCCGCCTGGCGCTGGACGGCGGGCCCGACGGCCTCGCCGCCTACCGCCGGATCGCGGGCCAGATCGGCCGGCTGCCGGGCATCCCGCGGCTTGTCGCCTTCGAAGTCGGCTTCGGCCAGGCCGCATCCGTGGCCGCCCTTCTCGCGGAGACGGGATGGTGGCCGCATCTGGACATCGTGCGGGACTATGCCGGCATCGAACGCCACGTGCTGGCGTGGCGGGCCTGACGGGATGAACGGCGCGGCGGCCCGCGCGGCGGCGCCGGACCACCGGCGGCCGCGCGGCATCGGCAGCACAGCCCGGCATGGAAACCGTTTCCGAAACGGTCCGGTATAACGCTCTCTTTTTTTGACCATATTGGTTGATAGACCGATATGGTTGATAGATTGGAAGAGAGCGGCCGGACATGGGCAGCCATTCGCCGAATTCGCAGCGCGCGCTGATGAAGTGGGGGTACGTGGCCTTCGCCCTCTTCGTGCTGGCGGCGAGCTGGGAGGCGGACCTGAACGCCATGGCGCTCGCGGCCCCGGCGATTCCGGAGGAGGCGATCCGCATCCGGATCCTGGCCCACTCCGATTCGCCCCGGGACCAATGGATCAAAAGACAGGTGCGCGACGCCATCGCCGCCGAGGTGAGCGGCTGGGGGCTGGACGGCGCGGATGCCGGGCAGGCCCGGGCGGTCATCGAAGCCCATCTCCCGGCCCTGGAACGGATCGCCGACCAGACGCTGCGCCGCTACGGGTTTGCCTACGGCGCCAGCGCCGAGCTTGCGAAAAAGGCGTTCCCCGCCAAAACGTTCGAAGGCGTCGCCTACCCCGCGGGGGAATACGAAACGCTGCTCATCACGCTGGGAGCGGGCCGGGGCGAAAACTGGTGGTGCGTGCTGTTTCCGCCCCTCTGTTTCGGCGGCGGCACGGTGAAGGCGAAGCCGGCGGAACGGGAATCGGCGGAACGGGAATCGGCGGAACGGGAACCGGCCTCGGCGGAAGCGGAGCAGGCGGACGCGAAAGCGGAAACCGCGGACGAAAATCGGAATCCCGACGGCGCCGGCGAACCGGAGACGCCGCCGGAAGGAAAACCGGCGGCGAATGCGGAAGGAAAAGCAAAAGGGAACAACAAGAAGGCGGCCCGGCCGGCGCCGGACGCGGGCGATGGCGCGGAAGCCGGCGGGACGGCCGGAGCGGATGCGGCGGGGGACGCCCCCAAGAACACCGGGACGATCCGGGAAGGCAAAGCGGCGGAACCGCACGCCGGGACGGCGGCGCAAGCTGCGGACGACGTGGAAGTGCGGTTCTTCTTCGCCGATCTGTTCCGGAAGGCCGTCGGCAAAATCCGGGAATGGATCGCTTGAATCAGCAAGGTGGGACGGCGATGGAAACGAAGGTTTGGCAATTGGCGGCATGCACGCCGGAACAGGCGGAGCGGGCCGTGGCGGAAGCGGCCGCCCTCCTCAGGGAGGGCGGCATTGTCGCGTTTCCGACGGAGACGGTGTACGGCCTCGGCGCGGACGCCCGAAACGGCGCGGCGGTGGCCGGCATTTTCGCGGCGAAGGGGCGGCCGCAGGACAATCCGCTGATCGTGCATATTGCCGAGATGGCGCAGGCGGACGCGCTGGCCGCCGAAGTCGGCCCCGTGGAACGGGCGCTGATGGCGCGGTTCTGGCCGGGACCGCTGACCCTCGTGCTGCCGGCGCGCCCCGGCGCGGTGTGCGAGGCCGTGACCGCCGGGCTGGATACGGTGGGCGTCCGGATGCCCGCCCATCCGCTGGCGCTGCGCCTCATCCGCGCGGCCGGCCGGCCGGTTGCGGCGCCGAGCGCCAACCGCTCGGGCCGGCCGAGCCCGACCACCGCCGCCCACGTCCTGGCCGATCTGGACGGGCGCATCGCCGCCGTGCTGGACGGCGGACCGGCCGGCATCGGCGTGGAATCGACGGTCGTCCGGGTCGATGAGGCCGGACGGCGCATCCACGTGCTGCGGCCCGGCGGCGTCACCGCCGACGAGCTTTTCCGGGCGGCGCCGCACATGGACATCGTCGACCGGTCGGAATCGGCGGCGGATGCCGCCGTCCCCCGTTCGCCGGGGATGAAATACACCCACTATGCGCCGCGGGGCGCGCTCACCGTCGTCCGCTGCGGCGACCCCGCCGCTTCCCCGGCGGAGGCGCGGGAGCGCATCCTGCGGCACATCCGCCGCGAACTCCGGGCGCTTGGGGAGCGGGGCGCGAAAACCGGCGTGCTGCTTTTCGGCATGGAGCCGGCCGGCGGGCTGGACGGGGCCGATGTCGTGCTCGACCTGGGGCCGGCCGACCGGCCGGAGGAAGCCGCCCGGCGGCTGTACGCCGCCCTGCGCCATTTCGACGACGCCGGCGCCGAAGTGATTTTCGCCGAGGCGCTGCCGGAAACCGGCCTCGGGCGCGCGGTCATGAACCGGCTGTACAAAGCGGCGGGCGGCCGCGTCACGGACGTGTAGGCACGCGCCGCGTCCCGGCTTTCCCGATCCCTGTCCGATCCCTTCTACTTTCCGGTTTGTCCGCATAGGCTGGTGGGGGAAGCGGATGGACGGAGGGGATTCGGTTGGGAGAATGGCTGCCGGATGGGGGACAGGCAATTACCGTGCTGATCATGGCCTGCGCGCTCGGCATGGATGCCTTTTCCCTCGGGTTCGGACTCGGCCTGAAAGGCCTGCGCGCCGTTCGGATTTTGCAGATCAGCGCCGTCATCGCGGTGTTCCACGTCATCATGCCGCTGCTCGGCATGGCGGCGGGGCAGTTCGTGAGCGCCGTTCTCGGCGACGTGGCGATCGCCTTCGGCGGCGGCCTGCTGGTCCTTCTCGGCAGCCACATGATTCTCGCCGCGGTGCGGGGCGAGACGGCGCCGGCACCGCTTGAGATCAGGGGAGCGGTCGCTCTCCTCTTTTTTGCCCTTTCCGTCAGCATCGACTCCTTTTCCGTCGGCATCACCCTCGGGCTGTTCGTCCGCCATCTCCTGTTTACCGTCCTGACGTTCGGCATGGCCGGCGGCCTGATGTCCGTCCTCGGCCTGGCGGCCGGACGGCGGGTGGGCCGGTATGCGGGCGGATACGGCGAAGCGCTGGGCGGCGCGATTCTGCTCGCGTTCGGCCTGAACATTTTGTTCTGATGCGCGGCAAGTTCCCGCCGGGGACGATCGCCCGGGTTGAAGCGGGTTTCGCGTCTGTTGTACGATGGTGGCAAGGCGCGGGCGGCCGGGATGAAAAGGCTTTCCGTCCGCGGCCGGCAGCGAAACGGGATCGACAGCGAAAGGGGAACGTGCCGATGCGCGTGCTGTTTGTCTGCACCGGGAACACGTGCCGCAGCCCGATGGCGGAGGGCATTCTGCGAGCCGCCGCCGCCAGACGGGGGCTTGCGGTGGAGGTCCGGTCCGCGGGAGTCGCGGCCCTTCCCGGGATGTCCATATCGGAGCATGCCGCAACCGTTCTGGCGGAAATGGGCGTGCCGGCGGACGGGATGCGCGCCCGGCCGGTGACCGCCGAACTGGTGGAGTGGGCGGATGTGATCCTGACGATGACGATGGGGCACAAAGAGATGCTCATCCGGCAATTTCCCGCCGCCCTCGAAAAAACCCGCACCCTGATCGAAAGCGCCCATGACGGCGACGAGCGGTTCGAGCGGCTGGCGGCGGAGCGGGCGCGGCTGGCCGCCGAGCTGCAGATCCGGCGCGCGACGGGGCAGACGGTGACGGCGGAAGAGGAAGCCCGGCTGCGCGAAATCGAGCGGCAGCTGCCCCATCCCGACATCGCCGATCCGATCGGCGGACCGCTGGAGGCGTACCGGCGAACCGCCCGGCAGATCGGGGAGGCGATCGACAAATGGCTGGAGCGGCTTGCGGCGCAGCGCGGCGGACGCGAAGGCGGCGGGAGCGGGCCGGCGGGCGGCCGGACGGAACCGCCGGGCGGAAGCGGGGGCTTGCCGGAGGACAGCCGGCGCGAACCGCCGGAAACGGAGGGCGGGACAGCGCCGCCGGAAGCTTGAAACCGGACTTTACATTTGCCGGCGTTTGGGTTATCATTTACCATATCCCGGCGCGGGCGGAACGGATCGCACCGCGCCGACAATCGAACCGTCCGGTGTGACTGGCGACTCGTGGAAACAACCACAGGGGAGCACCGGGCGCGGATCTTGGCCGGTCGCCTGGGCTGAAAGAGCAGCTTGCGCGCCAAGCGCGCGACGCGTGCTCTTTTTTCCTTTTTTCCGGACAAACGCGCTATAATGGGAACGATAGAAAAAGGCGGCGCCCCGCGCGGAATCGGCGACCGCGGATCGCGGCCGGCGGGACGCGGGCCCGCTTTGCGGACCGGCCGTCCGCGAGGGGCGCCAACGGACCACAAGGAGGAAGCAATCATCATGAAAATCGCAATCGGTGCCGACCATGCGGGCTACCGGCTGAAGGACGACATCATCAGGGTGGCGGAATCCCTCGGACACGAAGTGACGGACGTCGGGTGCCATTGCGCCGACTCGGTGGACTATCCGGACTATGCGCTTCCGGTGTGCGAACTGGTGGCGACCGGCAAGGCCGACCGGGGCATCCTCATCTGCGGCACCGGCATCGGCATGAGCATCGCCGCCAACAAATACCCGGGCATCCGCTGCGCCCTCGTGCACGACACGTTTTCGGCGAAGGCGACCCGCGAGCACAACGACAGCAACGTGCTGGCCATGGGCGAGCGGGTGATCGGCCCGGGCCTGGCCGCCGAAATCGTCAAGATCTGGCTGTCCACGCCGTTCTCCGGCGACGAGCGGCATCAGCGGCGAATCGACAAGGCGATGGCGCTCGGGGAACATCGGCCGTAACCGGGCCGCGGGCCGGGCGGACCTGGCGGCGGCCATTTTCTGCTGAAAGGCGGGGAGAAAACGCCATGAACGAGTTTGCCGGAAACGGAGCGTCCGTCGCGGGCGGCGGAGCCGCATCCGTGGCGGACCAGGTGGAACGGGCGGTGCGGGAGCTGGCCGAAGCGGCCGGCCTCGGGAAGGGGCACATCCTCGTCATCGGCGCCAGCACCAGCGAAGTGGCCGGACGGCGGATCGGCACGGCGGGCTCCATGGCCATCGCCGGAGAGATCTGGGAAGGCGTGGAGCGGGTGCGGCGGGAACGGGGGTTCCATGCGGCCTACCAATGCTGCGAGCATTTGAACCGGGCGCTCGTCGTGGAACGCGGGCTGGCGGACGCGGATCCGCGCCTCGTGCGGGTGGCCGCCGTGCCGTACCCGGACGCGGGAGGCGCCATGGCCGCCTGCGCGTACCGCCGCATGGCAGATCCGTGCCTGGTGGAAGCGATCCAGGCCGATGCCGGGATCGACATCGGGGATACGTTCATCGGCATGCATCTCAAGCCCGTGGTCGTGCCCTTCCGCCCGTCTGTTCCGAAGATCGGCGAAGCGCATCTGACCGCGGCCCGAACGCGGCCGAAATACATCGGCGGTCCCCGGACGAAATACGTTCTGGAACCGGACCGAAGCGGCGAAGGCGGGCCGTCGTGAGACGGCCGCGCAGGCGCGCAAGCGTACGGCCAAGAAAAACGGGCACCAACGGCGGATCCGGCCAGGCCGGACGCCGATCGGCATCGAGGTGCCGTTCATTTCAAGCGAGGAAGGAAGAGGAAGGATGGAGCATTTGCGCAAACAGGACCCCGAGCTGGCGGCGGCGATGCAGAAGGAGCTGGACCGGCAGCGCGGCAACATCGAGCTGATCGCGTCGGAAAACATCGTCAGCCGCGCGGTCATGGAAGCGATGGGCTCGGTGCTGACGAACAAGTACGCGGAAGGCTATCCGGGCAGGCGCTATTACGGCGGCTGCGAATTCGTGGACGTGGCGGAGGAGCTGGCCCGCGAGCGGGCCAGGAAGCTGTTCGGCGCCGAACACGCCAACGTGCAGCCCCACTCCGGCGCCCAGGCCAACATGGCCGTCTACCTGGCGGCCCTGAAGCCCGGCGACACGGTGCTCGGCATGAACCTGGCCCACGGCGGCCACCTGACCCACGGCAGCCCGGTGAACGCGTCGGGCATCCTGTACAACTTCGTCGCCTACGGCGTGGAAGAAGCGACCGGCCGCATCAACTATGACGAAGTGCGGAAGCTGGCGTTCAAGCACCGGCCCCGCCTGATCGTCGCCGGCGCCAGCGCCTATCCGCGCATCATCGACTTCAAGGCGATGGGAGAAATCGCCGCCGACGTCGGCGCCCTGTTCATGGTGGACATGGCCCACATCGCCGGTCTCGTGGCGGCGGGATTGCACCCGAACCCGGTGCCCCACGCGCATTTCGTGACGACGACCAACCACAAGACGCTGCGCGGCCCGCGGGGCGGCATGATCCTGACCCGCAAATCGTGGGCCCAGGCCATCGACAAGGCGGTGTTTCCGGGCATCCAGGGCGGTCCGCTCATGCACGTCATCGCCGGCAAGGCGGTGGCGCTCGGCGAAGCGCTCCGGCCCGAGTTCAAGGAATACGCCAGGCGCGTCGTGGACAACGCGCAGGCGCTGGCGGAGACGCTGATCGCCGAAGGCCTCGACCTTGTCTCCGGCGGCACCGACAACCACCTGATGCTGGTCGATCTCCGCAACCTGGGCATCACCGGCCGGGATGCGGAACGGGTGCTGGATGAAGTGCGCATCACCGTCAACAAGAACGCCATTCCCTTCGATCCGAATCCCCCGGCGGTCACCAGCGGCATCCGCATCGGCACGCCGGCGGCCACCAGCCGGGGCATGGACGCGGAGGCGATGCGGCAGATCGGGCGCATCATCGCCCGCGTGCTGAAAAACCCGAACGACGAAACGGTCAAGGTGAAGGCGCGCGACGAGGTGGCGGAGCTCACCGCCCGCTTCCCGATCTACGAAGGCCTGCAATACGCGTGAGGCGCAACCGCCAGGCCCGCCAACGAACGCCCGTTCCGGCGCCCCCGGCGCCGGGGCGGGCGTTTTCGGTGTGACGCCGATTTCTTCGATAAAAACCGGCAGATGTGTTATAATCATTCCGTATTTGCAGGCCGTGTTTCGCAGGCTTTTCGGCTTCCGGCGGGCATCCGGCCGTTCAACTCGACATGCAGGGGGAGACCGATGGGAAAAGTCGTCGTTTGCGATCATCCGCTGATCCAGCACAAGCTGACGTACATCCGGGACCGGGACACCAACACGCGGGATTTCCGCGCGCTGGTTGACGAAGTGGCCACGCTGATGGCGTACGAAATTACCCGGGACGTGCCGCTGGAACCGATTGAAGTCATCACGCCGGTGGCCAAGGCGAAGTGCAAAGTCATCTCCGGCCGCATGCTCGGGCTCATCCCGATTCTCCGGGCGGGCCTCGGCATGGTGGACGGCGTGCTCAAGCTGCTGCCCGCCGCCAAGGTCGGCCACATCGGCCTGTACCGGGATCCGGACACGCTGAAGCCCGTCGAGTATTACGTGAAGCTGCCGACGGACGTCACCGAGCGGGAACTGATCGTCATCGACCCGATGCTGGCGACGGGCGGTTCCGCCAACGCCGCCATCTCCCTGCTGAAGGAGCGCGGCTGCACGCAGATCAAGCTGATGTGCCTGATTGCGGCGCCCGAGGGCATCGACGCCGTCCAGAAGGAACATCCGGATGTGGACATCTATGTGGCCGCCGTCGACAGCCATCTGAACGAGCACGGCTACATCGTGCCGGGCCTCGGCGACGCCGGCGACCGGCTGTTCGGAACGAAATAGGGCAAAACGGGGTGACGCCATGGATCGGTACGACGGAGAGCGCGGCAACGGACACGGGGAACGTCCGGCCGGCCGGCTGAAGGTGATGGCCGTCTTCGGCACGCGGCCGGAAGCGGTCAAGATGGCGCCGCTCGTGCATGAACTGTTCCGGCACCGGGACGAGATCGAGACGAAAGTGTGCGTCACCGCCCAGCACCGGGAAATGCTGGACCAGGTGCTGGACGTGTTCCGGCTTGCGCCCGATTACGACCTGGATCTGATGACGCCGAGACAGAAGCTGACCGACCTGACCATCCGGGTCATCAGCCATCTGTCGGGCGTCCTGGCCGAGGAAAAACCGGACCTGGTGCTGGTGCACGGCGACACGACCACCACCTTCGCGGCGGCTTACACCGCCTTCCTGCACCGGCTGGCGGTCGGGCACGTGGAGGCGGGCCTGAGAACGTGGAACAAGCTGCACCCGTTTCCGGAAGAGATGAACCGCCAGCTGACCGACGTGCTGGCGGATCTGCATTTCGCGCCGACCCGCTGGGCGGCGGACAATCTGCGGCGGGAGAACAAACCCGAATCTTCCATATATATCACCGGGAACACGATCACCGACGTTCGGCCGTATCTGGTCAAACCCGGCTACACCCACCCGGTGCTGGAGTGGGCCCGCGGCCGGCGCCTCGTGCTCCTGACGGCGCACCGCCAGGAATCCCTCGGCGAGCCGCACCGCCGCATTTTCCGGGCGGTAAGGCGCCTTGCCGACGAATTTCCGGATATCGCCGTCGTCTATCCGGTCCATCTGAATCCGGCGGTGCGCGGACCCGCCGGGGAAATCCTCGGCGGCCATCCCCGCATCCGGCTGATCGACCCGCTGGACGTGGTGGACATGTACAATTTCTATCCGCATGTCCACCTGATATTGACCGATTCCGGCGGCATCCAGGAGGAGGCGCCGTCCTTCGGCATTCCCACCCTCGTGCTGCGGGAGACGACGGAGCGGCCGGAAGGCATCGAGGCGGGCGTGCTGGCGCTGGCGGGGACGGACGAGGAACGGGTGTACGCGATGACCCGCCGCCTGCTGACGGACGAAGCGGCCTACGCCGCCATGCGGAACGCGTCGAATCCGTACGGCGACGGCCGGGCGAGCGAGCGGATCGTGCAGGCGATCCTGCACCATTTCGGCCGGCGCGAGCACCCGCCGGAACCGTTCGGCGGATAGCCGGAGAGCGCCGCCGCCGCAATGACTTTTTTCACAGAACGCTCATTGACAGGCGGATGCGCACTCCTATAAAATAAATGGGGATTGACAGGGTATGTCCGAGAAACCTCATAACAACGGCCATTTTCCGTGGCGGGCCGCCGCTTTGGTGGGCGCCATGGGAATCAATGTCGCCGTTTGTCTCGTCGGCGGGTATTGGCTCGGCGACTGGATGGCGGGCCGCTGGGGAGGCCATCCCCTGGCCTGGAAAGCGGGCGGTTTCGTCGCCGGACTGGCCGTTGCCGCATGGTCGGTCGTCCGGCTCGTGCAGAAAGCGCTCGGTGATGCCGATGAATGAACTCATGAAAGCGGCGTCGCGAATATCCATGGTCTGGCTCGTCCTGTCAATCGCCGCGTGGATCGCCGTCGAGGCGTGGCGGCCGGTGGCGGCCGGTTTCGGAGCGGGCACGCTGATCAGCCTGGCCAACGCCCATCTGCTCCGGATCCGGGTGATGAAGCTGACCGGAGAAGCCGCCGCGAAGGAAGGGAAACGCCCCGGGCTCGGATTCGGCATGCGGGCGGCCCTCGTGCTGGCCGGCGCCCTTGCCGCCCTGCGTTTTCCGCACGTGTTCAATTTGCCGGCCGTCATGGCGGGAAGCTTCATCGTCCAATTCACGATGCTGCCGGCGGCCCTGTGGCATGCGCTGCGGGGGCGCGGATGAAAGGGGTGAACTCGACTCATGCATGCATTTCCCGTGCTCGAAATCGGCGGACTGTCCATCGACCTTTCCTCGTTCATCGCCATCATCGTCACGTGGGTGATCGTGTTCGCCTTCGTCATGGCGGCGACGCGGAACCTGTCCGTCGAGCGGCCGTCCAGGCTGCAGAACGTGATGGAATGGGCGGTCGAATTCGTCCACGGCCTCGTGGCCAGTTCCATGCCGCTCAAGCATGCGCAGCGTTTTGTCTCGTTCGGCTTGACGCTCATCATTTTTATTTTTGCGGCCAATCTGCTCGGCCTGCCCTTCGGCATCGTCACCGATCACCACGAACCGTTCACGCTGTTCGGCGTGCAGGTCTTGTCCGAGCAGGCCATCGCCGACCACGGCGGCGCCGTCCACATGGCGTGGTGGAAGTCGCCGACGGCGGACATTTCCGTGACGGCGGGACTTGCCCTCATCACGTTCTTCGTCGTCCATTTCAACGGCATCCGGTTGAACGCGAAGCACTATTTTGCGCATTTCTTCAAGCCGAACATTCTGTTCTTCCCGCTCAACCTGCTGGAAACCCTGGTCAAGCCGATGACGCTGGCGGTGCGTCTTTATGCCAACATTTTCGCCGGCGAGCTGCTGATCGCCGTCATCCTGATGCTGGGGATTTTCGGGGTGCCGCTCCTGGCGGTGTGGCAAGGATTCAGCATTTTTGTCGGTGCAATCCAGGCATTCCTGTTCACCATCCTGTCGCTGGTCTACATTGGACAGGCCGTGACGCATGAAGAGCACTGATCGGACCCGGACAAGGACAAAAAGCCGATCAAGCCGCGAAAGGAACGGGAAACGGGAGAACGGGAACTGATGCAATAAAAGGTTTCAACGATTCTTTTATATAAATTAAGAACAAACAAGGAGGACTAACAGAAATGGCTTATCTGGCAATAGCGATTTTGATTGGTCTGGGCGCGATCGGTGCCGCCTTCGGCAACGGGATGATCGTCAGCAAGACGGTGGAGGGCATCGCCCGCCAGCCGGAAGCGCGCGGGCAACTGCAAACCACGATGTTCATCGGCGTCGGTATCGTCGAAGTCGTGCCGATCATCGGCGTTGTCATGGGCTTCCTTATTTTCTTCTCGCTCTGAGAAATGACCGATACCGTGTGGCGGGGAAGGCCTTGGCCATCCGCGCCTTTGTTTTGATTGGCCCATTTGCACCCCGGGAGGAGTGAAGCTCATGCAATTGCACTGGGAATCCACCGTCTTTGCCATCCTTGCTTTTGCCCTTTTGTACTGGTTGCTGAATAAATACGCATTCGGTCCGCTGTTCAACGTCATGGAAAAGCGCCGGCAACGGGTGATGGAAGAGCTCGAAAAGGCGGAAGCGGACCGCAATGAAGCCAAGCGGCTCCTCGCCGAGCAGACCGAAGCGCTGCAGACGGCGCGCCGGGAGGCTTACGAGCTGATCGAGAAGGCGCGCCAGACCAGCAGCAAGCAGGCCGACGAAATCATCAACCAGGCCAAGGCGGAAGCGGCCCGGCTGAAAGAAGACGCCGTCCGGGAAATCGAAGGCGAGAAGCGCAAGGCGCTGGCCGACCTGCGCACGCAGGTGGGCGAACTGTCGGTCATGATCGCCTCGAAAATCATCGAAAAAGAAGTGGATGCGGACAAGCAGGAATCGCTCATCCGCGAGCATCTTGAACGGGCGGGAGGCTGACCATGAACAGGGAGCAGAACGTCGCCAGGCGATACGCCAGAGCGCTGTTCGATCTGGCCAGGGAACAGGGAACGGCGGACCGCATCGGCGAAGAGCTGCGGTCGGCGGTCCAGGCCCTGGCGGAACCCGGGCTGGCCGGCTTTTTCCGCCATCCCTCCATCGACGCGGACGAGAAGCTGGCGGTGCTGGACCGGGCGCTGGCCGGCAAGGTGTCGGATCCGGTGCTGCATGCGCTGAAACTGATGATCCGCCGCGGACGGGCGGGCGCCCTGGAAGCGCTTGTGGAACAGTACGGGCGGCTGGCGGACGAGCACGCCGGCCGGGCGACGGCCGTCGTGGTGACGCCGCTGCCGCTGTCCGACGAACAGGCGAAGGCCATCGCCGCCCATTACGGCAAACTGACCGGCAAGGAGATCCGCGTCGTGAACGAAGTGGACGAACGGCTTCTGGGCGGCATGCAGGTGATCATCGGCGACCGGATGTACGACTCGAGCCTGTCCGCCAGGCTGGAACGCATGAAACGACAATTCGCCTAAAAGGACTGGGGTGAGATTTCTTGAGCATCAGACCGGAAGAAATCAGCACGTTGATCCGACAGCAGATCGAACAATACAAATCCGAAATGGAACAATACGACTTCGGCACCGTGATCCAGGTCGGCGACGGGATCGCGCGCGCCCACGGCCTCGGCAACGTCATGGCCGGCGAGCTGCTGGAATTCCCGGGCGGCATCATGGGCATGGCGCAAAACCTGGAAGAGGACAATGTGGGCATCATCATCCTGGGTCCTTACAGCGGCATCCGCGAAGGCGACCGGGTGCGCCGCACCGGGCGGATCATGGAAGTGCCGGTCGGCGAGGCGCTGCTCGGACGGGTGGTGAACGCCCTCGGCCAGCCGATCGACGGCAAGGGCCCCATCGAAACGACCACCTACCGTCCCATCGAGTCGCCGGCGCCGAGCGTCATGGACCGCAAATCGGTGCATGAGCCGCTGCAGACCGGCATCAAGGCCATCGACTCGATGATTCCGATCGGCCGCGGCCAGCGGGAGCTGATCATCGGCGACCGCCAGACGGGCAAGACGACGATCGCCATCGACACGATCATCAACCAGAAGGGCAACGGCGTCATCTGCATCTACGTGGCCATCGGCCAGAAGCAGTCCACCGTGCGCAGCGTGGTGGAGACGCTGCGCAAGTTCGGCGCGCTGGAGTACACCATCGTCGTGTCGGCCACGGCCAGCGAACCGGCGCCGATGCTGTATATCGCGCCCTACGCCGGCTGCGCCATGGGCGAATACTTCATGTACAAAGGCAAGCACGTGCTGATCGTCTATGACGACCTGTCGAAGCAGGCGGCCGCCTACCGGGAGCTGTCGCTCCTCTTGCGCCGTCCGCCGGGCCGCGAGGCGTATCCGGGCGACGTGTTCTACCTGCATTCCCGCCTGCTGGAGCGCTCGGCGAAGCTGAGCGACGAGCTGGGCGGCGGCTCGCTGACGGCGCTGCCGTTCATCGAAACGCAGGCCGGCGACGTGTCCGCCTACATTCCGACGAACGTCATTTCCATCACCGACGGCCAGATCTTCCTGGAGTCCGACCTGTTCTACTCCGGCCAGCGCCCGGCCATCAACGTGGGGATTTCCGTCTCCCGCGTCGGCGGCAACGCCCAGATCAAGGCGATGAAGAAGGTGTCCGGCACGCTGAAGCTGGACCTGGCGCAATACCGGGAACTGGCGGCGTTCGCCCAGTTCGGCTCGGACCTGGACAAGGCGACCCAGGCCCGCCTGAACCGGGGCATGCGCGTGCTGGAAATCCTCAAGCAGGGCGTCCATCAGCCGATGCCGGTGGAAAAGCAGGTCGTCTCGCTCTACACCGTGACCAAGGGCCATCTCGACGACATCCCGGTGCAGGACTGCCTCCGTTTCGAAGCGGAGTTCCTGGGCCACATCGAGGCGAACGCGCCGCACATTCTGGAATCCATCCGCGAAACGAAAGACTTGACGCCGGAGAACGAGAAGGCGCTGGTGGACGAAATCCAGGCCTTCAAGAAATCGTTCGCGCCGTCGGCGTAACCGAAAACCCCAAGCGATTGGTCCGGCGGTCCGCCGCCGGGCCGGGCGTCCGACAAGGTGGTGAACACTCGTGGCAAAAGGATTGCGCGAACTGAAACGGCAAATCCGCAGCAAGCGGAACATGATGCAGATTACCCGCGCGATGGAAATGGTGGCGGCGGCCAAGCTCAAGCGCGCCCAGGACATGGCGGTGCGCAGCCGGCCCTACAGCGAGAAGATCCGGGAAGTGATCGGCAGCATCGCCTCGGCGTCGGGCGAGATCGGACACCCGATGCTGACCGTGCGGCCGGTGAAAAAAACCGCCTACCTGATCTTTACCTCCGACCGCGGTCTGGCGGGGGGCTTCAACGCCAACGTGTGCCGCGCGCTGGCGAACCACGTCGCCAACGTCCACGCGTCGGAGAAGGAATACGGCCTCTTCATCATCGGACGGAAAGGCCGCGATTTCTTCCGCAAGCGCAAGTTTCCCGTGCTGGACGAAGTGACCGGCATGCCGGACACGCCCCGCTTTGCCGACGTGAAGCATCTGGCCAACGCGGCGGTGCAGGGCTTCGTGAACGGGGAATACGACGAGCTCGTCCTCGTGTACAACGAATTCATCAACGCCGTCACCCAGCGGCCCGTCCTCAAAAAGCTGCTGCCGCTGGCGCAGGAACAGTTCGCCCCGGTGAAGGCGGAGTACGAGTACGAGCCGTCGCCGCAGGAAGTGCTTGACGTCCTGCTTCCGCGCTACGCGGAAACGCTCATCTACAGCGCCCTGCTGGAAAGCAAGGCGAGCGAATTCGGGGCGCGGATGACGGCGATGGGCAACGCGACGAAGAACGCGAAGAAGATGATCGACCAGCTCACGCTCAGCTACAACCGCGCCCGGCAGGCGTCCATCACGCAGGAGATTACCGAAATCGTGGCGGGAGCCAATGCGCTGAGCTAGGTTGTCCAGCGAACAGGATCCGCTATTTTGGAGGAGGGACCAAATTCCATGAACAAAGGACGCGTCATTCAGGTCATGGGTCCGGTCGTCGACATCGAGTTCGAGCGCGGCCACCTGCCCGAAATCCTGAACGCGATCAAGATCGAAAGCAAAGGCGACGGCGGCCGGGATGTCAACCTGACCGTGGAAGTCGCCACCCACCTCGGGGACAACCGGGTGCGGTGCATCGCCATGGCGTCGACGGACGGCCTCGTGCGCGGCATGGAAGCGGTCGACACGGGCGGCCCGATTTCCGTGGCCGTCGGCCCGGAAACCCTCGGCCGCGTGTTCAACGTGCTCGGCGATCCGATCGACGGCCTGGAGCCGCCGTCCCGCGAGAAAGTGTACCCGATCCACCGTCCGGCGCCGGATTTCGAGCATCTGTCCGCTTCGACGGAAATGCTCGAGACCGGCATCAAGGTCGTCGACCTGCTGGCCCCGTACACGAAAGGCGGCAAAATCGGCCTGTTCGGCGGCGCCGGCGTCGGCAAGACGGTGCTGATGCAGGAGCTGATCCACAACATCGCCATGGAGCACGGCGGGATTTCCGTGTTCGCCGGCGTCGGCGAGCGCACCCGCGAAGGCAACGACCTGTACCATGAAATGAAGGATTCCGGGGTCATTTCGAAGCTGGCCATGGTGTTCGGCCAGATGAACGAACCGCCGGGCGCCCGCCTGCGGGTGGCGCTGACGGGGCTGACGATGGCCGAGTACTTCCGGGAAGAAGAAGGCCGCGACGTGCTCCTGTTCATCGACAACATTTTCCGGTTCACCCAGGCCGGTTCCGAAGTGTCCGCGCTGCTCGGCCGGATGCCGTCGGCGGTCGGCTACCAGCCGACGCTGGCGACGGAGATGGGCCAGCTGCAGGAGCGCATCACGTCGACGAAGAACGGGTCCATCACGTCCATCCAGGCGATCTACGTGCCGGCGGACGACTACACCGACCCGGCGCCGGCGACCACCTTCGCCCACCTGGACGCCACGACGAACCTGGAGCGGAACATCGCGGCGATGGGGATCTACCCGGCCGTCGACCCGCTGGCGTCCACGAGCCGGATTCTGACGCCGGAAATCGTCGGCGAAGAGCATTACCGGGTGGCGCAGGGCGTCAAGCAGATTCTGCAGCGCTACAAGGAACTGCTGGACATCATCGCCATCCTGGGCATGGACGAACTGTCCGACGAGGACAAACTGATCGTCCATCGCGCCCGCCGCATCCAGCTGTTTTTGTCCCAGCCGCTGCACGTGGCCGAACCGTTCACCGGCCTGCCGGGCAAATACGTCCCGGTCAAGGAAACGGTGCGCAGCTTCAAGGAAATTCTGGAAGGCAAGCACGACGATCTTCCGGAGCCCGCCTTCCACAACGTCGGAGTCATCGAAGAAGCCGTCGAGAAGGCCAAGACGCTCTGATCCGGCGCCGGTAGGGAGGAAAACCGATGAGCACCCTGAGGCTGGAAATCGTCACCCCCGAACGCAAAGTGTACGAGAAGGACGTGGCGGGCGTCTTCGTGAAGGGCACGGCGGGCGAGCTCGGCATTTTGCCGCGCCACATCCCGCTCGTGACGCCGCTGAAGGTGGCCCCCGTCCGCGCCAGGCGGCCGGAAGGCGGCGAAGATCTGATCACCGTCCACGGCGGGTTCATGGAGGTGCGCCGGGACAAGGTGGTCATTCTCGCCGAAGCGGCGGAGCTGCCGGAGGAAATCGACGTGGACCGGGCGCTCCGGGCGAAGGAGCGCGCCGAGGAACGGCTCCGCCACCGGGAACACTACGATTTCCGCCGGGCGGAAATCGCGCTGCAGCGGGCTTTGACGCGGCTCGAGGTGACGGGCCGCAAGTGACCCGGCCAATCGGCCGGCCGTCCCGTCACGGCCTGCACGAACGGCGTTGCATACGGACTGCTTGATCCCGAACATCCGCCGGCCAAGGCGGCATGAGGCGGCCGATCGCTCCGACGGGCGACGGGCCGCCTTTTTGTTTGCCCGCATGCGGCCGGCGGCATGACGGCCAATATTGTCGAAACCCACCGGCAGTGCTACCATATTAATCAACGGACATGACCCGATGAACGGACGCAACGCCAAACGAAGCATCAGGAAAAACGCACGCCTTGCAGCAAGGGGGCCGGCCGGCGCAGGACGCGGCCCGGCAGCATGCATCCCGAAACGGACGGCAGGAACGGCAGCGGACAAGGCATGACAGATGGCCGACGTCGGCTGAGGTTTGGGGGGTTATCCGCCGTGATGACTGGCTGCAGGAGAAAGAAGTTGGCGCTCGTTTTGGCGCTCCTCATCGCCGCGCTCGCGTGCGCGGCCTGTTTCGGCGGGGCCATTCCGCCCGCCGCCGAGGGCGACGAACCCGCCGCGGGCGGCGACGGACCGGCCGGGGAGACCGGAACCGGAGAACCGGGCGACGGGCCCGCGGAAGACCCGTACGAAATCGTGGTCGTCTTCCCGGCGGCGCCGCAGCCGGACGAGAAACTGGTGGAAGAAGCGCTGAACCGGATCCTCATCGAAAAAATCAACGCCACCGTCGATCTTCGTCCGATCGACTGGGGCAAATGGGAAGAAACCCGCAACCTGATGATCGGCGCGCGGGAGAAGGTCGACATCTACTTCACCGCCCAATGGACCGGCCACGCCGCCATCGTGGCCCAGGGTGCCTTCCTGCCCCTGAACGATCTTCTGGAAACCCACGGCCGCGGCATTCTCGAAACGCTGGACCCCATATTTTTGGAAGGCTCCACCATCAACGGCATCAACTATTCGGTGCCGACCAACAAGGAAAGGGCCGAACAGGGCGGCATTCTATACCGGAAGGACGTGGCCGAGCGGCTGGGACTGGACATGGACAGCGTCCGGACCGTCGCCGACCTGGAGCCGATTTTCGCCAGGGTGAAGGCGGAAACGGACATGGTGCCGCTGTTCCTCCGCGACGGCGAAACGTTCGCCACCCATTACATGTCGAACCTGGATTTTCTCGGCGACGCCAAAATCGACGGCGTCATCCCGAAGGACGGCTCCGACACCACGGTGCGCTCCATGCTGGAAACCCCGCGCTACCTGGACATGCTGGCGATTACCCGGGACTTTTACAAAAAAGGCTACATCAACCCCGATTCGGCCACGACGAAAACGTTTACAACCGACGCGCTCCGCAGCGGCCAATATTTCGCCGTCGTCGCCTCCCTCAAGCCGGGAAAGGACAAGGAGACGGAACTGGCCGCCGGGCTCGTCGGCAAGCTGGGCCAGATTCCGCTCAATGCGGCCACCGTCACGACGGCCGTCACCACGGGGGCGATGCTGGCCATTTCCGCCACCAGCGAAAATCCGGAGAAGGCGATGGCCTTCATCAACCTGCTGCATACCGACAAGGAAGTCGTCAACCTGCTGAACTTCGGCATCGAAGGCGTCCACTACACGCGCAACGGCAACATCATCAGCCCGACGGAGCGGACGAAAAACTACGCCCCCGACGTGGCCTGGCAGTTCGGGAACCAGTATCTGAACTACATCTGGGAGTCGGAGTCGCCGACCAAATGGGAGGAATTCGAAGCCTTCAACGAACAGGGCGTCCGCTCGCCGGCCTTCGGGTTTTCCTTCGATTCCCGGCCGGTGGAAGCGGAGGTGGCCGCCGTGTTCACCATCATGAACCAGTATCGGACGCTGCTGGAATCCGGCTCCGTCGATCCGGACGAGGTGGTGCCCGAGTTCCTGCGGGCGGCGAAGGCCGCCGGCCTCGACGCCATCATTGCCGAAAAGCAGCGGCAGCTCGACCGGTTTCTGGCGGGCCGCTGAACCGGCGGCCGGATGCCCGGGAGGACCGTTTTCAAGGCCGTGGCGCAAGGCCCGGCCGTTTTTTGCTGCCTGAAGCGGGTTTTTTCTCCATTCATGGACGGTCTCGTGTGATCTTTGATATAATTGATTGGGACTTTCTGCGGTAAGCTAAGGTTTGGCATGAATTCAGCGAACTCAACAGGAGGGGACTATGGGCACGTATATCAACAATTACGTCATGGTGGCGATCTTCGTGGCCCTCGGCATCATCCTGCCGGTCGCCGCCATTTCCGTCGTCGGACGGATCCTGCGTCCGCACAGGCCGACATCGCTCAAAGGGGAGACGTATGAAAGCGGAAACAGGCCGTTCATGGAAAGCCGCATCCGCTACAATGCGCGCTACTACCTTTTTGCCCTCATGTTCATCGTGTTCGACGTGGAAGTGGTCTTTCTTTACCCGTGGGCCGTCGCCTTCAACAAGCTCGGCCTTTTTGCGCTGATTGAAATGCTCATCTTCGTCGGCATGCTCATCATCGGGCTCGTCTACGCCTGGAAAAAGAAGGTGCTGCAATGGAACTGAACCTGTCCACGCTGGCGCCTGCCGAACGGCAGGAACTGGAACGCAACGTGCTCCTGACCACGGTCGAGCAGCTGAAGGCGTGGGCCCGCAGCAACTCGCTGTGGCCGCTCACCTTCGGCCTCGCCTGCTGCGCCATCGAAATGATGGCCAGCGGCGGCTCCCATTATGACCTGGACCGGTTTGGCACCATTTTCCGCGCATCGCCGCGGCAAGCCGACGTCATGATCGTGGCAGGCACCGTCACGAAGAAGATGGCCCCCCTGTTGCATCAATTGTACGAACAGATGCCCGAGCCGAAATGGGTGATCGCCATGGGCGTCTGCGCCACCGCCGGAGGCCCGTACGTGAAATCCTACAGCGTCGTCAAGGGCGTGGACCAGATCGTGCCGGTGGACGTGTACATTCCCGGCTGCCCGCCCAATCCGGCCGCGCTGATTTACGGGATCATGAAACTGCAGGAAAAGATCCGTTACGAGGCAAAAACGGGCAAGCAGGTGACGAACGCATGAGCGAAGACACGAACAAACCGATCGAAGCGGGCGGCGACATGCCGCAGCAGGCCGGCGAACCGGCCGGGGCGGCCAAGTCCCCCGCGGAACCGGCGGAGCCGAAAGCCCCGGCGGCCGCCGAACCGGCGGGAGCGGCGAAACCGGAAGCGGCGCCGGGCGCCGCTGGATCCGGTGATGCGGGCGAAACGAAACCGGCGCCGGCGGACCGGGCCGCCCGGGATGCCGCGCGGGCCGAACGTCTCGCGGCGCGGGCCGCGGCGAAGTCGGCGGGTGCGGACGGCGCGGCGGGCGGCGCGGACGGTGCCGCGGCCGCGGAGGCGCCTCCGAAGGAACCGTCCCCGAACCAGCCGAAGCTGGACCGGCTGGTGGCCATCCTCAAGGAGCAGATCGGCGGGGATGCGGTGGAGGACGCCTACATCAACGAAATGGACCGCCATACGCCCACCGTCGTGGTGAACCGGGAGCGCTGGCATGATGCCGCCGTGCTGCTCAGGGACCATCCCGAACTGAAGCTGCACTACCTGCGCAGCCTGTCCGGCGTCGATTACGAAACGCACATGGAAGTCGTCTACCATCTGTTCAATCTGCAGAACAAGCAGACGTACTGCTTCAAGGTACGCACCGACCGGGAACAGGCGGAAGTGCCCTCCGTCGCCGACGTGTGGCCGGCCGCGAACTGGAACGAACGGGAAGCGTGGGACCTGCTCGGCATCCGCTTCACCGGCCACCCGAACCTCAAGCGGATCATGCTTCCGGACGACTGGGTCGGCCATCCCCTGCGCAAAGACTATGTTCCCGTCGATCCGGAGGTGTAGCCCGTGACCATCAGAACGGAAGAGCTCGTCCTGAACGTCGGTCCCCAGCACCCGAGCACCCACGGCGTGCTGCGGCTGATCCTTCACCTGGACGGGGAAGTGATCACCGCGTGCGAACCCGTGGTCGGCTACCTGCACCGGGGCACGGAGAAGCTGGCGGAAAACCTGAACTATACGCAAATCATCCCCTACACGGACCGGATGGACTACGTGTCGGCGATGACCAACAACTACGTGCTGTGCCACACGGTGGAAACCGCCATGGGCATCCAGGTGCCGGAGCGGGCGGAGTACATCCGCGTCATCTGCATGGAAATGCAGCGCATCGCCAGCCACCTGGTCTGGTGGGGCACCTTCCTGCTCGACCTCGGCGCCCTGTCCCCGTTCCTGCACGCCTTCAAGGACCGGGAAACGATTCTCGATTTCTTCAACGAGCTGACCGGCGCCCGCATGACCTACAACTACATGCGCGTCGGCGGCGTCAAATGGGACGTGCCGGACGGCTGGATCGAGCGGGTGAAGGATTTCGTCCGGTACATGAAAAAACGCGTCAACGAATACGAAGCCCTCGTCTCCGGCAACGAAATCTTCCTGCACCGGGTGCAGGGCATCGGCGTCATCGACGCGCAGACCGCCCTCGCCTACGGCCTCAGCGGACCGGCGCTGCGCAGCGCGGGCATCAAGTGGGATCTGCGCCGTGACGAACCGTACTCGATCTACGACCGGTTCGATTTCGACATCCCCGTGGGCAAGAACGGGGATTGCCTGGACCGCTACATGATCCGCATCGAGGAAATCCGGCAAAGCCTGCGCATTCTGGAGCAGGCGCTGGACCAATTCCCGCCGGATGGCGACATCATGGGCAAAGTGCCCCGGGTCATCCGGCCGCCGGAAGGCGAGCTGTACGTCCGGATCGAGTCGCCCCGCGGCGAAATCGGCTGCCATCTGGTGTCCAAGGGCAAGCCGGAGCCGTACCGGCTGAAATTCCGCCGGCCGTCGTTCTGGAACCTGCAAATTCTGCCGAAGCTGCTCGTCGGCCAGCCGATGTCCAACCTGATCGCCATCCTGGGCGCGGTCGACATCATTCTCGGGGAGGTTGACGCCTGATGACCCGCTTCATGGAACAATCGCTGGGCTGGGGCAACTTTCTCGTCTTTGCCGCAAGCGCCGTCGCCTTGCTGGCGGTCGTGCTTTTTGCGGTTGTCTATCTGATCTATTTCGAGCGGAAATTCATCGGCTGGATGCAGTACCGCGTCGGCCCGAACCGCGTCGGCCCCCTCGGGCTGCTGCAGACGGTCGCCGACGTGGCCAAGCTGCTCTTGAAGGAAGACATCATTCCGAAACGGGCCGACAAGGATCTGTACATCCTGGCGCCGGTTCTCGCCTATTTTCCGTCGTTCACGGTGCTGGCGGTCATCCCGTATTCCGAAGAGCTGTATTTCACCAACCTGAACGCCGGGGTGCTTTACTACATCGCCGTGTCCGGCCTGACCGTCATCGGCGTCGTGATCGCCGGCTGGGCGTCCAACAACAGCTATTCGCTGCTTGGCGCCATGCGCTCCGGCGCGCAGATGATCAGCTATGAAATTCCGCTCGTCATGTCCATTCTCGGCACCGTGCTCATCTCGGGCTCGATGAACATCCGCACGATCGTGCTGGAGCAGGACGGGTGGTTCTGGAACTGGAACATTTTCCCCCAATTCATCGGATTTCTCGTCTTCGTGGTGGCCGCGGTGGCGGAGCTGGCCCGGACGCCCTTCGACCTGCCGGAAGCCGAGAACGAACTGGTGGCCGGGTATCACGTGGAATATACCGGCTTCCGTTTTGCGTTTTTCATGCTGACCGAATACGTGTACATGATCGCCATGAGCGGGCTGGCCACCGCCGTCTTCCTCGGCGGCTGGCACGCGCCGGCGCCGTTCCTCGACTTCATTCCGGGGCTCGTCTGGTTCCTGCTCAAATGGGCGTTCTGCGTCTTCTTCCTGTACTGGGTCCGCGCCACGATGCCGCGGGTGCGGATCGACCAGCTGATGAGCTTCGGCTGGAAATACTTGATTCCGCTGTCGCTCGTCAACATTTTCCTGACGGCGATCTTCATGGAGATTGTCCGGTAACCCATTTTGCGGCAGAAAGGGGATTGCCCAAGTGAAAGGTCTGGTCAAGGGACTCGGCGTTTCGCTGAAAACGCTGGTGTCCAAAAAAGTGACGTACCGCTATCCCGACGAACCGCTGCACATGCCGGACCGGTTTCGCGGCATCCAGCATTTCGACCCGGAAAAGTGCATCGTCTGCAACCAGTGCGCCCGCATTTGCCCGACGGAATGCATCACCCTGACCGGCAAGCGGAACCCGGACCCGGAAAGCAAGCAGAAGCTGGTCATCGACACGTACGACATCAACTTCGAGCTGTGCATCCTGTGCGACCTGTGCACGGAAGTGTGCCCGACGGAAGCCATCGTCATGACGAACAACTTCGAGCTGGCGGCGTACAGCCGCGACGAACTGTTCAAGGACATGGCGTGGCTGGCCGCCAACAACACGAACGTGCGCAAGGAAAACCATCCGGTGAAGACGGCGGCCAAGGCGGCCGGAGGAGGGGCATGAAGCGATGGGCGCCAACCTTGCCATCCTGTGGGACAATCTGGCGGCCTTCTTCTCCCGCGGCACGAACATCGTGTTCACGGTGCTGGCCGTCCTCGTCATCAGCGCCGCCGTGCTCATGATCAACTACGAGAAGATCGTCCACATGGTGCTGGCCATGGCGGTGGCCTTCATCGGGCTGGGCGGTCTGTACATCCTGCTGGCGGCGGAATTCGTCGCCATCGTGCAGATCCTGATCTACGGCGGGGCCATGACGATCCTGATGATTTTCGGCATCATGATGACGCGCCATACGAACCAGGACGACCCGCCGCGGCGGCCGGTCTTCAACGCGCTGCTCCTTGTCGGCGTCATCGTCCTGTTCGGCCTCCTCTTCTACGCCATCCAGGGCACCGCGTTCGTCACCGGCCCGGCGCTCGACCCCGGCGCGGACAACACGCGCGCCATCGGCGAGCTCGTGTTCAACAACCATGTCATTCCGTTCGAACTGGTGTCGGTGCTGCTCACCGTCGCCTTCATCGGCGCGATTGTCATGGCCAAGCGGGAGGAGGAGTGACGGATGGACAACATTTTGCCGTCCTACCTGATTCTCGGCGCGATCCTGTTCTGCATCGGGCTGTACGGCGCGCTGTCGAAGAAAAACGCGGTCATCGTGCTGCTGTCCATTGAATTGATGCTGAACGCCAGCAACCTGAATTTTGTCGCCTTCGCCAAGTACGGGCCGGTTCCCGCCCTCAGCGGGCAGATCTTCTCCCTGTTCACCATCACCGTGGCGGCGGCGGAAGCGGCGGTCGGCGTCGCCATCCTGCTTGCGCTCTTCCGCAACAGGGGGACCAGCGACGTTGTGGAAATGGACCATCTGAAACATTGATGGCGGGCAAATCTTCTTTTCGGGAAAGGAAGATCGATCACAAATGGAATCCACCTACGCACAGTTGGCCTGGATCGTCCCGCTGGCGCCGCTCCTGGCGTTTCTGGTGCTCCTGGCGATCGGCCGGCAGGTGAATCGCCACAGCGCGCACATCGGCGTCGCCGCCACGCTGGTGTCGTTCATTTTCGCCGTGCTGGTGTTCGTCGAGCGGCTCGGCGCGGGAACGGCCTACGCATGGCAGGACTGGGACTGGCTCACCATCGGCGGCACCGCCGTCGGATTCGGCTATGAGGTGAACAACCTCAACGCCCTCATGCTGGTCGTCGTGTCCGGCGTCAGCCTGCTGGTCAATCTGTACTCGGCCGGCTACATGAAAGGCGATCCCCGCTATCACGTGTTTTTCGGATATGTGGCGCTGTTTACCTTTTCGATGCTGGGGCTCGTCCTCTCGTCCAACCTGCTGGAACTGTACGTGTTCTGGGAGCTCGTCGGCGTTTGCTCCTTCCTGCTGATCGGCTTCTGGTATCACAAGCCGGAGGCGAAAGCGGCGGCGAAGAAGGCGTTCATCGTCACCCGGATCGGGGACGCCGGGCTCCTTGTCGCCATCCTGATCCTGTTCTGGCAGGCGCCCCATCACGACCTGAGCTTCACCAATCTGGCCAACGCCGTGGCCGAAGGCATGATCGCGCCCGGCATCCTGACCTTGACGGCGATCCTGATTTTCGTCGGGGCCGTCGGCAAATCCGGCCAATTCCCGCTGCACGTCTGGCTTCCGGACGCGATGGAAGGCCCGACGCCGATCAGCGCCCTCATCCACGCGGCCACCATGGTGGCGGCCGGCGTCTATCTCGTGGCGCGGACGTTCTTCCTCTTTGAGGAATCCGCCGCGGCGCTTACCGTCGTGGCCGTCGTCGGCGCCTTCACCGCCCTGTTCGCCGCGACCATCGGCGTGGCGCAAACCGACATCAAACGGGTGCTGGCCTACTCCACGGTCAGCCAGCTCGGCTACATGATGATGGCCCTCGGCGTCGGCGCGCAGGTGGCGGCCATGTTCCACCTGACGACCCACGCCTTCTTCAAGGCGCTCCTGTTCCTGGCCGCCGGCAGCGTCATCCACGCCGTCGGCAAACAGGATGTCGGCGAGCTGGGCGGGCTCGGCCGCAAGATGAAGGTGACCGCCTGGACGTTCGGCATCGGCGCCCTGGCGCTTTCCGGCCTGTTCCCGCTCTCCGGGTTCTGGTCGAAGGACGCCATTCTGACGGCGGCGCTGCACGAGAACGCGGCCTACTTCGTCGTCGGCCTCATCGCGGCGTTCTTTACCGCCTTCTACATGGCGCGGCTGTTTTTCCTGATTTTTGCCGGCAAGCCCCGGTCCGAATACGAGCATGAGCCGCACGAGTCGCCGGCCGTCATGACCGTGCCCCTCGTCATTCTGGCGGTGCTGGCGGTCGTCTCCGGCTTCATCTACACGCCGTTCAATTCCTGGTTCGGCGACTGGCTGACGGGCGCGCCCGCGGCCGAGCACGCCAACTGGACGGTCATCCTGCTGTCCAACCTGGCCGCGATTCTCGGCATCGGCCTCGGCTGGCTCATGTACGGCAAACGCTCGATCGACGCCGACGCGTTCGCCGCGAAGATGGGCTGGCTGCACAGCCTGGTGAAGAACAAATACTACATCGACGAACTGTACCGCGCCGTCATCGTCAAGCCGGTCAAGGCGATCGGCGACCTGCTGCATCTGGCGGACCGTTTCGTGGTGGACGGCGTCGTGAAACTGGTGGCCGGCGGCGCGCTGCTCCTCGGCAGAGCGGGAACCCGCATGCAGAACGGCCAGCTGCAGGGATACGGGCTCGTGTCGCTGCTGGGCTTCGTGCTGCTGATGGCGCTGCTTGCGGGAAGGAGGTTCTTCCATGTTGGCTAACTGGCCGCTTCTGTCGCTCATCATCTTTTCCCCGCTGGCCGGCGTGCTCGTGCTGGCGTTCGTGCCGAAGGAAAACGGCCGCCTGCTGAAGATCGTCGGCATTGCGGCGACCGTGCTGCCGCTTCTGTTCTCGCTCCTGCTGTTCGCCGGCTATGACCGCGGTTCCTGGGACACGGTGCAATTCACCGAGGAGGCCCAATGGATCGCGCTGGAGATGCAGCGCGACGAAAGCGGGCTGGCCCAGCTTAGGTCCCTCCGGCTGGCGTTCAACTACAAGGTGGGCGCCGACGGGCTGTCCGCCGCGCTCATCCTGCTGACGGCCGTCGTGGCGCTGATGGCCGCCCTGGCGTCCGTGAACGTCAAGAAGCGCTGGAAGACGTACTTCATCCTGTTCCTGCTGCTGGAAACCGGCATGCTCGGCGTCTTCGCGGCGCGGGATCTGTTCCTGTTCTTCGTTTTCTTTGAAGTGACGCTGGTGACGACCTTCTTCCTGATCGGCATCTGGGGCTTCAAGCACCGGGAGAAGGCGGCCAACAAGTTTTTGATCTACAACGGCATCGGATCCGCCTTCATGCTGATCGGGTTCCTGATGCTCGTCGCCACCGCCGGCTTCAGCCTGTCTCCGGGCGACGCGTCGCTTACGGCGGGCACGTATTCGGGCGATCTGGACGCCATCGCCGCCAATCTGCAGGATGCGGCCAGCTTTGCCAACCATCCGTCGGAGGACAATCCGTTCCGGCTGACCGGCGGGCTCATCTGGTTCGCCTTCGTCATGATCCTGCTGGCATTCGCCATCAAGCTGCCGGTGTTCCCGTTCCACACCTGGATGCTGAAGGTGCACGGCGAAGCGCCGCCGGCGGTGGTCATGATCCACTCCGGCATCCTGCTGAAGATGGGCGGCTACGGCCTGGTGCGGTTCGGCGCCGGGCTGTTCCCGGAACAGATCCGGGACTTCGCCTTCGCGCTGGCGGTGTTCGGCGTCATCAACATTCTGTACGGCGCGCTGATCGCCTTCCGGCAAAGCGACATCCGGCTCGTGCTGGCCTACTCCAGCGTCAGCCACATGGGCATCGTGCTGCTCGGCATCGCGGCGCTGAACCACGCGGGCCTGCAGGGCGCCGTCTTCCAGATGGTGTCCCACGGGCTCATCTCGGCGCTCCTGTTCCTCATCGTCGGCAGCCTGTACGAGCGGGTCGGTTCCTTTGAAATCCGGGACATGGGCGGCCTCGCCAAAGCGGCGCCCTTCATGTGCGGCGTGCTGCTCGCCGGCGGGATGGCCTCCCTCGGGCTGCCGGGCCTGTCCGGATTCGTCAGCGAATTCATGGCTTTCGCCGGCCTGTTCGATTCGATGCCGGTCCTGACCGCCATCGGCGTGCTCGGCATCATTTTCACCGCCGCCTACGTGCTCCGCGCCTTCCTGCGGATGACGTTCGGGCCGATGCCGGAGCGGTTCGCCGACGTGAAGGACGCCCGCTTCGTGGAGGCGTTCCCGATGGCCGTGCTCCTGGCGCTCATCGTGCTGATCGGCGTGTATCCCGCCGTGCTGAGCGACTCGCTGCGGCAGTCGGTGGATCTGATCGTGCAGAACATCGCCGGAAAGATCGGAGGTTGAGGACATGGAACTGATGCGACTTCATGCAGCGGACCTGGCGCATCTCGCGCCCGAGCTGGCGCTTCTGATCGCGACGGCGGTGCTCACGATCCTCGATCTGCTTCTCCCGAAGCGCATCGGCCGCCGGCTGACCGCCTGGCTGTCGCTCGCGGCCCTTCTCGTCACGGCCGTCCTCGTCTTCGTGCGGCTCGGTGATGAGCCGGTCAGCCTCCTGAACAACAGCTACCGGGTGGATGACTTTGGCAGCCTGTTCAAACTGCTGTTCCTCGGCGGCGCGGCGCTGGTCGTGCTCCTGGGCATCGGCTCGCTGAAGGAGGACGACATTCCGCACCTCGGCGAACTGTACTACCTGGTGCTGCCGGCGACCCTCGGCGCCATGGTGATGGTGTCGTCCGCCGATCTGATCACGATGTTCGTCGGCCTCGAACTGCTCAGCATCACGTCCTACATCCTCGTGGGGATGCGGAAGAACAGCATCGCGTCGACGGAAGCGTCCTTCAAGTATGTGGTGCTCGGCAGCATCGCGTCCGCCTTCATTCTGTACGGCATTTCCTTCATGTACGGCATTGCCGGCTCGGCCAACATCGCCGACATCCGCCGCTCGGGCGTGCTGGTCATGTCGATGGACGAGTATGGCATGCTCATGTACGTGAGCTTCTTCCTGATGCTGGCGGGCTTCGCCTTCAAGATCGCCGCGGCCCCGTTCCACCAGTGGGCGCCGGACGTGTACCAGGGCGCGCCCCTTCCGGTGATGGCGTTCCTGGCCACGGTGTCCAAGGCGGCGGCCATCGCCATGCTGTTCAGGGTCGGCTACGTGCTGTTCATCAGCGTCGGATCGGCGGACATGCCGCTGTCCGACGACGTGTTCCTCGCCTTTGCGGTGCTGGCGGCGGCGGCGATGATCGTCGGGAACGCGCTGGCCCTCCGCCAGCGCAACATGAAGCGGCTGCTCGCCTACTCCGGGGTGGCCAATGCCGGCTACCTGCTGGTGCCGCTGACGGAGCAGATGACGAACTACCACGTGAACAATTTCTCGGAACTGTACTATTACCTGGTCGCTTATTTCCTGATGAACATCGGCGCCGTCGCCGTCGTCAGCGTCGTGAGCGCCGCGGCGGACGGCAGCGAGGAAATGAGCGCCTTCGCGGGGTTGTACCACCGCTCGCCGGCCACCGCCATCGCCATGACGATTCTGGTGCTGTCGCTGGCCGGGCTGCCGGTGACCGCGGGATTTTTCGGCAAGCTGTACATCCTGCTCGGCGCGCTGCATGTCGGCCTGCGCTGGCTGGCGGTCATCATGATCCTCACCAGCGTCATGTCGTACTATTATTACTTCGCCATCGTCCGGCAGATGTTCATGCGTCCCGGCCCGGAAGACCGGGAAGTCCGCGTCGGCGCGCCGCAGGGCATCGTCATCTGGCTGGCCGCGGCGGCCACGGTGGTGCTCGGGCTGTTCCCGCAGTGGACGATTTCCGGCATCACCGGCATGTTTGAATTGGCGCGCGATTTCTTCTTCATGTGAGGCGCCCGGCGTCGCCGGGAGGAATGCCGGAGCTCAAGCCGGCACGCCAGCGACAATGCATCGGCGAAAAGCCGGAGCGGTACCGATGCTCCGGCTTTTTTGTTGCCGGGCCACCGCAACAACGGGACAACCGTTGCCGTATAATGTGTATCCGGGGGAAAAAAGGCCTTCGATGAAGGACCATCCCTTTGCGCAAAATGAATCAAACGGAAATGGCCGGGGGAGGGCGAGAGCATGAACGGGAGCGGGCGGACGAAGGCAAGAAGCCGGGTGGCGCTCATGTTGGCGGTTGCGCTATGTTGCGGCCTGGCGTGGCCTTCCGCCGGCGCCCCGGCGCAGGCCGGCGCTTCGGCGTCCGGCCGGCCGGCGACCGGCGATTGGCTGTCGGCCGGCGACTGGCCGTTGACCGGCGGCCGGCAGCCGTCCGGGATGCCGGCGCCATCGGCGTCCGCCCCGGAACCGGCGGATGCGCGGGAAGGCGGCGTTGTGCCCATCGGCATCACGGCGGAGGATGAAGACGGCGGGCATGGCGGCACCTGGATCGCCAAATGGCGGAACGGGCCGCCGGCCGGCTTTCTCGCCGACAGCGTGCTCGTCGAGGACAAAGCGGCGCTCGGCGTCCAGCTCGTGCGTCCGCGGGACGGCCTGTCCGTCCGCGAATGGGCGGCCCGCTGGCGGAACCATCCGGATCTCGCCTACCTCCACCCGAACCGGAAAGTGGCGCTGCTGGACGGCCGGAAAAAGGCTGCGGCGCTCGCGCACCCGAACGACGAATATTACACCGCGCAGGACTATTTGCGGCAAATCCAGGCGCCGGCGGCCTGGGATCTGGTGCGCTATGCCGACGACGTTACCGTCGCCGTCATCGACACCGGGGTGGATTTGACCCACCCGGACCTCGCCGGCCGGCTCGTGGAGGGCATCAACCTGATCGACCCCGGTTCGCCGCCGCAGGACGACCATGGCCACGGCACGAACGTGGCCGGCGTCATCGCCGCCGTCGGCAACAACGGCATCGGCACCGCCGGGCTGGCCTGGTCGGTGAAGCTGATGCCCATCAAGGCGCTGGAGTCCGACGGCCAGGGCGACGAGGACAAGCTGGGCGAGGCGATCCGCCACGCGGTGGACGCCGGCGCGGACATCGTCGTCATGTCCCTCGGCCTCAACCGGTACTCTCCCTTCCTGAAGGAGATTGTCGATTACGCCGAACAGAAGGGCGTGCTGCTCGTCGCGGCGGCGGGCAACGAAGGCCGCGACGTGAAATACCCGGCGGCCTTCCCGACGGTGCTGGCCGTGGGCGGCGCTTCCGTCAACAACCGCGTGCGGACGGAATCCAACCACGGGCCGGAGATCGACATCGTCGCCCCGTGGGAAGTGTTCACGACGGACCTCGGCGGCGGATACGCGTACAACCAGGGCACGTCGATGGCCGCGCCGCAGGCGGCGGGCGTCGCGGCGCTGGCGCTGGCCGCCTTTCCGCAGATGAAACCTTTCGAGTTGCGCAACCTGCTCCGCCAGACGGCGCTGGACATCGGCGAGGCGGGCTGGGACCGCCGCGCCGGCTACGGCTTGCTGCAGGCGGACCGGGCGCTTTCCGGCGACTACCTGACCGACATGCATGAACCGAACGACGACCGCTTGTCGGCGGCCGTTCTGCCGCTGGACACGGAAGTGTACGGGGAGCTGGCGGGCGGGTCGGACCGGGACTGGTTCGAGCTCAAGCCGGATTACCGGGGAACGGTGACGGTTCATCTCGCCCCGGCGGATCCGGGAGATCGCCGGCGCCCGAACGTGCGGATGGTGCTGTCTTCCGGATCGGGCGCGGAAGAGCGGGTGTTCGAGGACATTTTGAACCGGGCGCCGGCTTTTTCCGTGAAAAAGGGCGAGGCGGTGCGGATCGCGCTGCAGCTGGCCGACGGGAAGGACGAAACCGGGTTTTTGTACCGGCTGAGAACGGAATTTGCCATCTACGCCGACGATTTCGAGGACAACGACCGCCAGTTCAAGGCGTACAGCATGACCGGCCCGCAGATGACCCTGACCGGCACGTTCCACAAGCTGAACGACCAGGACTGGTTTTCCATCAACGTGACGGAGTCCGCCTCCCTTCATCTGGTCGTGGAGCCGGACACGATGCGGATGGACATCGCCCTCCTCGTGCAGAAAAGCGGGGAAAAGGCGGTCATCGTGGACCGGCACGGCGACGGCGGCAGCGAATCGCTGACCGGCTACGTCCTGAGTCCGGGCCGCTACTACATTCTGGTGCACAACGTCATCGACGAAGAAGCCCATCCGGTGCGGGGCGAATACCGGCTCTCGATGCAGATCGTGCCCAAGATGGTCGACCCGAACGAGCCGAACAACCGGCTGTACCAGGCGACCCGCACGGTGGCCAACACGGACTATTACGGCCAGTTCGAGGATGCCGCCGACCAGGACTGGTTCGTGCTGTCCGTGGCGGAGGAAAGCCTGGTCGAGTTTCTGGTCGACAACATTCCGAAGGACCGGATGATTTTGATGACCCTGTTCGACGCCATGCAGACGCAGAAGCAGCTGGCGGTGAACGCGATGGGCGAAGAAAGGGTCACCATGCGCGCCGTGCTTGGCCGCGGGACGTACTATCTGAAACTCGGCGCCAGCCAGTCGTTCTCCCATCAATTGTACCGGCTCCGCTACACCGTCAGCCCGCTGGTGGCCGGCTTCCGGGACATCCGGAACCACTGGGCGGAGAAGGACATTGCGGAACTGGTCAAGCGGAACGCGATATCGGGCTACGGCGATTACACGTTCCGGCCGAACGAGACGATGTCCCGCGCGGAAGCCGTCTCGCTTCTGGTCAACGCGTTCCGGGCGCAGGGAACCGCGTCCGTCCAGTTCCGGGACGTCCGAAGGACGCACTGGGCCTACGAGGCCATCCGGCGGGCGGTGAGCGCCGGCATCGTCACCGGCTTTTCGGACGGCTCCTTCCGCCCCGACCAGAAGGTGACCCGCGCCGAAATGGCGGCCATGCTGGGGCGGGCCATGGGCCTGAAGGAGCTGCCGGCAACGCGGATGACGTTTTCCGACGTGCGCGCGGACCACTGGGCGTCGGGCTGGATCGAGCGCCTCGTTCACGAAGGCATCCTGAGCGGCTATGCGGACCGCACGTTCCGTCCGGAACAGCTGGTTACCCGCGCGGAAGTGGCCGTCATGGTGAGGAAGGCTCTCGACAAATGACGCGAAGGAGGCTTGATCGGCCTTGCCGCAATCCGGCATGTCGGACATGATCCAGACGACGATGAAAATGACGGGCGTCGCGGGGATGGTGGGCATCCTCGTGACGCTGGTCTGCATCTGGCTGGCCTGGCGCGGGCTGAATGCCCTGAAGCTGGACCAGTTCCTGAAGGACCCCTCCAGCGGGCCGGCCAGGCTGCTCCTCCTGCTCCTTGCCATCGCCCTCGGGCATCAGGCGGCGCAGTTTTTTCTGGACTATCTGCAATGGTCGACGCAAATCCGGTTCCTGTTTTGAAGCCGGGGCGGCTTTCGCCGTGGCTTTGGCGGGGTGCATGCGGCCTTGACGCCGGCTGCCGGAAGACGGCCCCGGCAAGGCTTTGGCAGCCGGACGGCCGGAACCGGGGGACCGCACGGCGGAATAACTTCGCGCCGGATGGCGAACAATGAGGATGACAGGGACGAGCGGAGGGGCTTCCATGAACAAGCTGGTGATCCGCGGCGGTCGGCCGCTTACGGGCAGCGTGAAAATCAACGGAGCAAAAAACGCCGTGCTTCCGATTCTGGCCGCATCCATTCTCGCCGCGGAAGGGGAAAACCGCATTCTGGAAGCGCCGCCGCTCGACGACGTGCTCACGATGGGCCGGGTGCTGTCGTCGCTCGGCGCCGGCGTCGTTGTCGGAAACGGCCGCATTGTCGTCAATGCGGCCGATTTGCATGCCTGCGAAGCGGACAGCGAGCACGTGCGCCGGATGCGCGCCTCCTTCCTGGTCACCGGGCCGCTGCTCGCCCGGTTCGGCCGCGCCAGGGTGGCGCTGCCGGGCGGCTGCGCCATCGGTACGCGTCCCATCGACCAGCATCTGAAAGGGTTCGAAGCGATGGGCGCGGAGATCCGCTTCGGCCACGGGTACGTGGAAGCCGTCGCGCGCGGACGGCTCCGGGGCGCGAAAATCTATCTGGACGTTCCGAGCGTCGGCGCCACGGAGAACATCATGATGGCCGCCGCCCTGGCCGACGGACAGACCGTCATCGAGAACGCCGCCCGGGAGCCGGAAATCGTCGACCTGGCCAACTTTCTGAACGCGATGGGCGCCAGGGTGCGGGGCGCGGGCACCGGACAGATCCGCATCGAAGGCGTGGACCGGCTGACCGGCACGACCCACGCCGTCATTCCGGATCGGATCGAAGCGGGCACGTTCATGGTCGCCGCCGCCATCACCGGCGGCCGCATCAGCCTGGAAGGCGCCATCGTCGACCATCTCCGCCCGGTCATCTCCAAAATGCAGGAAATGGGCGTCATCATCGGGGAAGAGGAGAACGGCCTGACCGTGCACGCGCCGGACCGGCTCGTCAACGTGGACGTCAAAACCCTTCCCCATCCCGGTTTTCCCACCGACATGCAGGCCCAGATGATGGCGCTCATGCTGGTGTCGGAAGGCACCGGCATCGTGACGGAAACCGTGTTCGAAAACCGTTTCATGCACGTGGACGAACTGGCGAAGCTCGGCGCCCGGATCAAGGTGGAAGGCCGCACCGCCGTCGTCACGGGAGGCGCGCGGCTTACGGGCGCGCCGCTGTGCGCCACCGATCTTCGGGCCGGAGCGGCGCTCATCATGGCGGCGCTGGCCGCCGAAGGCACGAGCGAAATCACCGGGCTGCACCACATCGACCGCGGATATTACGACCTTGCCGGCCGCCTGGCCGGCCTCGGCGCCGACATCCGCCTCGTCCCGGCCGACCGCCCGGCCGACCTTCCGGCCGTCCGGCGGCCGGAGCAGGCCGCCGTCTGCGATCCGTTCGCCGAACCGCCGCGTCGGTTCGGCGCGGAATCGGAACCGGGCGGCGCCGTGCGGCTGCCCGCCCGGACGACCTGGGCGCACATGTAGGACGGCCGCCAACCCGGACAGGCCGAATGTGCGGATGGCCGGTGATGAACGGCATGAAATCAGGGGCGGCATGAACCGGAAAACATGCATCTCCTTTTTCCCGATCCGGCCAAAAGCGCGGGTTTGCGGAAAATGAAATGCATGAAATCCGGCTCAAGCCGCCCTTTTTTGCGTTTTTCGCAAAATGTGCCGCATGAAATCCAGCAGGCGTCGGGCACGAACCGGGCTTTTTCTTTTTGATGCCGGGAATTTTGGAAAACATAGAATGGGAGACGGTTTTTCTATCGGTTCTGTCTTTCCTTTTTCCGTCATAGGGTGATAATGAACCGGAAAAAAGAGAATGCGGGAGCAGCCGTCAACGAACGCATCGCATCAAGCGGAAAGGAGCGCGGGGCGAGAGAACGTGAAGGCCGTGCGGGGAAAAGCGCGTGCAGTGGGCGTGCAGTGAAAGGGGCACGGCGGAGAAAAAGACAAGCGGAGAAAGAGACGGACTGAAAAAGAGACGGACCGAAAAAGAGAAAGGCTGAAAACGAGACCAACGGAGGAAGAGAAGAATGGCGGAACGGGTCATGGTGCGGCGGAACGGGAAAACCGGACGCTTTTGGATCCGGCGGATTGCAGGGGTTTTGGACTGGCGTGCAAGCGGGGTTGGCTGGAGAACGGATCGGCTGGCGGGATTCCGGCGAACGGCCGGGCGAACGGCTTTGCGAGCGGCAAGGCGTGATGCCGGGGGTGCAGCTTCGCGAACGGCCGGGCAAGCGGCAGGGCGCATGGCCGGGCATTCGGCCGGACGGGCGGCCGCCTCTTTGGACGGGCGGCAGCTGGCGGCCGCCTGGCTGCTCCTCATGGCAACGGCCGCCGTCATCGCCGCTTCGGTCATCGCGTGGCGGGAGCGGGCGGCGCCGGCGGACGCGGCGCTGCCGGCAGCGCCCCAGGCCGGGACGCGAAGCGACGCCGTCCTCGATCCGCCGGCGGAAGCGCTGCCGATCACGTTTCCGATCTATCTGACGCGCGAACAGCGAATCGAATCGGTGACGCTGGAGCAGTACGTGCGCGGCGTCGTGGCGGCGGAAATGCCCATCGAGTTCGGACTGGAGGCGCTCAAGGCCCAGGCGATCGCCGCCCGCACGTACATCGCCCGGCGGTTCGCCAAACTGGACGTCAGCAACATGCCGGTGGCCGGCGCCTGGGTGACGGACACGGAGGCGCACCAGGCCTATCTGACGGACGAGGACATCGACGGAAAGTGGACGGGCCCGGAGCGGGAGGCCAACCTGGCCAAGCTGGACCGCGCCGTGCGGGAGACGCAAAACCTGATCATGACCCATGGCGGGGAGCCGATCCTGGCCGTCTATTTTTCCACCAGCAACGGGTTCACGGAAAATTCGGAAGACTACTGGTCGGAGAACCTGCCCTACCTGCGCAGCGTGGAAAGCGGCTGGGACCGGAACGTGTCGCCGAAGTTCCGCGCGGAGCTCCGCCTGCCGAAGGAGGAGTTTGCCGAACGGCTCGGCATCGACAAACGGAAGGCGGACCAGATCCGGGTGCTGGAACGGTCGGAAGGCCGGCGCGTCAAAAAAATCCGCATCGGCGGCAAAACGTTCACCGGCCGCGAAGTCCGCGAGAAGCTGGGTTTGCCGTCCACCGCGTTCGAGATCCGGATGGACGGGGAGGAAGCGGCCATCACCTCCTACGGCCACGGGCACGGCGTCGGGATGAGCCAGTACGGCGCCCAGGGCATGGCCCTGGCCGGATACACGGCGGAAGACATTCTGAAACACTACTATACCGGCATCACGATTGAACCCTATCAGGGTCCGGATCCGGCGCTGGCGGCCCGATAGGAACCGGAAGGCGCATCCCGCGGCAACTCTCTCGAAAAACGGCACGCACTCCGTATAAAAGACTTCCAAATGGCAACAATGGGTAACGAGGTGATGTGCCAATGAGTGACATCAAGAAGAAAGAGAAAACGCCGGAATCCGCGGCCAAAATCGAACCGGCTCCGGATTCCGCGCGGAATGCGGGTTCGGTCCGGCCGGAAGAGCGGCAGGAAGAGAAAGAGATTCGCGCCGGCGGTCCCGGCATCGGGTACCGTCCGCGATCGACGGCCAGGAAACCGCTGTTTCCCCGCAAATGGATGATCCCGGCCACATACCTGGCGGCAGCGGCAATCATTCTGGCATTGATGTGGGTGATCCAGGACCTTCGCGGCACGGAGACGGAAACGGAAACCGAGACCGTCGCGGAGAACGTGCAGGACGTGCAGCAGACGCAGCCGCTGCCCGAGGAGGAAGAAGCGCTGCCGGCGGGCGCGCCGGCGGAGCGGATGCAGTGGCCGGCGGATCCCGACGAAATCGAGGTGGTGATGCCGTTCTACGATCCCGCCTCCGGCAACGAGGAGAAGCAGGCGGCCATCCTGCAGCAGGGCAACCGGTACACGCCGAACACCGGCCTCGTGCTGGCGCGCGAAGACAACGGAACGTTCGACGTGCGCGCCGCGCTGTCCGGGGAAGTCACCCGGGCGGAGAAGGTGCCGACCGTCGGCAATCTGGTGGAAATCACCCACGAGGACGGGCTGAAAACGATTTACTACAGCCTCGCCGACGTGGAAGTGAAGCCCGGCGACCGGGTCGCCCAGGGCGACCGGATCGGCAAGGCCGGGCGCAACGAGCTCGGCAAGGAGTTCGGCGTCCATCTCCACTTCGAAGTGCACAAGGACGGCGAACCCGTCAACCCGGCCACGCTGCTCGAAGATCCGGCCGGCGGCGGACCTTCCGCCGCGGCGGAACCGAATCCCGCCGGCGTATCCGGCTGATCCGGCCAAACCGGCCCCCACGCCGCCCGCGCGAATCGCGCGGGCGCTTTTTTTGGCGACGGAAGCCGTTTCCTGGCGGCAAAAATATTTACGGAATTAAGCTTGTCACCCCGGGCGAACAAAGAATATCCCACCTGCCCGTTCATATAATGTACCAAACCATTTGGAGCAGGGAGGCGAGGGGCGTGCATGATTACATCAAGGAAAGAACGATCCGGATCGGCCGGTGCGTGGTGGAGACGCGAAACACGGTGCGGATGATCGCCAAGGAATTCGGCGTCTCCAAAAGCACGGTCCACAAGGATCTGACGGAACGGCTGCCCGAAATCAATCCGGAATTGGCGAACCAGGTCAAATCGATCCTCGAATACCACAAATCGGTTCGACATCTGCGGGGCGGCGAAGCGACAAAAATCAAGTACAAAAAAGTCCGCAGCCAGAAAAATGACACGCTCGTGAGCACCCGTTCCTGAAAAGGCGCGCCGATCGCCCGAATGCGGCAACGAAACGGGAAACCGGGCCACGGACGAAAATTGCGGCAGTTTATCGAAAGAAATGGAGGAATTTTGCGGTCTTTTATCGAATGACAATGTTGGAATCATCGGGACCGTACAAACGGGGCACAATCGAAGCAGCGGATTCCGTTATTTTTTTTCGCAACCATCGGGACTGCGAACATCGTCCATAAAGCAAAAGGCGAACGGACGGCCGGGCTTGGGAGGATGCAGAGGATGCTGGGCAAGGACATCGGAATCGATCTCGGTACCGCCAACGTGCTCATTCATGTCAAAGGACGGGGCGTCGTTCTGGATGAGCCCTCCGTCGTTGCGATCAGCAGCGATACGAAACAGGTGCTGGAAGTCGGCGAGGAAGCCCGCCGCATGGTGGGCCGGACGCCGGGCAACATCGTGGCCATCCGGCCGCTGCAGGGCGGCGTGATTGCCGACTTCGACATCACGGAAGTCATGCTGAAGCACTTCATCCAGAAGGTGGGGGGCAAGCGGTGGTTCAGCCATCCCCGCATCCTCATCTGCACGCCGACGAACATCACCTCGGTGGAGCAGAAGGCGATCCGCGAGGCGGCGGAACGATGCGGCGCCAAGGAAGTGTTCCTGGAAGACGAGCCGAAGGCGGCGGCCATCGGCGCGGGAATGGACATTTTCCAGCCGAGCGGGAACATGGTCGTCGACATCGGCGGGGGCACGACGGACATCGCCGTGCTGTCCATGGGCGACATCGTCACGAGCCAGTCCGTCAAGGTGGCCGGCGACAAGTTCGACACGGACATCATCAAATACATCAAGGACAAATACAAGCTGCTCATCGGCGAGCGGACGGCGGAGGACGTCAAGATCCGGGTCGGCACGGTGTATTACGGACGCAGGGAGGAAATGGACATCCGCGGCCGGGACATGGTGTCGGGCCTGCCCCTGACGATCACGATCCGCTCCGACGAAATCCGGGAAGCGCTCTGGGATTCGGTGGCGTCCATCATCGCGGCGGCGAAAGCGGTGCTGGAACGGACGCCGCCGGAACTGGCCGCCGACATCATTGACAAGGGCATCATCCTGACCGGCGGCGGCGCGCTGCTGCACGGCCTCGACACGCTCATGGCCGAGGAGCTCAAGGTGCCGGTTCTGATCGCCGAAGCCCCGATGCACTGCGTCGTCAAGGGAACCGGCATCATGCTGGACAACCTTGACAAGATGGTCCGGTCAAGGTAAAAACGAAACAAGGCGGCATCCGACGGAACCGGGACAAGCTAACAAACGGACGGTTTTTTGCCGATAATATAGGAATGAGGCCTGCGGGCGGACAAGCCGCAGGCGACATCGACCCATGAAGCGGTGGTGGGACTTCCATGATGCGGGGCCTGTACATGGCGGCGGCCGGCATGATCGCGCAGCAGCGCAAGCATGACGCGGCCGTGAACAACATCGCCAACGCCAACACGCCGGGATACAAGGCGGTCACCACGACGATGCGCACGTTCCCCGAAGCGCTCCTGCATGCGATCCGCACCGGCGACGCGGGCCGGCGCGGACCGATCGGCCGCCTGGCCACGGGCGTGTTCGCGGAAGAATATGTGCCGCTGTTCGTGCAGGGGGATCTCGCCTCCACCGGCCGCGCCACCGACCTGGCCATTCTGGCCGACATCCGGGTGGACGGGCTCGAGTTCGACGCGGCGGGACGCGCGGTGAATGCAAACGGCGAGACGGTGTATCAGCCGCAGGCTTTCTTCACCGTGGCGAACGAGAACGGCGACGTCCGCTTCACGCGCAACGGCCAGTTCACGGTCAACGCGGCGGGCGAGTGGCTGACGCCTTCCGGCATGCGCCTTCTCGGCACGAACGGCCAACCGGTCGTGACGGCCGGCATTGACGCCGCCGACATCCAGGTGACCGCGGCGGGCCTTCTCATCAACCGCCGCACGGGCGAACCGGTCATCGGCGGTGACGGGGAACCGGTGCAAATTCTCGTTTCCGTCGTGGAGCAGCCCTACAACCTGATCCGCGAAGGAAACGGCGTGTTTGTCCTGGAAAACCCGGCGGAAGCCCGGGCGCTGCAGCCCGGCGAGAACGTCCGGGTGATGCAGGGATACACGGAGCGGTCCAACGTGGATCCGCTGCAGGCCACCGTCGACATGATGACGGCGTTGCGCATGTACGAAGCGAACCAGCAGGTGATCCAGACGTTCGACCGCACCCTGGACAAGACGGTGAACGACATCGGCAGGCTGTGACGGCGCGCCGGGACGAACCGGCGGCCGGGCGTCTCCGGCCAGGCGGCCGGAGCGGACAGCCGTGACGGATTTCGATGACGGCCGGATCCGGGATGGCCGGTCCGGGCCGAAACTTGATCGTCAATGGGGTCGAAAGCATGAACCATTCCATGATCACGGCCGGCGTGACGATGAACGGCCTGCAGCGCAGGCTCGATCTGATCGCCCACAACATCGCCAACCTGAACACGACCGGATACAAGAAGCAGGACGCCACCTTCGACGACCTGCTGACGTCGATCAAGGCCCAGCGCGGCAAGACGCTGCCGGGGCGGCTGACGCCGCCCGTGCTCCCCATCGGGTCCGGCGCGCGGCTTGCCGGTCTCAAAATCGACATGACCGCGGGACCGCTGACGGAAACCGGCAACCCCCTCGATCTCGCGCTGCAGGGCGATGCGCTGTTCGAGATCGGCGTGCCGGTTGTCACCGAAACCGCCGATCCGGACGGCGGGCCGCAGATCGTCTACGAACCGGCCTGGACGCGAAGCGGCGCGTTCCGGCTTTCCCCGAGCGGGGATGAAGACGGCACCTTCATGCTGACGACGCCGGACGGCTATCCGGTGCTGGACGTTTTCGGCAACCCGGTGCGGGTGCCGGCCGTTAGCGACGTGACCGTTGACCGGCAGGGCAACGTGTGGGCCCGGCAGCCGGGCCAGGACGAGCCGGCCCTGGCGGCCACGCTGAAGGTGGTGCGCGTCACCCGGCCCGACCTTCTCGAAGCCAGGGGCGACGGCCTGTACGCGTATCCGCCGGCGCTGATGGATCCGGCCGTGCGGGAAGCGCTCGTGGAAGAGCTCGACTTGAACGAACGCGGGCCGGACGATGCGGAAATCGCCGTCCTGCCGGGCTGGCTGGAAGGGTCCAACGTCGACCTCGCGGCGGAACTCACGGAGCTCATCAACGTGCAGCGGGCGTACCAGCTGAGCGCGCGGGCGCTGCAGTCGGCGCACGAAATGATGGGCATCGCCAATCGATTGAGGGGTTAGAGACATGCAGCAGAACCAATCGCCCGGCCAGGGAAAGACGCCTTCAGCCAACGCATCGGCAGCGGGCAAGAAAACCGGCGGCAAACGGCGCTCCGGCGTCGCCACCGGGTTTTGGATCCTGTACCGGATCTTCCGCGTGTTGTTCATTCCGGCCCTGTGCCTGGTGGCCCTCATCGCCGGCCTGACCATCGGGTACTCCACCATCGGGGGCGGCGATCCGGCCGACGTGTTCAAACTGGAAACGTGGAAGCATCTTTACGATCTCGTGTTCGAAGGCACGTAAAAACAAGACAGCGAGCGAAAGCCCGGCCGCCGGCGGCTCCATCGGCAAGCGGACGGGCTTTTTGTTGCGCCGTTCGTTTTCTTTTTTATTGCAAAAAAGGTATAATGGATGGGATGTCATGATTTGGAGTCGGACAGTCGGAGGCAGGCGTGGATGAATGTGCCCAACCTTTTGACAACGATCCGGTTTATCCTCATTCCCGTATATGTGGCCGTTTTCGCGTCGGGGCACGTCATGTGGGCGTTTGCCGTCGTGCTGGCAGCCGGGTTGACGGATATCCTGGACGGGCATATCGCCCGCACCCGCGGCCTTGTCACCCGCGCGGGCGAAATGCTGGATCCCCTGGCCGACAAGCTGATGATGATCACCGTCATCATCTCGCTGATGGTGGCCGGCTACATTCCCTGGTATGCCGCCCTGCCGGTCTTCATCCGCGACGCGGGGATGATCGTCGGCTCGGCCGTCTTCCATTTCCGCGGCAAGCGCACCGTCCCCGCCAACGCCATGGGCAAGCTGACGACGGTGATGTATTACCTGGCGATCCTGTTCATCGTGTGCCGTTTCGATTTTGCCATCGCCTACCTCTGGTTCGTGATCGCCTTCTCCTTCCTGACCAGCGGCATCTACATCGTCAAAGTCCGGAAATTGAACCGCGTAAGCCAGGCGGGCCGCGAAAAGCTGGAGTCCGGCGCGTAAGAGGCGCGCGATCGAAAACCTCGCGCGCAGACCGGAAGCAGGCCGCGCGCAGGCTGCGCGAAGTCCGGCGCGTGCGCAAATGGAAAGGCGCCTTTCCGACGGGCGGACGGAACCCGCGGAACGGCGCCCCTATATCAACCTTCCCGGGGAATCCGGCGGCAACATCGGTCTGGCCCGGTTCCGGGAAGGGACATCGTTAGCATGCGCGGAAGCGAAACAACCTATTCATGAAAGCGAATCATGAAACCGAACCATTCACGAAGGCAGGGAGGGCCGAACGTGCTCGACAGCAAACAGATTCAGGACATCATTCCCCACCGACCCCCGTTTCTGCTGGTGGACCGGATCATCGAGCTGGATCCCGGCGTGCGGGCGGTGGGCATCAAGAACGTGACGATCAACGAACCGTTCTTCGCCGGCCATTTTCCGGACTACCCGGTGATGCCGGGCGTGCTCATCGTCGAGGCGCTTGCCCAGGTGGGGGCGGTGGCCATCCTGTCGGTGCCCGAAAACAAGGGCCGCATCGCGCTTTTTGCGGGCATCGACAACGTGCGGCTGCGGCGCCAGGTGAAGCCCGGCGACACGCTGCGGCTGGAGCTGGAAGTGCTGAAGATGAAAGGCTCCATCGGAAAAGGCCGCGCCGTCGCCTCGGTGGACGGGCAGACGGCGGTGGAAGGCGAATTGATGTTTGCGCTCCAATGAGCGCGGAGGAAGCGGGCAATGCCGCGAGGCGTTGACCGTTTCGCGTTTTATTCGGGCCGGCGGCCGCGGCGGGCGGCTGCCGGGACGGGCGCGGCTGGCGCGGACGACACTGGCGCGGACGGCAACGCCAAGCGGCATGCGGAAACGATGCAGATTGCAGGCATCCATGCTGCGAAACAGGATGGGAGGTTGGGAAAAGCGATGAGCGAAGCGGTCAAAAAGTACGAAGCCTGGCTGGCGGATCCGGCCATCGACGAGGAGACGAAGGAGGAACTGCGGCGGATCGCCGGCCAGCCGGATGAAATCGAGGACCGGTTTTTCCGGGATCTGTCCTTCGGAACCGGCGGCCTGCGCGGCATCATCGGGGCCGGCACGAACCGGATGAACGCCTACACCGTCGGCCGGGCGACGCAGGGGCTGGCCCGCTGGGTGAAGGAGCAGGCGGCGCAGGCGGGCACCGGACCGTCGGTGGTGATCGCCCACGACTCCCGCTTCCGGTCGTCCGAGTTCGCCCGCGAAGCGGCGCTGGTGCTGGCGGCCAACGGCGTCAAGGCGTTCCTGTTCGAGTCGCTGCGGCCGACGCCGGAGCTGTCGTTCGCCGTGCGCCATCTCGGGGCGACGGCGGGCATCGTCATCACGGCGAGCCACAATCCGCCGGAATACAACGGCTACAAAGTGTACGCGTCGGACGGCTGCCAGCTCGTTCCGGACCAGGCGGCGCAGGTGACGGCGTACATCCGGGAAGTGGCCTCCTTTTCCGCCGTGAAGAAAATGGACGAGAAGGCGGCCCTTGAAGCGGGACTCCTGGAAATCATCGGCGGGGACGTCGACCGGGCCTACATCGCCGCGGTGACGGCGGCGGTGCCCGGCGGCGAAGAGGTGCGGAAGGCGGCCGCGGAGCTCAAAGTGGTGTACACGCCGCTGCACGGCACCGGGAACGTGCCGGTGCGGGCGGCGCTCGCGGCGGCCGGGTTCACCCGGGTGTCGGTGGTGAAGGAGCAGGAGCAGCCCGATCCGCGGTTTTCCACGGTGAAGTCCCCGAATCCGGAGGAACGGGACGCCTTCGAACTGGCCCTCAAGGTGGCGGAGCGGGAAGGCGCCGACATCCTGATCGGCACCGACCCGGACTGCGACCGGATGGGAGCGGCGGTGCGGAATCCGGACGGACAGTTCGTGCTGCTCACCGGCAACCAGGCCGGCGCGATCATGCTCCACTACCTCCTCGGGCGCCTGTCGGCGGAAGGGCGGTTGCCCGCGGACGGCGCGGTGATCAAGACGATCGTCACCAGCGAGCTCGGCGCGGAGATCGCCCGGCGCCACGGGCTTCGGGTGATCAACACGCTGACGGGATTCAAATACATCGGCGAGAAAATCACCCAATTCGAGAAAAACGGCGGAACGCCCGCTTTCGTGTTCGGCTATGAGGAAAGCTACGGGTATCTGGCGGGCACGTACGCCCGCGACAAGGACGCGGTGCTGGCGTCGCTCCTCATCTGCGAGGCGGCGGCCTGGTACAAGGCGCGCGGCAAGACGCTGTACGACGTGCTGCAGGACATTTTCCGCGAGTACGGCACCCATCTGGAGGCGCTGGAGTCCCGCACGATGAAGGGCAAGGACGGCCTCGAGCGGATGCGCGCGATCATGGACGAGTGGCGCCGGCACCCGCCGGCGAAGCTGGCCGGCCGCAGCGTGACCGGCGTGCTGGACTACGACAAGGGCCTCGACGGCCTGCCGCGGGAGAACGTGCTGAAGTTTCTGCTGGAGGACGGATCGTGGTTTTGCCTGCGTCCGTCGGGCACGGAACCGAAAATCAAGCTGTATTTCGCGGTGAAGGGAACGGACCTGGCGGATGCCGAAGGGCGGCTCGCCCGCCTCATGGAAGACGTGCTGGACCGGGTGCAGTGACGGATCGGATGCTGTGTCGGCCGGATGCCGCGACGGATAAACGGAATTCAGATGGCGCATTGGAGGCAGATGTTGGTGGGTGTTCGCTACAACCGATGGAATCGATGGGTGCGGAAAGCGCTGTGGATCCTGGCGGCGGTGGGGATTGCGGCGTCCGTCCCGCTCGTTCACAACCGCGTCCTGATGGAAACGTCGGGGAACGCGGTGGAATTTGTCGTGGACGCGCAGGACCTGATTGTCGTTTCCCAGTACAAGGCGGACCGGGAAGCGTTCCTGCGCGAGTGGCTGGCGGCGTACCGGGACGCCGGCGTCGGCGCGGCGGCGGTGTACGAAAGCAATCTGGATGAGCTGGACAAAAGCGGCGCGATCCGGATGCTGACGGAGAAGGAAGCGATGCTGCTGGCCGGCGCGGGCGGCGCCGGGGCTCCGGAAGCTTCCGGCGGGACGTTCGGCAACCGCACGTTCGTGCTGTTTCCGGGCGAGAAGGAACGCGGGGCGCTGGAGCCGGTCATCCGGGAAGGCTTCGCCCGCTACGGCATCGGGGTGGAACCGTGGAGCGCGGGCGGCCTCGCCGGCCTCGCGATTGATGCCGGCCAGCAAGAGGCGGTGCTCGTTCCCCTCGATCCGAACCCGCTGCTGGTGGAATTGCTCGGGGAATACGGGTTCCGCCTGGCGGTGCGGCTGTCCGACGTCGCCCCCTACGATCATGCCCGGCTGAAGGCGATGCTGGCCAGGCTGAAAGACGCGGGGGCGAACATGGTCGTTTTCACGGGCAAACAGGTGACCGGGTTCGAAGACGACGAGCATGCGATGGCGCTGACCGGCATGGCCGAGCTGGTGAAAGAAAACGGCCTGGTCGTCGGGGTCATCGAGCAGCCGATGGCCAAGCAGCAGAAGGGAATCGGCAAGCTGGCGTCCCTGACGGACTACCGGACGGTGCGGCTCCATTCGGTGCTGGAAGAGGAAACGTTCACCGATGCGCAGACGCTTGCCGACCGCTTCGTGCTGGCCGTGAAGGACCGCAACATCCGGGTCATCTATTTGAATCCGGCGGCCCGGGTGGACCGGGAGCTGCCGAGGCCGGAACATTCCGCCCACAACCTGCTTGTCAGCCTGAAGGATCCCGATTTCGGCGCGGTGGAGCGCATCCGCGCCCTCGGGTTCGAACTCGGACCGCCAAAACCGTTCGACGTGGTCAATCCGGGCTGGGAACTGCCGTTCAAGCTGCTCGTCATCATCGGCGCGGTGTCGCTGATCGCCCGCATGGCGGCCTATTTCCTGCCGTGGCTGGCGCTGCCGGTGTTCGCCTTTGGCCTGGCGGCGACCGCCGGCCTGTATCTCCTGAGCCCGACGGTGGCGATGCAGGCGCTGGCCCTGCTGGCGTCCGTCAGCGCGCCGACGGCGGCGGTCATCACCGGCATCCGCGACGTCCGGAGGCTGGCCGAACGCCGCGGCCGGGCCGGCGGCGGCAACGGTGCCGGCGATGATGCGGTGAAGGTCGCCGGCGATGGCGCGGCGAACGGCGCCGGGAACGGCAACGGAGACGGAGCGCTCCCCGCCGGCGCGAACGGCGCCGGGGCGGGCGCCGCATACGGCCCGTGGCCGGCTTTCGGCCTCGGTCTTGCGCTGTTCGTCCGCACGCTGCTGCTTTCGCTGGTCGGTGCGGTGTACATCGTGGCCCTTTTGAACCACATCTCGTATCTGTACGTGATCAACCAGTTCCGCGGCGTCAGCGTGCTGCACGTGTTGCCGATCTTCCTGGTGGCTTTGTATGCCCTGTTCTTCCACCGGGCGGAAACGTTCGGCCAGGTGCTGCGGAACGTCAGGCGCTTTCTGCTGGCCGACATCAAGGTGGTCTGGGCGGCGGCGGCTGCCGTCATCGGCGCGGTGATGCTCTACTACCTGTCCCGCACCGGCAACGAGGGCGTCGTCCTGCCCATTGACCGCGCCTTCCGCTCGTTCCTGGAGAACACGTTCGGGGTGCGGCCGCGCACGAAGGAGCTGCTCACCCAGCCGCTTCTCGTCATGGGGTTCTATCTGTTCCTCCGGTATCGGGAGAAAGCCGGCGGATGGATGCTGGCGCTGGCCGCCGCGGGCACGATGGGCATCCTGTCGCCGGTGGACACGTTCGCCCACATCCATTCGCCGCTCGCCATTTCCGCGCTGCGGGTGCTGTACGCGGCGCTCCTGTCCGCCGGGATTGCGCTGGTGTACATCGCCGTCTGGGAAATGGCCGCAAAAATGGCCGCAAGGAGCTGGAGACGATGGAGCGGGAGCCGGCCGCTGTCCGAGTAGCGATTTCCGGTTATTACGGGTTTGGCAACAGCGGGGACGAAGCGGTGCTGGAAGCGATGCTGTCGGCCCTGGAGAAGGAAGGCCAGCGGGAAGGCCTGCGCGTGGAGCCGGTGGTGCTGTCCGCCGATCCGGACAAAACGGCGCGGCGCCTCGGCGTGGAAGCGGCGCACCGGATGCGGCCGAAGGACCTCTGGAACGCGATCCGCTCCTGCGACGCCCTGGTGAGCGGCGGCGGCAGCCTGCTGCAGGACGTGACCGGGGTCGGGACGATTCCGTATTACCTCGGCGTGCTGAAGCTGGCCCAGCTGCTCGGCAAGCCGACGTTCATCTATGCCCAGGGCGTCGGGCCGGTTCTCCGCAAGGTGTTCCATCCGATGATCCGGCACGTGCTGGACCGGTGCGAGCTGATCACGGTGCGGGACGAAGGCTCGCTGGCCCTGCTGCGGGCCATGGGCGTCACCCGGGACATCATGGTCGTGCCGGACCCGGTGCTCGGGCTGCCGTGGTTTGACGAGGGCAAGCCGGATCTTCCGCCGGAGCGGGAACGGACGCCGGTGATTGGCGTGGCCATCCGCTACTGGCGAAACGACCGGCTCGACCTCGAACGGCTGGCCGGCGGCCTGTCGCTCCTGGCGGAGCGGCGAAAAGTCCGGTTCCGGTTTCTGCCCATGCATCCGCCCGGCGATGAAGACGCCTCCCGGTTCGTGATCGAACGGCTGTCGCCGCAGGCGAGGGAGCAGGCTTCCATCGTCGCGGCGGGGGAGGCGGCCTTCGACATGGCGGATCGGGTGGCGGGCTGCGACGTGCTGATCGGCATGCGGCTGCACGCCCTCATCTATGCGGCGACGCAGCGGGTGCCGCTGGCCGGCATTTCGTACGATCCGAAAATCGACCGCTTTCTCGCCCGGATCGGGGAGGCGCCGGTCGGCTCCTGCGACGATCTCGATGCCGGGCGGCTGGCGCGGGAGGCGGAGCGGCTGCTGGACGAAGGCGACGCGTGGCGGGAGGCGAAGCGGGAGACGCTGGAGCGCCTGCGGCGGGAGTCCCGGCTGCCCGCGCAACATCTTGTTCGACATTTGCGTATAAAATTTGGATAAAATATGCGGCGAGGGCTGCATCTGCTGGGAGCGTCGGACATGCAGGGCGAGCGGCGACACGGACAACGGGACGAAGAGCGGAACGGACTGCGGGACGCAGAGCGGGACCTTGACGGCCCGGCCGCTTTCGGTACAATGGTTGCAGCGGCGGACGACGTGCCGACGGTCCGCCTGTTCGGGGTGCGCATCGCCCGGCTGGACATGGAGCAATGCGCGGCACATCTGGCCCGGGCCGTGGAATCGGGAAGGCCGCACCAGGTGGTGACGGTCAACCCGATCATGCTGATGGCCGGGCTTGACGACCCTTCCTACATGCGCATTTTGAAAGAAGCGGAATTTGTCGTGCCCGACGGCGCGGGCGCGGTATGGGCGGCGCGGTTCATCGGCGATCCGGTGCCGGAGCGGGTGCCGGGCATCGACCTGATGCACCGCCTGCTGGCCATCGGCCAGCAGCGGGGCTGGCGCGCCTACCTGCTCGGCGCCGACCCGGAGACGATCCGCACCGCCTGGGAAAACCTGCGCGCCCGCTATCCGGGGATGCATTTTGCCGGTTATCATCACGGGTACTTCGGGGAAGAACAAGACCGGGACGTCATCGCCGCCATCCGCGATGCCCGCCCGGACCTGCTGTTCGTCGGCCGCTCGGCGGCCACCCAGGAACCGTGGATTTACAAATACAAACGGGAACTCGGCGTGCCCGTCATGATGGGCGTCGGAGGCAGCTTTGACGTGATTGCCGGCAAGGTGGAACGCGCGCCCGGATGGATGCAGCGGGCGGGGCTCGAATGGCTGTACCGGCTGATCCGGGAGCCGAGCCGCTGGCGGCGCATGCTGGCGCTGCCGAGATTCGTCGCCACCGTGATCCTCCATCGGCGGACGGCCGGAAGCGACGAATGGTGAAGGCCGGCGGACATGCCGGCCAAAACCCCGCCGTGCGGCAGACGGGGAATCCGGCGGCAAGGTGCGGTTTCAAAGGAGAGGAATGTTGATGGCGTTTTTATACGGGTTCGGTTTCGCGGCAGCATTGGTGCTGGTGGTGCTCCTGACGCCTTTTGTCATGAAAATGGCCCATGCGGTCGGCGCGGTGGACCATCCGAACGAACGGAAAGTCCATACCCGGATCATGCCGCGGCTCGGCGGCCTGGCGATCTTCCTGGCGTTTGCCGGCGCCTTCGTGGCGGTCAGCCCGGTGTTCGGGCTGATCGATACGGACATGAAGGGGAACACGGTGTGGGGCATCCTCATCGGCGGCGCCATCATCGTGCTGACCGGCGCGCTGGACGACCGCTTCGACCTGAAGCCGAAATACAAGCTGCTCGGCATTCTCGCCGCGGCGATCGTCGTCGTCGCCTTCGACATGAAGGTGGAATTCATCACCATTCCGTTTGCCGGAACCGGCCATTCCCTGACCGACTGGCTCTCCATCCCGATCACCATTTTCTGGATCGTCGGCGTGACCAACGCCATCAACCTGATCGACGGCCTGGACGGGCTGGCGGCGGGCGTGTCGGCCATCTCCGTCGGCACCATTCTCGTGCTGGCGGCCATGATGGGCAACGTCACCGTCATCCTGCTGTGCGCGCTCCTTCTGGGCAGCACGATCGGCTTCCTGTTTTTCAATTTCCACCCGGCGAAAATTTTCATGGGCGACTCCGGCGCGCTGTTCCTCGGATTCGCCATCGCCACGCTGTCGATTCTCGGATTCAAGCAGGCGACCCTGGTGTCGTTCGTCATTCCGCTGTTCGTCATCGCGGTGCCGTTCTCGGACACGGTTTTCGCCATCATCCGGCGCAAATGGAACGGCAAACCGTGGAATGCCGCGGACAAAAACCACCTGCATCACTGCCTGATGCGCCTCGGCCTCAGCCATCGCCAGACGGTGCTGGCCATCTACGGCCTGTCCATGGCGTTCAGCCTGCTGGCCATCCTGCTGTCGAACGCGGCCCAGTGGGTCACCGTCATCGCCGTCGTCGTGGTGGTGTTCCTGGTGGAAATCGGGGCGGAGCTGATCGGCGTCATGCACCGGAAGAAAAAGCCGGTCCTGTCCTTCGTGCGCTGGCTGATGCAGGCGAAATGACGGCGTCCCGGCAAGATGGCGTTTGTGCCAAAAGGAATGAAGAGACGGATGTTGGGCCGGCTGAACGAAACGTGGCCGGAACGTGCGTCCCGATCAGGAAAATGTCAAAGCGCTTGACTTGCAGCGATCCAGGCCCGTGTCCCCTTGCAGGGGCGGGCTGTTTTTGTTTGGCGGTGCCCATTGGACTGGCCGGCGCTCGCGCCGGCAGGCCGGTTTCGCGGGCGAGATGCCCGGGGTTTTCGAGCAACCCGCATTGACAGGCCGGCCGCCGGACAAGCCGCAATCTTCAGCCTGGAGGTCCGCAAGCGACCCATGATTTTCCATTCGCCCGAATTTCTCGTGTTTCTGCTGGCGCTGCTGGTGCCTTTCTACCTGTTCAGGAAAATCCGCATCCCCCTGCTCGTCGTGGCCAACGCCGTTTTTTACGGGGCTTCCGGCCTTGGGCTGCTGCTGCTGTTCATGGCCGTGACGCTCGTCACCTTCCTTTGCGGCCTCGGCCTGAAGCGCTGGCGCCCGCTGTTCTGGATCGGCCTTGCGGCGAACGCGGGGAACCTCCTCTTTTTCAAATACACGCTCATGATCATGGACACCGCCGAGCGGATCGCCGGGCATCCGCTGCTCCTCACCGATCTCGCGCGCGAGTGGGTGACGGACGGCAGCGGCGAGCTGATCCTGCCCATCGGCATTTCCTTTTACACGTTCCAGCTGATGGCCTATCTCATCGACGTGTGGCGGGGGCAGCTCGAGCCGTCGCGAAACCTGCTGAAATTCTGGGTGTTCATTTCCGTTTTTCCGCAGCTCATTGCCGGCCCGATCATGCGGGGCAGCGAGCTGATGCCCCAGGTGGACGGCCTGAAGGACCGCCGCGTTCGCTGGGACGAAATCCGCTACGGGTTCTACCTCATTTTCATCGGCCTGATCAAGAAAACGGTGTTTGCCGACAACCTGGAGAAGCTGGTCAACCCGCGGTTTGCCGACATTTCCGCCCTGACGCCGGAGGAGGCGTGGGTGGCCGCCTGCCTGTTCGGGTTCCAGATCTATTTCGACTTTTCCGCCTACAGCGACATGGCCCTCGGGCTCGGGCATCTGCTCGGCCTGAAGCTGGTCGCGAACTTCCGCACCCCCTACCTGTCCGGCAGCCCGCGGGAATTTTGGGACCGCTGGCACATTTCGCTGTCCCGCTGGATCCGCGACTACATCTACATCGGGCTCGGCGGCAACCGCAAAGGGGCGCTGCGCACGCAGTTCAACCTGCTTGCCGCCATGCTGATCTCCGGGCTGTGGCACGGGGCGGCGTGGCATTTCGTGGCGTGGGGAGCGGTGCACGGGGTCCTGCTGGTCGTCCATCGATGGACGCTGGCGCTGAACCGGATCGGGTGGATCAAAAGGCTGCGTGCCGCGCTTCCGTACCGAGTGCTGGCGGTGGCGGTCTTTTTCCCGATCGTGACGTGGACGTGGGTGTTTTTCCGGGCGGAAACCCTCGGCGGCGCGTGGGAGATGACGAAGCTGATGGCGCACGCCGACCCGGCGGCGCTTGCCGCCCATCCGCTGTTCGCTCTGCTGGCCGGGCTGTACGCGCTCCATATCTTCGAATGGTTCATCCGCGAAAGGGAAGCGCTGGCCGGCCGGATCTGGCATTTCGTGCCCGCCGTCGTGCGCGGGGCGGCGTATGCGGCGCTCATCCTGCTCATTTTCTTCAACATGAAGGGGGAGACGTATGAGTTTATCTATTTCCAATTCTGACGGCCGCCATGCGCGCTCCCCCGGGGCGGCCGGCACCCAAGATGACCTCCCGTCCGGCCGCCCGTCCCGCGGCCGCTCCCGCCTTCGCCGGTTTCTCCGGCTCGGCTGGGGGGCGCTGTTCGCCTTCGTGATCCTCGGCCTGCTCGACGCCTTCCTGTTCCGCAACCCGGCTTTCTATGACCTCGGCAACAAGAACGGGGCGCGGGGCGGTTTCATCGGCCAGTTCGCCCACATCGCGCGGGCGTTCGATCTGCAGGGCGGGGCCAACATCGAATTCGCGATCTTCGGGGATTCCCAGGGCATCGACGCGCTTCGGCCCGACATCATGGCGGAGGCGCTCGGCGTGCCGGCGTCGCGCATTTTCAATTTCAGCACGAGCGGCGGCAAACCGACGGACAGCCTGTACCTGTACAGGACGTATGCGGAGCGGATGCCGAACCTGAAGCGGGTCATCTACGTGATGAACGAACACCAGCTGAACAACGCCGACGCGGGGGAAGACACCAAGTTCAAATTCCATGCCACCCTGCGGCAGCGGCTGGTGGCGCTCGACCGGGACAACTACGGCGAACTGCTGGTCGGCTGGGCGCTCCGGTCGTTCGGGCTTCGCACGGAATGGACGAATCTCCTCGAACGGTACCGGGCCGGCACCTGGCCGCCGGAGGAGGACGCCGTCTTTCCGGGCGGCATCGAGCCGACCCGCTGGTCCGAACCGAAGACGAGGACGCCGGAATATGCCGATGAAGTCGCCGACCGGTGGTTCCGCGGCTGGCAGCCGGAAGGCGTGTACACGGAGGCGTTCGGCGAACTGCTGGCCGCCTGGCGGGAACGGGGACTGGACGTCGTCGTGGTCCAGATTCCCCGCATGCCCGCGTTCGATGCGGCGGTGGCGGCGAAGCATGCCCGGGAGCGGGACGAATATGTGCGGATCGTGTCGGAAGCGGCGAAAGCGGCCGGGGCGGCGTTCGAGATCGTTCCGGCGGAAGAAGCGGGGCTGGACGAATCGCATTTCCGGGACGTCAACCACATGAATCCGGACGGGGCCGGCATCTTCAGCCGCCATGCCGCCGCTCGCTGGTGGAAGCGGGACCGTTAGGCGGCGGAACAAGCCCATCGCCGGACGGCCCGCTTCCGGGACCGGGGACCCAACCTTCCGTTTTGGTCTAATGGATTTCCCCGGGACAGCCGATATAACTTTATAGCCTTTCCCTGCCGTTTTTGCCGGGGGGGTTCCGGCGGGCTTCCGGCCCGCTTCGACGATTGCCGGCAACATTTTCCGGCGTACAACAACTTTTTTCCGGTTCGGGCGTCAAATTGTGTACATAACGATTTGGACGAATCAACCAGCGAAGGAGAGATTCACCTTGGGCAAAACGTGGAAGCGCACGCTCTGCCTGCTGACGGCCATCGTGATGCTGGCCGCCCTGCTTCCGCCCGCGACGGCGCTGGCGGCGGCGACGATCGTCATTACCAATCCGCTGGCTTCCGGCACGTCGCAGGGCAATCCCCTGAATGTGACGACGGGAACGATCAACATAGAGTTCCAGTATTCGGAGATTTCCGATACCGACTTCCCCAAACTCTACTATGTGGTTGACAACGTGAACACCGGGTTTACCCGGGAAGTGAAGGACAGCCCGCCCCAGAAGCAGGGCACCAACCGGGGCGTTTTCACCAACGTGGAGCTGACGGAAGGGCTGAACCGGATCGTCATCCGGCTCGATGCCGGAACCCGGCCGGTGTCGGCGCCGCTTTACGTCAACTACACGGAAGTTACGACGATCATCAACCTGACCATTGACGGACGGCAATTCAGCCAGGGCATCATCGCGCCGGCCAGCAATGCGTCGGTGGCCGACTTCGGCATGGTCTTCATCGAGGGCCTGGCGCCGAACGCCACGGAAGTGATCGGGTATACGTCCCTTCTTCCGGCCGGCGACATCGCCGACGTGCTGCTGCCGGACGGGCGCTTCTCGTTCAGCGCCGGCCATGCCGCCAATGCCGAGCTGCCGCTTCGTCCGGGCGACAACGATTTGACCATCGAAGCTGCCAACGCGTTCAAGTCGTACCGGACGGACCGCCGGTTCGTCTACAACAACGGCGAATCGTTCCTGTTCAACACCGTGGTGGCTTCCGTCTATTCCGCGGTCAAGCCTCCTGCGGCGAACGATCCGGACGGTTCGGTCTATCTGTTCAGGCAGCCGACGTTCGAGGGCGACAACGCCGCGGGACCTTTCGGCTTTGCGATGAAGACGGACATCAAGATCAACAAGATGTCCGCCGGCGGGTTTCTCCACGACCGCATCGTCCTGTCCATCAACGGCACTGATCAAATGCTGGCTGCCATCGGCACCATCAGCGGCGGCCAGGTCGACGTCACCTGGAACAACGACCCGTCCACCCGCACCACCCACAGCGTGCAGGATGCGGGCGAGTATTACCTGATCCGCAACGTGACGTTCCCCGGCATCGGGTTCGATACCGAGACGTCCCTGCAAATCATGGAAGTCCGGTTCAGTTCGTCGAGCCCGGCGGTGGGAAGCGATGAGGACAGCATCCAGGCGTTCCATTACTATTTCGTGAACCGGAATGAACCCTACATCGAATCGGTGAAGTTCGCCGGCACGGATCAGGAATTTTACAGCGGCATCGAGATTTTCGTCCAGCAGTCTTCCTTCGATCTGGAAGTTCAGACGAAACAGGGCGCAACCCAGGTTGTCCTGTACCTTGTCGACAACGGCCAGGAAACCGAACTGGCCCGCGGAAATGTCAATGCTTCCGGCGTCGCGACTTTGACGCTGAACAAGGAATCGCTGCCGGAAGGCACGAGCCTGCTTCGGTTTGTGCCGGTTGGCAGCGGCGGCAAGGAATACAAACTCGGCGCGAGGGAATACCTGGTCCGCTACAACCCGGCGCCCTACGTCTACGTCACGAACATCACGAACGGACAGGTGTTTTCGGAAGCCTCCAGGGATCCGAAATTGATCGGTCATAACGGACAAACCTATGACGGTCCGGTACTCCAGATCCGCCCCGTCAACATTCCGGAAAACCAGTTCGAGAACATTCTCGTTCGCTGGAACGGGGTATCCGACTGGATCCGCATGGATGCCTCCAAGACCGGCAATTTCCCGGACGGCCTTACGTACCAGGGGGACGCGGCTTTCCGGAACAACCAGTTCGTCGAATTCCGGTTCTATTTCGGCAAGTCCGGCATCCCCTTCACGGACCGTTCGTCCTGGGGATGGAACGAAGGCCTGAACACGCTCGTCATCGAAGTGTATGATCGCGGCTCGCGGGACACGAACGGCAATCTCAAGGACGGGGCCGTACCCATCACGACAATCAAATACGAATTGTTCTACTTCACCGACAACCTGCCCGATGTCGTGAACCTGGATGTCACGGATGAGATCAAGGAAAAATACAACTATCAAACCCTGGAGGGGCAGGTCCAGCGGTATTACACCCAGGGAACGGCCACGCAGTTTACCGCCACCTTCAAGGAAGCCGAAACCGTCGAGATCCGGTTCTACACCCTGGATCAAGACGGCAAACAGGTCACGCGGATTGCGGTGCTGAAATGGGGCGGCAACCAATTCGCGGTTGAGCGCAACGACGGGTTGCTGCCGGCAAACGGCGGGCTTTCGGGCGTCTCGCCGGGGACCGGCGGTTCCGGCGGCCCGGCGCCCAACGGGAACGGGACCGTCGTGTCGCAGGAACTTCCCCTGTACGGTTCGGGCACCCATACGGTGGAAGTCATCGTCACGAACAACGCCGGCATTTCCAGGGTCCGCATGATGGAAATCGTGCGCGAACCGGCCCTCTTCCTGATGCATTACCCGGTGATTGACCAGCACCCGGTGACCAAAGCCTGGGAAGGCCGGGTGAACGGCAACTTTACCCGGGTCATCCTGGAAGCGGAAGGCGCCGACAAGATCATCTACGGCAAAAACCAGGAAGTCGACCGCACGGTCAAAATGCGGATCGGCGGCGTGGACCGGGACGTGTTCGTGTTCGAAGTCAAAGGACTCAAGCGCGGCAACAACAAGGTCGAGCTGACCATCGTCCGGGGCAACCGCAGCGATAAGGTGGAAATCAATTTCATCAACGCGGACACGGCGGTGCCGGGGGCCGTCTTCAAGGAAAGCGTCTCGAAAACGAACATCAAGGCGTTCAACGGCCTGCTGCAGCTGAAGCTGGAGAGAGGCACCGTGCTGATGCGCAACAGCAAGACGGCATCCGACCAATATTTGTCGCCAACCAGGGAGCTGCTGTTCGCCATCGCCGATCCCGATCAGGGCCGGGTCAACAAGTACCTTCATCCGATTCCCGGCGAGCAGTCGCCGTTCGAGATCATCCCGAACTACCAGCTTCACTTTACCAGGATCCAGAACATCAACATGCGGTTCCGGAAAGTGAGCCCGCTGTTCTGGATTGACGCCGGCTTCGTTCCGCCGTCCACCGACGCTTCGCTGTATGACATCCTGTATGGCAGCGGCGTCGATCCGTACGAGCGGGGCCAGGAATTCCACCAGCGCTCGCCGCAATACAGGGACCGTCTGTTCGTGCTGTCCAAACCGGGCGAACTGACGCTGGCGTACGATCCGAACATGGTCCAGTCCAGCTGGCGCTATGTGACCGTCTTCCATTACGGCTATGATGTCAACTCCTTCGGGCAGCCGGTGTACGGCTGGAAGAACATCGGCGGCGTGGTGAATCCGAAGAACAACACCATCACCGTGAACATCACGGACCCGGGCTTTTACGTCGTCATGTACCTGGAGGAATCCTTCAACGATGTCATCGCCCACCCGTGGGCGCGGGATTTCCTGGATACCCTTTATGCAAAAGGGGTCATGAACAACAAGGAATCGACCCGGTTCGAGACGAACGAGCCGATCACCCGCGGCGAATTCGTTTCGCTGATCGTCAAGGCGCTGGACCTGCCGCTGAACTATGAAGGTTCCGGCACGTTCTCGGACGTCAACTGGGGCAACCAGCTGTCCTTCGGCCTTTGGGACTACAAGTACATCGAAACGGCGGCCCGGGCGGGCATCGCCAGAGGCACGACCCAGGGCCGGTTCCTGCCGAACAATCCGATCTCGCGGCAGGATGCGGCGTCGCTGCTCGCCAGGGCGATGAACCTGAACATCAGCGGCGACGATAAGCGGATCCTGAGCAGCCTGGAGAAGCAGTTCACCGACGCCTCCAGCATCGACTATTACGCCAGGGCGTCCGTCGACGCGGTGACCCGGAAGAAGCTGATGGAAGGCAAGCCGAACGTCACCAATCCGGGCGAGAAACAAACCTATTACTTTGACCCGACGGCCAGCCTGACGCGGGCGGAAGCGGCAGCCATCATCATGAAGATGCTGCTGGACCGCAAGCGCATCCCCCACTTGTGATGCGGGACGGCCGTTTACGGCGGATCCGGCCTGGCGTCTGCGGAACCGCGCGCCCGGCCGGGGCGGGCAGCCGGCTTTGCCGGTTGCCCGCCTTTCTTTTTGAGATTCATTATGGAAAATGTTTGGCGATGACGCCGGGCCGCGTCCAATTGTATACTGGAACCGCAATGCTCTTGATAGATTCCGAAGCATGACGCCGGCGCAAGTCGCCGGGGAAACGTTTCTTGCTGAATCGCGCGGCAGATTGTCCGTACGGATCAAGAAAATGGATGAACGTGCGAGACGCAAAAACTTTTTCGCCGCAACGCAACTTTTTGAACCTCCGTGCGTCAAATGAGTAGTGATTGCGGGGAAACGGCGGGGTTTCGTTCCGCCGGCCGGGATGCGGCCCGGAATGACGGGCCTTCGGGACCCGCGTTGCTGGCAACGATTCACAAAAATCTTCTTTACGTTGCTAGAGAGCCCGGTGTATAATGGTAGGAGGCATCGCCTTGTTTTTGGGCGTTTCGTTTTCTTGCCCGCATGATCTGGTTTGCAAGTTTCCCCTGTCCGGCCGGACCGGGGAATTCCCAATAGCGCAAGCTTGCTCAACTCCGGGAAGGGGGTGAATCGGACATGAGAGACAAGAGCTTCAGACTTAACACGCAACCACCGAAATCTCGAGGAGGAGAAAAAAAGGTTATGAAGAAAAGTTTCTCTTTGCTTCTGGCCTTTGCATTGGTCTTTTCGATGTTCTCATCGCTGGCCTTTGCAGACAACGGCCTGACTGAGCAGCAAAAATTCGAAGCCCTCAAAGCAGCGGGCATCATGGCCGGTGTGGATGAGCAAGGCACGCCGGGTCTCGACCAAAAGCTGACCCGTGCCCAAGCCGCCCGGATCGTCGCCCTGCTGCTGGGTGTCGAAGGCATCGGCAATCCGGACACCCGGGTTGTGACGGAACCGCCGTTCAACGACGTCCCGCTCAACCACTGGGCCGTTGAAGAAATCGACGCCATCAAGGACCTGGACATCATCGTCGGCTATGGCGATGGCAACTTCGGTCCGTCCGACAACCTGACGATCCAGCAACTGGCCGTCATCATTGCCAAGGTGCTCGGACTGGAGCCGGTTGAAGGGGCGGAAGTGGAAGGCGCCGACAACTGGGCTGCTCCGTACATCAAAGCCCTGCAAGACAACGGCATCGACTTCCCGACGAACTACAAGGAAGACGCCCTCCGCGCGGACCTGGTCAACGTGACCTACACGGCTGCCGTGGCGCTGGGCAAGATCGAAGCGCCGGCTTCCGAACAATCGGTTTCCGGCCAGCAAACCGGCGCCCGCAAGATCACGGTGAAATTCGCCGTTCCCGTCAGCAAGACGGACGACGTGAAGTTCACCGTGAAGCGGGGCAACGCGAACGTTGCTCTCGACGACGAAGAAGGCGTCACCTGGAGCGCCGACAAGAAGTCCGCTGTCCTGAAGACGGCTTCCAAGCTGGTGGACGCCGACTACACGGTGACCGTTGCGGACCAGGACGGCGAACTGGGCAAAGTGGAATTCCGCGGCCAAGACGAAAAGATCGAGTCCGTGGAAATCCTGGCGGCGAACGACTACATCGCGAACTATGAGTACAACATCATCAAGATTCGCGGTGTGAACCAATTCGGTGAAGACAGCGAAACGCCGGCTTCCCAATATACCGTCATCGTCGGCCACAACGACGTGGACGCCTATCCGGCTACGGACAAACCGCAAGTGCGTCTTGCTGTCGACCCGGCCGCCAACGTCGCAAGGGATTCGCGCGTGCCGTTCACGGTCATTGCGCCGAACCACACCGCGCAAGCCACCAAGACGTTCATCGTCGGCGACGCGCCGCAAGCGGCCAAGGTGGAATTCGGCGAGCTGAAGCTGGAAGACGGCGAAGAACGCCTGACGGCCGGCAAGAAAGCTACGCTCGAACTCACGGTCTACGACCAATACGGCAACGAAATCCCGTCTGATGCGAAGACCGTCATCGAAAACACGACGACGCCGCTGAGCAACCGTTCGGACGTTGTCCAATCGCTGACGATCGACAACGATGCCAACCTGGAAATCCAAACGAAGGCCGGCATTCAAAACGACGTGGATGTGACCGTCACCGTCGTGGCCAACGGTTCCGGCCAAAGCTTCAACTATGTGCTGAGGGTCTATGCCGAACGGCAACCGGCCGACCTGAACTTCGGCGAATTCGACGAAGTCCTGGCCGAGAACGACGGCAGCAAGTATATCCCGCTGGAGGTCTACGACCAATTCGGCGAAAAGATGTCCCCGAAAGATGTCGCGAATGCTGCCGCCAATAACAGATTCAATGCTTATTCGACCAACAGCAGCGTCATCGACACTGTGTTCGTCGTTGAAACTGCGGGCAACGAACAAGGCAAGGTCCACATCAACGTCAAAGGCAAAGGCTCGGCTTCCGTTATCGTGACGATCAACGGCACGAACAAGCAAGCTCAAATGACCCTGAGCGTGCAAGACGAACGCGTGCCGAACGCCATCGTCGTGGAAGAAGCGCCGGCGCCGAAGATGCTGCCGAACGCCGAGTATGAAGCGAAGTACAAGGTCGTGGACCAATACGGCGCTGACTGGAAGGGCGACCATGATGACTACAAAGCCGTTGTCGAGCTGAGCAATGCGACGGTCGTGACGGCTTCGAAAACCGGCGACATCGACGACGAAGGTTCGCTGACGGACGGCAGCCCGCGTCAAACGATCACTCTGACGGCTTCCGGCAGCGACACCGGCAAGACGAAGCTGACGGTCAAGCTGGTCAAGGTTGAAAACGCCGGCACCCCGCAACAACGTGAAATTACGATTTCGTCGATTGCTCGCGACATCGAAGTGATCGGTGCCGACAAGGCTCGCGAGCTGACCTATGAAGTGAAGCAGCTTGGCACGCTGTATGCTGTCGGTTTGACGACGCCCACTCCGACCGCTGGTGAAACCAAGAACGCCAAAGAAGTGACGGTCGAAGCCAAGGACAGCGCCGGCAACAAGGTGGCCCTGCCGAGCGTGACGATGTCGGTCTACACCAGCAACGATGATGTTGCTGAACCGGTCGGCACCCGCGTGTACGGCAAAGACAAAGGCTCTGCGACGATCACCGCTCACTTCACGCTGGCCGGTATCGCCGGCTTCGAGAAGGTCGCCGTGCAGACGGTCACCGTTGATGACGTGTTGCCGTACGCTGACTCGCTGACGGCTGAAAAGTCGAGCGTTGCCGACACGACCGGCAACATTAACGGTGCGTTCGTCTGGGACGTCGTGGGTAAAATTGTCTTCAAGGATCAGTACGGCATTGAATACGAAAATGCCGAACTGTTCAACGGCGATTACCAACCGTTCCACAAGGTGAAATTCACCTTCACCACGACGGACGGCAGCGGCAAGGTGACCATCGACAACGACGGCAAGCTGCAACTGCCGCTGTCTGGCAGCTACTCCACCGTCAAGGCGTTCACCATCACGATCACGTCTTTGACCAACGGCAAATCCGTTGAAGTCCAAGTCCAAGTGACGGACGCCAACTAACATTCACCATCTTTGATGGTGGGACAAAGAAGCCTAGCAATAGGCTTCTTTGTTTTTTTATTGTTGCCGGATTCGGCCGATTTCATTCCCGGATGCATGCACCTGAAGGACGAACGTTGGCCGCGCCCCTTCTCAACCAAAAGACGGAATCGAACATGCAATGAGAATCGGACCCATAAATGCGGCTGATTTTTTTTGAAAAACGAAACTATTCGCCGTGTCATCCGTCTATTAGAGATAGATCAAACCATAGTGAAGAGGAGTACGGCGCATGAAAATCAGGATGCAACGAATCATGGTCTTGTTCACGGCCTTCATCTGTTTCCTGGCCATGACTTTTCCCACGGCAGCCCAATCCGATGCCGCCGGCGTCGAGACATTCGTGCCGAAGAAGCTGAATGCGGTCTCGCTGGGCCAGTCGAGCTACGCCGAACTGGTGAATGCCGCGATGATCCCGACGGCAAACAGCAAGCTGCTCACGATCTCCATCCGTTTTTACAACGGCGGCAACTCGGATCTGGATCTGTCCAACTACTGGGCCAAAATCCGGTTCAAATCCAAATCGGGCACGGCATTCAGCGTGAAGGCCGTGGCGGAAGACCGGAACAAAACGAAGATTCCGGCCAAAACGGATTATACGATGACGTTCTACAGCGAACTTTCGGCGGACGCCAAACTGGGCGACGTCATCGTGGACATCATCCAATGGGACCTGTATTCGTCGTCCAGCTCCTTCGAGAAGCGGCTTGGCGAAATCACGTTTTCGGACGATCATTTCACCGTTCCGGCCGGCAAGAAATATGAGATCAAGTATACCGGCATGCAGCTGGAAGGCCTGATCAAGAAATCGAACATCACCAGCAACGAAAAATACCACAATGCGGCCATTACCCTGGAACTTTACAACAACGGGAAATCGACGATCACCCTGCCGCAGCTGAAGTATTACATTTTGACAAATGAAGAGATCCTGTATGCGCTGACGCCGAACCGGTCCGTCAGCATGGAAATCGCGCCGAAAATGAGCGAAGAAATTTCGCTCCGCGCCAACATTCCCGTGGAAGTGTCCAGGGGCAACTGGAAACTGGTCGTCGCCATTGCCGGGGCCGAAGGACAGCCCGTTTTGCCGCTGGCGACATACGCCGTACCGACGAGCGTCGTTGAAATCAGCGATGATTTCAAGGCGGAATACTCCTTTGCGACGCTGGACGGCCTGTATCACGTGACCATCAATGAAATTACCAGGTCGCCCATTGATGACCAGGACATCATCGCCGCGCGGCTGACCATCGCGAACAAAGGAACGCGGGCGGTCCCCGTCCCGGAACTGACCGGCAAATTCGTGCTTGACGATTCGATCGACGCCGAAGGTTCCATTTACCAGCCCAACAAGATCATTGCCATATCGCCCAACGGGAAAATCGATGTAAGCCTCTTTGCCGTCATTCCGTACACGTTCGATTTCGAGGAACTGAAACTGGTGCTGCAGGAGAAAGATCCCGTCACGAATGAAGCCACCAATTTGCTGGAAGTGTCGGGCAAAGACGTGATCGACCCGCTGAAACTGCTGGGCAAGGAAGAGACCTACAGCCTGAAAAACGTCGGAGCCCGTTCCGAGTACGCGATCCGGGAAGTCCGCACCTATACCGGCAGCACGTCAAAACGGTTCACGGTCCAAATCGATGTGAAAAACCTTGAACGGCGGGCCATCGACATCCAGCGCGTGGCCGGCTACATCAAAACGAACGACGGCAATATTTTCCCGGTGGAAATTTCCGAAGTGAAAAACAAAATGACGCCCGCCGGAAAGGCGCTGCTGGAAATTTCCTCGTACTTCCCGCTGGACTATGATTTGACCGACGCCACGCTCATTCTGGGTGAAGCGGTATCCCTTGGCGGGGAGGCCGGCGGCCAGCTTGCCTACATCAATCCGGTGGAATTTGAACTGCCGGACGAAAAAGAGCCGCAAACCACGCTGGAAAACATCGATCTGTATCCGTACAAACTGTCCATTTCCAACGTGAAGTCCCAAATCCAGTATGGGACGGGAACCTTGACGCTGGACTTCAAGTACAGGCTTGAACGCGATGCGTTGGTCCAATTCAACGGCGAAAACAAGAAACTCGTCATCGAAGTGCTTGACGAGAAGAACAATGTCTCCCTGTCCAACGAATACGCGATCGAAGCGGGCGAAGAATCGTTCCTGGTCGGCGAGCACGAATTCCGGTTCGTCAACAACGAAGATCCCGACCTGCTCTACAAAATCCAGCGTCTCGACAATGATTACAAGCTCAACATTTACGAGAAGCACGGGGCGGATTACAAGAAATTGCTGGCCTCCAAGTCGATTCGCTGGTTTTCCACCAGCGACTGACCGGCAAATCGTGCGAAAAGCATAATAAAAACCCGGCCGCGCGCGGCCGGTCGCCGGACAGAGAAGGCCCGCCTGCCGCAAGCAGGCGGGCCTTTCTTGGTTGCTAAGACGATATTTCTTAAGTCCATGATGGCTTGTCAAAGCCCGAGATAGGCGCGAAGCGAATCGAGATCGTCCGCCCCGAAACCGGGGTCGGCCTCCACATACCGCGTCAGGAGGCGGTAGGCTTGTTCCGGACGGTCCTGCAGCAGATGGATTTTGGCGATGGTGCCGGCCAGCGGAGGCGAAATGGCAAATTCCTTGGTCGGGACCTGATAGGAAGGCAGCTTCGCCACGATGTCCATTTGGGCTTCCATCCGGCTGAAAACGTCCAGAGCCCGGTTCCAGGGTTCGTCCCGGTCCGGTGAACCGAGCTCCCAAAGCAGGCCGACCGCTTCTTCATAAAGCATCTGTTCCCAGGGGAACCGGTCCAATGCCTCCACCAGGACGTCGGCCGCCTGATCCGGGTCATCCCGCATCATGTGCCACTGGACGCGGACGATTTCGGTCGACCTGCGTTCCGGTTCATAGGCGTCCATCCATTCCAACGCGCGTTCGGCCGCGTCCAGGTGGGCCGGGTCGGACGTTTGCGCATAAAGCTGCCGATGAACCTGAAAATAAAGCATCAGATGGGCCGGGTGCTTGCTGAGCCGGACCATGCGGTCGAGCATGGATTCGATTTCGCTTATGCTCAATTGGCCGGTGCCGATCAGGCGGTTCAGTTTGACATGCGTCAGGTATCCGTCAAACAGGCGGACGGCGAAAACGAAAACGAACAGCACCAGAAGGGAAAGAACGGCCGTGCATGACTTCTGCAGAACGGTCCCCGCCTTCTCCCGGATGCGGAAAGCCGGCATGGTTTGCGCCAGAAGGCCCAGGCTGAAGAACAGAAGGGCTCCCAGGGACACGTAGCTCAAATCGAAGTCGATGAGGGCATGTCCGAGAATGGCCAGCACGAGAATGAAGAATGGGAAGGTTGCATCATCCAGACCGTGCCGGACGCGGCGGATGACAGCGCCCACCAGCACGATGGCCATCACGGCCAACAGGACGGCGAGGCCCAGCCAGCCGATCTCCACGAGATACTGGAAAAGGAAACTGTGAACCTGGGTGCTGAGATACGGGTAGCTCTGGTATTGCTCGTGAAGAACGTTCCATGCGCCGCCGCCGGCGCCGAGGACCGGGTAGTCTTTGCTGATCGCCAGGGCATCAGCATAGAAACTGAAGCGTTCCAGCACGCTGTGCTGGGCGAAGTTGATGCCGGCCACGCGCTGCTCGATGTGATCCGGCAGAAGCGAAATGAGGGGCGTCTTCAGGAACAGGAAGCCGATGCACGCCGCAAGAACAACGGCACCGGCCGGCAGCCACAGGAACGAACCCTTCTTCGCCTCCAGGAATGACAGACGGTCAAGACGGGGGATGAGGTACCGGTCCGCCAGACGGGACAGTCCCCAGGCCGCCAGAGAAGCGGCCAGCAGCAGCCCGAATCCCGCAAGAAACATTACCAGGGAAAACGATTCCTGCTGGCTGACGCCGATCCGGCTGGCCGGGACGAACGCCAGCGCCGCGGGAACGGCAGCGGCCAACAGATGAATCAGAAAGGCGATCTGCCGACCGAGGGGCAGGAAGACGAGCACGATGACGAGCAGCACGGGAATGGTCAGCCAGGCGCCGCGCGACAGCGTCAGCACGATGGACATCATGACGAGCGGCAGCATGCCCGCCGTCAGGCTGCGGATGAAGCCGGAAGCGGATCGGGAGAGGACAAACAGGGATACCAGCATCATCGCGATCAAATAGGCGCCGTACGTGTTGGCGTATTGCCAGACGGACATGAGCCGGTATTCGCCGGAAAATTGCCCCACGGCATCCGGATACAGGCGAATGCCGATCCAGTGCAGCAAACCGAACGCCACGACCGCATGCCCGGCCAGCAGCAGGACGTTCACGGCCTGCCGGCGGGCGTCCTCCGACCGGAGGGCCACATAGGCATAGGCGAAGACGAAAACAAAGGACACATGGATCAGAAGGGCCAACAAAGCGCCGTGATAAGCCACCGCGCCGAAGAATGAAAGCAGAAAGCAGAACGGAACCGCGAGCACGAGCGCCACGGGCCAGACGGGCGGCTTGTCCCGGAGACGGAAATGGCGCACGGCCGTCCACAACCCGAGGAATGACGCGACAACCAGGTAAATCAATATCGGCGCGTCAAAAGACAAAATGCCGGAGTTGAACAGCCCCCGGAACGCAAAGGCCGCGCACAGCAGCACAAACATGAGGGAGGCCGCGGGCGGCATGCCGCCGCCCGTTCGGCCGGTTCGCTTCACGCTCTTTTTCGCCACGTTGCACCCACCATTCTTTCATTGATATGCCGCATGCTTTTTCAGAAACGCTTCGATCTCCGACAGAAACCGGTCCTCGTTGAACGAGAGGGCGTGCTGCCTGAGCCGGTTCCGGTCGAAGGTCATGCGCTCCAGACGCCCGACGGCTTCCATCAGGCTTTCCGCCGTCGGTTCGCGGAAGAAGACGCCCGTCTCCCCGTCGATCACCGTCTCCAGGGCGCCGCCCCGGGCGTAGGCGATGACCGGCCGGCCGCTTGCCTGGGCTTCCAGCGGCGTGATCCCGAAATCTTCCTCGCCCGGCATGATGAACGCCTTGCAGCGCGAGAAATAGGCTGCCGTTTCCTCGTCCGGCAGGCGGCCGAGGAGGCGCACCGTCGGCCCCGCCATTTTCTCCAGCCTTTTGCGGTCGTAACCGTCGCCGATGATCACGAGGGGCTTCCGCAGCCGGTTGAACGCTTCGATGGCGAGGTCGACCCGCTTGTAGGGCAGAAGCCGGGACACGATCAGGTAATAGCCGTCGTCGCCGTCCGACAGGCGGAACCGGTCGGCGTTCACGGGCGGGTAGATGACGGCGGCCTCGCGGTTGTAGTACTTTTTGATCCGTTTGGCCACATGATTGGAATCGGCGATGAAATGATCCACCCGCTGCGCGTTCAGCTGGTCCCACAGCCGGATGCGGTGGAGCACGCCGGGCAGCACGAGCCGGTACAGCGGATTGCGGATCGTTTCTTTCATGTAGTCGTGGTACAGATCCCAGATGTAGCGCATCGGCGTGTAGCAGTAGCAAATGTGCGTTTGGTGCGGGAACGTGAGAACCCCTTTGGCGAAGGCGCTTGAACTGGAGAGGATGACATCGTATCCCCGCAGATCGAACTGCTCCACGGCCAGCGGAAACAGGGGAAGCAGCTTTTTGTAGTGCCTTTTTGAAAATGGAATGTTCTGGATGAACGACGTCCGGATATCCGCTTTCCGGATGCGCTCCGGCAGGATCGAGTAATCGGCGATGATGGTGTAGACGGGAGCGTCGGGAAACAGCTTGAGCAGCGACTGCAGCACATGTTCCGCGCCGCCGAGCTGGTTCAGGTAGTCATGGACGATGGCGATTTTCATGATGGCTCTTCCGCACTCCTATTTCCGCTCCAGCGCTTTGTGGTAGACCTCCAGCGTCTCCCGGGCCGTCCGTTCCCAGGAAAACCGACGGGAGCGTTCCAGCGCCTTTTGCGCATACTGGCCGTGAAGGCCGTGATCGGTCCAGATGTCCTTCATCAGTCCCGCAAGCTGCTCCGCATCCGTCGGCGGGAAGAGCAGCCCGGCATCGCCGACGATTTCGGGAATCGACGACAGGTTGGAGGCGATGACGGGAATGCCGCAGGACATGGCTTCCACAAGCGGGAGGCCGAACCCTTCATAAATCGACGGATACACCAGCGCCCGGGCCCGGTTGTAGAGGGCCGGCAGGCGTTCATCCGGCACGTAGCCGGTGAACACGACCCGATCTTCCAGCCCGTGTTCCTTGATGTATTCCATGATCGGGTTGTATTTCCAGCCTTTCGGGCCGACGATCACGAGTCGCGGCTCCCTGCATCCGGCATCCAGCAACCGTTTGTAGGCCCGAAGAAGCGTGATCAGATTTTTGCGGGGTTCGACGGTGCCGACCGCCAGGAAATAGCCATCGGACAGTCCGTAAAGATCCGTGACGGTTTTGGCCTCATCCGGCGGCAGCGGGCGGAACTGGCCGTCGGCCGCCAGATGGACGACATCGATTTTGTCTTCCGGTACCGACAGCAGTTCCACGATGTCTTCTTTCGTCTGCATGGAATCCGCGATGATCCGGTCGCACACCCGGGCGCTGTAAGGCACCCATTTCATGTGATGACGGTAGATCTGCTCGGTGGTCACTTCCGGATACCGCATGTAGGCCAGATCGTGAATGGTCACCACGGTTCCCGCTTTCAGCGCCGGAAAATGGACGAAGTTCGTGCCGTGCACGATGTCGATGGAACCGGGGGCGAACAGATCCAGCGGCACCTGATACAGCGGGTTCGGTTTCATGAACCGGCGGATCGCCTTATACGGATAGTACCGGTCCAGCATGGCGTTCTCCGGCCAGTCGGGAACGGGCGGCCGCTTGCGAAAAAAAACGGGATTTTGCAGGAACTTGACGTGAACGCCCAAAGCGCTCAAATGCTCGTACAATTTGGCCGTGTACCGGTAGACGCCGGAACGGTTGGAGTAAAGCGGCGATCCGTCGAGCAGCACGTTCATCAGTAGGCTCCCTCTCCCCGAATGACGGCCGGGATCGTTTTCAGCAAAATTTTGAGGTCGAGGATCAGGCTCCAGTTTTCGATGTAGTAGATGTCCAGATTGACCCACTGGCTGAAGGACAGGTCGCTGCGGCCGCTGACCTGCCACAGCCCGGTGATGCCCGGCGTCACTTCCAGCCGGCGCCATTCCCATGCTCCGTAATGTTCCACTTCGATGGGCAACGGGGGACGGGGGCCGACCAGGCTCATGTCCCCCTTCAGCACGTTGAACAGCTGGGGAAGCTCATCGATCGAATATTTCCGCAAGAAACGGCCGAGCCGCGTGACGCGCGGGTCATCGTGGATTTTGAAGGCGATGCCGTCCGCCTCGTTTTGGTTCCACAGCTTCTCCAGCAGCCGGTCCGCATCCGGCCGCATGGACCGGAACTTGTACATGTTAAACAGCTTGCCGTTCCGCCCGACCCGCTGCTGTCTGTATATGACCGGTCCCCGAGAATCCAGTTTGATCAGAATCGCGACAAGCAGCATGAAGGGAGACAGCGCCACAACGAGCAGCGAGGCCGCCAGAAAATCGAAGCAGCGCTTCAGCACGAGCCCGAGACCGCGCATCGGGGTTTTCACCAGGGTCACCATCGGCAGGGCATGGATGCGGCCGATCTGCACGGTGCCCGCCACCAGGTTGAACATGTCGGGGATGATGGTGATGGCCAGGTTGTACTTGCGCAGCTCGCTGATCAGCCGGTTGACCAGTTCCCGCTCGGACGGGATGGTGATGATCACCTCGTCCACGGCATGCTCTTTCACCACATCGTAAATGTCCATGATTTTGCCGAGTACCGGCGCATGGGACGATTGGCGGTTCGGATCGTCGTCCAGAAAGCCGATGACGTTGCAGGCCAGCGATTTGTTCCGGATCAATTCGTCCGCCAGCGACTGGCCGATCTGGCCGGCGCCCACGATCAGCGTGTTGACCGCAAGCGCGCCTCGCGCCGCCAGCACCCGCTGGAGCAGCCGTTTGACGGTCCGGATCAGGGACGCGAGCGCGGTCGACAGGACGAGAAAGAGCAGAATGACCAGCCGGGAATAATCATCCAGATTGAGCAGAAACGTGCAGCCGATGGTCAGCAGAATGGCGCCGCCCGCAACGCCGGCCATCCGGAAGCATTCATCGATGACGGTGATGTTCATCCGAAAGGAAAACAGACGGGCGCGATATAATAGAACGAAGTAGAATAGAGAAAAAAGACCGTAAAAAATCAAATATTGTCCAAGCCGGGGGAAGTCCGGGTCGAAAATCGACGGCAATTCGCCAAACTCCTGGCGGATTCGATAAAAAAACAAAAGGAAATACAGGGCCGAAATCGAAATATACTCGATGGCCACAAAAAAGGTTGTCCACATGACAAGGAGGCTTTTTCGCTTCTGGAGCCGTTCGTTCAAACGGGATGCGTGCGCTAGAAACTGGGTTTCCGATATATACGGAAAAGACATGGCGCGCGTCACCATCTCCGGCAAAGGTTTCATCAGTCCGATTATGGTCCGATGCTGAAAGTTGGTGTATAGTAAAGAAATGTGGTGAAAATACCGCAAATGATCGTTTTCATTATACTACACCCCTCATGAGGCCGCCACACATCCCAGAAGATTCAAAGACGGCAGCCGGAGGGACGGAGGTGCCCGGAAGCCTGTGCACAAGACAGCGGTGATCATGGCCGGAGGCAAGGGCGAACGGTTTTGGCCGAAAAGCAGGACGAACCTGCCCAAGCAGTTTCTGAACATATCCGGAAACGAATCCATGCTTCAATTGACGATCAAGCGGCTGGAAAAGCTGATTCCGATTTCGCAAATTTTCATCGTCACCAATGAACTGTATGCGGAATTGATCAAAGCACAGATCCCGAAACTACCCTATGACAACATCATCATCGAACCGGTGGGCCGCAATACGGCGCCCTGCATCGGCGTGGCGTCCGTCGTGATCGAAGAGCGGTTTCCCGGCAGCACCATGGTCGTGCTGCCGAGCGACCATATCATTCAGGATGAAGCGGGGTTCATGCAAATTCTGGACACCGCCTTCGAGGTGGCGGCCTCCGGGCCGCATCTCGTGACGCTGGGCATCCGGCCCACCTATCCCGAGACCGGGTACGGCTACATTGAGCGGACGGACGACGTCCGCATCGTCAACGGGATGGAAGTCTACAAAGTGAACCAGTTCGTGGAGAAGCCGAGCGCCGAGAAAGCGAAAGCGTATCTGGAAGCCGGCAATTTCTACTGGAACAGCGGCATCTTCGTATGGCAGACGCAGGTCATCCGGGACCATATCCGAACGTACATGCCGGACATGCATGACGTGCTGGAGACGATCAAGGCCGGCTTCCGGACGGGTGACTGGCGGGACGCGATCCGGCGGGAGTTTCACCGGATGCCGGACGAATCCATCGACTACGGCATCATGGAGAAGGTCAAGGACATCCACGTCATCCCCTGCGTATTCGGCTGGGACGACGTGGGCAGCTGGACCGCCCTGGAGCGCATCAACGAACTGGACGAGAACGGCAATGTCATCCGGGGCAACATCCTGAACCTGGACACCAAGAGATGCATCATCGAGAGCAGCGGCGGCAAGCTGATCGCCACGCTGGGGGTCGAAGACCTGATCATCATCGACACCGAGGACGTCACCCTGATCTGCGCCAAGGACAAAGCCCAGGAAATCAAGTCGCTGCTCAGGGAACTGCGGCAGCAGAAAATGGATCAATATCTTTGACGGCCGAAATCATGCAAGAAAAACCGTGGAAACGGAAAAATCATCGAGATCGGGAGTTTGATCAAATTGCACAAGAGAGCGTTCATCACCGGCGTCACCGGACAGGACGGTTCGTACCTGGCGGAACTGCTGCTGGAGAAAGGCTACAAAGTGTACGCCCTCCGCCGCCGGACAAGCATTCCGATTCTGGACAACATAGCCCATATCCAGGACGAAATCGAATTCATCGAAGGCGATCTGCTGGATCTCGGATCCCTGATCCGGGCGATCCAGATCGCAAAGCCGGATGAAGTCTACAACCTGGCGGCCCAGTCCTTCGTCGGTTCGTCGTGGGACCAGCCCATTCTGACCGGTCAAGTCACTGCGCTGGGCGTTGCGAACATGCTGGAAGCCGTCCGCATCGCCAAGCCGGACGCCCGGTTCTACCAGGCGTCCAGCAGCGAGATGTTCGGAAAAGTCAAGGAAGTGCCACAGAGGGAAACAACGCCGTTCCACCCGCGCAGCCCGTACGGCGTGGCCAAGGTGTACGGCCATTGGATCACGGTCAATTACCGCGAAAGCTACGGCATGTTCGCCTGCTCCGGCATTCTGTTCAACCACGAATCGCCGCGGCGGGGCATCGAGTTTGTGACGCGCAAGGTAACCGACGGCGTTGCCCGCATCAAGCTCGGGCTGCAGAACGAGCTACGCCTCGGCAATCTGGACGCCAGACGGGACTGGGGGTTCGCCGGCGACTACGTCAAGGCGATGTGGCTCATGCTGCAGCAGGACGAACCCGACGATTACGTCGTCGCCACGGGCGAGACGCATTCGGTGCAGGAGTTGGTGGAAATCGCGTTCCGCCACGTCGGCCTCGATTGGCGCGACCACGTGGTCGTGGACGAGAAGTATGTCCGCCCGGCGGAAGTGGACCTGCTCATCGGCGATGCCTCGAAAGCCAGAGAGAAACTCGGCTGGCGGCAGGAAGTGAGCTTTGAAGAACTGGTCAGGATGATGGTGGACAGCGATCTGGCGTTATTGCAAAAAAGAGCGCTGGGGTCATCCATATGCGGGCATTGATAACTGGCGCAACCGGTTTTGTCGGCAGACATTTGATCGACCATCTCAAGAGCAATTATGGTGACCATGCAGTCATCCTGGGCACAACGAGCAATAAAGAAAAAATTCGGGAAGGCGTTGTCTTCAGCGATCTGACGGACGAACACAGCATCCTGGATTTGATCGACGAATTCAAGCCCGATCAAATCTACCATCTTGCGGCAGTGAGCAATGTAAAGGAATCGTGGGAAAACAAGGCTCAGGTCTTTCATGTCAATGTTTTGCTGGCAATCAACCTTTTGGAAGCGGCCAGAAAAAGTTTGGTCAAAGATACCGTAAAAATATTGACGGTGGGCTCATCTGAAGAGTACGGAAGCTTCAGCGATCGACCAATAGACGAGTCCGCAAGATTGAAACCGAGCAGCCCGTACGGCATATCCAAGGCATCCCTTTCCATGCTGGCAGCACTTTACTTTCGAGCCTATGGTCTGAATGTGGTCCATGTCCGGGCTTTCAATCACGCCGGACCCGGTCAGGGCAGGGGATTTGTCATCCCCGATTTTGCATATCAAATTGCCAGGATTGAAAGTGGCGTGCAGGAACCCGTCATTCGGGTTGGCAATTTGGAAGCACGACGCGATTTCACCGATGTCAGGGATATTGTTCGCGCTTACTGTTGTTTATTGAACATGAAGAATACCGCATTCGGGGAAGTCTACAACGTCTGCTCCGGAACGGCCACGAGCATTCGGTCGATTCTTGACCAGCTGATCGAGCTGTCAAACAGCAAGATCGAAGTATTCGAGGATCCCGTTTTATTCAGGCCGATCGATGAACCGATACGGGTGGGTGACAACAGGAAAATCAGGGATCATCTCGGTTGGACTCCTTCCATTCCTTTGAAAAAGACTTTGGCGGACGTTTTGGAAGAAATGCGCAAAAATGTACAGGACGGTTAAAGAATGATGATCGCACGATTGCTGGATGATTGGAAAGCCGTCTATCGTTATCGGGAATTTTTGAAAAATACGGTAGCGAAAGATTTGCGAACCCGTTACAAGGGCTCGATACTGGGATTTTTGTGGACTTTCGTGAGCCCGCTGTTGATGCTCGTTGTTTATTCAACATTGTTTTCCGTGATTATACGGATGCCAGTTGACCACTATCCCATTTTTTTGTTTTGCACGCTTCTGTCCTGGAATTACTTTTCATCAGCGGTGCAGAGCAGCTCTTCCATCATCGTGGCCTCCGGAAACCTGATCAAGAAAATTTATTTTCCTCTTGAGATCCTTCCCATTTCCGTGGTTACGGGCGGTTTGATCAATTATTTATACGGTCTGATCATTTTGATACCCGCACTTGTTCTTTACGGATATTACCCAAACATTCATTATCTATGGCTTCCGGTGATTATTGCCATCCAATTTGTTTTCACTTTGGCATTGGCGTTTTTGTTTTCGGCGCTGACAGTCTTTTTCCGTGATTTGGAGCATATTCTCAGCATTGTTTTGATGGCCTGGCTTTATCTGACGCCGGTTCTGTATCCGGTTTCCCTGATTCCGGAGGAATATCAATATCTGTTTGGATTGAACCCGATGTCCGTTATCATTAATTCTTACAGAGATATATTTTATTACAATCAAGCCCCTGACAGTTCATTGCTCGTCTTCGGTATCCTGGCCGTCGGGCTGCTGGTTCTGTCGCATGCATACTTCAGCAAGGTCAAATTCAGATTTGTTGAAGAAATATGAGGGTGACCGAATTGCGAGAGACCGCCATCGAGATCAAGAACCTTTGGAAGAAATATAAAATATACCAAGACAAGCCTGCGACACTGAAAGAACGGTTTTTGTTCCGGACAAGGGGGGTTGCCCAGGAGAAATGGGTGTTAAAAGACGTCTCTTTGTCCATACCGAAAGGGAAAATGGTCGGATTCATCGGACGAAACGGTTCGGGAAAGAGCACGTTGCTCAAAGTGATGACCGGCATTCTCAGGCCGGACAAAGGAGAGATCTCGGTTGAGGGAAAAGTATCCAGCCTCATAGAGCTCGGGGCTGGTTTCCACATGGACTTCACCGGCAGAGAAAACATTTACATGAACGCTTCCATATTCGGTTTGACACGACGTGAGATCGACAGGCGGCTGGAAAGCATCATTCAATTTTCGGAATTGGGCAATTACATCGACAACCCTGTCCGGACTTATTCTTCCGGCATGTTCATGAGACTGGCCTTCTCCATCGCCATCAATGTGGATCCGGACATTTTGCTGATAGATGAAATCCTGGCCGTCGGGGACAATGCGTTCCAGAAAAAATGCATCAGCCAAATCGAAGCATTGAAGCAGCAGGGAAAGACCATTGTTCTGGTCTCCCATGACAACGGCGTGATGGAAAGGCTTTGTGATGAAATCTATTGGATGGATAACGCCGTCATGATCAAGCATGGAAACCCCCATGAGATCATACAGGAGTACCTCGACTTCTTGACAACCAGCGAGGAACAGCGGCTGCAGTCTGAAGCCCGGCAGAAGGAAGAATCCGCTGTACCGGTTGAACGGTCCGCCGAATCAACTGTTGAAAACCAAGGTCTGGACCAAACGACGGAGCAAAAACGTTGGGGGAACAACGCGGTTGTCATACAGGAGACTTCGATCATCAATCCTTTGGGCGAAAATCGGTTCATTTTTCAAAAGGGACAGCCCATCGATATCGAAATCATCTATAAAGTAAATCAACCGGATGTCCAGCGCCCGGTATTTGGCATCGGCATCTTCAAAATGGACGGCACTTTGTGTTATGGCAGCAATACGTATATCGACAAAGTTCCGGTCACGTTGCATGAGACGGGAAAAGTGGTGTGCCGGATTGAATCACTCAGTCTTGTACAGGGAGACTACTATGTCAACGTGGCATGTCACCATGAGGACGGCACGCCTTATGACTATATAACCAGAGCGTTGACTTTCCGGATACACTCAAAAGAGGATGATATCGGAATCGCGTACATTCCGCACAAATGGATCATTTAGGGAGTGAAATGCCATGGGACAATTTCGGACGGCTGAAGAATTGATGGAGCACTTGAAAAATCAAATCGTCCGTTATCATGCCGGAGAAAAAGATGAGTTCAAAAAATTCCGAAATCCTTCTTCAGCAAATTCAGAATCAAATTCAGATATTGATTTCAGCCGGTTCCAGATGGAGAACCAAAACAACAATCGGCTGTGGAACGTCAGTGCAGAACGGCCCATCACTTCGCATCGGAAATGGATCGGCCGGTTTATTGTTTTCGGAAAAAAAGTTGTCAGAAAATTTTTGCGATGGTACGTCAGCGAAACTTTCCAGATGCAAACCAATTTCAACGCATCCGTCACGCGTTCGATCAACGAACTTTCCAATCTGGTCGTAACAGTGCATGGATTGTCCAAAGAAAAAACGGCCGATTTGAAAGATCAGATTCAAACCATTGAAAACACTTTCGAGGCACGGATTCGCGAATTGAATGATCGGTTTCAAATGATTCGCGAATTGAATGATCGGATTCAAGTTATTGAAGAGGCTTTCGAAGAACGGATTCGCGAATTGAATGATCGGTTTCAAATGATTCGCGAATTGAATGATCGGATTCAAGTTATTGAAGAGGCTTTCGAAGAACGGATTCGCGAATTGAATGACCGGATTCAAGTTATTGTAGAAACATCCAAACAACAGTTTGAAAATTTGAGCGGACAGCTGCAAGTCCTGAATGAACAGATCCAATCAAATGTAGTCGACCATCAGCAATTGCGGTCCGCCGAATCGAGAGTCCGGGATCAACTGAATGTGATCAGTGAACAACTGAAATCGGAAATCAACTATTTGCAATATCGTCTCAGAAAAATGAAAAACCAGATGGGCCCGGTCAATGTTCAAGAACAAAAGAGGACACAAGCTGAAATCAAAGAAGTCAACCTCTCGGAGAATTTTGATTATTTACACTTTGAGAATCGATTCAGGGGAAGCATGAAAGACATTAAGGAGCGGCAAAAGCCATATTTGCCATATTTTATTGGAAAGCAAAATGTCTTGGACATCGGTTGCGGGAGAGGCGAGTTCGTCGAGCTGCTTCTGGAAAACAGTGTTTCCTGCCTGGGGATTGATCTGAACCGCGACATGGTGGAATTTTGCCAAGACCGTGGACTGCCGGTCCAGTATGGAGATGCCATCGAATATCTCAAATCGGTAGAAGACAATCATCTCGGCGGCATCTTCATGGGACAAGTGATTGAGCATATGGAGTTTTCTAAAGTCATGCAGCTGGTGGAGCTGGCACACAGGAAATTGAAGCCCGGATCGTACTTGATCATGGAATCTCCTAATCCTTTGTCTTTATCAATTTTTTATGAGACGTTTTATGTCGATCCGACTCATGTTAAACCCGTCCATCCTTACACAATCAAATATTGGGTTGATTACATTGGATTCAGCGAATCCGAACTGGTATTTTCCAGCCCCATTCAATCGAGCCGATGGCTGCCTGGTCTAGAGGCGTCTGATCAGGTCATCAAAAACATCCATGAATTCAATGCAGGGATTCAGCGGCTAAATGAAATGATCTACGGCAACCTTGATTATGCCGTCATTGCAAAAAAATAAGGCAGTGAACCGAAATGCTGAAAATTGGGATTATAAAACCGGATTACAAAATCAGAGGCGGATATGAGATAGTCGTCGAGCATCTTATTGAGAAGCTGAACCGACAGGGTTTCAGAACAGAGCTCGTGTCTGTCGATGCAACACGGCAAACATTGGATCATATTCCTTATCCAGTTCCTAGAGAGGAATACTCAGCAAACCCCGAGTTTTTTCGATATATTGACAGTTACTGGAAATATCTGACAATGGATCTAAAGGACTTTGACTTGGTCATCAGCACCCAACCTCCGTCATTTGCCGTTGACCACGAGAAACATATCAGCTTGTTTTATCATCACATGAAAGTTTATTATGACCTGAGCGAATTGATTCAGGAAGTCGGATTGGACAGACCCTGCCATGAAAAAGCCAGCCAAATCGTTAGGGAAATCGATACTTTGAGCCTCTCGAAGGTTTCAAAAATTTTGGCGGGAAGTCAAATCGTCAAAGAAAGAATTACCCGATACAATCAAATAACAGATCGTGTCGATGTAATATACGCAGGCATCTCCGAAGATTTTTACAGCTATGAAGGGGCAATCGACTATCAATTTCCGATTGTCGTTGGCAGACATGAATTTCCCAAGCGTCCGGAACTGTTTGTTGCGGCAATGAAGAAAGTTCCCGGATTGAAAGGAAAGGTAATAGGAGAGGGCGGTCGAACTAATGACCTAAAAAAAATTGACCGGATACTAACGTATGCTGCCCGGGAAAATATCAACATCCCAGATGATGTGGTATGGAAAAGAATGTCCAACGGTTTTTTTGACGAACATCATGAGTTGATGTGGAAAAAAAGCAAGAAGAGAGAGCTTCAATCCAACGTGATCTTTACAGGGCGCGTCAGGAAATCGCAACTGATCGAGGAATATGCCAATGCGCTTTGCGTCGTTTGTCCGGCTTTCGAGGAGGACTATGGATTGACAGCCATTGAAGCAATGGCCTTCAAAAAACCTGTAATCGCTTGCCGTGATGGCGGAGGATATACGGAATTGATCAAGCACGGCGTCAATGGTTTTATTGTCGAACCAACGTCGGATGCGATTTCCGAGGCCATCCGAATCCTTGCGGAATCTCCGGAACTTGCAGCAGAAATGGGCAGGAACGGTTACGAATTTTCAAGAACATTCACCTGGAAAAACACAACAACAAAGATAGTTGAGGAGATCGAAAAAATCATTTAGCAGGCGGTGATCCGATGGATATCGCAATCGTCGCGCCCAGCCCCATTCCATTTAATATGGGTGGCGCCGAGAAATTGCTGCTGGGAATGTACAACTATTTGGATAATTATACAAAACACAGGGTTGAAGTCATCAAAATCCCTGTTCGGGAAAACAGCTTTTGGGATTTAGTTGACAGTTATAGAAAATTTTACGAACTTGATGTATCCCATTTCGATAAAGTGATCACCACCAAATATCCTGCATGGATGGTTCAGCATCGAAACCATTCCGTCTATATGCTGCATCGTCTGCGCGGGTTGTATGATGCCTATCATTTCTTTCAGTTGCCCGAGAAGACAGATACATTCCAAATCGACATCGTTGAACGTCTAGTTCGTTTTATTGATAATGATCCAAAATATGAGCGTGACATTTCCCGTCTTTTTGCATTGCTCGATGAATTGAAAGAGGTCCAGTTCAACTTGCCTTCCGTGTTGTTTGAATTTCCTGGGCCGCTTATCAGGAAGATTGTTCATTATATGGACAACTGGGCGCTTGCAAAAAAACGGATCTGCAATTATTTCAGCATTTCGAATAATGTGAAGAACAGAAAAGGTTATTTCCCTGCAGAAGCCCATGTCGAGGTCGTATACCCGCCAAGCTCCCTCAACCATCTTGATGAAGGGCCTTTTGATAACTACCTGTTTACAGTCGGCAGAATGGATTCTGCAAAACGTATTGACCTAATTGTAAAGGCCATGAAATTGACCGACTGCAACGTCAAGCTGAAGATCGCAGGTAAAGGTCCGGATGAAGAAAAAATCAGAGAATTGGCCAAAGATGACCCGCGAATCGAGTTTTTGGGCTATATCGACAATCAAACCACGGAACAACTATACAGGAACGCTCTTGGTGTCATTTATGTTCCATATGATGAGGATTACGGGCTGGTCACGATTGAAGCCATGAAATGCGGAAAACCCGTCATCACTTGCGACGATTCCGGCGGGACGCTCGAGTTTGTTACGCATATGGAAACAGGGTTGATTGCAAAAAGCAACCCGGACAAATTGGCCAAAGAAATCGAACGTTTGTGCCATAATCGTGAACTGGCAAAAAAAATGGGGGCAAAAGCAAAAAAGAAAGTTGAAAATATTACGTGGAAGAACTTGGCGGAAGCCCTTTTGGCGAACGAATCCGGGAAGAGGGACCTTCATCATCCCATTTCAAATAAGAAAAGAAAAATGCTGGTTTTGTCGACCTATCCCGTTTTTCCAAGAATGCACGGAGGCCAGCTGCGCATTTTCAATCTGTACTCGCGCATATCTGAAGTATTTGATGTAACCATTCTGAGCGTCAACTATTTTGGACAAGGTTCCTATCATCAAAAGATTCGCGGTCTTGAGGAAGTTTGCATTGAAAAAACAGAGCTGCATCAGCAGAAAGAATGGGAAATTGAACGAAGAGTAGGCATTCCGATCTCGGATATAGTCATGCACGAGCTGATTGAATATACACCGAAGTATCTTGATGAACTGAAAAAGAATTTGGAAGAAGCAGACATTTTGGTGTCTTCTCATCCTTATTTGTTCAACTTAATTAATCGATATCGCGATGGGAAAAAAATCATTTACGACTCCCACAATGTGGAACTGGATTTGAAAAAATCCATGTTGCCTACTAATTCTACAGCGGAGACACTGCTGAATAAATTGTTTGCTATGGAGCGCGATGCATGCCAGTACAGTGACCTTGTCTTGGCATGTTCCGATGAGGACAGGGTCAGGCTCATTGAACTATACAATGCAAATGAGGACATAATTGTCACCATTCCCAATGGCGTGGATACTGTCGAAAATGCATATATCGGGTTTAAGGAAAGAGAATTGCTGAAAGAGAAATATGGAATCAGTGAAGAGAAAATCATCGTATTCATCGGAAGTTGGCACAAGCCAAATCTCGAAGCCGTCGAGGAAATACTAACGATGGCTAAGGAATTGACAGATTGCAAATTTATAATCATGGGCGGACTTAATGGCGCATTCACAGACCGAACGATTCCTGGCAACGTCGTGTTTACCGGTTCAGTTAGCAATGAAATGAAGAGAATGATTTTCTCCGTGGCGGATATTGCCATAAATCCGATGTTGCATGGATCAGGCACCAATTTGAAAATTGCTGAATATATCTCATTTGGCATTCCGGTTATTACAACAGATGTCGGAGCCCGTGGGTATCACTTCAACGAAAAATGCGTTTACATTTCGGACGTGAAAAACTTTGGGAAAAGTATCATAGATTTGCTTGCAGCGCCAGATAAGCGCAAAGAAATGGCGGAGCAGGCAAGAAGATTCATTGAGGAAAATTTTGATTGGGACAAGATCTCGGAAAAGATGACAGAGTCGTTAACACGATTGTACGTCGAAAAATAAACGACCAAACCATACCGAAAAGTAGGGGGCTGCGATGATCAAAAAGCTTTTCCCCTGGTTTTTCTTGTTATTCGCCGTCAGTTTAATTGTACCGAACGTCGCCTTCGGAGCAGAGGAAAGTGATGATAGCAACGGCAATAACGCGTTTCTTCAATTCGAAGAAGTCAAGCTTCCGAAAAGAATGTATGCCGGATTGCGTCAACAAATTACGGTCAAAATCCGAAACACGGGGACAACCAGTCTCAATCATAACGAGGTTTTTCTGTCCTACCATTGGAGAAATGAACAACAAGATGTTGTACAGTGGGATGGAATACGTACCGAGTTGCCCTTTTCCCTTGCTCCTGATGAAAGCGTGGAAACCAGCATCTTGGTACAGTCTCCGTATTCGTCAGGCAACTTTATTTTGGAGCTGGATGCAGTAATCGAAGGCGTCACTTGGTTTACCTGGTCAGGACAAACCAACGGGTTTTCTCAGCCGGTTGCTATACTGTCCAAAGTTGCAGAAATCGAACAGCTTGACATCCCGCCATTTATGAAGCCAAACGAGAAATATACCGCCTTGGTGGAAGTTTCTAATGTTTCCGTAAAACCGATAGGTGGAGAATCGTTTCATCTTTCTTACCATTGGAAAGATCAATATGGGAAAATCGTGCAATGGGATGGAATAAGAACACCTATTTCGCAAACGATTGAGCCCAGCCAAAGCTTGATTTTGGAAGCCATCATTTGGACTCCTGATAAACCTGGCCGCTATATTTTGGAATGGGATTTAGTTCATGAAGGATTGGCATGGATGAGTTCTGTCGATCCGGAAAACGCATCGCCGGTAGATTTACGGATATTCCCCTCGTATTTCTTCTTCATGTCTTATTTGTTATTGATTGCCATTGTGGTTTTGCTCATTGTTCTCTTCAAGAGGCTCGAGAATCGGCTTCCGGCATTTCGACTGGCTAAACAAGCGATCGATTTAATTGGAGCTCACTTCAAAAATCATTCTGATGTTTTTGTATTTGTCTTGCTTCTTTCCTTCAAGTTTTTTTATTTTGAACGAATAACTGGATTTGAAATCGGAACAAACGGAACTGTTCTTACGTTGTGTTTGTTGGCCGCCATTGGTGGACTAATTGGCTTTGTGAAACCTTCAAGGTCGAGAGTTGTCTTTTTTTTGGCGGCCGATCTTGTGATTTCAATTGTCGTATTGGCCGATTTGGTGTATTGGCGATATTTCGGAGATGTCCTCTCAATGAGTATTTTGGTTCAGTCTAATCAAGCTGCCGATATTACCGCCAGTATTGTGGAACTGATTACAATCAAGGATATTCTTATAGTTGTTTTGATAAGTTTGGTTGTTTGGTCGGGGATTCTGTTTATCATCAAAAGAATTGGCAAGATTTCCAAACGTGTTGCACCAATCGTGCCTGTTTTGCTGATCGTCGCATCCGTTGGGCTTTCTTTCAATGCTATCACGAACTTGAAGGAAGAAAACAAGACGCTCAATGTGTTCGGAACTCTATTTTTGAATCAGTGGGTTGTGGAAAGATTGGGCTTGGCTGGTTACCATATTTTCGATTCGTATGTCTATCTTCGTGATAGTGGCTTTGAAGTATCCGAAGAACAACTAAAGCGAATTCATGAATCATTCAAATGGAATACATTGACGGAAAGCAAGACAACTTCCAAATTTGGAGTTGGCAAAGGAAAAAATCTGATAGTCATACAGATGGAAGGATTGCAGGAGTTTGTTGTTGGGCTTTCCGTAGGTGGACAAGAGTTAACCCCTAATTTGAACAGATTGAAAAAAGAAAGCTTTTATTTCAGCAACTATTTTGATCAAACCAATCAAGGAAGAACGTCTGACGGAGAGTTTACATCATTGGTATCATTATATCCGCTACCTTCAGGATCCGTGTATTTCAAATACACATTTAATAATTTTGAGACCAGTCTACCCAACGTATTGAAAAATCATGGGTACACAACGATGTCAGGACACGCTTACAGAGGAGATTTTTGGAATAGGTACAAAGTTCATCCTCAATTAGGGTTCGAAATTTCAAAATTTCAGTCGGATTTGCCAGAAGGAGAAGTTGTAGGAATGGGTTTGGCGGATCATGAGTTTTATTCCGCCATGGTTGATGAAATGAAGAAAATTAAGCAACCGTTTTTTGCTTTTTTGATTTCATTGTCGAATCATCATCCCTACAATTCAATGCCCGAAAAATATAAATCATTGCGCTTGGGTGATATTGATGGCACGATGCTGGGAAATTATTTTCAGTCTGTTCATTACTCTGACATGGCACTCGGAACATTGATCGATCGTTTGAAGAAGGAAGGGTTGTATGAAAACTCTGTGATCGCTATATATGGCGATCATGATGCCGGTCTAGACAGCAATGAGTTGCTTGGTTTTCTAGGTCTGGAAAACAATACGTATAACAAAATGATGTTGGATAAAGTTCCCTTTATCATACATGTCCCGGGAATAGCAGGAGAAGAAATACCAGCAATTGGCGGACATCTTGACATGACGCCAACGTTGCTTCATTTGATGGGAATCCAACCCCAAAAAAAATTTTACTATGGAAATAATCTTTTTTCGTCAAACGATAAAAAAATCGTTGCTTTTCCCAGTGGCTCGTTCGTTAATAATGTTTTCCTTTTCTATACGACCGGTGGAGCATTCGAAAGAGGCACCTGCTATTTGTTGGAAACTGGAGAAGTGGCTGCTTTGGGGGCGTGCAGACAAGATTTTGAAACCGCGATGATGGAAATGGATTTTTCCCTCCAAGTTTTAAAAGGCGACTTGTTGGGCACGCAAATTGCGGATGAGAAAAACGTTTCTTTTGAAATTTCCAACGACAATTGGTGGAATCATCGGTTGGTTGCCCATGCCATGGGCGCGACCAAAGAAGGTGTCATCTATACAAATTCATTGGAAGCATTTGAAGAAAACTATGCTAAAGGACTCAGGCTGTTTGAAGTTGATCTTGTTCTTACGAAAGAAGATATCCTGGTTGCGAGGCATGATTGGGATGATTCCAGATCCGTTTATATGGAGCAGGACGTTTTTCTGGGCGGAGAACCTTGGCCTTATGATCTGTTTATGCAAACAAAAATAAACAATCAGTATACGCCTTTGAGTTTTTTGGATATCGTAAATCTTATGAGAAATTATCCGGACATATATATAATTACGGACACAAAATATATAGATCCGGAGATTGTAAAGCGTCAATTTACTGCTATAGTCAATGACACGAATGGCGACGAAGCATTGTTGAAAAGAATTATACCCCAGTATTATTCGCCGGAAATGTACCGGGTCGTTAATGAGATTTATCCTTTTGAACACAGTATATATACCCTGTATATGACGATGGATTCCGATGATCTTGTAATTGACTTCTTGAATCAAAATTCAATCGAAGTAGTTACAATGGCTACATCTCGAATCAATCAAATTTTTATGGAAAAGCTGCTCGAACAAAACAAAATCGTGTTTGTCCATACAATAAACGACAAAGAATTGGCAGAAGAACTTCTTGGTCTTGGTGTGTTTGGTTTGTACACAGACATTCTTCAGCCGGAAACTTTTCAGTGAAAGAATATTAGATAAGCCCGTTGAGCATTCAGCTCGCGGGCTTTTTCTTGGATTGGTTATTTTTTTCGGAATCTTGCAATGAAACCTCTGGATCTTTCGGTTGGTTCAGTCGATATTTCGAACAACAGCATTGAAAAGAACGGAGAGATTTTTCCGATGGTGTTGAATAGCTTGTGTTTATACCAAAAATCACTGAGTATATCGGTTTCCTCATGGAGGCCATTGATAAAGAGAAGTTCTTCCAGACACAATTCTTTTGCTGATGTGAATCTGGTTTGAATGGCATTGTAATCGTATCTTTTTTCGTAGCCATGGTGATAATGATCCGTATTTGATTCGATAAACTCCGGAGCGAAAGGAGCCGTGAAAATGAACATGCCACCCGACTTTAGTACACGTTCAATTTCTTGTACTGCCAAAATATCTCCATTTCCGGGAATATGTTCGAGAGCGCTTATCGCACAAACCGCATCAAAAAAGCCGTTCGAATATTTCAATTTTGTAGCATCTTGCTCTTCCAAAATGAACCTGCGCCCGATTTCATCTAGCATGTTCAGGTTACTCAAATAGAACTTTTGGGCTTCCAGTGCTTGCAAATCAATATCTGTGGCGTATATTTTGCAATGGAACTGATCAAAAAGCATTGCTGGCCATGTTGAGCTGGAACTTCCAATATCCAATACAGCGGAAGATGTGTGAAGGTATTTTTTCAGCCATTCCAATGGATAAAGATATTCAAAATTTCTGTAAATATCGACGCCAGTGGCAACACGGTTGGGATCAATTTTGCAATTTATGAGATACAAATTAATCAGTTTTTCCAGAAGCTTTTGATCTATTGAAGATGTTTCTAAATATTCGTACAGCATCGTTTGGCTCCTCTCTGTTATCCTTCTCTAGGAATTCAACACGAACTTGAAAATCCCTTTTGAGCCCGGATGGCCAGAGAAAATTGATCGCCCTCTTCAATTCTAATGCAACTTCTTCGCGCTAATTCATGTATAATTGTCGTAGTTTTTGTAGACGAAGCTGTATTCATTCAGACGGGGAGAGGAAGACATTGAGAACACTGGGGAAAATCGCGCTGGCCGCGGCGCTTTTCGGCGGCGGACTCGGCATCGGCACGGTCGTTGTTTCACAGGCGGACGGTTTGATCACCACGAACGCGCCGGGATCCGCCAATGATCCCATCGTCACCAAAAGCTACGTGGACGAAGCCATCCGCAAGGCGGCGGGCAATTTCGGCGGCGGACAGGCCGCCCTCGCCATCGTCACGCTGAACAACGGTGAGCGGCTGGTCGTGTCGGGCGGCACCGAAGTGATTCTGCGCTCCGGCAAAGCGGAAGTCATCAGCGACGACGGCGAAGGCGCGTCGGACCTGACGGCCGGCGAAGATTTGCGGCCGGGCAAGGCCGTGCAGAAAAACCATCTGCTTCTGTTCCCGCGGGACAACCGGGGGATCAAGGCGCAAGGATCGGCCATCGTGCTCGTGCGCGGCGGATACACGATTTGGCCGGCGGAATGATGGCGGCAGGACGGCTGAATGACGCGGCCATGGGAGCGCACCGGCCGGGGTGGCCGGTACAGAATCAGGCAGCGCTCGCAAATGTTGATCCGTGTTTCCTGCGGGACCGGACGGCCATACTACGGATGCATCGATCGGAAGCCGGCGGCCGACAACGGAAGCGAGGAGGCATGCAGTGATGGCGACCGGAACATCCCGCAGGAAGCCGAATGCCGTGCCGGAAGCGGCGGAAGCCCTGCAACGGCTGAAGTACGAAATCGCGTCGGAACTGGGATTGCCCGTCGGCCTGGCAACCCCGGGCGGCATCGGTTCGTCGGATGCCGAATTTGCCGCGGAACCCGGCATGATGCCTGCCCCGTCGGTTGGCAAAGCGGACTGGGGCCACATCGCGGCCCGGGATGCGGGAGCAGTTGGTGGCGAATTGGTGCGTCGGCTGGTTCGCCGCGCGCAGTCGACACTGGACGGCAACCTGCATTTGTCCATTGACAGGAATTGACGGTATCCTTTATGATATCGAGATGTAAGGTTACAGGAACCTTTTCCGGTAGGGAAAGGTCATTTTTTTGTCAATACTGAAGGTGTTGGCGGTCAGGAGGTTGTTGACATGGCGAAGCGGCTGTTTACGTCGGAGTCCGTAACGGAAGGACATCCGGACAAAATTTGCGACCAGATCTCCGATGCGGTGCTGGACGCGTTCCTGACGGTGGATCCGCACGCGCGGGTGGCCTGCGAAGTCGCCGTGACCACCGGGCTCGTGATGGTCATCGGCGAAATTTCCACGAAGGCCGACTACGTGGACATTCCGTCCATCGCCCGCAAGACGGTCCGGGACATCGGCTACACCCGGGCCAAATACGGATTCGACGCCGACACCTGTGCCGTGATCACGTCGATCAACGAGCAGTCGCCGGACATCGCGCAGGGGGTCAACGTCGGCCTGGAATCCCGCGACGAGTCGGCGGACGTGACGAAGGAATCGGACAACATCGGCGCCGGCGACCAGGGCCTCATGTTCGGGTTTGCCGTGAACGAGACGCCGGAACTGATGCCGCTGCCGATTTCCCTGGCGCACCGGCTCGCCCGCCGGCTGGCGGAAGTGCGCAAGAGCGGCATCCTGGATTACCTGCGGCCGGACGGCAAAACCCAGGTTACCATTGAATACGAAGACGACAAGCCGGTGCGCGTCGACACGATCGTCGTGTCCACGCAGCACGCCGAAGACGTCACCCAGGACCGGATCCGGCAGGACGTGCTCGAGCACGTCGTCAAGCCGGTCGTGCCCGAACAGTGGATCGATGCGAAGACGAAATACTTCATCAACCCGACGGGCCGGTTCGTCATCGGCGGACCGCAGGGGGACGCCGGGCTGACCGGCCGGAAGATCATCGTGGACACCTACGGCGGCTACGCCCGCCACGGCGGCGGCGCCTTCTCGGGCAAGGACCCGACCAAGGTGGACCGTTCCGCGGCCTACGCGGCCCGCTACGTGGCGAAGAACATTGTGGCGGCGGGCCTGGCGGACAAGTGCGAAATCCAGCTCGCCTACGCCATCGGCGTCGCACAGCCGGTTTCCATCAGCGTCGATACGTACGGTACCGGCAAAATCAGTGAAGAAAAGCTGTCGCAGCTCATCCGCGAAAACTTTGACCTGCGGCCGGCGGGCATCATCCGCATGCTGGATTTGCGGCGCCCGATCTACCGTCCGACCGCGGCCTACGGCCATTTCGGGCGCGACGATCTGAACGTGCCCTGGGAGCGCACGGACAAGGCGGACCTGCTGCGGAAGCTGGCCGAAAGGGCGTAAGGCGGCATTCTGACGATTAGGATGCCCGCCAAACGGCGAAATCATGCCGGAACCTTTGATAATGCTGATAATGCGTTTTTTGAGAAGCTGATAGTTTTTTGAGAAGCCGATAATGGCGAAAAAAGCGGCATATCGGAAGCCGGTCCCGCGGGATCGGCTTTTTTGTTCTCTTTTTTGACAAAAGATGCTAGTATGGACATGGAGGTGTGTCCCGATGAAATGGAGACGGGCCGTTGCTCTCGCCCTCCTGGTGTCGGCCGGTTTTGCCGCAGGCGCCGCCGCGGCTTCCATGGCGGAACCGGTGACCGCTTTCGTCAGGCGCGATTATCAGGTGTTGCTGAACGGCGAGAAGAAACATGTCGGAGACGTGCTCATCTACAACAACGTCAGCTATCTCCCGCTGAGAAGCCTGGGCGAACTGCTGGGGGCGGAGATCGCGTTCGATGCCGCCACCGGGACAATCCGGGTGACGAAGCCGTCGCCGGCCGCGCCGCCTGCCGGCCGGGAACCGGTCGGGCAGGAACCGTCTTCGGGCCAGGATGAAAGCTACAACACCACCGCCCTCTCGTCCATTGTCGGCTACGTGATGACCTATGGCGGCAGGGAATATCCGGTGGTCGGCATCACCGACGTCAACTACAAGCTGTATTACCGCCTGCGCGATCTGGAAAGGGCGGGAATCAATCTGAAGGCGGCGAAGAAAACGCTGGAAGCCATCACCAAGGAAATGTACGTGTCGGAAACCGAGCTGAACCGCTTGCTGGATCCCGATCCGAAGATGGAGTACATCTACAACCGGCTGGTCATCGGGGAGACCGAGCCGGACCGGCTGCTGGCCCTCGACAAATACATCGAAGAAATCCTGCCGCATGTCCTGCAGCTCAATGATCCCCATGGATACTACTATCCGCTGCCCTACATTTATGTCGTCGAAAGAATCAAGGACAATGACTATGAATTGCTAGTGCGGGAGGACATGGACATCAAGAAATACACCGTGAAAATGAGATGGAACGAACAGACCAAAAAATGGGAAGTGTCCAGCTTCAGCCGCGAGCATCTCGGCTCGTTGATGGACTATTCCGGATACTATTCGTTCTAGTTTTTCCCGCAACAGGCTCATAAACCCCGATCCGCCCGCGAGGCGGATTTTTCTTTTCGTTCATCCGAACCCTTTCCGATCTTTTCGCGTCTAATAGAAAGGCATGAATGCGCCGACGAAGAGCGTGCGGCAATCGGATGGGAGAGGATGGAACCGATGAAGAACACAAACGGCCTGAAACGCGCGCTTTCTCTCGCGCTGGCTTTCGGATTGGCCTTGCCGTGGGCGGCCGGGCCGGCGGATGCCGCCCAAGCCGCGCAGGCGGCGCAGGCGAAGGAGCAGGTTGTGCTCATCGACGAAACGCCGGTCACCGCGGGGGCGGTGCACCGGCGCTACCTCTGGCAGTCCGCCCGGAGCGGGAAGGCCGTGCAGGCCACGGCCAACGTGGTGGTCGTCGACCTGCAGAACCCGTACGTGGAACTGGACCTCATGATCGGCCAGCAGGGGAAGGTGGCCACCCGCAACACCGTCGCCGGCATGGCGGCGGAGACGGGAGCGGTGGCCGGCATCAACGGGGACGTCTACCAGATCAACGGCCCCGGCGCCGCCATCGGCGGGCAGATCGCGGGCGGCAAGCTCGTGTCGAGCCCGGCGGAGCTGGCCGGCATGTACGCCTTCGCCCTGACGGAAGACCGGAAGCCGGTGATCGACCTGTTCGCGTTTGAGGGACGGGTGACGAAGGACGGTTTCCGGCAGTACCCGCTCGCCGGCATCAACAAGGCGCCGTCCTGGATCGACGGGCGGCACAGCCATGCCGACGCCATCCATCTGTACACGAGCGACTGGGGCAGCCTGGACCGGGGCAACGACGGCGCCACCACGCCGACGGAAGTGCTCGTGCAGGCGAACCGGGTGGTTCAGATCGTGCCGGGCGGCACGCTGGACATGCCGGTGCCGGAAGACGGCTTCATTTTGCGGGCGTCGGGCCGGGCGGCGAAGTTTCTGACGGACAACTTCCAGCCCGGCGATCCGATTTATGTGGAGTACGAGCTGTCCCGAGCCGGCGGCGAAAGCGACGGCCCGTACCGGATGATGCTCGGCGGCCATACGATCCTCGTGGACGGCGGGCAGCCGGCCGCCTTCTCCCGCGACGTCAGCGGCGTCAGCGGCGGTTCCCCGCGCAGCCGGACCGCCATCGGATACTCGCAGGACGGCCGTTACGTGTATCTGATCACCGTCGACAACGGCGGGGACAGCAAGGGCATGACGCTGAAGGAACTGCAGTCGTTCATGGCCGCCATCGGCGTCTGGCGCGGGCTCAACCTGGACGGCGGCGGTTCCACGCAGATGGTGGCGCGCCCGCTGGGTGACGCTTCGGCGGTGCTCGTCAGCGGCCTGGAGCAGGGGGTGGCGCGCCGCGTCGTGAACGGCCTCGGCGTGTACACCCGGGCGCCGCGGGGCGAACTGCTCGGCATGTTCATCGCCGTCAAAGATTTCTATTTTGCTGGCGAACGGGCGTCCCTTGTCTTGAAAGCCTACGACGAATTCTACAACCCGATCGCCGTCGACGCGTCCGGCCTGCAGTGGACGAGCGACAATCCGGACGTCGCCGTCTTCGACGGGGCGGTGCTGACGGGCGTGTCCGGCGGCACGGCGGGCGTGACGGCTTCTTCCGGCAACGGCATCCGGGCGTCGGCGGACGTGCGGGTGGCCGGCCGGCCGGATTTCGCCGAACTGTTCATCGAGGCGGACGATTTCCTCATCGCGGAAGGCAACCGCTACACGCTGTCGGTGACGGCCGTGACGAAGGGCGGCCTGAAGCGGAAGGTGCCGGCCGATCTCGTCGACTGGACGTTCCTCGGGTTCCACGGCACGGTGGACGGGGACACGGTGACGGTCACGAAGGTGCTGGACGGCGACACGGGCCGGTTCATCGCCCGCGTCGACGGTTACGGCGCCATGCTGACGAAGCCCGTCGGGACGGACGTGCTGTTCGCCGATTTCGACGGGGTGACGCCGGCGGTCACGCCGCAGTCGACCCATGATGACGTGCCGGCGAACATCCGCCTGGAGCGGGCGGGCAATTCGCGGACGAACACGCTGGTGTTCGACTACGATTTCACCGGCGGCAGCGGCACGAAGGCCGTCTACGCCGCCTTCGGCGAAGGGGGCCGCGGCGTCCTTCTGCCGGGCAAGCCGAGCGTCATGCGGCTGAACGTGCTGGGCGACGCATCCCTCAACTGGCTGCGGGCGGAGTTCATCGACGGCGCCGGCCAGACGCATCTGGTCGATCTGGCCGTGCCGGTCAACTGGACCGGCTGGAAGGCCGTCGCCGTCGACCTGGAAGAGACGGGCATGGCCTGGCCCCTCACCCTTCGCCGCATCTACGTGGTCAATCCGGCTTCCGGCCAGGAGGAACGGACCGCCGTCGGCCGCATCGCGGTGGACGACATCGAGTTCCAGCAGAAGCGGGAATTGCCGGAAATGCACCGGGCGAAGGTGGAGATGGCCGTCGGCCGGGACACGATCACGGTGGACGGCGAGGAGCGCAAGCTGGATTTCGCGCCTTTCGTGGTCGACGACCATACCCTCATCCCGATCCGGTTTTTCGTGGATGCCCTGGGCGGCGAGGTGTTCTGGGATCAGGAGACGAAGCGCGCCACGGTGATCCGCGACGCCCATCTGGTCGAAATGTGGGTGGCGGACGGGCTGGTGACGGTGGACGGCAAGGCGGTGGAGTCGCCGGTGCCGCCGCAAATCCACCAAAACCGCGTGATGCTGCCCCTCCGCTTCATCGCGGAGACGCTCGGCTGGATCGTCGGGTGGAACGGCGAGACGAAATCGATCACGCTGGAATAGGACGAAAGTTGCAGCCCGGCCCGAAAGACGGATTTCGGGCCGGGCTTTCTGATCGAATCATCCCGCATCGTGTAGCGGGTCGGGGAAATTGGGACCAAAAGTTCACACCAACGCGGCACGTTTGTGATACTATAAAACTAGCAACCAGCTAGCAACCTGCGTTCGGGGGCGGGGGTACGCGTGGAGATCGACGCTGGCGCCATTGACCGGATCGTCAAGGAAGCCACGAAGGCGCTGGAGACGAGCCGGCGGAACATCTACGAGATATTCGAAAGCGCCCAGAACGAGAAGGAAGCGCTCCAGACCGAATTCAAGCAGGTCATGGACGAGCTGGACAAGACGATCTCCGAGGTCGACCGGCTGGAAAGCCGCTTCAAGCTGGCCCGCATTCGCCTCCGCGAAGTCAGCAGGCATTTCGACCAATTTTCCGAGGACCACATCCGCGAAGCCTACGAGAGCGCCACCACCTTCCAGCTGGAGCTGACCCTGGCCCGGGAGAAGGAGCAGCAGCTGAAACTCCGCCGGGACGAATTGCAGCAGCGGATCCGCAACCTGGAAAACACCCTCCGCAAGGCGGAAAACGTCGGCCTGCAGATGAGCGTCGTCCTCGACTATCTGTCCGGCGATCTGACGCAGGTGACCACGCTTCTGGAATCGGTGAAAAACCGCCAGCTCCTCGGCATGAAAATACTCGTGGCGCAGGAAGAGGAGCGCAAGCGGCTCGCCCGGGAGCTGCACGACGGCATCGCCCAGACGGTGGCCAACGTGGTGCTCCGCGCGGAGATCGCCGAACGCCTGATGGAGAAAGGGCAGACGGACGGGCTCGAGGACGAGCTGGCCTCGCTGAAGAAGCAGGCCCACGCCAGCATGGAAGAAATCCGCAAAATGATCTTCAACCTGCGGCCGATGGCGCTGGATGACCTGGGACTGGTCCCCTTGCTCCGCAAGTTCACGCAGGACTTCGAAGAGAAGGAGAAAATCCACGCTTCGTTCAATCTGGTCGGCACGGAAAGCCGCCTGCCGTCCACCATGGAGGCGGCGATTTTCCGCCTCGTGCAGGAAGCGTTCTCCAACGTGGTCAAGCATGCGGAAGCGACCCGCGTGAATCTGGAGCTGACGTTCCAGAAACAGATGCTCAAGCTGGTCGTCGAAGACAACGGCAAAGGCTTCCACCCCGAGGCGCTGCAGGCGAAAATGTCCGAAGGCTCCCACTTCGGCCTGATCGGCATGCGGGAGCGGGTGGAGCTGCTGAACGGCCGGTTCAACATCGAATCCGCGCCGAACGAGGGGACGAAGGTCACCATTCTGATACCGATCAGACTGGATATGGGAAAGGAGCGGCATCACCTTGTCATCCAAAAGCAAGATCCGGATCATCACGGCGGATGACCACCAGCTGACCCGGGAAGGGCTCAAGCGCATCATCGAGATGGAAGAAGACATGGAAGTGGTGGCGGAATGCGGTGACGGCATCCAGGTGCTGGAGCTGTGCAACATCCATCATCCCGACGTCGTGCTCATGGACATCAACATGCCGGTGGAGAACGGCGTGACGGCGACGGAGCGGATGCGCGAACTGTTCCCCGACATCAAGGTGCTCATCCTGTCCATCCACGATGACGAAAGCTACGTGTTCGAAACGTTGCGCAAAGGCGCCTCCGGCTACCTGCTGAAGGACCTGGAGGCGGAAGTGCTGATCCAGGCCATCCGCGCCGTGGTCGAAGGCCATGCCTACATCCATCCGAAGGTGACGGGCAAGCTGATCAACCAGCTGCGGCGCATGACGTACCTGGAGGAAAACGGCACGCTGTCCGCCCAGCCCTCCAGAAGCACGGAAGTCAAATTCGTCGCCGAGAAAACCCCGCTCACCCGCAGGGAGGCGGAAGTGCTCCGCCTGATGGCCGAAGGCAAGAGCAACAAGGCGATCGGCGAGCAGCTGTTCATCAGCGAGAAAACGGTGAAAAACCATGTCAGCAGCATTCTGCAGAAAATGGAAGTGGACGACCGGACCCAGGCCGTGATCAACTCCATCAAAAGGGGCTGGGTCACGCTGTAAAGCGCGGAGAAGCACTCCGGCCGGCAGCATTGTCGGCCGGTTTTTTGTTTCCGGAAGGGGCCGTTCCGCCCGGCGGCCGTATCGGCGGACGCTTGTATCCGCACGCCGCCGGCCCGACGTATCCGCTTCCATTCCGGACGGCCCGGCCGGTCCCCGCCCGGAACCCGGTCCCCCGCTCGGGAATATATTGTGGGCAAAAGGGATCGGAGGCGGAAGGGAGGCGGGTGATCGGTGGCGTTCGAACTTCTGCTGGTCATCGGCATCTACGCGCTGGGTGCAGCCGGCGTGCATTGGGCCCATCGGCGGCGAGGGAAGGCGGCAAGCCCGTCGCGCCATTACGTGCTCCATGTCCGCGACGACGGGCGCCGGCTGGAGTGGGTGGTGCGCGCGCTCCTGTGGCACGGGCTGAGGCGGGACCGCGGCATCCGGATTACCGTCATCGACGACGGGTCCACGGACGACACGCCCGCTCTGGTGCGCCTGATGATCCGCCGGTTCGGCATCGGGGCGGAACGGGCGGCGGGTGCGTCCCCGGCCGGCGAACCGGCCGGCCTGGAAGCGGATGGGCGGGGAACGGAGCCGGAGGGACGGCGCCTGCATGCGCCGGAACCGGATGGGCAGGGGATGGGCGCGCGGAGCATGGATCCGGACGGCTTGGAGACGGTGCGCGTGAGGCTGTGCTGCCCGGCGGATTGGCGCCGGCTGCCGCCGGCCTGCAGCTGGGTGCTGTAGCTTTCAATACAAATCGAATCGATCCATATCACGCTCGAAAACAGGGGGGACATGATGAAGGTTTACCTGTTGGCCGCCGAGCGGCCGGACGGCCGGCGATGGCGCGCGGCGCTCGATCCGTCGTTCCGGGCGGACGCGGCGCATGGCGGCGGGCGATCCGCCCGTCTGTGGCGTTCCCTTGATCCGCTTCCGCTCGGCCGCGCGCTGGCGGCGGCGGATGTTTTGAACGGACGAAATGGACAAGCCCGGCGGACGGTTGCCGGGAGCGGAAGGCGGGCAGGCGGGTTTGCCGGGAGATGGAAACGGCGGTCCTGGCGGATCGACGGGCTCGCCGGGGGATGGAAATGGCCGGCCCGGCGGATCGGCGGGCAGAACGGGAGATCGGGACGGCCGGCCGGGCGGACCGGCGTCTGGCGGGAACGGGACGAGCCGTTCCTCGTGCCGGTGGTGCAAACGGCGCCGGCCGATTCGGAAGCGCAGGCGGCGCCTGCCGGTTCCGATGCGCTGGACCGGCTGGCGGCGGCGATGGAAGGCCGGTCGCTTCTGGCGGAAGAGTTCGACTCCCTGGTCCGCTCGCTCGGCATCGCCAAAGAAGACGGCGAATGGCGGTACTGGGCCCAGCTGGGCCTGCTGTACGGCCTGTTCGAACTGCGGACGGGGGTGGCCGTTTTCCGCCCGTTCGGGCGGTTCGGCCGGGAGCGGGCGGTCTGCCGCCGCTGCGGGGCGGACGAACGATGGATCCGCCGGACGCCCTGCGCCTCCTGCGGGGAGCGGTGCCCGTATTGCGAGCGCTGCCTGGCCATGGGACGGGCCCGGGCCTGCACGCCGCTCTTCGTCGGTCCGGCGAGGAGACGCCCGGACCGCCATGCGGAACGGCTGGAACGGTCAGGTTCGCCGGCTCAGACGGCGCGGGCCCCGGACAGGCCGGTATGGCCGGAGCGCGGGCCGGACATGCCGGGGCGGACGGCATATGGCCCGATGCCGGCAAGGCGGCCGGCGCGCCAACCGGAACGGCCGGAACAACCGGATCGGGCGCAGCCGGACGGACAAGCCCGCCGGTCCGCCTTGGGCTCCGGCGTGCAAACGGACCCGTGCGGCCCGTCCGCCGCGGACGCGGAGCAAGCCGCCACGGCCGCCGTCTTCGGCCTGTCCCTCAGCCCGGCGCAGGAAGCGGCGGCCCGGGCGGGCGTACGGTTCGTCCTGGCGGGACGCCCGGGGGCGCCCGGCGCGGGCATCAGGCCGTTCCTCATCTGGGCGGTGACCGGCGCGGGCAAGACGGAAATGATGTTTCCCCTCATCGCGGCGGAGCGGGCGCGGGGCGGCCGGGTGGCGGTGGCCACGCCGCGCCGGGACGTGGTGCTGGAGCTCGCGCCCCGCTTAGCCGCCGCGTTCCCGGACGAGGAGACGGCGGCCCTGTACGGCGGCTCCGGCCGCCGCTGGCCGGCGGGCGGCATTCTGGTGGCCACCTGCCACCAGCTGCTCCGTTTCGAGGCGGCCTTCGATCTCGTCGTGCTGGACGAGGTGGACGCGTTTCCCTACCACGGCGATCCGATGCTGGCGTTTGCCGCGCGCAAGGCGTGCAGGCCCGGCGCGGCGTTCGTGATGCTGACCGCCACCCCGCCGCCGGCGCTGCAGCGGGCCGTCCGGCGCGGGCGCCTGGCCTGCGCGAAAGTGCCGGTCCGCTACCACCGGCATCCGCTGCCCGTGCCGTCGGTCGCCCGGCCGGCAAAGCTGGCGGCGCTTCTGGCGGAAACCGTCCGGCGCGGCGCCCAGGCGTTCGTGTTCGTGCCGCGGATCTCCCGGCTGGAACCGGAGCTGGCCCGGCTGCGCCGGGAGCTGGCGGGCGTCTTGCCGCCCGGGCGGATGGATGCCGCGTCGTCGCGGGACCCGCTGCGGGAAGAGAAGGTGCGCCGGCTCCGGTCCGGCGACATCCGCATCCTGCTGGCGACGACGATCCTCGAGCGCGGCGTGACGATCCCCAGGGCGGATGTTTACGTGCTCGACGCCGACCACCGCCTGTTCGACGCCGCCGCGCTCGTGCAGATGGCCGGCCGCGCCGGGCGGTCGGCCGAAGACCCCGCCGGGCGGGTCGTGTTTCTGTCCCGCCGCCGCACCCGCGAAATGCGCCGCGCCATCCGCCAGATCCGGGACATGAACCGGCTGGCGGAACGGCTCGGCTGGCTCGCGAAGCCCGCGGCGCCCGCGAAACGCCGCGCGGGCGGAAGGGGGCGGGCGCCGTGCCGGGAATGACGGAGCGGATCGTTCGCATCTCCGGCCGGCTGAAGGCGCTTTTCGATGCCGAAGGGAACGCCTGCCTCGCCTGCGGCGCCCCGCTCGCCGCATCCGCCGGCCTGACCGGCCCGGCGACGGCCCGCTTCCTGTGCCGGCGCTGCCGGGAAGACGTGCCCTGGATCCGGCCCGGCGACATCCGCTGCGCGGTGTGCGGCCGGGCGGAACTTTGCCCGGACTGCCCGCGGCGGACGAACCCGGCCTTCGTCATGAACCGCAGCGCGGTCCGCTACACCGACCGCATGAAGGAGTGGCTGGCCCGGCTCAAGTATCGCGGCGACGAGAAGCTGGCCGGCCTGTTCGCCCACATGATGGCCGGCGCGCTGGAGCGGATGCTGGACGAGCGCGGCCTCCGCCGCCGGGACATCGCGTGCCTGACCTGCGTGCCCGCCAGCGAAGAGCGCCTTCGCGAGCGGAGCTTCAACCAGACGGAACTGATCGCCCGCCGCCTCGCCGGCCACGCGCGCATCCCGTTCGTTCCGCTGCTTGCGCGCACCCGCCACACCGGCAAAATGAGCCAGAAGACGCGGGCGGAGCGGCTCCGCCTGCTGGAAGGCGCCTTCGCGGTCCCGGAGAGCCCCGCCCTCGAGCGGATCCTGCGGAAGGCGGCCGTTCCGGCGGCGGTCCGGTTCCTGCCGGCATCCGGCCGGACCGGGCGCCGGCTCCGGGACCCGGATCCCGCATCCGCCTCGCCGGAATTGGCCGCGCCCGCAACCGCCGCGTCCGCATTGGCACCACCCGCCGCCCGCCCGCCGCTCCGCATCGTCCTGATCGATGACGTGTACACGACGGGCAGCACGATGCAGGAATGCGCCCGGGCGATCCGCCGGCGTTTTCCGGAAGCGGAGGTGTACGGCCTCACCTGGGCGCGGTGAACGGCGTTGGCCCGGGCCGGGGCCCGCCCGCCGGCCGCGCCGCCATTTTGCCTGATGGGCCGCCGTTTTTGCCGGATTTTGTCCAGAGAATGAGAATCTTGTCCATTTTTTTCGCATCATGTAAACTAAAACGAGGAGAAGCTTCCGGCTCCGGCACGTTCCGGGCTGGCCGTTTCGCGAGGGGGAACCGGGATGGCTTTGAAGATCGACTATTGCCCGCGCTGCGGGAAAATCTTCGCCAAGGGCTTCAGGGACATCTGCCCTGCCTGCGTCAAGATCGTCGAGGAAGAATACGAGCGCTGCGTCGAGTACCTGCGCGAAAACAAGGGCGCCAACATCCAGGAACTCAGCGAAGCGACGGATGTCTCCATCAAGCAGATCACGAAATTCATCCGGGAAGGCCGGATATCCCTGCAGAACGCGCCAAACTTGATGTACCCCTGCGAAGTGTGCGGCATCCTGATCCGCGAAGGCGTCATGTGCGACCGATGCAGGAACCGGCTCAAGACCGACCTGAAGAACGCCGAGGAGATGGAGAAGCGGCGCAAGGAGCTGGAACAGCAGATGCGGGAAGCCCTCACGTACAAAAACAAGGGCTACGAGCAGAAGTTCCAGACCCAGCGGGAACAGCAGGAAGAAGACTGAACCAGGGGACTATAAAAAATGGGACGCCGGGAACCGATAATGAGGATAGGTGAAATCGGTTCTCTTTTTTTATATCATTTTCCGGGATAAAAAAAGAGAAACCCGCACGAACGGAGAGGAAACCGATGAACATCAACCACATCAACCGGATCGGCGCGGTCCATTCCTACCGCAAGCAGGTGTCCGCCGGCAAGCCGGGAGAAGCCGGCCGGCCGGGTCCGAAGAAGGACGGCGTCGAATTTTCCGACGAAGCCCTGAAGCTGCTGGAATCGCAGCCGAAGGCGGGCGGCGCCCGGGCGGAGCGGATCGCCGAGCTGAAAGAGGCGGTTTCGACGGGCACGTACCACGTGGATGCGGGCAAGGTGGCCGAGAAGCTTTTGCCCCGTCTGCTGGACCATCCCAACACCTGAAAGCGCCCAGTGCGGGAAAGCCGGTGATGCCCGTGTCCGTTGTCCTGATGATCAAACACATGAAAGAGCTCCTCGCCCTGAACCGGACGCTGCTGGACATCGCCGGAGAGAAGCGGCAGGCCATCCTGGAAAACCGGATCGATGATCTGGCGGCGCTCGTGAACCGGGAAAGCCGGGTCGTCCGGGACATGGCCGGCGTGCAGGCGGCCTGGCGCTCCGCCGCCGGCAACGTGCTGGCGGCGCGCGGGTTCCATCCCGACAGTTCGATGACGCTCCGGGACATCGCCATGCTGGTCCGCCCGGGGGAAGGCCGGGAGGAGCTGCTGAAGCTGGAGGAGCAGCTGGCGGCGGCGGTCCGGCAAGTGAAGGAAGCCAACGAACGGAACCGCCGGCTGATCGATCAATCGCTGGAATACGTGCAGTACACGCTGGACCTGATGGCCGGCGCGGACGGGCCGGACGTCACCTACGACAATCCGTCGCAGTCCCACAGGATGCCGGACGGCCATGCCTGGACGCGGTTCGACGCCCGGGCATGAAATGCCGGGAAACCGGCGGCACAAGCCGGAGACCCGCGGGGCAAAACGGTTGGAAAGGCGGAATGCCGGATGGATGGCGGCATGGAACGCGGCCGGTCGGCCGGAACGACGGCATTTGACGAATGGATGGAGATTCTCCGCCGGATCGGAGAGCTGTACGGGCAGCTCACGGAAGCGGAACTCGGCAAGCGGGACGCGCTCCGGCGCGGCGATCTGGCGGCGCTGGAAGCGGCCTCGCGGCATGAACGGCGGCTGCTGGAGCGGTACGAAGAACTGGACGCGGCAAGGAAGGAGCGGATGGCGGCGTGGCAGCTCGAGCGCGGGCTGGACGCCGATCCGCGGATGACCTTGACCGCGGCCATCGCCGCGCTGGATGACGAAGCCGGCCGTAACGCCCTGCGGCGGATGCGGCGGGATCTGAACGAAGCCGCGCGGCGGCTGAAGGCGGCCGCGGAAACGAACCGGGACCTGATGCAGCTGTCCCTCGACGCGGCGGCGGCGATGGCAACGCCGGGCGCGCCGGTCAGAGACGACATCATCTACGGCCATCCGGGGCAAGGCCGCCCGGCGGGCGAACAGCCGCTTGGCCGGCCGTCCGGATATGACAGACGGATGTAAAGACCAGGTCCTTAGCGCAAACGGAGGTGCGACATGCGATCCACGTTTCACGGTCTCGAAACGAGCAAACGGGCCATCCTGACGCAGCAGACGGCGCTGTTTACCGTCGGCCACAACATCGCCAACGCGGCGAGCAAAGGATACTCCAAGCAGCGCGTCAACCTGTCGGCCACCAAGCCGATCGAGGCGCCGGGCATGCAGAACAGCACCGCGCCGGGCCAGCTCGGCACCGGCGTGCAATACGACAGCATCGAGCGGCTCCGGGACAGCTACCTGGACCTGCAATTCCGCCGGGAGAACGCCGCGGCGAACATGTGGCACGTGGTGGATTCGACCCTGGACTCCATCGTGGCGCTCCTCAACGAGCCGGGCGAAAGCGGCCTGCGCAGCGTGATGGACAAATTCTGGGACGCGCTGGAAGTGCTGAATCGGGATCCGGGCCTGCTCAGCGCCCGCATCGACCTCGTCGGCGCCGCCGTCAACATGGCGGACGCGTTCAATGCGGTGGAGACCGGCCTGAACAGCCTCGAAAGCGACATCCAGACCAACATCGAGCGGAAGCTGGTGCAGGCCAACGGGCTCATCGAAAACATCAGCAACCTGTTTACCCTGATCCGCCGCACCGAGGCGATGGGCAACAACGCCAACGATTATCTGGACCAGCGGGACAGGCTGGTGGACGAGCTCTCGAAAATCGTCGACGTCCAGGTGATCGAGACGCCGGACGGCGGCTACTCCATCGTGGCGGCCGGCGTCACCGTGGTGGCGAACGACACCTTCACGCCGCTGACGGCGGATGACGTGGCGAACGCCATCAGCGGCGAACTGGCCGGGTACGCCCGGTCCCTCGGCGAAGTCAGCCTCATCCGCGACCAGCTGAACGCCATGGTCGACACGCTGGTGAACGGGGAAATCACGGTCCGCCTGGAAAACGGCTATATGACTTCCGGTCCGCTGGTGGTCCTGAATGAAGTAACGGTGCGGGATGCGTCCGGCAACACGGTCACCTACCCCGCCGGCTCGACGGTTCCGGCCGGCTCGGAAATCATCAGCCCCGTGGAAATCCGGGTGAACGGCTTCAACGGCCTGCACCGGCTCGGCTACGCCCTGCCCGACGGCCAGACGGACATTCCGTTCTTCGTCTCGTCGGACGGCAGCGGCACGTTCACGCTGGGCAACATCCGCGTCAACCCCGCCATCGTGAACAACACGAACCTGGTGGCGGCGTCGGGCAAATACGAAGTGGTCGACGGCCAGGTCCGGACGATCCGCGGCAACAGCGACATCGCCCATGCGTTGGCCGGCCTGCGCGACAAGGTGTTCAACTATCCGGCCGACCTGACCAGCCTGTCTTCGGGCACCATCGACGACTACTTCCGGGCGCTGGTAAGCGACCTCGGCACCCGGAGCAACAACGCCCATCGGCAGTCGACCAACCTGAAGGATCTGACGGAAGCCATCGAAATCCGCCGTCAGGAAGTCAGCGGCGTCTCGCTGGACGAAGAGCTGGCGGACATGCTCCGCTTCCAGCACGCCTACAACGCGGCGGCGCGGAACATGACCACGGTGGACGAAATGCTGGACCGGATCATCAACCACATGGGCATCGTCGGCCGATGAGACGAGGTGAACCATCATGCGGGTAACGGGATGGATGCAAAACATCCAGCTGCTCCGAAATTTGCGCAACAACAACGCCGGCATCATCGACTGGCAGAACAAGCTGGCCACCGGGCGCCGCATCCACAAGCCCGGGGACGATCCCGTCGGCGTGACATACTACATGCGGTATAACAGCGAGATCAAACGGACGGACGTGTTCCTGGAAAATGCCAACACGGCGCTCGGCTTCCTGCGGACGATGGACCAGATGATGCAGCAGGCCAGCGACGTCCTCAAGCGGGCCCGGGTTCTCGTGCAGCAGGCTTCGACGGGCACGACGCCGGACGAAGCCCGCCAGCACATCGCGGCGGAAATCCGCCAGCTGAAAGACCAGCTGGTCACGATCGGCAACACCGAATTTTCCGGCCGCTATCTGTTCAACGGGCAGAAGACGGACATCAAACCGTATTCGCAGAATGATCCGGCCAACGACAGAACGGACCGCGGCGTCTTCTACCTGAACGTCAGCCCGAACGTGTCCGTGCCGGTCAGCATCAGCGGGGAGGACGTGTTCGGCGAAGCCGGGGCCGCCGACAACGCGTTCCGCGTCTTCGACGAGATTCTCGTCCATCTGCAAAACAACGACATCGACGAACTGCTGGCCGACATGGAGCGAATCGACGCGCTGTCGGACCGCATCAACAGCGTCTGGGCGGAAATCGGCGCCCGCACGAACCGTTTCGAACTGGTGAAAGAGCGCATCGAGGACCAGCTGGTGTCCCTCAAGGAGCTCCGTTCCGCCGTCGGCGACGTGGACATGGCCGAAGCGCTGATCGAGCTGCAGCAGCGGGAGAACGTCCTGCAGGCGTCCCTGGCCATCGGCGCCCGGATTTTGCAGGTGTCTCTCGTCGACTACATCCGATAGGAACGGAGCGTGATCCGGCATGGGCGTGTCCGTCGGACCGGCGGCATCCGCCGGGGCAGGCCTCCGGATGCCGACGCTCGCAGAGCGGACGGATCCGAACATCGGCCTGAAGGAGCGGGTGAACGTCGACGCGGCGCCGGAAGCCGCCAGGCTGGAAATCCGCACGCGGAATCCCGAGATGACCGTCGACTGGGATCCCGTCTGGCGGGAGCGCGGCTTTCTGAAGGTGCACGACCAGGCCCGGGAAATCCAGGCCATCGCCCAAGAGCGATATGCCCGGGATCTCGAATTCCGGGTGCAGGCCGGCCTCCGGGCGCGCGACATCCACAGGGAGAAGGGCAACGTGTTCGGCCGCATCGCCTTCGACAAGTTCCTGAACACCCGCCGGCGGTACGTGCAGATCGACGCCGCTCCGAAGTTCGGGGTGCAGATCGACGTCCGCATCTACCCGCCCGAGATCCGGGTCGAGACCAATTTCAAATGGGAGCGCGATTGATGCCATGCATCAGGCCGCAAATGCGCCGGTTCCGGTCCGCACCGTCCACAGCCGGGCCTACGGCGACTTTCAGGTGACGGAAGACCAGATCTATCATTTCCCCCGCGGGCTCGTCGGGCTGCACGAATACCGGGACTATGCCCTGATCCGGGTGGAAGAGGGACCGTTTCACCTGCTGCATGCCCTGAATGACGAATTGAGCTTCATTCTGCTGCCCGCCCATCTGGCGGCCGACCCGTACGGGTTCCGGATCGACGACGCGACCGTGGAGCTGCTTCAAATCGGCAAGCCGGAAGACGTTGCCGTGTTCGTGATCGTCAACGCCGTCGACGACCGGCTGTACGTCAATCTGAAGGCGCCGGTGCTGACGGCGCCCGCCAGCCGTCGGGGCTGCCAGTTCATCATCGACGACCCGGACTACCCGATTCGCCATCCGCTGTCCGGCAAGGAGGGGTCCTAATGCTCGTCCTGCGACGCAAGCCCGGCGAGTCGGTGTTGATCGGAGACGGCATCGAAGTGCAGATTCTCGGCGTGGAAGGCGATACGGTGAAGCTGGGGTTTTCCGCCCCCCCGGACATCCAGATTTTGCGCAAGGAACTGGTGGAAAGCATTTTGCAGGAAAATCTCGAGGCCGGCAAGCGGCCGCCCAATCAGGAGCAGCTTCGCCGCCTTTTGGATACATTCCCCAAACTGGATTCCAAGCAGGAAAGGGTGTGAGGACATGATAGCCCTCCATGGCGTCAGCGTGCAGAAACCGGAACCGGTTCCCGTTGACAAAAGCCGCATCGAACCGATTGTGCCCGTGAAGAACAAGCCGGCCGCGGATTTGAAGAAGGCCGTTCCCGAGCGCAGCGACGGACCGCCGGCGGACAGGATCGCGGGCGAGAAGCTGCCGGACCGGGCGGAGGCGAGAAAGAATGTCCGCTTCGACCAGCTGTCCGAACAGGAGAAAGAGCGGCTGCAGGAAGAGCTGGACCGGCACAACGCCAAATTCGCCTATACCGGCAAGTATCTCAAATTCAAGTTCGACGAGGAAGCGTCCATGCTGTACGTGGAGGTCATCGACGCCTCCACCAATGAAGTGATCGTCAGTCTGCCGCCGGAGTTTCTGATCGATCTGTCGATCAAGATGAAGAAAATCCTCGGGCTGTACATCGACGAGAAGCTGTGATGAAGCGCCCCGAATGACGGCCGGTCCCGGCCGAACAAGGAGGAGTCGCCATGTCTTTCAGTCTGAGCGGCATTGCATCCGGTCTGGATACCAACGCCATCATCTCCCAGCTGATGCAGATCGAGCGGATTCCGTACACGAAGCTGGAAGCCCAGAAAAAGGCATACAACAATCAGATGTCCACGTTCCGCACCATCAACACGAAGTTGATGGCGCTGCGTTCGGCGGCGGAGGATTTGCGACTGTCGGCCGCCTTCAGCCTGCGCAGCGCGTCCGTTTCCGACAACTCGGTGCTCCGGGTGTCGGCATCGGACACCGCTGCGGAAGGCGTCTATGAGATTTACGTGGACAGCCTGGCCAAGGCGCACAGCGTCCGGTCCGCCTCCCTGTCGTCGGCACTGAGCCAGCAGGTGGACGACTTTCTGGACGGAGCAAGCAACCAGTTCAAAATCTATTACGGCGACAAGGAAGAGACCTTCACGTTCAGCGGCGAAACCGTCGAAGAAGCGCTGAACAACCTGGTGAAAGCCATCAACGGGAAGGACATCGGCCTGACCGCCGCCCTCGTGGAAACGAGCCCGGGCGCCAAGACGCTGGTGCTGACCGCGAAGAAGACCGGCACGGATCACGACATCCGTCTCGGGTCGGAAGCGGACGGCCAGCACGTCGTCATCGATGCGGACCAGGCGTTTCTGGAGAAGCTTGGCCTGGTGACCGTTGATGAAATGACGAGCGCGGTGGAATGGAACACGGTGACCGAAGCGAAGAATGCCCGCATCACCATCAACGGCCTGGAAATCATCGCCTCCGGCAACGAGCTGAGCAACGTGCTGGCCGGCGTCAACCTCACGCTGCTGAAAGAAGGCGCTTCCGCCAGCGTCACCATCGCCCGGGACGCGGACAAGGTGGCCGACAAGGTGGAAGCTTTCGTCAAGGCCTACAATGACGTGATTGCCGAGATCCGCTCCAGCACCGCCAAGGGCGCCGCCCTGCAGGGCGACTTCACGCTGCGGTCTCTGGAAGACCAGCTGGCGGCCATGCTCCACGGCGGCGTCGGGCCCAACACGGAAGGCGAGCGGTTCAAATATGAATTTCTCGTCCAAGTCGGCCTCGAGGTGGACAAAGGCATCACCAAGGGCAGCGACATGACGGGCAAAATTTCGTTCGACCGGGAGAAATTCAAGAAAGCGCTGGCGGAAGATCCGGATGCGGTGTACAGGCTGTTTGCCCATCAGGATGAAACCCCGGGCGCACGGCAGGGCATCGCCGAACGGTTCAGCGAGACGCTGCGGGTGTGGACCCGGTCCGGCACGGGCATCCTGGCGGCCAAAATCGAAGGCTTCAACGAGCAGATCAATTTCGTGACGAAGCAGATGGAAAGCATGGAATCCCGCCTGGCCCAGCGCGAGGAGCAGCTCAGGAAACGGTTTTCGAACATGGAAGTGGCGCTGGCATCCCTGCAAAACCAGATGGCCTGGCTGAACAGCCAGCTGGCCGCCCTCATGGTGAGCCAGATGTAAGGCGGATGCCGTGCGGGATGCAGACCGGCCATTGACCGGAAGCAAAACCTGGACAAAGGGACTGATGCATTGTGGTGCTGCCCAACCAATTCGGCTACCAGGCTTACCAGAAGAACAAGTACGAGACCGCATCGCCGCATCGCCTGATTTTGATGCTGTATGACGGCGCGCTGTCCAACATCCGGCACGCGGCGGAGGCGCTGGACGGCCGCGACGCCGAAGCCGCCCGCCGGGCCATCCTCAAGGCGCAGGACATCGTTTCGGAGCTGCTCAGCTGCCTGAACGTGGAGCAGGGCGGCGACATCGCGCTGAACCTGCGCCGGCTCTATCTCTACGTGTTCAACCGGCTGGTGCAGGCCAATGTGCGGAAAGATCGGACGATCCTCGAGGAAGTGGACGGCATCCTGTCGGATCTCCGGTCGGCCTGGGCGGAAATCGGCAAGGAGGTCGGCCTCGGTGCACGGCCGTGACCAAAGCGCCGGCAGCGGGGACGACATCGGACGCTGGCGGGACCTGTACCGCCGTCTGCTCGCGATCAGCCGAAGCCAGAAGGCGCTTTTGGACCGGCACGCCGAAGACGATGCGTTCGCGGACCGGTTCGCCGAACTGGCCCGGGACTGGAACGACGTCCGGGAGGAGATCCGGCGGACGGAAGCGCGCCTCATGGCGGCCATCGGCGAAGACCGGCTGCGCCGGCTGTTCGCCACGGACATTCTGCCGATCGTCCGCGAAACGGAAGCCGCCATCGGGGAAGCGGCCGACGCGATGCGAAGGCATCTCGGGGCGGCCGGCAACGCCCTGCGCGCCATCCGGGAAGGCCGGCAGATGCGGGACGCCTACGCGGACCCGGAACCCGCATCGCAGACGTCGATCTTTTTCGATGAAAAAAAATGAAGAACGCTATAAACTTTCAGGGAGCATTTTCCGATATAGGTATTAAGTCGCATGGATGCGACTAATATAAAAAATCATGGAGGATGATTGCTGTGTCGATGTACATCAACACCAACGTCGCAGCCATCAACGCCCATCGCAACCTGAGCTACAACAACACGCAGATGGGCAAGACGATGGAGAAGCTGTCGAGCGGCTACCGCATCAACCGCGCGGCCGACGACGCGGCGGGTCTGGCCATCTCCGAGAAGATGCGCTTCCAGATCAACGGCCTGAACCAGGCGATGCGCAACGCCCAGGACGGCATCTCCCTCATCCAGACGGCGGAAGGCGCCCTCACCGAAGTGCACGCCATGCTGCAGCGCATGAACGTGCTGGCGAACCAGGCGGCCAACGGCATCTATGAGGAGTCCGACCGTGAAAAGCTGCAGGATGAGATCGATCAACTCATCAGCGAAATCAACAACATCGCCCAAAACACGAAGTTCAACGGCATCTCCCTGCTTGCGGTGTCGGGCGGCGCCACGAATTCGGTGACGTTCCAGATCGGCGTCTATGCGAACAACACGATCTCCGTCACGCTGGAAGATCTGACGGCTGAATCGCTGGGCCTGATCTCGTCGGGCGGTTCCAACATCAGCATCGTGGGCATCGATGGCACGAATGCGCGCGCCGTCATCTCCAAGATCGAACAGGCCATCCAACAGGTGTCCAAGCAACGGGCGGCCTTCGGCGCCGTGCAAAACCGCCTCGAGCACACGATCAACAACCTGGGCGTCAACGTGGAAAACCTGTCCGCTTCCGAATCGCGGATCCGCGACGCCGACATGGCCAAGGAAGTCACCAGCTTCACCCGGAACCAAATCCTGGTGCAAGCCGGCACGGCCATGCTCGCCCAGGCGAACGCCGTTCCGCAAAACGTGCTGCGGCTTCTGGGTTGATCGACACCCGTCGGCAAACCCGGCTTTCGAATCCCCCGTCTTCCGGACGGGGGGTTTTCTTTTTTTTCCAGACGGTCGCGTTCTATTTACTTATGGCGCTTGTTGACCGATAAATAGAATAGTGTCGACTATTGTCCGAAGGATGGATGATCCGTGCAAATCCTCATCAACGGCAAGCCGGTCCAATGGCCGCAAGACGGCGGGGAGCGGGAACTGGACCGGCTTTTCATGGAGTTGGCGGAACGAAACGAAATCGTGCAGGACGTGATCGTGGACGGCGTGCCCTGCACGGACGATTACCGGGAACGGATCCTGCGGAACGCCGGCACGATCCGCGAAATCGAGATCCGCACGGTCAGCGGCGGGGTGGCGGCCGCGGAACTGGAAGAAGAGCTGAAAGGCTATTTGCCGAAGCTGCTCGCGGCGTTTGATTCGATACCGGAACTGCTTTACGGCGACATGACGCCGGAAGACTGGGGATACGTCAGCCGGCTGCTGGAAGGCATCCAGTGGGTCGTGCAATCCGCGGAACTGCTGAAATGGCAAGCCGGGAAAGCCGGGGACGCGGTCCGCGCCGGCTGGTGCAAGGCGTTTCTGGACGATGCGGCCGGGCGGCTGGCCGAACTGGACCGGCAGCTGCAGCAATCCGACTTCATCGCGGCGGGCGACCTGCTGAAATACGAACTGCCGGAGGCGTTCCGGACGCTGCACGGCCGGCTGGCCGGTGAGTCGGCATGAAGAAGCATGCGGCGGACAATTTGCTGTTTCTGCGGGAACAATACCCGAATCTGTACAACGCCGTCCGCAACCGGACGTATGACAAAACCCGCGTCGTGCCGGATGCGGCGAAGAACGGCCAGCCGATCCTGAAAATCGTCGAAGGCGGCCGGGAGACGGCCATGTACAGCCGCTATGATCCCGGACTCGAGGCGGCGCGGTGGGCGGCCACCCTTTCCCGGGAAACCGGGGAATCGGGCAACCTCCTGCTCGTCGGCTTCGGGCTCGGCTACCATGCGGCGGCGATTCTGGAAGCGTATCCGGACCGGAAGCTGTACATCATCGAGCCGGATCCGGACGTGTTTCTGGCGGCCATCGAATGCGTCGATCTGCGGCCCGTGCTGGGAAGCAGACAGGTCGCGCTGTTTGCCGTCGGCGACGATCCGGCCGTTCTCGACGGCGTGCTGCAAAGCATCTACCAATCCGCGGCGGGCGCCTTCGCCTTCGCGGCGCCGCCGTATTACCGGAACCGGCACGGCGGGCTGGTCGAAGCGCTGGCGAAGCGTTCCGCGCAAACCGCGCCCATCTTCGGCGCCACCCTGAACACGATCCGGCGTTTCCGGCAGGAATCGATCGAAAACGCGCTGATCAACGCGAGGCGGAATCTCCGGACCCGATCCTTCCGCGGCCTGCGGGATGTTTGCGCCGGGGTGCCGGCCGTCATCGCCGGCTCCGGTCCCTCCCTGGGCCTTGCGATCGACAAGCTCCGGGCGATCCGCGACCGCGTGCTCCTCATCGCCTCCGGTTCCAGCATCCAGGGGCTCCTCCATCACGGGCTGGAACCCGACCTCATCGTCTCGATTGATCCCGGCGAATGGAACCGGCGGGTGTTCGAGAAGCTGGACGTCTCGCAAATCCCGTTTCTGTACGTGCCGGCCCTCAAGCACAGCGCCATCCGGGACGACCGGTCGCCCTTCCTGCTGCATGCCTATGTCGATGTGGACACGCTGGCCAACTATATCATGGACCCCGGCGACGAGGACGTCATCCTGCAGACGAGCACCACCGTGGCCGGCGCCGCCGTCCAGGCGGCGGTCTGGATGGGGTGCCGGGACATCGTATTCATCGGACACGATTTTTCTTTCCCGGGCGACGCTGTCTACGCCGCCGGCGTCAGCCACGCGCCCGAGGTCCTGCTGAAAAGGCGGGTGGCGGATGCGGAGCTTGTCGTTCCGAACGTCGCGGGCGGCGAAAACCGCACCAACAAGGCCATGCTCGTGCTGAAGCACGATACGGAAGACGCCCTGGCCAAACTGCCGTTTGTCCGCTTTTACAACGCTTCTCCCGTCGGCGCCGTCATTCGGCATACGGAGCCGCTCGCCCTTGACGAACTGCCTGTCCGCCTGAAGGCGGAACCGCGGCCGGCCGGGTGGTTCAAAAAGCTTGTGCTGGAGAAAACTTCTCCGCCTTCGCCGGATCGGCAACGGCTTGCGAAGCAACGGATCCGCAAGCTCCAGGACCGGCTCGGTGAACTGGAAGAGCTTCACCGCGACGCGGACCGCGTGCTGGGCGAGGCGAGCGCCATGCTGGCCGATCCTTCGCAAGCCGGCCGGCTTGGTGACTGGTTCGGCACATTCGAAAAACACTGGCAGCGCCTGCTGGACCACGACATCGTCAAGCGGGCTCTCGCCTATTACCTGGCGGCGGAACATACCCACGCCCGGCGCCATTGGCCGGACATGCTGGCCGAACGCGACCCGCTCCGCAAACTGGAGAAGCTGCTCTTCTGCGTGGCGCCGCTCATGGACGCCATCCGCAATGTGATGCCCGTCATGCATCGCGGGCTGGATGTCTGGCGGACGGAAGACTGACGGCAGGAGGCGTGCCACAGGACATGGGATTTTATGCGGACAAAAAGATTTTGGTCACCGGCGGCACCGGTACCATCGGCCAACATCTGGTGCGGCGGCTTTTGGAGGAAGATCCGGCCGTCATCCGCGTGTTCAGCCGGGATGAGTTCAAGCAGTTCGAGATGCAACAGGCCTTTCAGCCGCACCTGAAGAAGCTGCGCTTTCTGATCGGCGACGTCCGCGACCTGCCCCGGCTCACCCGCGCGATGGAAGACGTGGACTACGTGTTCCACCTGGCGGCCATGAAGCAGGTCCCGGCATGCGAGTACAACCCGTTCGAGGCGGTGCAGACCAACGTCATCGGCACGCAGAACGTCATCCAGGCGGCCCTCGAGACCGGCGTGCGGAAGGTGCTGTTTGCGAGTTCGGACAAGGCGGTGTCGCCGATCAACACTTACGGCGCCACGAAATTGATGGGCGAACGGCTCATTACCGCCGCCAATTACCAGAAGGGGCCGAAACCGACCGTGTTCGCTTCCGTGCGGTTCGGCAACGTGATGGGATCGAGGGGCTCTGTGATTCCGCTGTTCAAGCGGCAAATTTTGGAGCAGCAAAAAATCACGGTGACGGATCTCAACATGACCCGGTACATGATGACGCCGAACCAGGCCATCAGCCTCCTTCTGGAAGCGAACCGTCTCGCGGCGGGTGGCGAGGTGTTCGTGCTCAAGATGCCGATCGTGCGGCTTTCGGATCTGGCGGCGATTCTCATGGAGGAAATCGGCAGCCGGCACGGCATCCGCGACATCCGGATCGAGACGATCGGCCTCCGACCGGGCGAAAAAATGGACGAACGGCTGATGACGGCGGAAGAAGAGCGGCAAATGACCGAAACGGAATGGATGTACATCATTCCGCCGCTGTACGGTCAACCGAAGAGGGTCTACGAGCATTCGGGCGACTTCGTGCCTTCTCTGGCCTACCGGGGCAATGAAGTGATCGGGAAGGACATGCTGCGCGACTGGTGTCTCAGCGAAGGATTGCTTTGATTGTTGGAGGATTGAGCCGTTTGAAACCCAAAAGACTGGCCGTCATGGGATCCTGTCTGACGAGGGATGTTTTCAATTCCCGTTTCAATTTGAATTACAAGCATTACTTCGAATGCGTGCTGACGCAAAACCAGACCTCCTTCATCAGTTTGATGTCGCCTCCGGTCGAATATGACAAAACCAAGATCGACAATCTGATCTCCTACAACGAATGGAACGTCCACACGGATTTGAACAAGGAATTTCTTCATCGGATTGTCGAATTGAAGCCGGACGCCTTGCTGATCGATTTTTTCGCCGACATCTTTTTCGGCGTTTTGAAGCTGCGGGAAGGCGTCTACATCACCAACAACAGGTGGAAGTTGTGGAAAACGAGCTATTACCGGGAGCTGCCGGAAAAACATGAACTGAATTTAAGCGTGGATCCGGAAGCCTATATGCGATTGTGGGAAGAAAGCATCGACAGATTTTTCGACTATATCCGATCCAGGTTGCCGGATCTGGATGTCATCGTGGTGGAATCGAGGTTTGTCGATCATTTTGCGTCCACCAAGGACCAGCTTCTGCTCAGAATCAGCGATTACCGGAAAGAACATTTCAATGTGGACCACGCAAACCGCTTCATGAAACGGATGTGCCAATATGCCGTCGATCGCCATGGCGCCAGACGGCTGGATATGACACAGGAACACTATCATTCCTTTGACCAGCATATTTGGGGGCCTTTCTATGTGCACTACACCATGGACTATTACCAGAATGCCCTGCATCGGCTGGTGGAATTGCTGGGACTGGAAAAGGAGAAAATCCGGATCGTCGTTTTTGGAACCGGAAGCGGCGCCGTTCAATTCATGCAGCGGATCAAGCAGGATGCCGTGGCTGTTCAATGTTTTGTGGACAACGATCCTGCCAGGCAACAATCCGGCTTCATGGGGTACCGCGTCATCGCGCCCGACGAGTTGCCGGGTCTCGAGCATGATTGCATCATCATTGCCAGCCAATTTTCGCCGGACATCATGAAGCAGCTGCTGGCGCTGGGAATACCCTACGACAAGATCGTGCCGTTCTATTACGCCCATCACAACCGGACGATGGAAAAATACCACCGGGCCGTTGTCGAGCAGGTTGCCGAGCACGGGAAATGAAAAACGAAAGCGCTTTTTCAATCAAGGGGTGCCGGGATGAAGAAGGTCATTACATACGGAACGTTTGATCTGTTCCACGAAGGGCACTATCGGTTGCTCAAACGGGCAAAGGCGCTGGGGGATTATCTGATCGTGGGCGTGACGTCGGAGTCATATGACCAGAGCCGCGGCAAACTCAACGTCCAGGAAAGTCTTGCGCAGCGGATCGAACATGTCCGGAACAGCGGCTTTGCCGACGAAATCATCGTGGAAGAGTACGAAGGCCAGAAGATTCACGACATCCAGAAATACAAGGTGGACATCTTCGCCATCGGTTCCGATTGGAAGGGCAAATTTGATTACCTGAAAGAATATTGCGATGTCGTCTATCTGGAACGAACGAAAAACATCTCCAGCACGCAGTTGCGCGATCGACAGTTCGGCGTGGTGCGTCTCGGAGTGGCCGGCAACGGACGAATCGCCAACCGGTTCATTCCCGAATCCAAATTCGTCAGCGGTGTCAACGTGGAAGGCGTGTTCGGCCGGAACGAAGCGAAACTGGCCGCATTTGTGGAACGCCACAACCTGGCTTTTTACAGCCTGGATTACGATGCGTTTTTGGACAAGGTGGACGCCGTCTACATCGCAACGAGCCATCCGACGCATTACGATTTTGCGAAACGGGCGCTGGCAAGCGGCAAGCATGTCCTGTGCGAAAAACCGCTGGCCCTGTCGGCGGAACAGGCATCGGAGCTGTACGAGTTGGCCGGCAACATGGGGTGCGTGCTGCTGGAGGCCATCAAAACCGCCTTTTGCCCGGGTTTCAACCGGTTGGTCGGCGTTGCCCGAAGCGGCCGGATCGGCCAGATCCGGGATGTGGAAGCGACGTTTACGAAACTGGTTAGCGGGAACATTCGGGAACTCGATCCGGATGAGGCGGGAGGCAGCGTCACCGAACTGGCTTCCTATCCGTTGCTGGCCATCGTCAAATTTCTCGGGACCAAATGGAATGCGGTCACCTGGGATGCCTGGTTTGATCCGGAACGCGGCGTCGACCTGTTTGCCAAAATGCACATCGCCTATGACCGGGCGGTCGGGACGGCCAAAACCGGACTTGGCGTCAAGTCGGAAGGCGATCTGGTCATTGCGGGAACGGCCGGGTACATCTATGTGCCCGCTCCCTGGTGGAAAACCGAGTACTTTGAAATCCGGTTTGAAAACGGAAACGAAAACGAAAAGCACTTCTGCAAATTCGACGGGGACGGCCTCCGTTACGAACTGGCCGAGTTCGTCTCCATGATCAGAAAACGCGAATTGCGCAGCTACAAGCTGATTCCGGAGGAATCCATCGCCATTGCCGGCTTGATCGGACGGTTCCGTTCGGGAATCGGCGTGCGAAAATTCGGTTGAGCGGGGAGCAGGATGGGGACATTGGACCAAACGCTTTTTGAACAGGACCGGTTTGTCGGGCAATTCACATTCCGCCATTTGCATTGGGAAAACCGTTCGTCCGGCAGCTGGGTATGGCCGGGTCGGCCCGAATCCGTCGAGAAGAACATCCGGCTTTATTTGGAATCCCCCATGCTGCCCGTTCGCCTGCATTGCGGCGAGGCGATCGTTTCCGTGGATGCGGGCGCGACGATTCCTTTTTTCATGTTGCAAGGTTTGCTGCTCGAACAAATCCACCAGCTGGTGTTTGAACCCGGACTTGAAGGATGGTTTCGGCCCCGCCAGCAGCTTTACCAGAAAAAAGCCGATGAGCTGTATGCGCTTTGGCAGGCGATTCCCTATCGGGACAAAGAACTTGTCCGGTCGTTTTTCCTGAAACGCGCCTCGTTTCTTGCCCATCAAATCAGCTTGTTTGATTTGGTGCACCGGAGCGATGTCAACCTTCGGATCTCCATGAAATTGCTGAAGGCCATGGAAACCGGCGGCCCCCTGTTCGAACGGTTTCGGAACGAACGGCTCGCCATCTACGGAGCGGGAAAAATCGGTCAACTCGCAACCAGATATCTCATGTCCCGCGGGTTTTCCCCGACGGTGTTCATCGACGAATACACGCATCATGAAAGCATGCACGGGTTGCCCGTGCTGCGGATGAAAGATCTGGAACGGTTCCGGCACAAGCCGCCGTTTGACGTGATCCTTGTGACGCCGGTATTTGATTTCGTGACCATCCGGGAGCAATTGGCCAGGCAAACGGACAGGCCGATTTGTTCGTTGGAAGACGTCCTTTGATGAGGTGTGCGATGAAACCCTCCCTGTCAGTCATCATTCCCATTTACAACACGGAGAAGTATTTGCGGGATTGCCTGGATTCCGTCCTGAACCAAACGTTTTCCGATTTTGAATTGCTGGCCGTTGACGACGGTTCCCGGGACCGGAGCGCGGATATCGTGGAGGAATATATGAAGGCCGATCCGCGCATCAAACTGATAAGACAAGAAAACAAGGGGCCGTCGGGAGCCAGAAACCGGGGAATGGACATGGCCCGGGGGGATTGCCTCTATTTCATGGACAGCGACGACATTCTTCATCCGCGTGCCTTCGAGTCCTGCATGGCGGTGTTCCGGGAAACGGATGCCGACATGGTGCTGTTTGACGCGCAGAGCATCGTGGAAGACGGGGTCGCGGATGCGAAAGAAGACCGGGAAGACTATTTGTCGTGGTATTCGAAATATTACGACCGTTCCCGGGTGCTGCCCGCCCGCCGGACCATGAGCGTCGAAGAATATCTCAGAAAGAGCATGGAAGCGAACAAGTATCGCGGAAATGCCTGTCTGTACATGGCGAGAAAGCGGATCATCCAATCGGTCCGCTTTCTGGAGCAAATCACGTTTTATGAGGACAATCTGTTTACCTTCAACCTGCTGATGAAAGCCGGCCATGTTTATTACGTCCCGGAAAAATTATACTGCCGGAGACTCCGCAAACATTCTTTGATGACATCGGATGATTACAGGCGGATGGTGCGGGACAATCTCGTCTGCATGGAAGTGGTCCGAAAAACGCCGGCGGACGGACCGTCTTCGCAGCAGCGGCTGGTGCGGCATTTCTATACCTGGTTTTTCTGGAACATGGCGATGGAGCATTATTTGAGATGGAAGGATTCGGACTCGGGTGTTCAAGATGAATTCGAGTTTCCCCACAGCATGCTGTTTGATTTTGAAATGCGGTATCGGCGGATGGCCGGCGACATCCAGAAAGAGTATGTCCGCATTCTGCAAAAGATCGAGGAAACGGTGTCTCCCGCAGGGGGCTGATCGAGCGACATGGATCTCTTGAAACGGGACAAACGGAAGGTTGTCGTTTTCGGGACGGGAAGCGCGGCTGAAGAGATGATGAACCAGCTGGACACGGAGAATATCGACATCCTGTTTTTTGTGGACAACAACCCGGCCAAACATGGACAATCGTTCCGGGAATATCCCATCGTGCCGCCCGATCGGATTTTGTCGGCCGATTTTGACTATGTGTTGATTGCGAGCCAATATTCGCAGGACATTTTGAACCAGCTGACGGACATGGGCATTCCCTATCGAAAAGTGGTGCCCTGGCTGTATGAGCAGCATCTTTTGACGAGTGCGGAATCATACAGGTCCGTTGTCCAAAAAATCAAAAAATCGCGCAGGAAACCGTCCGGCAAGATCCGGATAGCCGTCACGAATTACAACAACTCCAATTTCCAGGGGTATGCCCTGATGAAATATTTGCCTGCCGATATTGCCCGGAAATATCAGATTGATATGCTGACGGTCGAAGACAAAGAGGCGCTTTCCGAATACGACGTGATCGTATCCTCCCATTACGACGGCATCTATGACGGAGACCACATCAACATCGAACTGTTTCACGGGTTTCCCCTCAAACGGCTGGGCGTCATGTTCGAGGGCAATGCCAATCCGAAAACGGCGGCGTTTTATCGGAACCGGTCGGACCGCATCCACTTGTTCATGTCGTATTCGCAATTGTACACCGTCTTGTTCAACAGCAGTTTTCACAGCGACATTTCCAAATATCGCATTACGGGCATGCCCAGGAACGATTTGCTGTTTGAGGCGGGGGCCCTGGAAAAACTTGAAACGTTGTGCGGGCTGGATCTGAAACGGGAACGCATCGCATTCTACCTCCCGACATGGCGGTTCGGGAAGAACGGGAAAATCGAAAGCGATCATCGGTGGTCCGGCATTTTCGGACTGGCGGATGAAGACCCGGACGAGCTGATCCGCTTCGCGAAGGAAAACCGGCTGTTTTTCGTGATCAAGCTTCATCCGTTTGAATTTGAACAGTTCAAAGACCACGGCATCTTCAAACACGAACGGTTTTTCCTGCTGCATGATGACATGCTGACGGAGAAAAACATCCATCTTTACGAGATCGTGCCCAGCGCCGATGTTCTCATCACGGATTATTCCTCCATCTATTTCGACACGCTGTTGATCGATCTGCCCGTCATCTTCGCGCTGAACGACCTGCAGTCCTATAAGGCCCATCGCGGGTTCATTTTTGATCCCTTTGAACCGATGATGCCGGGCCCGTTTGCGTTCAGCCAGGACGAATTGCTGGAAGAGATCCGGAACGTGCTGGACGGGAAAGACGCGTACAGGCAGGAAAGGGAACGCGTGAGGAACATGGTTTTCAAATACGTCGACAACCAGGCCAGCGTTCGGGTGTGGAGGGAGATTGACCGGTACTTGACGGACCATTATTCATCCACCGGGGGCGAAAGGCCGGACGGGATGTGAACGGATGAAGGTCGTATTTGCGGTTTCCACGGTTTTTCACATCGAGCATTTGAAACGGATTTACCGGCAATGGGACAAGGCGGAATTTTTGCTGTTTTCCGCAAAAGACCGTGACGCTGCGGGGCAAATGGCCGCCCATTTGGAACGGACGGGTTGCCGCGGCCGCCACATTGCCGATTTTCTGGCGTCCAAAGACCGTGCCGACGTGATGTTTTCGGTTTACTGGCAGCCGGCTTTTCTTGTCATGGGTCCGGAAACGATGCATGTCCGGATCATGTACGGCTACGCCAAGGATGAATGGAACTATGCGGATTGGAACGGGAACTACGATTTGATTTTTGCTTACGGACCCTATGCGGAAGAACGGTTGAAGCGCCACGCACCCTGCATCTCCGTCGGCCATCCGCGGGATCCCGGACCGGACCGTGCGCCTGTCCATCCGGGCGGCAAGCCGGCCGGAGGCGGGCGTCCCGTGCTGCTTTACTGCCCGACTTACGGCGAGATGTCCAGCCTGCCCGACATGGACCGGATGCTGCCGGCATTGGCGGAACGTTTCGAAGTGGTTGTGAAATTGCACCATGCAAGCCAGGCGGATCATTACCCGTGCCTGACCCGTCTGGCCGCCGAGTCCCGCATCCGACTGTGCGATCAAAGCGTGGACCTGTTTGGGCTCCTGCCGGCTTGCGATTTGGTGGTCAGCGACCACAGCGGTGCGATCTTTGACGCCATGCTGATGGAAAAACCGATCGTGCTGGTGGACAGCAAGGCCATGAAGGGGCGCATCCAGGCCGAACTGGGGCTGGATGCCGCCAGTCTGGACATCAAAGTGAGGCGGATGCTTCCCCATTTTGAGGCGGAAGACCTGGTGGACGGCATTCGCCATGCGCTGAAGCACCCCCCGGCATACGGGCCGTTTCTGGACACGTTGTATGCCGGCATCGGCACCGACGTGCCGGGCCGGATACGGGATGAAACGACGGCCCGGTTCCGGCGGTTCTCGGGTGCAAACCGGCAAAGGGAACTGTTCGAAAGGCTGGTCCGTTTTGTGGAACAAGATGGCCGGGAACTGGTCATTCTCGGAGCCGGCGATTTCGGGCAGGCGGTCATGCAGCTTTGCAAAACCCGGGGGTTTGGCCGGATCCGCTTCATCGACGGCGATCCGGCCAAGCACGGGAGGGAAATCGAAGGCTCCCCGGTGGATCCGCCCGGCAGGATGGACGGGCTGGCTCCATCGAAGCAGAAGTGTCTCGTCGCCACGGTCGGCGGCGCTTCCTCCTATGAAGAGCGGCTGAAACGGATCGGATTTGTGTCTGGCCGGGATTATATCAAGGTCTTTTGAACAAAAACCTGGAGGAGCGGTCATGGACTATTCGGCGGTGGTTCCGGTCTACAACGGGGAGAAATATATCGTGAGAACCCTGCTTTCGTTGCTAGGGCAGCGACATCCGCCCATGGAAATCATCGTCGTGGACGACGGGAGCACCGACGGAACGGCGGGGATATTGCGGGACATGGCGAAGGCATGCAACCGGCTCCGCATTCATTCGCTGGACGAAAACGGCGGCGTATCCCGCGCCCGGAATGCCGGGATCGAACAGGCCGCCGCTCCGTGGTGCCTGCTGTTTGATGCGGATGATCTGGCGGATCCGGATCTGGCTGCCGTGTATGCGAAAGAATGGACGGCGACCCGGCGGGAGGGGCGGGAACCGGACATGATGTTTTGCGCCACGATCCAGATCGACGGAGAAGACCGGGTGATCGGCGGCGAACACCGGTTCCGGCCCGTGGCGCCCGATGAAATGCTGGGGTATCTGTTCGTCCGCAATCCGATTGTTTCCTGTTCCGGGGTAATGGTTCGCCGGGACGCCGTTCTTTCTCTCGGCGGATTCGATCCGGCACTCCGGTACGGCGAAGACTGGGATCTTTGGCTCAGAATGGCCCATTCGCATGACATCCGCTACGTGGACCGGGTGCTGTGCCGCATCCGGCGGCATGGAGGCAACGCCTCCTCCTCCATCGGCCGCATGCTGTCGGGAGAACGGCAAGTGTTGTCCAGGTATGATCTATCGTTTATCAAGGCGGCGTTGTTCCGGCGCCGCGTTCCCGCTTCCCGCAACTGGATTGATCTGGCGGCCATTGCCTTCCGGCTGGACCGCTGGGAGGAAGGCCTGCATTATTTGGAGCGGGCGGACGAACCTTCTTCTTCCCTGGATTTTTACAAAGGCTTGTATCATTTGCAGGCAGGCCGTCACGGCGAAGCGGCGGAATGGTTTTTCCGCGCCATGCGGAAGGACGAGGGCCATGCCGCGGCGGCCAACAATTATGCGGGTTGCATGCTGATGCTGGGCCGGAAGGAAGAAGCGGCCGCTTTGTTGAAGGAATTAACGCGCGAATGGCCCGCATACATGGATGCGGCCCGCAATCTGCGGCTTGCGCTGTCCGAAGGCGGGGATGAATCGCCGCCGTCCGTCCGATTCACGTGGCGGGAATTGCGCAGCGTTCTGACAGTGTACGACGAGAAGGAGACGGACTAGATGCCCCTGATCAGCGCGTTGATGCCGGTCCACAATGTGGAAAAGGTTGTAGCGGAAACGATTCGGAGCATTTTGGACCAGACCTGTCCCGATTTTGAGCTCCTGATCGTGGATGACGGTTCAACGGACGGGACGGCGGAGGTCATCCGGTCGTTCGACGATCCTCGCATTGTTTTTTTCCGGTTTTCCGAAAACCGGGGCGTCGGCCGGGCTTCCCAGTATTTGCTGGAAAAGGCCGCCGGCCGATACATCGCCCGGGTCGACGGAGATGATGTGTATCACGCCGACCGGTTCGAGAAACAGGTTCTGTTCCTGGAGCGTCACCCGGACGTTGATGTGGTGAAGAGTCTGATCGACTATTTTCCTGACCCCGGATTAAGGGACCAGCGGCGATTCGAGAACTGCAAGCATGTGCTGGAACCGGTCAAGAACGGCGTGACGACGCCCGATGACATTGCCAAGGGACTCTATGGATTCATGTGCGTTCCGCATACTTCCATCATGGCACGCGCGGCAACGGTCAAACGATTCGGTTACCGTCCCTACCGGTGCGGAGAAGATTATGACCTGCTCTACCGGATGAACAAGCAGGGCTGCAGGATGGACACCGTGGCGGAACGTCTCGTGCGCGTCCGGGTCCGGGACGGTTCCGCCACGGACCGGGAAAAATCGGCTTTGTACGAAGCGGTTTTCCAGATCAAGCGCGAAGAACTGTCCCTGCTGTTTTCAGCGGGTGACGTCTATTTGTGGGGCGCCGGCAGTTTCGGAAGATTGGTCGCGAGCCTGTTGCGCAAGCATGGACTGAACATTGCCGGGTTTGTCGACTCCGATCCGGCCAAGCAGGGACAAGCCGTCGACGGCGCACCGATTGTGCCGCCGGAAGCGCTGAGTCCCGGCGACAAGGTGCTGATCGCTTCCCAGCCCGGCATGATGGCGATTGCAAGCCATTTGGAACAGAGAGGTTTCCGGCATTTGTCGGACTACATGATCTTCTATTGAAAGTTGGAGACCCATGACGCGTGTCGAACATCCGTATACCGTGCATTGGCAGGCCGGCGACGTGAAGATCATCGCCTGCGAATCCTGCGGCTTCCTCCACGTGGACCCGATCCCGGATGCCGGCCAGTTGAGGGAATTTTATGAAAAACGGTACTACCAGCAGGTCAAACCGTTTGACTACCGGCGCGTGACGGACGAATTCGTGCAAAAACAGGCGCAACTGGCGGAGCAAAACGCGTATTTTGGCAGTATCTACGCGAAACTCGCCGCCCATCTCGACGGGCCGGCGGACGGACCGGGCGCCCTTCTGGACATCGGCAGCGGCAACAATTTGCTGGCCGTCCATTTCCTGAAGCGGGGATGGCGCTGCACGGCCATCGAGCCCAACGTGGAAGCCGCGGACTATTTGCGAAAATACGGGCTCGAGGTCGTGGAGCAATTCGTGGATGACCTGTCCTTTTTGGAGTCCGAAACCTTCGACGTGGTCAATCTGCAATTTGTGCTGGAGCACATGGCAAACCCGGCCAACATGCTGAAGGAAGTCTGGCGCGTGCTGAAACCGGGCGGGCTCGTCCGCGTGTCGGTGCCGAACGATTTCACCGAGGGGCAGCTGGCGTACCGCGAGTATTATCGGCATGAGGGACTGCCCTGGGTCCAGTTGCCGGATCACATCAACTATTTCAATTTCGAGTCGCTGAGCTCGCTGCTCTCCCGTTGCGGCTTTCGGGAAGTCCACCGGACGACGGGGTTCCCGCTGGAATTTCTGCTCCTGGGCGGCGTGGATTATTATCGGAGCAAGGAAGACCACGGGAAAGTGAACCCGTTTGTCACCCAATTTCAGCAGGCCTTCATCAAAACGGGGAGACGTGACGTGCTGGAGCGGCTCTATGAAGCGCTGGCCCATCTGGGCATGGGGCGGGCCGTCTTCATGATCGCCAAGAAGGCCGATTGACGCTCGAAAGACCAGAACTGGCAGGAGGAGGATGCGGGATGAACATCGTGGCCATCATCCAGGCGCGCATGGGATCGACCCGGTTGCCGGGGAAAGTGATGAAGGTGCTGGGCGACCGCACGGTGCTGGCGCACGTCATCGCCCGCGCGAAGGCCATTCCTTCGGTGAACCGGGTGGTGGTGGCGACCACCGTGCGGCCGGAGGACGGGGCCATCGCCGGGGAAGCCCGGCGGCAGGGAGCGGACGTGTTCCGCGGCAGCGAGAGCCACGTGCTGAGCCGGTATTACGGAGCGGCGACGGAAGCGAAGGCCGATGCGGTCGTTCGCATCACGTCCGACTGCCCGCTCCTCGATCCGTTCGTCTCGGACCGGGTCATCCGGGCATTCCTGGACGGGAATTACGACTACGTCAGTCTCGGGCTGGAGACGCACCCGCGCGGGCTCGACACCGAAGTGTTCACTTATTCGGCGCTCAAGCGGGCGCATGATGAAGCGGACCGGGATTACGAATTCGAACACGTGACACCGTACATTTACGGGCACCCGGAGCGTTTCCGGCTGCACAAAGTCCAGCAGGACGAGGACGATTCCGGATACCGGCTGACGCTGGACACGCCGGAGGATTGGCAGCTGATCGAGAAGATCTACAACGCGCTGTACAAGGGGAACGGCAATCTGTTCGGCTGGCCGGACGTGAAGCGGGTGCTTGGGGAACATCCGGACTGGGTGCGGATCAACGCCCATGTCAGACAGAAAAAGCTGGGCGAGTGATTCCGTCCCATGCATGACGCCGAATGGATCCGGCCGGATCGACCGGGCTGCGCAGCCGATGCGCGAAACCGGTCCGGACCGGCCGGCAGGCGGCAGCCCTCTGGAGGAGACATGTCCATGAACGTGCTGGTGACGAGCATTTCCGCGAAAGTGCCGATGCTGAAGGCGGTTCGGGAGGCGCTGGAAAGGGCCGGAGAAGACGGGCTCCTGTTTGGCGCGGATCTGGACCGGGATTGCATTGGCTCTTTTTTTGTCGACCGGTTTTGGACAAGCCCGCGCATCGACGAACTGGCGGTGGACGAATTGGTCCGCTATTGCCGACTGCACGGCATTTCGGCCGTCATCCCGAGCCGGGACGGCGACCTGCCGTTTTTGGCCGAGTGGCGGGACAAGCTCCGGGAAAACGGCATCTGCGCAATGGTGTCGGACAAGGCGTGCGTGGAACTTTGTGCCGACAAGCTCCGGTTTGCTCATAGACTGTTTGAAGAGGCGTTTCCCGCCGTGCCGGCTTATGAGGCGCTGTCCTTCGAGGCGGACCGCTACGTGGTGAAGGAACGGTACGGCGCCGGAGGCGCGGGCATCGGCCTCGCCCTGGACCGGGACGAAGCGGCACGGCATGCCGGACGGCTTCGCCATCCGATTTTTCAGCCTTATATCGAGGGAACGGAAGTCAGCGTGGACGTGTATGTGGATGCGAAAGGCCGGGCCAAGGGCGTCATTCCCCGTCGGCGCATCCGCGTGGTAAACGGGGAGTCGCAGCTGACCCGGACGTTCCGCGATGACGGGCTGGAGCGGATGTGCGCGGCGATGGCGGAGCGCCTCGGGGCATACGGACACGTCCTGTTCCAGCTCATCCGGGACGGCGGCGGCAACTGGCACGTCGTGGAATGCAACGCCCGCTTCGGCGGCGCTTCGACGCTGTCCGTTGCCGCCGGGCTGGACAGCTTCTACTGGTTCCTGCTGGAAAGCCGCGGCATCGACCTGGACGGGGTGCCGTTTGTGCGATGCGACCGGGAGCTGACGCTGATCCGCCATCCGGAGGACCGGATCCAATGAAGGTGGTCGTGTTCGATCTCGACGACACGCTGTACGACGAATTGACGTATGTGCGGAGCGGGTTCCGCGCCGCGGCCCGGGCGTTGTCGCCGGAGCTGAAGGCCTCCGAACAGGAACTGTTCGACCGGATGTGGAATGTTCTAATGCGGGACGGCAGGGGCAAGGTGTTTGACGAGACGGTGGCCCACTATCGCGGACGTCCGGTCCGGCGCCTCGTGCGCCGGGCGCTGTCGGCGTACCGGGGGCATGCGCCGGACATTGCCCTGGCGGAGGACGCGGAGGACGCGCTGTCGCGCCTGGAGCGGGAAGGAAAGCCCGTGTACATCGTCACCGACGGCAACAAGCTGGTGCAGGCGCGCAAAATCAGGGCGCTCGGGCTCGACCGCCGGGTGGACGGCATCTATGTGACGCACCGGTACGGGATCCGCCATGCCAAACCGTCTCCATACTGCTTCCTGAAAATCCGCGACCGGGAAGGCGCGGCGCCCGGCGACATCGTCTACGTCGGGGACAATCCCCGCAAAGATTTCGTCGGCATCAAGCCCCTTGGCTTCCGTACGATCCGCATCCGGCGCGGTCCCTGGCGGGATGCGAAGGTGCCGGCCGAATGGGAGGCGGAAGCCGTCATCGGGGATTTGCGGGAGCTGTTTGACGTTTTTCGCCGGTGGAAGGAAGGATGAAGGGCATGGTGCGTGTGGCGTTTCGCGTCGACGCGTCCCCGCGGCTCGGCATCGGCCATGCGATGCGCTGCCTGACGCTGGCCCGGCTGATCGCCCGGGAAATGGAGGCGGACATCACGTTCGTCTGCAACCGGGACATCCCCCGCCTCGTCCGGGAGCAGTTGACGGAAGCGGGGTTTTCCGTGCTGGAGGCCGGCGTTTCGGATGCTTTCGATTGGCGGGAAGACGCCCGCCGGTTCCGGCAGCTTGTTGGCGGCGGCCGGGAGGCGGACCGGGTCGATTGGATCGTCGTCGATCATTACGGCATCGACCGGCGATGGGAGGCGGCGGTTCGGCCTTGCGCCCGGCGGCTGCTCGTCATCGACGATCGGGCCGACCGGCGCCACGATTGCGACGCCCTGCTGGACCAGAACCTCGCCGCCGGCATGGAAACACGCTATCACGGCCTGGTGCCGGACGGCTGCCGGCTGTTTCTCGGCCCGGGATACGCGTTGCTCCGGGAGGAATTTTTCGAGGCGAGGGCGCTGGCCGGCGTGAGAAAGGCGTTGAACCACGTGCTGGTCAACTTCGGCGGCAGCGATCCGACGGGGGAGACGTTCAAGGTGCTGGATGCGCTGGCGGAAGCGGGTTGGGCCGGACCGTCTTCGGGGGAGGAGGCGGAAGCGGTCCGCAGGCCGGCGTCCGGTGTGCCGGACTCCGGTTTTTCGCCGCCGCGCGTCCACGTCGTCGCCGGCCCCGCCAATCCGCGTCTTGCGGAATTGGCCGAACGGTGCCGCGTCATGCCGAACGTGGCGTTCCATTCCGAAATCCGCGAGATGGCCCGCTTCCTGGCCCAGGTGGACCTGGCCATTGGCGCCGGAGGCGTTTCCATGTGGGAACGCGCATTCATGGGCGTCCCCTCCGTCGTCATCGCGGTGGCGGACAACCAGGTGCCGTCCGCCGAAGAAGCGGCAAGACGCGGCATGATTTGGTATCTGGGCGAAAGCGGCACGGTGAAGCCCGGGGACATCGCCGGACTGCTGCGGAATCTGGCGGCGCATCCGGCGGAACTGGGCCGAACGAGCAGGCAATCGCTTCGCGAAATGCATACATTAAGGAGCGTTTCCATGCATCCGGTTGTCCGTTTCATGCTGGAGAAGGTGGCGGACGGTGCGGGCGGACGGACCGCCGGCCCGGCGGGCCGGGATGCGTGAGCGCTCGTGCGGACGGAAAGGAGCTTGGCGGACATGGACTTTCAGATCGGCCACCGGTGGGTGGGCAAGGGGCACCGGCCGTTCATCATCGCGGAGATGAGCGGCAACCACAACCAGTCGCTGGAGCGGGCGCTCGCCATCGTGGAGGCGGCGGCCGCGGCGGGGGCGGATGCGGTCAAGCTGCAGACCTACACGGCGGACACGATGACGCTGGACATCCATGAAGGCGACTTTTTCATCGAAGACCCGAACAGCCTGTGGAAAGGGCAGTCGCTGTACCGCCTGTACCAGGAGGCGTACACGCCCTGGGAATGGCACGAACCGATTTTCCGGCGCTGCCGGGAATTGGGACTGCTCGCCTTCAGCACCCCCTTCGACGAATCGGCGGTCGACTTTCTCGAATCGCTGGATGTGCCCGCGTACAAAATCGCCTCTTTCGAAAACACGGATCTGGTGCTGATCCGGAAAGCCGCGGCGACGGGAAAACCGCTCATCATCTCCACCGGCATGGCGACCGCCGCCGAGCTGGACGAGGCGGTGCGCGCGGCGCGGGAGGCGGGGGCGAAACACATCGTGCTGCTCAAGTGCACGAGCACGTACCCGGCTTCCCCCGAAAACTCCAATCTGGCCACGATCCCGCACATGGAGTCGCTGTTCGGCTGCCAGGTCGGCCTGTCCGACCATACGATGGGCGTCGGCGTGGCGGTGGCGGCGGTGGCCCTCGGCGCGACGGTGATCGAAAAGCATTTCACCCTTTCCCGGGCGGACGGCGGCGTGGACGCGGCCTTTTCCATGGAACCGGAGGAATTCAGGCGGCTGGTTGAAGAGACAAAGCGGGCGTGGCAGGCGCTGGGCCGCGTGCACTACGGGCCCACGGAGGCGGAAAAACCGTCGCTGAAGCACCGCCGCTCGCTGTACGTATCCCGCGACATCAAGGCCGGCGAGCCGTTCACGCGGGACAACGTGAAGGCGATCCGGCCCGGGCTCGGGCTGCCGACGAAATACCTGGAAGCGGTGCTGGGCAAGACGGCGAAGCGCGACGTGAAGAAAGGAACGCCGGTCACCTGGGATTTGTTCTGACATCCGGCCGGCCGATGCCCGCGGAACCTGAAAACGGCGGAAGAAATCGGGCAGCAGTCGACGGAAAAACCGGAGCAACGGACTGGAGGCACATGATTGGAACCGAGAAAGAACCTGCAGCGGATCAAGGAACTGTACGATCAGAAGGTCAACATCATCAAGTATCTGAAAAGTCTGGAAAACCGCGGGCACAACACCACCGAAGACATCCTGATCAGCTACGATTTCCAGGCCGGTTCGTATATCAGGGGCTATCGGCAAAAAAAGGACCTGGTGGACGAAATCGGAAGGCGCATCGCGGATGCGATCGGCCGGTTGGGTCCCTTCGGGAGCCTGCTGGAAGCCGGAATCGGAGACGGAGTCATGCTGGGCGCCATGGCGGGGCAGCTTCCCTGCCGCCCGGAACGGATCTACGGGTTTGACCTGGCCTGGTCCAGGGTCAAGTACAGCCGCCAATTTCTGGCGGAGCGGGGGCTCCGGGAGACGGTGCTGTTTACGGGCGATCTGTTTTGCGCGCCGGTCAAGTCGAACGGCGTGGACATCGTCTTCACCTGCCACGCCGTGGAACCGAACGGCGGCCGGGAGGAGGAAGCGCTCCGGGAGCTGTACCGGATCTGCAACAAGTATCTGGTGCTCGTGGAACCCGCCTACGAGCTGGCGGACGAAGCGGCCCGCAGCCGGATGCGCGAGCACGGATACGTGACGAACCTGTACGCCGCGGCGAAGCGGCTCGGGTACCGGGTGCTCGAATACGGCCTGCTCGGCATTTCCGTCAATCCGCTCAATCCGTCGGGCATCATGATCATCGAAAAAAACGAGAACGGGGAGACGGCGGACCCGCTCTGTTGCCCGCTCACGAAAACCGGCTTGATTCGCAGGGGAGAGGCCTATTACTCCAGGGAGAGTTTGCTGGCGTATCCGATTCTGGACGGCATTCCCTGCCTGCTGCCGGAGAACGCCATCGTGGCGACCCATTTTTTGGACGATTGATGGCCCGGATGACGAATCGCGAACTTGACGGGTCGCGAACGACGCCATAAACCGGACATGACCGATTCACGCAAGGAGGCGAACATGCTGCGATGAACATCCTGCTCACCGGCGGCGCCGGTTTCATCGGACGCTGGGTGGCCAAGCGGCTGCTGGAAGACGGGCATCACGTGTGGATCATCGACAACCTGTCCAACGGAAGCGAGGCCAACCTGGCGGAATTTGCGGACCATCCCGGCCTGAAGCGGTTCGTGAAGGGATCGATCCTTGACGAACCGCTCCTGGCGGAGCTGTTCGAGGAAGGGCGGTTCGACATCTGCTACCACCTCGGCGCGTCCATCAACGTGCAGGATTCCATCGACGATCCCCGCACGACGTTCGACAACGACACGGTGGGCACGTTCCATGTGCTGGAACAGTGCCGGCGGCACCGGGTGAAAATGGTGTTCATGAGCACCTGCATGGTGTACGACCGCTGCACGGACGAAACCGGCATCACGGAACGGCACCCGACGAAGCCGGCTTCGCCCTACGCCGGGTCGAAGATCGCCGCGGAAAACATGGTGCTGTCCTACTATTACGCCTACGGCCTGCCGACGGTGGTGATCCGTCCCTTCAACACGTACGGGCCGTTCCAGAAATCCGGCGGCGAAGGCGGTGTCGTGGCCATTTTCATCAAAAACAAGCTGACCGGCGCCACGCTGAACATCTACGGCGACGGCACGCAGACGCGGGATCTGCTGTACGTGGAAGACTGCGCGCGGTTCGTCGCCGAGGCGGGATATTCGGACCGGACGAACGGCGAAATCATCAACGCCGGGCTCGGCCGGGACATCACCATCAACGACCTGGCGAAGCTGATCGTGGGCGACGATTCCCGCATCCGGCACGTGCCCCACATCCATCCGCAAAGCGAAATCCAGAAGCTGCTTTGCAATTACGGGAAAGCGAAAGCGCTGCTTGGCTGGGAGCCGCGGGTGTCTCTGGAGGAAGGCATCCGGCGGACGGAAGCGTGGATCCGCGACAACGCCCTCTGACCACAACCCTGGCCATCTGGCCACCGGCAAGGAGGAAACGATCATGACGGACGGGCGGCGGGATGGTGACGGGCATCGGGATGCGGACCGGCCGGTGCGCCGGGCGTTCCTGCCCTACGGCCGCCAGTGGCTGGACGAGGCGGACAAGGCGGCGGTGCTGCGCGTGCTGGACGGCGACTGGATCACCCAGGGGCCGGCCATTGCCGAGTTCGAGCGGCGGGTTGCCGATTATGTCGGGGCGAAGTATGCCGTCGCCTTCTGCAACGGCACGGCCGCGCTGCACGGCGCCTGCTTCGCCGCCGGCATCGGGCCGGGCGACGAGGTGATCACGACGCCGATCACGTTTCTGGCCAGCAGCAACTGCGTGCTGTACATGGGCGGCCGGCCGGTGTTCGCCGACATCCGGCCGGACACGTACAACCTGGACCCGGACCGGGCGGAGGCGGCGGTGACGCCGCGGACGAAGGCGATCATCCCCGTCGATTTCACCGGCCAGCCGGCGGAGATGGACCGGTTCCGGGCCATCGCCGACCGGCACGGCCTCGTGCTCATCGAGGACGCCGCCCACAGCCTCGGGGCGTCCTGGGACGGCCGCAAAGTCGGCACGCTGGCGGACATGACGATGTTCAGCTTCCATCCGGTGAAGCACATCACCACGGGCGAAGGCGGCATGATCGTGACGGACAACGAAACGTACTACCGCCGGCTGCTCCGCTTCCGCAACCACGGCATGACCCGGGATCCGGCGGACATGGCGGCCTGGGAAGGGGCCTGGTATTACGAGATGACCGACCTCGGCCACAATTGCCGGATGACGGACATCCAGGCGGCGCTCGGGGTGTCCCAGATGGAGAAACTGGACCGGTTCGTCTCCCGTCGGCGGGAGATCGCCGCGGCCTATAACGAAGCGTTCGCCGGCCTCCCGCATTTGACGCTGCCGGCGCAGCATCCGAAGGCCGACTCCAGCTGGCACCTGTACGTCCTGCGCTGGGACGTCGGGCCGGACGTGACGCGGCGGGCGGTCTTTGACGCGCTCCGGGCGGAAAACATCGGCGTGAACGTCCACTACATTCCGATCTACCGCCAGCCCTACTACCGCGCCCTCGGCTATCGGGCGGACGGCTGCCCGGAAGCGGAACGCTATTACGAATCGGCCGTTTCGCTGCCGATTTTCCCGCGCATGACGGACGACGACGTGCGGGACGTGATTGCCGCCGTGCGCAAAGTGTACCGCCGGTTTTACGGCGGATGATCCGTCCCGTGCGGGAGGATCCCCTTCCACCTGGCACCAGAGTCCCTGTGCATAACATGAACACTTATCCACACAACGGCATCGACGGCGTTTTCTGAAAAGAATATCCACACCGCAAATTCTGTGGACAATGTGGACAAAACGGTGGATAACCAATGAAAACAAGCTTACATTTTGCCCCGGCGGTGTGAATACCGTGTGCGGCCGCCGCCAGGAGGCCGGACGGCCGGGCGGGACTTTCAGCCGGGTCGCTGTCGACGGATGTCGAGGACCGGCGCGGAACGGGGCGGGCGTTTTTCAATTGACATCGGTTTGCCAAAGGTGTATAGTGCTTGTAAGCGGGTCGCGGGCCCGCTACATGAATACGAAAGGATTGTTTTTGCATGCTCGGAAGAGTCAAATGGTTCAACGCGGAGAAGGGTTACGGATTCATCGAAACCGAGGAAGGCGGCGATGTGTTCGTGCACTTCTCGGCCATCCAGATGGAAGGCTTCAAAACGCTTGAGGAAGGTCAGGCCGTGGAATTCGACATCGTCGAAGGCGCGCGCGGACCGCAAGCGGCCAACGTGGTGAAACTGTAATCATCGGCTCCTTCGGGAGTTCCCAATAGATGGTTTGGTTTGAACACGCGTTACGCACCCCGGAACATTCCGGGGTGTTGGTTTTTTCGGGGGATGGCAGGCGGTCTGGACGGGACGGGCAGGATGCCGGAAGGGATGCGCGCGGGACGCCGGACGCTGCGGGGTGCAACCCGCCCGGGAGGAACGCCAGGCAGGATGCCGGACGGGACGCGGCAAGTGTGCCTTTTTTGCCCAAAAGGGAGCGCCTCCCCGGCTTTGATTCCGCCCCCGCCTATGGTAAAATGCAGACAAAAGGAGGAGTTGCCCATGAAGCTCAACATCCGCGGACAAAACCTGGAAGTCACCCAAGCGCTCAGGGACTATGTTGAGAAAAAGCTCGGACGACTGGACAAGTACTTTGACACTCCCCCTCAATCCGCGAACGTCACGCTCAGCGTGGTGCGCGACCAGCATCACGTGGAAGTGACCATCATGCTTCCCGGCCTGCTGCTCCGGGCGGAAGAACGCGAAGAAGACATGTACGCCTCCATCGACCTGGTCGTGGACAAACTGGAGCGGCAGATCCGCAAGCACAAGACGAAAGTCAACCGCAAGTTCGTCAAGGAAGGCGGGCTGCGCAACCTGTTCGTCGAGAACGGCGCCGCCGCCAGCGAACCGGAAGAGGAAGAGGAAGAATTCCAGGTGGTGCGCACGAAGCGCTTCACGATGAAGCCGATGGATGTGGAGGAAGCGATTCTGCAAATGAATCTGCTCGGGCACGACTTCTTTGTCTTCTCCAATGTGGACACCAACGAAATCAACGTCGTGTACAGGCGCGACGACGGCAAATACGGCCTGATCGAACCGGCCAACTGACGGCGCCGGCAAAACCGGACGGCTCCGGATTCCCGCTCCCGCATGCGGAAGCGGGAATCTTTTGCGTAAATGGGGCCGTTTTGATAAAATGGGTAGCAATTTGAGGCACGGCACGGCGGTTCGGACGGAGTGGAGGAAGGGGTGTTTCCATGCTGGGAGTCGTCAGGAAAATCTTCGGCGATTTCAACGAACGGGAATTGAAACGGATGCAGCGGACGGTGGACGCCATCAACCGGCTGGAGCCGGAGATGGAAAAGCTGGATGACGCCGCGCTCCGGGCGAAAACCGACGAGTTCCGCGAGCGGCTGGCCAGGGGCGAGACGCTGGACGACCTGCTGGTGGAGGCGTATGCCGTCGTCCGGGAGGCGTCCAAACGGACCATCGGCCTGCGCCATTTCGACGTGCAGCTCATCGGCGGCATCGTCCTGCACCAGGGGCGCATCGCCGAGATGAAGACCGGCGAGGGCAAGACGCTGGTGGCGACGCTGCCCCTGTACCTGAACGCGCTGGAAGGCCGCGGCGTCCACCTGGTGACGGTCAACGACTACCTGGCGAAGGTCGGCGCCCAGCTGATGGGCCCGATTTACGAGTTTCTCGGGCTGACCGTCGGGGTCAACGTGCCGGGCATGGGCGCCGAGGAGAAGCGGGCGGCCTACAACTGCGACATCACGTACGGCACGAACAACGAGTTCGGCTTCGACTACCTGCGCGACAACATGGTGCTGTACAAGGAGCAGATGGTGCAGCGGGAGCTCTATTACGCCATCGTCGACGAAGTGGACTCGATCCTGATCGACGAGGCGCGCACGCCGCTCATCATCTCCGGCCAGGCGACCAAGTCGACGGAGCTGTACTACGCGGCCGACCGGCTGGTGCGCCGGCTCAGGGAAGGCGAGGACTACACCGTCGACTGGAAAATGAAGAGCGTCATGCTGACGGAAGCCGGCGTGGAGAAGGCGGAACGGGCCCTCGGGGTGGACAACCTGTACGACCACGCCAACGTGATGATCAACCACCATGTCCAGCAGGCGCTGAAAGCCCACGTCATCATGAAAAGGGACGTGGACTACGTCGTGCAGGACGGCCAGGTGATCATCGTCGACGAGTTCACCGGCCGGCTCATGACGGGACGCCGCTACAGCGACGGGCTGCACCAGGCCATCGAGGCGAAGGAAAACCTGAAGGTGCAGAACGAAAGCATGACGCTGGCGACGATCACGTTCCAGAACTTCTTCCGGATGTACCGGAAGCTGGCGGGCATGACGGGCACGGCGAAGACGGAAGAGGAAGAATTCAAGAAAATCTACGGCCTCGACGTCATCGTCGTGCCGACGAACAAGCCGATGATCCGCGTCGACCTGCCCGACGTGGTGTACAAGACGGAAGCCGCCAAGTACCGCGCCGTGGTGGACGAAATCGTCCGCCGGCACGAGAAGGGGCAGCCGGTGCTCGTGGGCACCACCTCCATCGAAAATTCCGAAAAGCTGAGCGAGATGCTGAAGAAGCGGGGCATCCCCCACAGCGTGCTCAACGCGAAGCACCACGCCGAGGAAGCGGTCATCGTGGCGAAGGCCGGGCAGCGGGGCGCCGTCACCATCGCCACCAACATGGCCGGCCGCGGGACGGACATCATCCTCGGCGAAGGGGTGGCCGAGCTCGGCGGCCTGCACATCATCGGCACGGAGCGGCACGAATCGCGGCGCATCGACAACCAGCTGCGGGGCCGCGCCGGCCGCCAGGGCGACCCGGGCTCCTCGCAGTTTTTCCTGTCGCTGGAAGACGAGCTGATGCGCCGGTTCGGCGGCGAAAACCTGATGGGCATGATGGAGCGGTTCGGCTTCCAGGATGACGTGCCCATCGAGAGCAAAATGGTCACCCGCGCCATCGAATCCGCCCAGAAGCGGGTGGAAGGCGCCAACTTCGACGTGCGCCGGGTCGTGCTCCAGTACGACGACGTCATGAACCAGCAGCGGACGATCATTTACAAGCAGCGCCGCGAAGTGCTCGAGTCGGAAAACATCAAGGACATCGTGCTGGGCATGATCGACGACGTCATCGCCCGGCTGGTGGAATCCCACTGCCAGGGCGACCTGCCCGAGGAGTGGGATCTGGCGGCGATCATCGAACACGGCAACCGCACGTTCCTCCACGAAGGGCAGCTCACCGCCGACGACCTGTGGGGCAAGGAAAAGGAAGAGATCGTCGAACTGCTCAAGCAGGCCGTCCGCGAGAAATACGAGGAGCGGGAGCGGGAACTCGGCAGCGAGCTCATGCGCGAGTTCGAGAAAGTGGTCACCCTGCGCGCCGTGGACAGCAAATGGATGGACCACATCGACGCCATGGACCAGCTGCGCCAGGGCATCCACCTGCGGGCGTACGGCGGCACCGATCCGCTCCGGGAATACCAGTTCGAAGGCTTCGAAATGTTCGAGGCGATGGTCGAGTCGATCAAGGAAGAAGTGGCCACGTACATCATGAAGGCGCAGGTGAGAAGCAACCTGCAGCGCCAGGCGGTGGCGGAAGGCCAGGCGGTCGATCCGTCGCAGCAGGCGGGCGGCCGGGAGCGCCAGCGCCAGCCGGTCCGCCGCGAGACGAAGGTCGGCCGCAACGACCCGTGCCCCTGCGGCAGCGGCAAGAAGTACAAATACTGCCACGGGGCGAACGCATGAGCCGCCCGGGCGGCGGTGTTGTTGGCCGATTTTTCACGCAAAAAAGCCGGGAATGAGGCCGTTGGCGGGGGTTTTTCGGCGGTTGGCCGACATTTTGGGTGAAAAATCATATAAAATGGTTGACGTCGGCAGCCGGTTCTTTTTTCGAAAACCATTCATGAGGTGATGATTGTGATCGACGTGGAAGTTCGCGCCGAGTTTCGCGATGCCGCGAAACGAATCCAGGCCCTCAGGGGGTCTCTTTGACTTAGATGTCAAGAAAGAACTGATCGCGGACTACGAATACAAAATGACGGCGCCGGACTTCTGGGATGACAACGCGAAGGCCCAGAAGCTGATCGGCGAGCTGAACGCGGTCAAAAGCGTGGTGGAAGGCTTCGAAAGCCTCGAAAAGGAATACGACGATCTGACGGTCATGCTGGAGCTGGCCGAGGAGGAGGAAGACGACGGCCTTTTCGCGGAAGTGGAAGAGGGCATGAAGGCATTCCTCCGGAAGCTGTCCGGCTTCGAGCTGGAGCTTCTGCTCAACCAGCCCTATGACAAAATGAACGCCATCCTCGAGCTGCATCCCGGCGCCGGCGGCACCGAGTCGCAGGACTGGGCGGAAATGCTGCTCCGCATGTACCGGCGGTGGGCCGAGGGCAAAGGCTTCAAGGTGGAAGTGCTGGACTATCTGCCCGGCGACGAAGCGGGCATCAAGAGCGTGACGCTGTCGATCAAGGGGCACAACGCCTACGGCTATCTGAAGGCGGAGAAAGGGGTGCACCGGCTGGTGCGCATTTCGCCCTTCGACGCGTCGGGGCGGCGGCACACGTCCTTCGTGTCCTGCGACGTCATGCCGGAAATCGAGGAAGACGTCGGCGACATCGTCATCCGGCCGGAGGACATCCGCATCGACACGTACCGCTCCAGCGGCGCCGGCGGCCAGCACGTCAACAAGACCGAATCGGCGGTGCGCATCACCCACATCCCGACGGGCATCGTCGTGCAATGCCAGAGCGAGCGGTCGCAGATCCAGAACCGCGAGCGGGCGATGACGATGCTCCGGTCGAAGCTGCACGAGCGCAAGCTGGAGGAGCAGCGCAAGGAGCTGGCGGAGCTGCGCGGCGAGCAGACGGACATCGCCTGGGGCAACCAGATCCGCTCCTACGTGTTCCACCCGTACAGCCTGGTGAAGGACCACCGCACGCAGGCGGAGACGGGCAACGTCCAGGCGGTGATGGACGGGGAAATCGACATGTTCATCGACGCCTTCCTGCGCATGCAGATCCGCCAGAACGGCCCGGGCGGCCAGAACGGGTGATGCGGCGGCGCAAGGCCGGGACCGCGGCCAAACCGCGGCAAAGCCAAATAACCGCAACGAAGCAGAGCCGTTTCGCGGCGCGTTTGCGCCGCGGGACGGCATTTTTTTTGCGGGTTGGGACGGAAGCGGCACGGACCGGCAACATGAGCTGCATGAAATGCCGTTCGGGGTCGGCGTGAACGGGATTTTGTGCATCAACCGTTCCGGCGCCGGGCCGGGGACGGCGGGAGAGAGACCGCCGGCGCCCGGTTTCTTGTTTTGCGGGCTGGAAAAATACGTTATAATGATGGGCGTGCAACGGGGAAAACCGGAATGGAAAAAGGTTTGAATTTTTATTCGTCCGAATGTATAATGTTTCATTATTGACGGACGGGATCCGGAACGGGATTCGGGGGGAGAGGACGAACATGGCGGATCATGCTGCGCCGGAAGGCGGCGCGAAATTGAAAGTGGCCGTCATCGGCTCGACGGGATACGGCGGAGTGGAGCTCGTTCGGCTGCTCCTGACGCATCCGCGGGTGGAGATCGTGTCCGTCCTTTCGTCTTCCCAGGAAGGGGCGCTGCTGTCGGACGCGTATCCGCACCTGACGGACATCGTGCCCCATCGCCTGGAGGCCATCGACCCGGCGGGCCTTGCGGCGAAAGCGGAACTGGTGTTCACGGCCACGCCCCATGGCGTCAGTTCCGCGCTCGTTCCGAAACTTTTGGAAGCGGGCCTGAAGGTGATCGATCTTTCCGGCGATTTCCGGCTGAAGGACGGCGCCGTGTACGAGGAATGGTACAACCACAAGCCGGCCGACGCGGCGCTCCTCGCGGAAGCGGTGTACGGCCTGGCGGAAGTGTACGGCCAGGACGTGCGGGGCGCGCGGCTCGTCAGCAACCCCGGCTGCTATTCGACGACGATGCTGCTCGGCCTGGTGCCGGCGGTGGCGGCGGGCTGGATCGATCCCGCCACGATCATCGTGGACGCCAAGTCGGGGGTGTCCGGCGCCGGCCGCGGGCTGTCGATGGGCGTCCATTTCTCGGAAGTGAACGAAAACCTGAAGGCGTACAAGGTCAACCGCCACCAGCACGTGCCGGAAGTGGAGCAGGTGCTGTCGCAGGCGGCCGGCCGGCCGGTGGCGATCACCTTCACGCCGCACCTGGTGCCGATGACGCGGGGCATTCTGGCGGCCTCGTACGCCTCCGTGACGGGGCGCGCGGCCCGGGACGAGGCGCAGTGGATCGAGCTGTACCGGCAATATTATGAAGGAAGGCCGTTCGTGCGCATCCGCGGCAAGGGCGTCCTGCCGGCGACGAAGGACGTGTACGGTTCAAACCATTGCGACATCGGGTTTTCGCTGGACCGCCGGACGGGGCGGGTCACGATCATTTCCGTGACGGACAATTTGATGAAAGGCGCGGCGGGGCAGGCCGTGCAAAATCTGAATCTGATGATGGGCTGGGACGAAACGCTGGGCCTGCGGCTGGCCCCGGTGTACCCGTGAGGAGGATGGGCGGCATGCAAGAGCAGGGTTTGGGAACGGACACGGACAACGCGGCAAAGACGTCTGCGGCTGATCAGGCGGCCGAAGCGGAAAAGGCGGGAAACGCCGGGAACACAACGGTGCGGACGGATCGGAACCCGGCGTCACGATATTTTGAAATCGTGGAAAACGGGTCGGTCACGACCCCTGCCGGCTTTCGCGCGGGCGGGCTGCATTGCGGGCTGAAGAAGGCGGAACGCCACGACCTGGGCGCCATCGCGTGCGACGTGCCGGCGACGGCGGCGGCGGTGTACACGCGGAACCGGTTCCGCGCGGCGCCGCTGAAGGTGACGGAGGAAAGCATCGCCGCGGAAGGCCGGCTGCAGGTGATGGTCGTCAACAGCGGCAACGCCAACGCCTGCACCGGCGAACAGGGCCTCCGGGACGCCCGGGACATGCGGGATGCGGCGGCGAAGGCTTTCGGCGTCGAACCCCATCTCGTCGGCGTCACCTCCACCGGCGTCATCGGCGAATGGCTGCCGATGGACAAGGTGCGGGCGGGCATCGGACGGCTGCCGGAACGGGTGTCGGTGGCCGGAAGCGACGATTTCTGCCAGGCGATCCTGACCACGGACCTGGTGAAGAAGACGGCGGCGGTGCGGCTGTCCGTCGACGGCCGATCGGTGCATATCGGCGGCGCGGCCAAAGGATCCGGCATGATCCATCCGGACATGGCCACGATGCTCGGCTTCATCACCACCGACGCCCGCATCGGACACGCCGAGCTGCAGCGGCTGCTGCGCGAGACGACGGACGAGACGTTCAACATGATCACGGTGGACGGCGACACGAGCACGAACGACATGGTCGTCGCGATGGCGAGCGGGCTGGCGGGCAACGACCCATTGTCGCCTGGCCACCCGGATTGGCCGGCGTTCCGCGCGGCGTTCCTGCACGTGGCCCGGGAACTGGCGAAGGCGATTGCCCGCGACGGGGAAGGCGCCACGAAGCTGATCGAGGTGCGGGTGAAAGGCGCCGCCAGCCGGGAAGCGGCCCGGGTCATCGCGAAGACGGTGATCGGCTCGAGCCTGGTCAAGTCCGCCGCTTTCGGCGCCGACGCCAACTGGGGCCGCATCATCGCCGCCATCGGCCGCGCCGGCGTGCCGGTCAACACGGAGACGGTGGACATCCGCATCGGCCCGATCGAGACGCTGCGCATGTCGCAGCCGGTGCCTTTCAGCGAGGAAGAAGCGCTGGCCTACCTGAAGGGCGCGGAACACGTGTACGAGATCGACCTGCACATGGGCGACGGCGAAGCCGTGGCCTGGGGATGCGACCTGACCTACGAATACGTGCGCATCAATGCGGCATACCGGACGTGAGAAGGCCGTGGGGGAGAACGCCATCATGGACAACATTTCGCAGCCGGACTGGCTTGTCATCAAATGCGGCGGCAGCACGCTGGCGGCGCTGCCCGACGCGTTTTTCCGCGACATGATCGGGCTTTTCGGGCGCGGCATCGCGCCGGTCATCGTGCACGGCGGCGGGCCGGCCATCAACGCGATGCTGGAGAAGCTCGGCATCGAGTCCACGTTCGTGGACGGCCTGCGGGTCACGACGCCCGACGTGCTGGACGTGGTGGAAATGGTGCTCGGCGGCGCCATCAACAAGGACATCGTGCGGCGCATCGGGCAGAATGGCGGCCGGGCCGCCGGATTTTCCGGCATCGACGGCGGCACGATCCGGGCGGTGCCGAAGGACGGCGGCCGGCTCGGATTTGTCGGCGACATCGCCGAAGTGGACGCCGGGCTGATCCGCGCGGCCGCCGCCGCGGGATACATCCCGGTGGTGGCGCCCCTCGGGCTCGGTCCGGACGGCAATACGTACAACATCAACGCCGACACGGCGGCGGGCGCCGTGGCGGCCGCCCTGGGCGCCCGGCGGCTGATCGTGGTGACGGACGTGCCGGGCATCCTGCGCACGGTCGACGGCGAAAAGCGGCTCATGCCCGAAGCGTCCGTCGCCGACATCGAAGCGATGATCAGAAGCGGCGACATATATGGCGGCATGATTCCGAAAGTGCGCGCGGCGATCCAGTGCCTGGAAGGCGGCGTGCGGGAAGTCGTCATCTGCGACGGCTCGATGCCGGGCGTGCTCGGCCGCGCCGCATCAGGCGATCCCGCGGTCGGCACGCGGGTTGTGCCCTGAATCGCCGATGGAAACCGATGGGAATGGACGACGAAAATGGCCGATTTCGGATCGGGGAAGGAGAGCTTGCCCATGAGCCCACAGCATGCACAAAACGTTAGCCCGTCCGCCAATTTGCAAGGCGGCGGGCTGGACCGTCCCGATCCCCTGTTTCCGACCTACGCCCGGTTCCCCGTCACGCTGGTGAAAGGCAAGGGAAGCCGGGTCTGGGACGACCGGGGGCGGGAATATCTCGATTTTGCCAGCGGGCTGGCGGTGAACAACCTCGGCCACGTGCCCGACGCCGTGAAGGAAGCCGTCATCCGGCAGCTGGATGAGCTTTGGCACGTGTCCAACCTGTTCCACACGCTGCCCCAGCAGAAGCTGGCCCGTCTGCTGACGGAAAACAGCTGCTTCGACGCCGTGTTTTTCTGCAACAGCGGGGCGGAGGCCAACGAGGCGGCCATCAAGCTGGCCCGCCGGTTCCACCGCAAGGTGCTCGGCAACGGCCGCTGCGAAATCATCACGTTCCGGCAGTCGTTCCACGGCCGCACGCTGGCGACGCTGACGGCGACGGGGCAGGACAAGGTGAAGGACGGCTTCGATCCGCTGCCGGACGGGTTCGTCTATGCGCCCTACAACGAGCCGGCGGAATTGGAAAAATACGTCAATGACCGCACCTGCGCCATCATGCTCGAGTTCGTGCAGGGGGAAGGCGGCGTCCGGCCCGCCGATCCGGCATTCGTCCGGGAAGTGGCCCGCCTGTGCGAGACGCGCAACCTGCTGTTCATCGCCGATGAAGTGCAGACCGGCATCGGCCGCACGGGCACGCTGTTCGCGTACCAGCAGTACGGCGTGGAGCCTGATATCATCACCCTGGCCAAAGGCATCGCTTCCGGCTTCCCGATGGGCGCGATGCTGGGCAAGGGCAAGCTCGCCGGGGCGTTCGGGCCCGGTTCCCACGCCTCCACCTTCGGCGGCAACCCGCTCGCCTGCGCGGCGGCCATCGCCACCCTGGAGACGATGATCGGGCAACAATTGCCCGAGCGGGCCGGCGTCCTCGGCGAACGGGCGATGCGCCGGCTGGAGGAGGAGCTGGCCGGCAACCCGTTCGTCCGGGAGATCCGCGGCCTCGGCCTCCTCATCGGCATCGAGTGCGCCGGGCCCGTCGCCGACGTGCTGGCGGAGCTGCGGGAGGAAGGGCTTCTCGCCGTCTCCGCCGGACCGAACGTGCTGCGCCTCCTGCCGAACCTGCTCATCAGCGAGACGGAGCTGGAGACGGGCCTCGCCATGGTGACGGCGGTATTGAACCGGTACGCGGAACGCAGCGCGGTCGCCGGAGTTGCGGGAGGAGAGAACAGATGAGCGCCATTTTGAAAACCGACATCATCCAATCGATGAAAGGCCGCGACTTTTTGTCGCTGGTGGACTATGCGCCGGAAGAAATCCGCAGCCTGATCGATCTGGCGTTCGAACTGAAAAAAATGCAGAAGGAAGGGCGGCCTTTTCAACCGCTGAAGGGAAAAACCCTCGGCATGATTTTCGAAAAATCGTCCACCCGCACGCGGGTGTCCTTCGAAGTCGGCATGTACCAGCTGGGCGGGTACGCGCTGTTCCTGAGCCGCAACGATCTGCAGCTGGGCCGCGGCGAGACGATCTGGGACACCGCCAAGACGCTGTCCCGCTACGTGGACGGCATCATGATCCGCACCTTTGCCCACCGCAACGTGGTGGAGCTGGCCCGCGGCGCGACGGTGCCGGTCATCAACGCCCTGACGGACCTGTACCATCCGTGCCAGGCGCTGTGCGACTTCATGACGATCCTCGAGCACAAGGGCCGGCTGGAAGGCATCCGGCTCGCCTACATCGGCGACGGCAACAACATGTGCCACTCGCTGATGATCGGCGCCGCGAAGCTGGGGGTGCACATCGCCATCGCATCGCCGCCGGGATACGGCCCCGACGAAGAAGTGGTCCAGCTCACCCTGCAGGACATCGAAAAGCGCGGCGGTTCGCTGACGATCACCGAAGATCCGAAGGAAGCGATCGCCGACGCCGACATCGTCTACACGGACGTGTGGGCGTCCATGGGCATGGAGGCGGAGCAGAAGGAGCGGGAAATCGCCTTCCGCAACTACCAGGTCAACGAAGAGCTGGTGAAATACGCGAAGAAGGATTATCTGTTCATGCACTGCCTGCCGGCGCACCGCGGCGAAGAGGTGAGCGAGGGCGTCATCGACGGCGACCACTCCATCATCTACGATCAGGCGGAAAACCGGCTGCACGCGCAGAAAGCCATCATGGCGGCGCTGATGCAGGATTGACGGCAGGATCGATGCAGGAAATCTGGCGCAATCATGCGCCAGGTTCCCGATAAAACGAGACTGAAACGAAAATATGGCGCAAAATTGCGCGATAATCCCGCAGAGAACGGAACAACCCGGTCATGTGGTGCGGACGCGCACCTTGACTTCAGGCGCGGCCAATCGCGCCGTTCGGAAAGAAAGGGGTGCCATCCCATGGGCAAGAAAAAAATCGTGCTGGCCTATTCGGGCGGCCTGGACACGTCGGTCATCCTGGCGTGGCTGAAGGAAACGTACGACGCGGACATCATCACGTTCACGGCGGACATCGGGCAGAAGGAAGAGCTGGAGGGCCTGGAGGAAAAGGCGCGGAAAACCGGCGCGTCCAAAGTGTACATCGACGACCTCCGGCTCGAATTCGCGCGGGATTTCATCTTCCCGATGTTCCAGGCGGGCGCGCTGTACGAAGGGCAGTATCTGCTCGGCACGAGCATCGCGCGGCCGCTCATCGCCAAGCGGATGGTGGAAATCGCCCGCGCCGAAGGGGCGTTCGCCATCGCCCACGGGGCGACGGGCAAGGGCAACGACCAGGTGCGCTTCGAGCTGACGGCGGCGGCGCTGGCGCCGGAGCTGGAAGTGATCGCGCCCTGGCGGCTGGACGAGTTCCGCGACCGGTTCCCGGGCCGGGCGGAAATGATCGCCTTCGCCGAAGCCCGCGGCATCCCGGTCAAGGCGACGGCGGAAAAGCCGTATTCGACGGACCGGAACCTGCTGCACATCAGCTTTGAAAGCGGCGTGCTGGAAGATCCGTGGTTCGACGCTTCCGCGGCATCCAACGAGGACATGTACGTGCTGTCCGTGTCGCCGGAGCGGGCGCCGGACGAGCCGGAATACGTGGAGCTGGAATTTGAAAAAGGCGTCTGCGTCGCCGTCAACGGCGAGCGGCTCGATCCCCTCGGCGTGATGGAGAAGCTGAACGAACTGGGCGGCAAGCACGGCATCGGCCGGGTGGACATGGTGGAAAACCGGTTCGTCGGCATGAAGAGCCGGGGCGTGTACGAGACGCCGGGCGGCACGATCCTGTTTGTCGCCCACCGCAAGATCGAGTCGCTGACGATGGACCGCGAAGTGATGCATCTGAGGGATTCGCTGATTCCGAAATACGCGTCGCTCGTCTACAACGGCTTCTGGTATTCGCCGGAACGGCTGGCCATCCAGGCGCTGGTGACGGAAAGCCAGAAGAACGTGACGGGCACGGTGCGGCTGAAGCTGTACAAGGGCAACGTGATCGGCGCCGGCGTGAAAAGCCCGGTCAGCCTGTACAATGCGAACATCGCCACGATGGAGAAGGATCCGACCCAGGCCTACGACCAGAAAGACGCCACCGGCTTCATCCGGCTGCACGCGCTGCGCCTGAAAGCGGCGGCCGGCGTGATGGATCTGCAGGACCGCTGAGGGCGCCGGGTCCAGGATTCGCGAAGGGCGCGCCGGATGAACGGCGAGGCAAAGCCGCCGGCTGCCGGATTTGCCGGAGACAGGTCCGGCGACAAGAGCGGCGGGAACGCCGTCACGCGGGGTTGACGACGCCGCATCCGCACGCGCCCGTCGCACGTGCCGTGCGGCCGGACGGCCGAAGCTGAAGGAAAGGAAGAATGGACGTGTCGAAGTTGTGGGGCGGCCGGTTCACGAAACCGACCGATCAGCTGGTGGAAGCCTATACGGCTTCGATTCCTTTTGACAAGGAGCTGTACGAGGAAGACATCCGGGGCAGCCTGGCCCACGTGGCCATGCTGGCGAAGTGCGGCATCATTCCGGCGGAAGACGCGGAAAAAATCCGCGAAGGGCTGCATGCGGTGCTCGGCCGGATCCGCCGCGGCGAGGCGGAATTTTCCATCGCCGACGAGGACATCCACATGAACATCGAGCGGCAGCTGATGGAGGAAATCGGCCCCGTCGGCGGCAAGCTGCACACCGGCCGCAGCCGCAACGACCAGGTGGCGACGGACATGCACCTGTACCTGCGCAAATGGGCCGTGCGGTTCGTCGGACTGCTGGCCGACCTGCAGGAGGCGCTGATCGGCCAGGCGAAGGCGAACCTGGACACGATCGTGCCGGGATACACCCACCTGCAGCGGGCGCAGCCGGTTTTGCTGGCCCACCACCTGATGGCCTACGTGTCCATGTTCCGGCGGGACATCGAGCGGCTCCAGGACAGCTACAAGCGGATCAACACGCTGCCCCTCGGCGCCGGCGCGCTGGCCGGGACGACGTTCCCCATCGACCGGGAGTTCGTGGCGAGCCAGCTCGGTTTCGAGCGGATTTACGACAACAGCCTGGACGCCGTCAGCGACCGCGATTTCATCGTCGAGTTTCTCGCCGGCGCGTCCATCATCATGATGCACCTGTCCCGGCTCTGCGAGGAGCTGGTGCTCTGGTCCAGCACGGAATTCGGCTTCATCGAGCTGGATGACGCCTTCTGCACCGGCAGCAGCATCATGCCCCAGAAGAAAAACCCCGATGTGGCGGAACTCGTGCGGGGCAAGACGGGCCGCGTCTACGGCCACCTGATGGGCATCCTGACCGTGCTCAAGTCGCTGCCCCTCGCGTACAACAAGGACATGCAGGAAGACAAGGAAGGGCTGTTCGACACGGTCCGCACCCTCGACGGGGCGCTGCGCCTGATGGCGCCGATGATCGCCACGATGAAGGTGAACCGGGAGCGCATGCGGCAGGCGGTGCGGGAAGACTTCTCCAACGCCACCGACATCGCCGACTACCTGGTGAACAAGGGGCTGCCGTTCCGCCAGGCCCACGAGATCATCGGCAAGCTGGTGCTCCACTGCATCCAAAAGGGCGTGTTCCTGTTGGATCTGCCCCTCGAGACGTACAAAACCTTCTCCAGCCTGTTCGAGGAAGACATCTACGAGGTGCTCCGGCCCGAACGGGTCGTCAATGCCCGCAACGTTTACGGCGGCACGGCTTCCGGCCGGGTGGCCGGCGCCATCGAACGCGCCGAGGCGGAACTGGCGGCGGTGCGCGAATGGGCCGAAAAACAGGCGGAGCGGGACGTGTTTTGAGCGCCTGAAATCCGGGCGGCCGAAAGAGCAATTCCAAAAAAAGCGGCTACAGGGGCCGGGTGTCCGACCCGGCAACCTTCGGCCGCTTTTTTCTTTGGCGGACATTTTTCGCAAAAAAATGCCGCCGGCCGAGAAACTTCGCATCCCGTAGGGAGTATGAAAAAAGTGACGGCACGGGACAACGGACAAAAAAACGGGGCAACGGACAAAAACCGCGGAAAAAGAAGGCGGTCCGACGAACATTTCCCGGGCAATGACGAAGAAGGCGCCCGTTTTGTCCGCGTTCATGGAGGATTTTGCGATCCGCTGTCGAATATATCATAGCTATCCTCCAAACTTGCGAGCCATCGGGCAACCTTTCACAGGGACGTGATAGAGTGATCGAAATGCAGGACGTCTGGAAAACGTATCCGGACGGCACCGCTGCACTGCGCGGCATCACCGTGACCATCAACCGCAACGAGTTTGTATATATCGTGGGGCCTTCGGGGGCCGGAAAATCCACGTTCATGAAATTGATCTACCGGGAGGAGAAGCCGACCCGGGGGCAGCTGTACGTCAACGGCTTCAACCTGGAGAAGCTCCGCCAACGGAAAATTCCCTACCTGCGCCGCAACATCGGCGTCGTGTTCCAGGACTATCGGCTGCTTCCCCGCCTGACCGCGGCGGAAAACGTCGCCTTCGCCATGGAAGTGATCGAGGCGTCCCGGAAAACGATCAAGCGCCGCGTCGCGGAAGTGCTGGAACTGGTCGGCCTGAAGGACCGGATGAACGCGCTGCCCGGCCAGATGTCCGGCGGCGAGCAGCAGCGGGTGGCCATCGCCCGCGCCATCGTCAACAATCCGGCGGTCATCATCGCCGACGAGCCGACGGGCAACCTCGATCCGGACACGTCATGGGAAATCATGAAGCTTCTGGAAGAAATCCATGACCGCGGCACCACCGTCGTCATGGCCACCCACAACAAGGAAATCGTCAATACGTTGCGCAAGCGGGTCATCGCCATCGAGAAGGGCGTCATTGTGCGGGACGAGCAAAGAGGGGAATACGGCTATGAAGATTAGCACAATCGGACGCCATTTCCGGGAGGGGGCCAAAAGCGTCGCGCGCAACGGCTGGATGAGCTTCGCGTCGGCTTCGTCCATCGCCATTTCCCTTTTCATTCTGGGCGTCTTTCTCCTCCTGGGGATGAACCTGAACGAATGGACGCGGGAAGTCGAAAACCAGGTGGAAATCCGCGTCTACCTCAGCCTCGACACGACGGAAGAACAGATCGCCGTCCTGCACCAGGCCATCGGCAGCATGGATGAAGTGAGCGTCGTCCGGTTCGTGTCCAAGGAAGAGGGGCTCGAGCTGATGCGGCAAAGCCTGGGCAAGGACGCGGAAAAAATCCTGGACGGCTTCGAGGAGGACAACCCGCTGCCGGACTCGTTCACCGTCGAAGTGAAGGAGCCCCGCCAGATCGGGATCGCCGCCGAGAAAATCGAAGCCTTGAACAGCCGCTTCGCGGTGCCGCTGATCGACAAGGTGGACTACGGCAAAAACACCGTCGAGACGCTGTTCCGCATCACCGACATCATCGAAAAGGTCATCCTGGTGCTCGTGGCGGGACTGGCCGTCACCAGCATGTTCCTCATCTCCAACACGATCAAGCTGACCATCGTCGCCCGGCGCCGCGAGATCGGCATCATGAAGCTCGTCGGCGCGACCAATGCGTTCATCCGCTGGCCGTTTTTCGTGGAAGGGGCCATCCTCGGCCTCGTCGGTTCGCTGGTCCCGGTCATCGTCATCTGGGTCGGCTACTGGGAACTGGTGAAAAACAGCCAGCTCACCTTCGGCATCATGCTGATCCGCCTCATTCCGGCGGAAGACATCATGCCGAAGCTTTCCCTCGTCCTTTTGGGCATCGGATTTGCCATCGGCATCCTCGGCAGCACGCTGTCCGTGCGGAAGTTTTTGCGGGTGTGAAATCCCGGAGAGGACAAGCCGTCTGAGCCGCCAGTATGTTTTCATGGGAGGGAACGTATACTTGCGTAAGACACTGTTGCCTTTGCTCGCAGCCGCAGCGCTGATCCTGTCCGTCATCCCGCAGCCGACGGCGAACGCCGCCTCCTCTCTCGAAGAAATCAACCGCAGAATCAAGGAAACCGAGCGGAAGATCGCCCAGACGGAAGCCTCGATCAAGAACGCGGAAAAGGAAATCAAGCTGATCGACAAAGAAGAAAAGCAGCTGGAGAAAGAAATCGCCGAACTCGACAAAAAGATCGAGCATCAAATGATCCTGATCAGCGAGAAAGAGCAGCAAATCGCCCGGACGGAAGACAACCTGCGGCGCACGGCGGAGGAACTGGACGCGGCCATCGCGCGGGTCGAAGCCCGCAACGAGCTGCTGCGCGCCCGCGTGCGGCTGATGTATACGAACGGCGCGGTCACGTATCTGGACGTGCTGTTCAATGCCACCAGCTTCACCGATTTTCTCGACCGGTTCCGTTCCCTGTCGCTCATCGTGGAGCAGGACCGCCAGATCCTGGAAGACAACATCCGGGACAAGGAAATGATCGAAGCCCACAAGGCGCAGATCGAGGAGGACCTGGCCAAACTGGAGCAGGCCCACAGGGAGCTCGTGGCGATCAAGGAAGACCTGCTCCGGCAGGAGAAAGAGAAGGAAGTCCGCATCGCGGCGTTGAATGAGAGAAGGGAACATCTGGAAGAAATAACGGAAGAGCAGGAAAAGGCGCTCATCGACGCGATGAAGCTGAAGTCGGAGCTGGTGAAGGAACGGGCCAAGCTGGTGGAGCACTCCGGCAAGTTCCTGTGGCCGCTGGAAAAGGATTATCCGATCACGTCCAACTACGGGTACCGGATCCACCCGATCTACAAGACCAAGAAACTGCACGCAGGCGTCGACATCGGCGCGCCGAAGGGCGTGAAGGTGCTGGCGGCCGGTTCCGGCATCGTGATCACGGCGAAAGAGTGGGGCGGCTACGGGAATGCCGTCATGATCGACCACGGCAACGGCAAATGGACCCTGTACGCCCATCTGAGCAAGATCCGCGTCAAGGAAGGGGACACGGTGAAAGCCGGCCAGCACATCGGCGACGTCGGCAAAACCGGCACGGCGACCGGTTACCACCTGCACTATGAAGTGCGGGTCAACTCGGAGCCGGTCGATCCGATGAAGCACACGCTGAAATACTCGGATACGAGATGAGGCCGGACGCGGGCCGGCGATTCCGGAGGAACGGGATCCGGTTCGCGGTTGCGCGATTCGGTCCCTGTTCGCGGCAGAACGGATCCCAAGGTGGTGTTTGAACGGTGGTTTTTCGCGGCCGGACAGTCGTCCTTCTCGTCCTGGCCGCCGCTTTGTCCGGTGCGTTGGCAACGGCAGCCCTCACATGGGCCGGATGGCCGGCGGACTGGCGGACGTTGGTTCGCTCCCAACTGGCGGGCGGCGATCCGCCGTCCGCCGATTTTGTTGGCGGGCTGCCTGATGAAGCGGTGGACAAACTGAACAAGACCTATCAGCTGATCATGAACCGATATCTGGAAATCCCGGACGGCGACAAGCTCGTCGAGGGCGCAATCCGGGGCATGCTGTCCACGCTGGAAGATCCGTACACGGCCTACGTGTCGGCGGAGGAAGCCGTCGAGTACGAGCAGCAGCTCGATTCGTTCTTTACCGGCATCGGTGCGGAAGTGTCGCTGGTGGACGGCCGGGTCGTCGTCGTGTCGCCGATCAAGGGCTCGCCCGCCGAGAAGGCCGGCATCCGGCCGCGGGACATCATCCTGAGCGTGAACGGCGAATCCCTCGCGGGGCTGTCGCTGACGGAAGCGGTGCAGAAGATCCGCGGGCCGAAGGGGTCCCAGGCGGTGCTGCAGATCATGCGGGAAGGGTTGGACAAACCGCTGGAGCTCGTCATCGTGCGGGACGAGATCGACCTCGAGACGGTGTTCTCGCGCATGCTGGAAGAAGACGGGATCGGCTACATCGAAATCCGGCAGTTCTCCAACCATACGGTGAACAGTTTCGCGGAGCAGCTCCGGGATCTGGAAGCCCAGGGCATGAAGGCGCTCATCATCGACGTGCGCAACAATCCCGGCGGCTATCTGGAGGGCGTCGCCCACATCCTGTACGAACTGGTGCCCGCCGGCCGCACGCTGCTCATGACGGAAGACCGGAGCGGCCGACGCCAGACGCTGGTGTCCGAAGGGCCGGGCCGCACGTACCCGATGGCGGTGCTGATCAACGGCGGCAGCGCCAGCGCCTCGGAAATTTTGGCCGCGGCGGTGCAGCAGTCCGCCGGCGGGATCGTCGTCGGGGAAAACAGCTTCGGCAAAGGCACCGTGCAGAGCCAGTACGCGGACCTGTACGGCGACGGCGCCATTTTGAAGCTGACCGTGTCCAAATGGCTGACGCCCAACGGCACGTGGATCAACAAAACCGGCCTCGAGCCCGACGTGAACGTGCGCCAGCCCGACTATTTCAACGTGGCGCCCATCAGCCGGGAGAAAACGTGGAAGGTGGACGAAACGGGCGACGACGTCAGAAACATGCAGATCATGCTGCAAGCGCTCGGCTACGCGCCGGGGCGGACCGACGGCTACTTCAGCCGGCAGACCGAAACGGCATTGAAACATTTCCAGCAAGAGGTTAATCTTGAAGCAACGGGGATTCTGGATGCGGAAACCATCGAACGGCTGGAGCAAAAGATGATCGAGAAGCTGGTCGATCCGCGAAACGACCGGCAGTTGCAGCAGGCGATCCGGATCCTCTCCGCGGAACTGGCGAAGGCCAAACGGTAAAGGGAGAATCACGGGATGGACATGGCGGCACAATGGTTGTGGCATGCGGGGGAAGCGCTGCTCAAGGCGGCGCTGAACCCGTTTTCTTTCCTCGCTTGGCTGCTCCTTGCGCTGTCGTGCCGGCGGCGCACGGAACTGGAGCGGAAACTGTTCGCCGTCCGTCTGCACGGAAGCCTGGGCGAATGGCTGCGCGCCGCCGGGATCGGGATCGCCGGGGCGCTTGTGCTGTCGTTGGCGGCGGCCGCCCTTGGGCTGAACCTGACGCCGGATGCGGTGTGGTGGACGTGGGCGGCGGCGCTCGTGCTGCTCGCGTTTCGCGTCAGGTTCGCCGGCCTGCCGGCGGCCGCCGCCTGCATCGGCGCGCTGCAGCTCGTAGTCCGCCCGCTGCGGGACGGGCTGCCGGAACAAGCCGGACCGGCGGCGGATTCGCTGCTTTCGATCGATCTTGCGTCCCTCTGGATGCTCGCGGCCCTGGCGCTTCTGGTGCAGGCCGTGCTCGCGGGCCTGACGGTTGGCCGCGGCGCGATGCCGCTCGTCGTTCCCGGCAAGCGCGGCAAGCCGATCGGCGCCTACCAGCTGCAAGGGCTTTGGCTGATGCCGGCCGTGCTGGCCGTGCCGGCGGACGGCGGGCAGGCAACCGGAGCGGGGCCGCTTGCGGCGGCCGGCGGCGGCGCGCCCTGGTGGCAGGCGTGGCTGCTGGCGCGGCCGGATGCCGGCGCGGGATCGGCGGATGCCGCCGGGCTGGCCGCCTGGTGGCCATGGCCGGCGTTTTTTGACGGCCCGTGGGACGGCGGCATCGCCCTTCTCGCCTTTCCGGTGCTCGCGGGCTTTGCGGAGCTGACCGTGTCCGACTTGCCGGAACGGCGGGCGAAGCGGCTGGCGCTGCGGCATGCCGCCTGGGCGCTCGTCTTCGCCGCGGCGGCGGTTTTGTCGCAGCTGTGGCCGGTCCTGCTGCCGGCGGCCGCGGCCGCCGTGCTGCTCGTGCCGGAAGCGTGGCAGCTGATGGCCGACCGCGCGGAGCGGCGGCAAAGCCCGCAGTTCGTCCAGCGGGGCCGCGGGCTGAAGGTGCTGGACGTCCTGCCGGGAGGGCCGGCGGCGGAAATGGGCATCCGGCGCGGGGAAACCGTGCTCCGGGCCAACGGACAAGCCGTCGATTCGCCCGACGGCCTGCACGCCGCCCTGCGCGCCAACCCGGCGTTCTGCCGGCTCGAGGTGTCCGACGCGAACGGCGAAAGCCGCTTCGTGCAGCGGCCGCTCTACAGCGGCGAGCACCATCTGCTCGGCCTCATGCCGTGTCCCGGCGACCGGGTGCCGGCGGTGGTCCGCTGGCGCCCGCTGACGCTTTGGCAGCTGCTGCGCATCCGGGTGGAGAAGCTCGCGCTGCCGGCGGGAGAAGGCGGGACGGCGGCCGATGCCGGCGATGGCGCGAATTCGCCTGAAACGGCCGGTTCATCGGTCCCGGCGGGGGATGCGGACGTCCCGCCGGTCCGTGCGGATGTTGCGGGCCTGCCGGGGGAAGCCGGGAGGGCGGGCGTGCCGGGCATCGCCGGTTTTTCGGGTGCCGCCGGCGCTGGGCCTGCTGTCGGTTCGACGGCGGACGCCGCCGAAAGCGGCGGCGCCGCAACTTCGATGGCCCGCGGCGGACCGGGCGGTTCGGGGGCTGCAGCCGAAACCGCGGCCGCCCGCGCGGCGGAGCGGGACGCTGCCAGCCGCCGGCCGGGTCCGCGTGCGGCCTCGGGAAGGAAAACATGACGCCCGACCGTTTGGCGGAACCGGGCATTTAACGGCGCGATGCTCGAAAAACTCGGGCATCTCGTCTGTTTGCGGCGCTTCGTGGGCCGAGATGATCGAAAAATTCGAGCAACTCGATCGGGAACGGGCCTCGTGGACGCGAGATGCTCGAAAAACTCGGGCATCTCGTCTGTTTGCGGCGCTTCGTGGGCCGAGATGATCGAAAAATTCGAGCAACTCGATCGGGAACGGGCCCCGTGGACGCGAGATGATCGAAAAATTCGAGCAACTCGATCGGGAACGTGCCCCGTGGACGCGAGATGCTCGAAAAACTCGGGCATCTCGTCTGTTTACGGCGCTTCGTGGGCCGAGATGATCGAAAAATTCGAGCAACTCGATCGGGAACGGGCCCCGTGGGCTCGAGATGCTCGAAAAAATCGAGCAACTCGATCGGGAACGTGCCCCGTGGACGCGAGATGCTCGAAAAAATCGAGCAACTCG